>Ga0209355_1001770_pt1 | contig 12174 bp, 4 predicted proteins | sample LauGreSBDMM110SN_3_FD_187563 | JGI IMG/M metagenome (GOLD analysis project Ga0209355, IMG submission 187563) | Freshwater lake microbial communities from Lake Michigan, USA - Sp13.BD.MM110.SN (SPAdes) (version 2) | ecosystem: Environmental > Aquatic > Freshwater > Lake | place: Lake Michigan, USA...
CATTAATATTTTCATATTTAACTTCTTCTTCTAATTTTTGCATTTCTTCAATATCCAACACAACTTGAAAACAACTTGTTCCAAAGAACCCTTCTTGACCGCACATTACATTCGCTGATATTCCTCTCATAATGTCTAATTCTGCGTGTCTTGCTGCTTTTAAAAACATTTCAGGGGTTTCTTCAAATGATGCTTTTGCAATTGGTCCAATGTTATCATTATTAATTCCGTGTCTGCAAATAGATATTAATTTACTGGTAAATGTCATTCTATCACACAATATACTAAAATTATGATAATTTATGTATGTTCCATCAAACTCAATTACTTCAACCAGTTCGTTATAAATAGTCTGTCTTGCTGCTTCAATCCCTAATACGTTTGTCACCTCAATAATATCATTACTAAATGTTCTAGTATTATCAATATAATTTAACGCCAAAATATCTAATAAATTAGTTCCTACTGTATCTAATACCCAAATATCTTCTTTTTCATATATGCCATTTTTCTCAACAACATTATCTTTAATTTTACGGACTATTACCTTATTAATGCCTTTAACTCCGCGTAATATAATATTTTGAAGCAATTTATCTTGGAAATTTTTTAATAAATAAATCTGGTCTGATTGATCAAGTGAATGTTGTAGATTTTTAGCATTTTTTTTGTCATTTGAAATAACTGAATTCATACGAATTCTAAAAATTAATTTGTCAGAATTATAATCAGAATAAATACAATTAATTTCATCTTTATAACAATTATTTAATGTAAAATTTATATCATCCATAGTTATATTTTTATCCAACATAATTTCAGCATCTATCTCCATTCTTAATATCCATTTTGATTTTTCAGTTTTATCTTTTGATATATCTATCTCCGAGCATTCCTCAAACATTTTTTCAAATTCTTTAAATTGATAAATTAATTCTTTATCTTCGTCAATGCGTGTATTTAAATCATCTGGATCAAAACATATTTCTGTTGATTTTACCACTGCTTCTAATTTTGTATGTTCTAACATATACATTATAGAATTTGCTTTATCTTGGTCCATTTCATCCTCTGGATTTAAATAAACTGTTAATGACGGGTTTTTAGGTTCTGATGATAAAGACAATATTTCTTCTATTCTTGGAACACCACGAGTTACATTAGATTTTGATGCTACACCCGCAAAATGAAAGGTGTTTAATGTGTTGTGAATTATTACTCCATAATCAGTCATAAATGTTTGGTTTCCTGGAATAGTGAAATCATACACAAATATAGATTGGTCTGGTGTATAATATGATATATTTATAATTTCATCCCAAATTACACCAGATCTTAATGATTGGTTTATTATATTTAGTTCATTTATTATTAAACACGATTTGTCGTGATTTTTAAAAGTTTCAAGGCATTTTGCAATAGTTATACGTTCAATATTATTTTTATAAAATTCATTGTATGGAATGTCGCAATCTTTAATACCGAGAGTGTTATAACAATATGATATTATTTCGCGTAATCCGTTAATTTTATCAACTGGATCTATTAATACAATATTGTCTTCATCTATTTTTTTTATAAAATATAGAAGTTTGTCTCTAATACAATCACGATCACTACCTATATTTTCCATATATAATTTTATGTATCTAGAATTAATAATTAAATTATGGTCTAGGTAATTATTGTCATTTTGACTTTGAATAATGTTTCCAAAAATATTAAAATAATTAAAAATCAATGCAATATCTTTAATTAATTGTTCGCTGTGACTACATATACTTATAAAGTATTGTGGTACTTTATTACAATTATAATATGAATCATCCGGAAATGCTTCGGCATCACAATATGTCTGCAATAATCCTGACTTAAATTCTAGACATGATGTAAAAGCAAAATCTGGAACACGTTTTTCAAAACTACCATTCCCACAAGTTTCTAATAATAATTTTGATAATGCACGTGAGTTAAAACTAATAATATTACATTCTCCATATTCTGCAATATGTGTATTACATTCACGACATTTCTTACCAAAACGGTCTATAAATAACTGGATGTTTTGAATATAATACTCTGACCGATTTATAATTCTAATTTCGTTATAATTTAAACTACCATCCACTAAATAAACACCTATAAACCAACCGAATAAATAATCTAAATCATATATTTTATTTTCAATAATAATATCATTTACCTCAAAACTATTATTTATGCTTTTACAAACTGGTATTCTCATACCTTCTTTCATATTTGCTCCTACTATTGGTACAACTTCATTATTTGAACGAATTAAATGTGAATGACTTGTCGTTGTAACAATTATTCTACCACTTCTTGTTGTTATTTCCATCAATTCACCATTAACTGGATGTCTGCTTACATGAGACAGTTTATTCCAATTGGTTTTTTCATCTTTGGAAACACCAACAATATAATATTCATCCTCTAAATTATCCAACAAGGTTTCGTAACTGTCAGCATTATGCCCGGTATTAAATGTATAATTTGGAAGTTGTTCCATTAAATTATCTATAAAATCACCAACCTGAACGGAATTCATCGCAATTTGTCCGGTTATTTTATTTTTTGAAATAATTTTAACTTTTTCAGATGATAAACAAGACATTTGAGTGGATACTTCACCTATACTTTGTCCCGCAATCATACCAACCATTTCACCAGGTGTAACAATTGCTCTTTTATAAGTAATTATTATTGTTTCTAATAACAACTCTAACGTACTTTTATTAAATCTTTTAACAATTAATAATTCTTTAGGGGATAAATAATAATAATATAATGTTTTAAATAATTCTGTTGGAGCAATATAATAATTCTGTTCAAGAATCTTATATTTTTCTTCAATTAATTGAAACGCCTCATACGGAGTAATGTCAACAAGTGAGTTACTATTAATATTACATTGTCCTTGAATATTATTTATTATATATGAAAATGCAACTGGAAGATTTACAACACTATCCCCTTTCTTTTTAAAAACGTGTTCTATGATATCACTACGTTTTAATATCATAAAATCCGTATATTTTTTGCATATATTATTTAACTCGTTAGTTTGATTATTATAACGTTTCATTGTATTTTTTAAAAATATCTGGTTTAATAATTTTGATTTTCCGCTGTCTTCTGGAATATTATAATGACCGTAAATATCATTAATACTCATATTTACTAATGGCAAATATTGATTTTCTACCTTAGTTGTATCTATTCCATCCTCACCATAATTAAATTGAACTATTTTATTTTTATTTGTTCTAATAGTCATGTCATAATTTACCATTAAATCCTCCAATCCTTTAATTAATTTACGTTGAATATAACCAGTTGTAGATGTTTTTACCGCTGTATCAATTAAACCAACACGACCACCCATAGCATGAAAGAATAACTCTTGAGGAGATAAACCATTAATATATGAACTTTCAACAAAACCTCTTGCACCAGGAGAATCGTCAAATTTAGTAAAATGCGGTAGAGTTCTATTTTCAAAACCATAAGGTATTCTTTTACCATCTACGTTTTGTTGCCCAAGACACGAAATCATAAATGATATATTTAAATCACTTCCTTTTGACCCTGCATTAACCATTGTAACAAATCTATTATTTTTATTTAGACTTTTTAATCCAGTTTTCCCGGATTCAGATGTCGCCTGATTTAATATATTGTTTACTCTTGTTTCAAATTCTTCTTCATTTGTTTTACCTGTATTATTTTCAAATATTCCAAATTGTGTTTGTTCTATTAAATTTTTTACATCTCTTTTTTTACTAGTAATTGTTTGGATAATTAAATCATTTGTTTTTTCATTTGATATTAAATCGCTAATACCTACACTAAAAGAAGAGGTTGTCATATATTCGGTTATTATATTTTGTAAGTCATCAATAAAATTAGAAGACGCCATATTTCCGTAGTCATTGCAAATTCGTTGTAAAAGTCCTTTTGAAGCACCACCTAATACACTTTTATCCATTTGTCCACGAACATATTTCCCATTTTTAATTTCAATTACAGAATTTGAGGTCTGTATGTTATCTTTATCATCATTAAATGTTTTTGTTTTATAACGTAATGATAATGGTGGCATTATTTGAGACAATATATCAAAATTGCTTATTATATTACCTTTACTTAATAATTCATTCTCATTAACACGATTAAACATCATTAATAAGTTCATCGCGTTACGTGGGGTGAAATTAATATTTTCTCGTGTAAATTGATAACTTCCAAGCATTGAATCTTGATAAATTCCAATAATAGATGAATTATTCGCAGGACTAACAATTTGATATGGAACCGCCGCTAAATTTTTTAATTCAGATTCGGATTCTATATCTTGCGGCATGTGTAAATTCATTTCATCACCATCAAAATCAGCATTATATGGTTTAGTATCTGCAACATTCATTCTAAATGTATCACCTTGTGTCATTATTTTTGCAATATGACACATCATTGACATTCTATGTAAAGTCGGTTGACGGTTAAACAACACAGCATCACCGTCCATCATATGTCTATGAACGATATCTCCTATTTCAAGATTAATTGTTTGTTTATCAACATATCTTAATGTAATAGATTCGCCGTTTTGTTTTTCTAAGATTTTTGCTCCTGGATGAATATCTGGTCCATTTAAAACTAATTTTGTTAAAAATGATTTATTAAAATTATTTACTATTTCAGGTTTTGTAATATTTTTTGCAATTTTCAAAGGAATTCCTAATTCACGTATAGAAATATTCGGGTCTGCAGTAATTACCGACCTAGCACTAAAATCAACACGTTTCGCCATTAAATTTCCTCTCATTCTACCACCTTTACCATTAAGTCTATCTTTAATTGATTTTAAAGGTCTTCCGGATCTCTGTGCAACAGATGCAACGCCTGGTATTTTATTATCAACCTGAGTTGCAACATAATATTGAAGAACACTCGTCCAATCTTCAATTACATTTGCACTTGCATTATTTTGTATTTTTTCTTGAAGAGTTTTATTTGTTTTTATAATATTTACTAAAATTTGACTTAAATCATCTTCACTTCTTTGTTGTGCGTCGTGCTTTACTGATGGACGAACCGCAGGTGGAGAAACCGCCATTACCTGACATATCATCCAATCCGGACGAGACCAAACAGGACTAAACCCCATAAAATTAACGTCATCATCAGATATTCTTTTAAATATTTTTAAGACTAACTCTGGTGATAATTTTATAGGTTCTATTTCGGATGGTTCGTTTGGATCATGTTTCCATTCGGCAAATATAGTTGCAAGACCTTCTTTTCTTATTTTATTTGGTTGTAAACACCCACAACCATCATCCGTATCTTCACCACATCGTTTAATTGCACTACAAAGAGGATATACATATTTCCAACGTGCATCTCCTGTAAGTTTTAATGCTTGTTTGTATTTGTCTTTATTTATTAATATTTTGCTACACTTAAAGCATACACATTTTAATATTTTTAATATTGTGCTTAAATATTGAATATAAAACACCGGTCTCGCTAGTTCAATAGAACCGAAATAACCGGGTGTTTGCATATAATCTAAACCATCAGTCGGACAAATTAAACCTGGTTCTAAAACACCCATACGAGGATCAAATAAACCACCAATTACGGGTTTATTATTAATATATGTATCCCTTGAGTTTATCTCAACAACAGATCCTTTTCGTATTTCATCTGGCGATAAAATACTAAATTGGATAGCAATTATTTTTGATATATTATTTGGCATATTTGAATTTGTATTTCTAGACATCTCTTATAATATATTAATAATATTTAGATTGTTTATAAATGAATTTTATTTATTTCTTTGTCTGTAAACAAAGAGTTTTAATTCAATTTTTTATTTATATATTAATAAATTAATTTAAATGTGACCTTATATAATAATATAAATGTCACGAGAACAAATAAACAAATATAATAAAAAAAATATTAAATCTTCTAAAAAAAAAGAAGACTTAATACGTAAAAATAATATGAATAATGATGATAGCGACAACCACGATAGTGATAGCAATGACAACGAGACTTATTCATCAACTAGTGAGTCAGAAGATAACAATTTAAATATTATTGAATATCGTAACTTATTATCTTCATTATTTCCATCAAAATTTATAAAAAATAAAGTAAAATCTGGTAAAAAAATAAAAAAAATAATTAAGGAGGAAATTAATAAACATAACACAAAACAAATAAATGAAAATAACTCAAACAAATTAAATAAAAAAACGGATTGCAATAATAAACATTCTAAACAACGTGTCATGTCAGAAGAAGAAGCGGAAGAAGATCTGGAAGAAGAAACGGAAGAAGAACCAGAAACTAGTAAGGTAACTAAATATAAATGTAAACAATTAAACAGCGGCGGTAATTCATTAGTTAAAAGATACGATGATTATGAAAACAGTTATAAACAACAGAAAAAAAACGGAAAGGTAAACATTGTATTAACAATTGGTAATAATAAAGACGAGTATGATTCCGAATATGAGGATGAATCTGAATGGGAAGATGATTCAGAGGATACATCTGAATATGATACTGAAACTGAAGATGAAGATGAAATCATAAATGATTCTGACACAGATGATGAAACAACCACATCCACTAAAAAAAAATCTGAAGATGAAGAAGAAAATAAACAACAAGAAAATGATGAAGAAGTATTAATTCAATTAAAAGAACTATACCGTAAAAATAAAAACAATACGACAATTAAAGAATGTATTGATAATTGTGAAACTAAAATTAAAAATAATAAATTAAAATATGATAAATTACAATTAAAATATAAGGAAAAAAATTTAAGAATTTTTAAAAAAATAATTAAGGATAAAAATACATTAAATGATTTTAATTTTTTTAAAATATTAGATACCGAACAACAAAAAAAAATAATTAAAGAATTAAAAGAAATAAATAAAATAATACGTATTGAAAAACCATACAGAATAACATTATTAGAAACAGATATGCCCGTGTTATTTAAAAGTATCGCCATAAAAAAAATTAATTCATTGCGTTATATAGATCCAGGAAATAACGAATATTACAAATTAAAAAACTGGGTTGATACTTTTATGAGAATACCTTTTTCAAATTATAAATCACTTTCTATTTCTATAAATGATGGTGTTGACAAATGCCACGAATTTATGGAAAACGCTCAAAAAACTTTAAATGACGCCGTATATGGGTTAAATGATGCCAAAATGCAAATAATGCAAATGCTCGGACAACTTATATCAAACCCTAATGCGGTTGGTTCGTCAATCGCAATACACGGACCTCCTGGAACAGGAAAAACTAGTTTAATTAAAGAAGGAATTAGTAAGATTTTAAACAGACCATTTGCTTTTATTGCTCTTGGTGGGGCAACGGATAGTAGTTTTTTAGAGGGGCATTCTTATACTTATGAAGGTAGCACTTGGGGAAAAATAATTCAAATATTAATTGATAGCAAATGTATGAACCCAGTAATTTATTTTGATGAGTTAGATAAAATTAGTGAAACACCAAAAGGAGAAGAAATTGCAGGAATATTAACACATTTAACCGATACAACACAAAATAGTCAATTTCATGATAAGTATTTTTCTGAAGTAGATTTTGATTTAAGTAAATGTTTATTTATTTTTAGTTACAATGATGAAACTAAAGTAAACCCTATATTAAGAGATAGAATGTATAAAATTCAAACAACCGGTTACAATAAAAAAGAAAAATTAATAATTTCAAATAATTATTTATTGCCAAAAATACGAGAACAAATTAATTTTAATTCTGATGAGATAAAAATTACGGATGAAGCAATTAATTATATTATTGAAAATAATTGCAATAACGAATATGGCGTTAGAAATTTAAAAAGATGTTTGGAAATTATTTATACTAAATTAAATTTATACCGTTTAATGAAACCAAACACAAATTTATTTGAAAAAGATATGTCATTAAAGGTTGTTTTTCCTTTTAATGTTACTAAAAATGTTGTTGATAATTTAATTAAAGTAAGAGATGAAAATATTCACATGAAACATTTATATGTTTAACCTATAAAAGATTAATTAAGTATTAGTTATTATTATAATATAAAAATATGATATCATATTTTTATATTATGCAAGATATAATTAACATATTATTAAAAATAAAACACAATAACGAGTTAAATGTGAATTTTTTAAATGAAATGATAAATGTAAAACACGAAGTATCAGATATGGCGAAAAATATTGATTTAAATGTAATTGATGATATATTTTTTGAATTTAATAATAACATTAATTGCGAAAACATGCAATACCAAATAAATAAATTAAAAACACAAATAGAACAAATAAATATACAATTATTTTTATTATGTGATCATACATTTATATATGATCATATTGACGTTGACCTTGATAAATCCAAACAAATATGTTATTGTTTAAAATGCGAATATAATACTAATTTGTATAATATATAATAAATTTATTAATATTCACTGTAAGGATCATTATTTCCTCCCCTTTTAATTAAATAATTATATTGATCCGGTGTAATGCACGCGCAACCTTGTGAGTTAGAATATGTTGAAGGACAACATTCCGGTTTAAAAGTATTATTGTTAAATAATACCATTTCACCACCAACAAGAGGAACATGTTGTTTTGGTCTGTTTAATATGCTTTGCACTCCCTGACTTAATGGTTGTCCTTTGCTCACAACTAAATTTGGATTTGACCAACTGGACGTGTTTACTTCAGTATAATCACCTAAGGTATATGCAGATGGCGCATCACTAAAAATACTTGAAGAAAACCCTTCTGTATATTCATATGGCACATCATCTTCTTGATCAAACCCTTCTTCATCATCTTGTTGGCCAAACCCTTCTTCATAATCTTCTTCGTCGTCTTGTTGGTCAAACCCTTCTTTATAATGTGATTTTTTAGAATTATAATATTGTTTGGATTTCTTAACTGGTCGAGGTGGTGTATATTGAGTGGATTGTTTAACTGGTGAAGGTTGTATTGATTGTTTAACTGGTGGAGGTGGTGTATATTGAGTGGATTGTTTAACCGCATTATGTGATGCTAGTTGTTTTGAATGTTTAACTGCAGGATGTTGGTCCAGTTGTTTTGATAGTTTAATTGCTTGTTGGTCTGGTAGTTGACTTGTTTGTTTAACTGGTGAAGATGGTGTATATTGGGTTGATTGTTTAAATGCACCGTGATTCCATGCTTGTTTAACTGCATTACGGGATGCTAGTTGTTTTGAATGTTTAACTGCAGGATGTTGGTCCAGTTGTTTTGATAGTTTAATTGCTTGTTGGCCTGGTAGTTGACTTGTTTGTTTATTATCATAACCAGGTAATGGATGCGCGTTTGTCAACTGTTTTGTTTTTGAATAGTTTTTAGGATTTTTTGTTGTTGAATAACCCGAAATATTGTTTTTATATTTTTGATTATTGTAATTTACGTGTGACCGGTTTGAATGTTGTTGTGAATATGGTCGTTTTTTATCATTATAACCGTATTTTTGTTTGTATTTTTGTTTAAACCCTTCCATACCTTCCATTAATCCAACACGAGAACAACCGCATAACAGATGTACGATCATTATTAGGTAAATTACCGCCGCTAAAATTATTAGTCCAACATTAATCTGTAAACCAAATAATTTAAGTTCCATATATTATACAAAATAATATATTTTATATTTGTCTAAACTAATAATACTTCAATTAAAAAAGAGAATGGAAGGAAAACATAATTATTATTAATATATTTTATAACGTTGTGTCAAGTAGCATTTTTACTTGTTATTTTGCATTTTTATTCACTAAAACGTTTAATTTTAACGCAAATAACTTAATCATTATATAGTTTTTTTCAAAATTAAATCAATTGACCCGTTATAATCATAAAAAATAATATTATTTATATAATATGTTCCCGTATGAGTTAATAATTGATACAATTTATTTGAAATAACATCTTGGTTTTGTTTATATTTGGTATTTAACATATTAGTAGACATAATTTTAGATTTATTATTATAAAATAATAAATTAGAACTACCAATAATTGGTTGTGTATTATTATCAAAATCATATTCGTATTGATTATAAATAAGCGTACCTTCAATCTCAACCAATCCATAAACCTTTTCATCATTTTTTAAAATATCCCCTATAATAATATCTTTAATATGTTTTATATTGCCGTTTTTTAGCATAATATTTGTTTCTGGATGAAATCCAGAATCCAAATATTTATGAATATCATTTTTTTTTATTTCGTAATTTTCATTTTTAATAATATTTAATTGTATAAAGTTATTTATAATATTTAACACATTATTATCATATAAATCATCCCAATCTGAAAATATAACATTATTAATTGTGATTGTTTTTATAGATGTATTTAAACAATATATATAAGGTTTATTATAACTATTAATTAATACTGCGTGAGGATGATTTCGGACATGTATCCATTTATCATTATAATATACAATATGTTTATCAGAGACAATGACACCATATAAATTATACATTTGAATATTATTCGCACAAAGTTTAATTTTAGAAGTTACAATATTATTATACTCAAGATTATCGCCAACTTCAATCTCCGATATTTTTTTGGTAGTTCCATTATTCATTTTTAAATTTGTATCTTCATCAAAACATAAACGTGGTTTTGATGGAATTTTTGGTATGGAATTTGAATGGATGTGTAAAACTTTTGTCATAAATATAACCAAAATCGCCAAAGGTATAGAAATAGAAATAAATATAGCGGTCATTGATGACGCTATTCCCCACGTAAAAGGTATAACCCACATTGAAGCAATAATAACAACTAATGCAATTAGTGTATTTATAATTAATTGAACGATTGTTCCTAATAACGATCTTAATGTTTCATACGTTCCGAATGATGTAAATAACCCTGATATTAATATACCTTGGACCTTTGACATAATATCTTTAAAACCAATAATAATTTGTTGTATAGGAACAAGTGAATTAATAATTCTCCCCATAATTTCTTTAACAATAATACTAATATTATTTCTAACATTATCAAACATACTTCTGCCTGATTGAATATCATCAGATAAATCACCATATAATACATTTAAGGATGCAGTTAAAAATGTTAATGGTTGTAATGCGTAACTAGAGAGAGATGTTAAAATATTTTGTGTGCAATAAATAAAATTTTCTTGTGTAAATGCGGCAATAGATTTATCATTAGGTTTATTTATTAATCCTGCAAAAGGAATTACTTTGGGGTTACATCGTTGTTGTTGCCAATCATTTTTTATTGGTTGAATTTGTAACATTATAATTGAATAAAAATATGCAATAATTAATAGTATTGTTAATAAAATAAAAATTATAACAGATAACCCATATTGGTCAAAATATGTTAATTTGTCATATAATTTATTTATTTTATTTTCTTGAATAATATTCATATATAGTATTTGGATATTATCATATTAAGAATTATTGGTGTAATTTAATAATATAATCTTCCCAATCCCAAAAATCGTATTTACCAATTGTTATTTTATGGTTGTCTGTAATTAAACAAGATAACCAGTCTGTTTTTATATTTGTAATTTTAGCATCTATATAATTTTTAATCTCAATATATTTATTTTGTTTTTTATCAAAAATTAAATGTGACCCCGTAACCAAAATAGATTCATTGTTAACGTCGCATTCGTGTAATTTATATAAAGTTTCAGGATCTGTATTATTATCAATTTTCATAACAGCGGTTACTCTACTACCATTTTCTAAAATGTCTCCTAAATTAATATCCTTAATATAACAAATTGTACCATTCTTTAATTTTATTTGTGTGTTAGGATGAAAACATTTACCAAGAGACCTAACTAGTTTTCCTGGTGGTCCGTTCCATGTGCTTTTCATTGTTGTTGTAGTTCCATCTAAAATATATAATAGTGTTACCATAATCCCAATAATTTTTGATGACAAATCTTTAATTCCAATAATTATTTTTTGGAATTCAATTATTATATTCATAAAAACCCCAAATATATTTTGAATAACAGAAGTAATAAAATTTCTGGTTTGAT
>Ga0209355_1001771_pt1 | contig 12166 bp, 9 predicted proteins | sample LauGreSBDMM110SN_3_FD_187563 | JGI IMG/M metagenome (GOLD analysis project Ga0209355, IMG submission 187563) | Freshwater lake microbial communities from Lake Michigan, USA - Sp13.BD.MM110.SN (SPAdes) (version 2) | ecosystem: Environmental > Aquatic > Freshwater > Lake | place: Lake Michigan, USA...
AAAAAACACGAAGAATTCAGTGGGAAGAAATTGCGTTATTTCGATCCGGAAACGAACGAGAGTTTTGTTCCATATGTGATTGAAACCTCTATCGGATTAGACCGCATGTTCTTGGCTGTGTTGTCGAGTTCATTTGTGGAAGAGAAATTGGAAGATGGAAGTGAGCGCACTGTTCTTCGCATTCCAGCAGCCTTGGCTCCTGTGAAAGTGGCAGTATTGCCATTGGTGAAGAAAGACGGCCTTCCGGAAAAAGCAAAAGAAATTGTAGACCTATTGAAGTTAGACTTCAACTTGCAATACGACGACAAAGACGCCATTGGTCGCAGATACAGAAGACAAGACGCCATTGGAACTCCTATTTGCGTAACGGTAGACAACGAAACCCTGGAAGACAACTGCGTTACCATTCGTCACAGAGACAGCATGCAACAGGAGCGTATTCCAATTGCAGATTTGCATGAAGCGGTTAGGAAGGTTGTTTCCTTGAATAAATACTTTTAAGCCCGAAGGGCGAATGTTGCGAAGCAACGAATGTTTTCAACGAATGCCTACGGCGAATGTCTTCGACTGTTATTTAATTACGCAGTAGGAATTATGCAATAGGAATTACGAAGTAGGAATAACAAAGTTCCCATTACGCAGTTCCTCAGCCCTTTAGGGCGACATCCGAACTGCCCCCAGCAGAGCTAGGGGATAAAATTTCAAATGACTTCCATTTCTTAAGGAATAAGCACTAATCTAGGCACTATCCCCCAGCTTCACTGGGGGCATTTCGGATACCGCTCGCAGAGCGAGCTCTATTTTGAGCCAGTAACCACCCAGTTCCCATTACGGAGTAGAAATTACCCATCCCGATAGCTATCGGGAGAGAAAACGAAGTTCATTGAGTAAATTCACTCAGTCAATTGAGTAAAATCAAAACTATTTGATTATCTTTGTATTATGAGTTACAAAAGACCAGTTTTTTATGAACTTTCGGAACGATTACTTGATTCTAAGGGATTGATTCAAGTGATTTCCGGACCGCGTCAAATTGGTAAAACCACTTTGGTTCAGCAACTTTTCAAATCGAAGAAATGGACAGGTATTTATCATGTCGTAGAAGGCATGAAAGAATCTTCCTCGACCTGGTTAGAGTCTGTGTATAACAGTGCCGTGCTTAAGCAAAAGCAAAGTGAAGTTCAAGTTGTTTTAGCCATAGACGAAATTCAGAAAATTCCCAATTGGAGTGAGACCATTAAGCGACTGTATGATGAACAAAAGTTTCAATCAGAAAACCGAGTGCAGCTTATTCTTTTAGGTTCTTCAAATTGGTTAATGCAGAAAGGTCTTTCAGAGTCTTTGGCTGGAAGATTTGAGCAATGGAATTTAACGCATTGGACATACAATGAAATGCACGAAGCTTTTGGAACAACTCCCGAGGAATATGCCTATTTCGGGTCTTATCCGGGGGCACAAGAGTTTATCACCGATGAAAAACGATGGAAGTCTTACATTCAAAATTCACTCATAGAGACGGTCATTACCAAAGATGTTTTACTCATGGAGCGCATAGAGAAACCCGCTTTGCTTCGACGATTGTTTGAATTGGGGTCTCAGTATTCTGGTCAGATTTTGTCTTACACAAAAATGATGGGGCAACTTCAAGAGGCCAAGAACACAACAACTTTAGCGCATTACCTAAAAGCATTATCGTCGGCAGGACTCTTAAGTGGCTTACAGAAGTTCGCCATGGATGGTGCGCGCAGAAGAGCGAGTAGTCCGAAATGGCAGGTTCAGAACAACGCATTGCTAAGTGCGACATCTGGAGTTAGTTTCAAGCAGGCTATGTCAGATAAAAAATTATGGGGAAGGTGGGTTGAGTCTTGCGTTGGAACTCATCTGTTGGCTCATGCGAATTCTGATTTTGAAATTTTCTATTGGAATGAATCGAACGCTGAAGTTGATTTTATTTTGAAATGGGAAGAAAAATATGTGGCCCTCGAGGTTAAGCTTAATCACGATAAGGTAACAGGAATAGATAAATTCAAGAAGCAATTCCGCCCGCACAAAGTCTATCAACTCGATAGCCGCGGGCTCAGTTGGCAAGCGTTTATTGCAATGGATCCTCGGGAGCTTTTTTGAATACTCTAATCCTACGGGTCAATCACTACGTGATCAAACCTTCTCCCGATAGCTATCGGGAGAAAACAACGCAGTTCCAATTATGAAATAGGAATTACGAATCCCGATAGCTATCGGGAGGAATAAACCCGAAGGTTTTCCAATAACGAAGTTCCAACTTATGCTGCTTCAATTTCTCCCGCAGCCTTTGTCCGTATTGAATTGTATGATTTAATCTAGGCCATTCCTAGCATAAACATTTGAAAAACTTCCTGATTTCTATTCGGAAATTCACAAAAAAAAGCCCGCTTTCGCGGACTTTGAATCTATCACTTGGTTACGTTATTTCGAGAAATAAGAGGCTTTACCAAGCATCACAATGCAAAGATAAATTGAACCGATTAGATAACAAAAAAACAATGGCACTAGACGTTATTCAATTTCAAGACGAGGTGAACAATCGAATTAGATACTTTCAAAATCAATACGTGATATTGGATTCTGACCTTGCACATTTCTTTCATGTAGAAACTAAAGTCTTAAATCAGGCTGCACAAAGAAATTCGAAGCGATTTCCAACTGAATTCAGATTTCAAATCTCTGAATCTAACTTTAACTCTTTGAAGTCACAATTTGTGACTTCAAAAGGAGGGAATAGAAAACTACCTTGGGTCTATACAGAACATGGTATTGCTATGATGGCTACATTGTTGAGAAACGACATTGCAATTGCCATGAGCATAGAAATCATAAAAGCTTTTATTTCCATGAGGAGAATCCAGACTAATTATTCAAGTTTAATAGCTCGAATTGAATTACTGGAAGAGTTTAAAATTGAATCTTCTGTAGTTCTAAAACGTCTTGTATCCATTGAAAACGACGTCTATCAGAGCAAATCAGGTATCTTCTTCGATAATGAAATATTCGATGCATACGTCTTTTCCAGCGAGCTCATTTCCAAAGCAAAAAAATCAATCATTCTAATCGATAACTACATCGATGAAAACACATTGCTTCAACTTTCAAAAAGAAATAAAAAAGTACATTGTATTATTTACAATGAAAAAATAACCGCCCAGTTAAAACTTGATCTTGAAAAACACAATTCGCAATACCCGCCCATTGAAATCCGAACACTGAAAAACTCCCACGATCGTTTTCTGATACTCGATGAAAAAGAACTTTATCACATTGGTGCATCTTTGAAAGATTTAGGAAAGCGCTGGTTTGCCTTTTCAAGAATGGATGGGTTTGTAAAAGAAGTTTTAAATCACCTTCGGTGATCAATTCTTCGAATCAATCTTTCAGATCAATCACTGTGTGATCAAACCTTCTCCCGATAGCTATCGGGAGAAAGAAAACGTAGTTCCAACAACGCAGTTCCAACAACGTAGTTCCAACAACGAAGTTCCAACAACGTAGTTATAACAACGTAGTTCCTAGCACCGCGGAAATCAACTCCATCTTACTCATCCCTATCACCGCGGCTTGCTGAGGAATAATGGACGCGGCGCTGAAACCTGGAACGGTGTTCACTTCAATAACAGAAGGTTCTTCGTCGGGTAACAAGAAGTCTACGCGAATCATTCCACCGCAATTCAAATCGGTATAAATACGAGCAGCTAATTCCTGAACACGGGCATAATGAAACTCACTAATTGGCGCCGGAGTAATCTCCTTGCTCTTCCCTTCGTACTTCGCTTGAAAATCGAAGAATTCAGTCTCACTCACAATCTCTGTAACAGGCAAGGCCGTTGGCTTTCCATTCATGACAATCACCCCACAAGTGACTTCCCTTCCAGATATAAATTCTTCAACAATAATGTCTTCATCTTCATTTCGAGCAAGGGAAATAGCATGCATGATTCCACTCTCTTCATTCACGCGAGAAGTACCGATGGAACTTCCACCACAATTCGGTTTTACGAAACATGGCAAGCCCACTTTCGCAACCACTTCAGTCGCTGTAATTTCTTCTTCCTTGCGAATAACTATGGATCGCGCAACGCGATAACCCATGGCATTAAGCGTGCGGGTTGTTGCTTTTTTATTAAACGTCAAAGCCATGTTCAAGACATCACCAGTCGTATATTTTATTCCAATCGTATCGAAATATCCTTGCAACAATCCATTCTCTCCCGGTGTACCATGAACAATCATGAACACCCCGTCGAATGCGATTTTCGTTCCATCTACAACTATTGAAAAATCGTTGCGATCAACCGCCACTTCAGCTTCATTCACCAAAGCATACCATCGCTTTTCTTCAATCACAATCTGAGTGGGCTCAAACTTCGAACGATCTATATTCTCCATCACCATCTTTGCACTGCGCATAGAAACGACCGACTCGCCACTGTACCCGCCACAGACCACTGCAATATTTTTCATTCGTTTTTGTTTTTACAAAGATGACAATCTCCTTAACTTTCCAAAAATTATTTGTCGTGAAAAAATCAATTCTTTTTGCTTTCGTAGTAATAGCAACCTCTTTCCCTGTTTCTGCACAACAATTTACTGTTGTTAAAGACAACGCTCACGGTAATATTGAAAACCAATGCAAGACAAGTACATGCTGGAGTTTCGCTACTACTTCATTTATCGAATCCGAAATTATTCGCAAAGGATTCAAAGCTGTTGACCTTTCAGAAATGTACAACGTACGCTTGACCTATCCAAAAAAAGCCGAGAGCTACGTGCGTTTTCAAGGCAAACAACAATTCGGTCCGGGCGGATTAAGCCACGATGTTATTGCCATTATTGAAGAATACGGCATTGTTCCCGAAGAAGCGTATTCAGGATTTGTAAACGGAAGCAAGGAGTATGATCATTCGACTCTAGACGAAAAACTTTTAGCCGTAGTTAATGACGCTGTGCAATCTCCAACGGGCGGATACCAAGAAAATGTAAATAACATGTTAGATGGCGAGATAGGAGTCGTTCCAACGGAATTCAAATACAATGGAGCCTCATATACGCCCGCTTCTTTTCGCGACGCTATGAAGATCAATGCAAAAGAATATGTGTGCCTGACTTCATTTTCACACCATCCTTTTTATTCTTCTTTCGTATTGGAAGTTCCTGACAACTGGGCGAAGAGAGCGTATTACAACCTTCCGCTCGACGAATTTCAACGTGTTGCAGATTTCGCTTTAAGCAAAGGATTCACTGTTGCTTGGGACGCAGACGTTAGTGAAAAAACATTTGATGCGAGAAAGGGATTCGCTTTTGTTGAATCGTTTCAAAACGAACCTAAGATTGATCAAACTAAAAGACAAGAAGCGTTTGATAGTTTCGAAACAACAGACGATCACCTCATGCACATTACAGGAACTGGTAAAGACGATAAAGGAAATGCCTACTACTTAGTGAAAAACTCTTGGGGAACTGAAGGTCTTGCCAATGGCGGATTTCAATACATTTCAGTTCCTTACTTCCGTTACAAAACGGTTTGCATGATTGTTCACAAAGATGCAATTCCAAAAGAAATTGCTGTGAAATTGGGAATGTAATTTATTTCCTTGGACCTAACGGAATAAGTATTCCTCCACGAATGACGAGCGGTCCGTAAGGCGACCGCTCTTCTTCTGTAAAGTCGTACATAATCTGAAAGTACGTACCTAATCCGTGTCCTATCCCCTGCGATATTCCACCTCCGGCCAAAACCAGAGGAAAGGTTTCTCTTTGCATTCCTCCAAAGGAATAAGTAGGTGCGTTCACTTGATTAATCTCTGCGCAAGCAAATAAGCCATTGAACAATCCGAATCGTGCCCAAGCAATGCCAGCATATATCTGCTCTTCGTAAAGACGTGTTTTGTAATAGGTGTAATTGAATCCAACTCCTGCAGAAAGTCTCTCCGTAACTCTATATCCAACAAGTGGTGTTAAAGCCCCATAGAACATACCTGATCCATTCGAAGAGCTTAATCCAAGGCCCAATGACCCACCAACAACTGTGCGCTCTCTGTTCGTGAGATCATTCATATTTTCCTTCTGACTATCATTCGAAGGAAGCGCATTCACGTAGTCATCTGGCTGAGCAATGCCATTCAACCCGAACAACAAAAAACTACAGAAAAGAAAGACTCTCATTAGCGAATAAATGAAACAACTGAAAGGTGTGTTCCTGCCCAAACTTGAACGAAGTATATTCCGCTTTCAGAAGGAAGTTCTGTCATTACAACCTGATTATTTCCTTGTGGAAACGTTCTATTTATGACTTCATTCACCAATCTTCCACTCACATCAAATAAACGAATGTTTACATCAACAGCCTGAGGCAAATCGAATCCAACGGTGAACATGTCTTTTACTTCTGTTGGAAAACCGTAGGCCTTAAAATCAGAGGCAGATGTTTCTGTTACAAAAGATGGATTAAATCCTACGAATTTCACCACGTTGTTTCCTGTACATGGAATAGCCAAAGTATCTAGCTCTTCAGCGTAACAAATATCTGCAGCGCTAGAAACACCTCCGGTAACAGTTACTGTAGAGGTTGTGGTGAAGTCGTTTGAAAACTTGGTAATGGCATTCGGACTCCAAGAACTCACGTAATAATTTCCATAAGAATCGTGATCTATACCGTCGCAGTTTCCAAGGTTTGTAGTTGTAAGAACCGTTAACATGTATGTTGAAAGGTCAATGGCTTTAATGGGTGCATTCGCGCCCCAACTTACCATAACCAATCTGTTGTTCGCCGCATCGTAGGTTAATCCGTTCGGAGTGCTTGTGGTATTTGTCACAACAATTGAACTCGTTGGCGCTGATAGGTTTGCTACATTCACTTCATAAATCTTCTTATTCGAAAAATCAGACACCCACAACTTGTCAGTTCCATTGCTTGCCATTCCGTTTAAAAACGCAGCGCCAGCCAACGTGTGCGTCATAACCTGAGCTCCAGTAGTCACATCGTATCCTTTCACGGCGCTTCCAACAAGGGAAAACAAAACGCCATTCATAACTTCCATTCCGTAATTCGCTTTCGCTACTCCCAATGTTCCTTGCGGCACAGCATCGCTGTGCATGCGCACGACGTTGTTACCATTTCCAACTAAAAAGATCTGATTGGTAGGATCGTATTCAACACCTTCAATGGCGGTTAACGATTGAGCTTGAGATAAGCTAGCGCTTAGGGCTAAAACAAAAAATAGAATTTTTTTCATGTTGAAGTTTATATGAGCGGCAATTTACACATGTAAATCTATTTACGCGAAAGAAATTCTATCTTTGATAAATGAATCATCGGGTAGATCTTACAACCAAACTTGGAATTTTAGGTGGAGGACAGTTAGGTAGAATGCTCATTCAAGAAGCTGTTAACTTAAACATTCACATCTCTGTATTAGACCCTTCGGTTAATGCGCCCTGCGCTGACCTTGCAAATAATTTCGTTGTTGGAAATTTCAACGACTATCAAACCGTTATAAATTTCGGAAAATCGGTTGATGTTCTGACCCTCGAAATTGAACACGTGAATATCGAAGCTCTTGAAGAATTGGAACGTCTTGGAAAGAAAGTTTTTCCAACGCCACAGGCGCTTCGTACCATACAAGACAAAGGACTTCAGAAACAATTTTACAGAGCGAATAACATTCCAACCGCTCCTTTCCACCTAATCGAAAACGCCGAAGATGCGTTGTTGTTTAAAGAAAAAGGACCGTTCATGCAGAAACTTCGCAAAGGCGGATACGACGGAAAAGGGGTTACTCCGCTTCGCACAGAAGCTGAGTTTAACGCGGCTTTCAATGCGCCAAGTGTACTGGAAGAATTCGTTCCTTTCGTGAAAGAGTTAGCAGTTATTGTTGCTCGAAATGAAAACGGAGAACTGGCTACTTTTCCTTTGGTTGAAATGGAATTCAATCCGGAAGCGAACTTGGTGGAATTTATTTTCTCTCCAGCCAACGTGAACGTTGAAACTGAAAGCACCGCGGAAAAAATAGCAACCGACATCGCCAACAAACTCGAACATGTTGGTTTATTAGCCATAGAATTATTCCTTACAGAAGACGGAAATTTATTGGTGAATGAAATAGCTCCTCGTCCGCACAACAGCGGCCACCATACCATTGAAGCGTGCTTCGTTTCGCAATACGGTATGCATCTTCGTGCGATCTTGAACATGCCGTTAGGCAGCACAGGACTTCGCACTCCAGCTGTTATGATTAACCTCTTGGGTGAAAAAGGATTCGAGGGAAAAGCGCGCTACGAAAACATAGAAGACGTCCTTCACACCGAAGGTGCTTATATTCATTTATACGGGAAAGAAGACACCAAGCCCTTCCGGAAAATGGGACACATTACGGTGTGCAACACGAATCTTGAAGAAGCGAAGGATATTGCGAGGAAGTTCTTGAAAGAGGTTAGGGTTGTATCCTAGATACTTCGTAAGATACTATGTAAGATTGCTTCGCAAAAATACCTTTTGAAAATTCTTGCGAAGCATCTTGTGTAACATCTTTCGAAGAATCTTGCAAAGCACTTGCATCTTGTGAAACATCTACGCTCCGCGTTAGGCTTCCACCCAATCGCCATATTCCTTAATGAGTGAAATAAGTTCATCGACCGCTTGCGCTTCGTCAATGTTCTTCTTCACCACATTTTTTTCCTTGTAAAGTGTAATCTTTCCGACACCGGTTCCAACATAGCCGTAATCGGCATCTGCCATTTCGCCTGGACCGTTCACAATACATCCCATGATTCCGATCTTCACACCCTTCAAATGCGAAGTGCGCGAACGAATCTTAGCGGTGGTTTCTTGAAGATCGAAAAGTGTTCTTCCGCAACTCGGACAAGAAATGTATTCCGTGCGGGAAATGCGCGTGCGAGTTGCTTGAAGAATTCCAAATGCAATTGCATTCGATTTCGCCAAAGAAGATAGACTGCTTGAAATAAGAACTCCATCGCCTAATCCATCTAGCAACAAGGCTCCTACGTCGGTTGAAGAATAAAGTGTGTATGCTTCTTCTTCGATGTTGTAGGTGGAAGAAAGAACAACCGGACAATTCACTCCGTGATTCATCAATTTGAAAATAGCCGTTCTTCTATGCTGCACAACATACTCATGCGAAGACTTCAACAACAACACAACCGTTGAATCTGCCTTCAACACAGATAAAAATTCTTCTGTTAAATTTTCCAATTCAACTTCAACAAAATTCAACTCACCCGAACGTTCATTCGGTTGGGTGTATTCGCTTGCAGATAAAACTGGATAATGACGATCTCTATTTTTATGTTGAAGCCATGTTGCGTGTTCCATAACAACACCAAGGGTTCCGGGAATTTCAAAATTCACCGTGTTCTTTCCAACAAACAAATAATCACAAGCCGAATCAGACAAATTCCACTTGTCCATATCTACCGAATACGCATATCCCACTGCGAAAAGTGAAGCCGCGGCAATCGACTCGCGGGTCGAATAATCTGCAAATACACGCGGGACATTCTTTCCCCCAATATTTAAAACTTCGTGTGTGTATCTTCTTGAATAAGAGAAAAAATCAATTGGAATTTCTTCCGCCGGAATGTGTAACCCAAGAGTTCTATTCGCATAACGATCGACCAGTAATTTCGCTACAGGCATTTCTGCTTCCGGCGCTTCGGTCAATGAAACACGAACGGTATCGCCAATGCCGTCTTCCAACAAAGTGCCAATTCCAATAGCAGATTTAATTCTTCCATCTTCTCCATCGCCCGCCTCTGTTACTCCTAAGTGCAATGGAAAAACTTCGCCCGCTTCCAAAAGTGTTTGAACCAACAAACGATAGGCTTGCACCATCACTTGCGGATTAGACGCTTTCATGGAAATAACCAAATTCTTGTAATTGCAATCGAGACAAATGCGGATGAACTCCATGGCAGATTCCACCATGCCTTCGGGAGTGTCTCCATAACGACTAAGAATGCGATCTGAAAGCGAACCGTGGTTCGTTCCAATGCGCATCGCAGTTCCGTGTTCTTTGCAAATTTCCACAAGAGGAATGAATCGGTCGCGAATGCGTTTCAATTCAGCAGCGTAAGATTCATCTGTGTAAACAATTTCCTCAAACTTCTTTTTATCTGCATAGTTCCCTGGGTTCACACGAACCTTCTCTACAATGCGCGCTGCAATCTCTGCGGCGTTCGGAGTGAAGTGAATGTCGGCCACAAGGGGGATGTTGTAACCCGCTTTTTGAAGTTCTTCGCGAATGTTGCGAAGATTTTCAGCTTCGTTTTTACTTGGAGCCGTAATTCGCACCAACTCGCAACCCGCTTCAATCATGCGAATACTCTCGGCAACGGTTGCTTCGGTATTCATGGTGTCGGCAGTGGTCATTGACTGCACACGAATGGGCGCATCGCCGCCCATGGTTAATTCACCAATGGTTACTGAGCTCGTTTTAATGCGCTTGTAACCAAATAAATCTTCGCAGAATGGTTTCATTTACTCCGTAAGCTTACTCATTTCTTCGTTCATCTGAGACTCTAACGACTTCGTAAGAGAGTCAGCATCGCTTTCCAACTTATTGAAAGACTCTTCCAATTCCTTGGTCAAAATATCTATGTATTTACCGTCTTTGATGCACTCTTTTGTCTGGTCGTTTACATCGCTTGGTTTGTAATCTGCCTTCGGAAATTTCTCTGATATTTTCGCTGAAACGCAGTCACAAATTTTCACACCGTCCTCTTTCGAATAAAGACTCCCCACCGTTTTTCCGCATTCAGATTTAACCTCTGCGCGTTTCTCGTCGTTCCATCCGCCGCACGATGCGAGACCTACTGCGATTGCAGCGAACAATATTAATTTTTTCATATTGAAATATTTAGTTTAAAAGTTTACTCTACTATTTAAAAACACGTTCATTGGCAGATTTGTTCTTATTGGCCAATTGCCCGCATGCCGCGTCAATATCTTTCCCTCTAGAGCGACGCACATTCACAATCATGTTCTTGCTTTCCAAGAACTTCGCAAAAGCCTCTACACGCTCAGGACTGGCCTGTTGAAACTCTCCATCGTCAATCGGATTGTATTCAATAATATTTATTTTAACTGGAAGCTGCTTGCAAAATTCGGCCAACTCCTTTGCGTCTTGGATCGTATCATTAAAGTCTTTGAAAATAATGTACTCAAACGTTATTCGCGTTCCTGTTGCTTCGTGGAAATACTTCAAAGCCTCAGACAATGCATCTAAGTTATTCGAATCGTTAATTTCCATGATCTTGCTGCGCTTCACGTCGTTCGCTGCGTGCAGCGAAAGCGCTAGGTTAAACTTAACCTTATCGTCGCCAAGCTTTTTAATCATCTTAGCGATTCCCGCTGTGCTTACGGTAATGCGCTGTGGCGACATGCCCAGTCCTTCCGGACTGGTGATCCATTGAATGGATCGCATCATGTTGTTGTAGTTGAGCAAAGGCTCTCCCATGCCCATATAAACAATATTTGTAAGCGGAGTCTTGTATCGCGTAAGCGCCTCGTTGCGCAAATAATTCACCTGATCGAAAATCTCTCCGCCTGTTAAATTGCGCAACATTTTCAATCTGCCCGTGGCGCAAAACTTACAAGCTAAGCTGCAACCGACCTGCGAAGAAATGCAAGCTGTCATGCGCTTTGTTGAAGGAATTAACACCCCTTCTACAACCTTGTCTCCGTCTACTTTAAACGCACATTTAATGGTCTTGTCAGCACTTATTTGCTGCTCATGCAAGACGGCTTTAGATAAATAATACTTCCCATCGAGTACCTCACGTAATTCTTTGGGCAAATTCTGCATGTCAGAAATACTTGCAGCACCTCGCTGCCACATCCATTCCCGAATCTGCTTCGCACGAAACGAAGGAGCGCCAAGTGTTTTCAACTCGGACATTAGCTCTTCCGAACTCAATTCTCGCAAATCCTTTTTTGTATTCATGCCGTGCAAAGATAGATAGCTTACATTTGAATCACATTGTCTTTTCATGAAGCGACTGATTTTTATATTCATCTTTTTTCCTGCGATAATCTGTTTCGGGCAAACAGATAGTCTTGACATTGTTCTACCCCCCGATACAGTCATGCCTTTTCCGGAAATTAACATCGAAGACTTCG
>Ga0209355_1001781_pt1 | contig 12109 bp, 19 predicted proteins | sample LauGreSBDMM110SN_3_FD_187563 | JGI IMG/M metagenome (GOLD analysis project Ga0209355, IMG submission 187563) | Freshwater lake microbial communities from Lake Michigan, USA - Sp13.BD.MM110.SN (SPAdes) (version 2) | ecosystem: Environmental > Aquatic > Freshwater > Lake | place: Lake Michigan...
CAATCTCATCATACTTTCGAACGGCTACATATTCAACAATCTTCTTGTAAAGAACAACGAGCTGGGCATCAATCGAATCAGAACGAGTAGACATCTTAACCTAAAAAGTAAGTAAATGGGCGAGTAGGATCCATTTTACTCTTGATCGGGCGGCAGGCTCATAAGACCGTACAACACACCGAAAAAGACAAGGGTATGAAGGACAAATCCAAACGCCGTAGGGCACCCGTTAACTGCGACCCCCGCAATCAACGAGTTCACGAAGCGAAAGGTGACCGGATTGGCAACAAGAAAGAACGCAAGGGCCGAGTACAGAGAGTACTTGAGCTTGAGTCCTGCACTTTTGACCGCCATCTTTGTCTGTAGACAGATAATAAATGGACGCATACGTAGTGATGTTTTGGGCGGGCATTGTGATTCTGATTGGTTCCCACGTTCTGCTGTTCAAGTCTATGCCCCAACATTCAACCATCGCGCTCGTTGCGACTGGACTGGTGTTTGTCGGCTCAAAGCTTGGACGTGAGTTTCTTGGTTTGGCGTAAACGTCTGCGACGACGGGTCCTGAGGCCCCTTGTGGACCGTGTCCCGCCTCGATACTTGACGGGTATGATTGTGACCTTTTTTAACCCACTGTCCGGACCGTCAATGTCTTCAATCAACGCCTTGTATGGAGGAAGAACCATGATTTCGCTTTCAGGATCAAGACCTCTCCATGCAAAAAACCGAACGCCGGGTTTCACATTCATCTTTAACATACAACACATCCCCCTTCCGTTTGAAAAGGTAAATGCTACATGTTTATCATACGATGTGGAAAGGGCCAGTGTACCATCAATGTTCAGTGCTTCTTTGCCCACAACTCCACGAAATACATTGATCTCTTGCGTCAGCTTGGGAGCTCTGGAGAGTGCAGTAAGAAACCCAGTCATGAACTCTCGGATAAATCCAGGACCCGGTCGTTCTTTTGGTAAGGGCGGTCGCGCAGGGTCGTTGCTATTTGCACGTGTTTGCTTTCTTGCAAAGTCTACCACTCCAAGGGACTCCTCGGTCAATCCTAGCATCAAGGGTCCCATAAAGCTGTGATGATTCCCCTTGTATGCATCTAAGGCCTTAAGCTCAGCATCGTTAAGCGTTGACTGAAATTGATTCAGTGCAGCTAGATCGACTGGCGATAATACATTTCTAAGCTTCAAAGGTGGATTCTTCTTGTGGTACTCCTTCTCCGCGGCGTCCGAGGCAAAGTCCATATCGAGTGGACTGATAAATTCATCCCACGGGTCTGGGGGTACAGGTGCACCTGCAACGGGTTCCCAGTCCCAGTTTACTTCTTGAAACATCTGTCCGGGAGGGAAGGAGGTTTCATCAAAATAAACGTTTTCTCTTTCTCCGCCGTCTCCGTAAAGTTGTGTGTGGAACGAAGTTTCACCTCTATCCAAAAGATGCATCTTCCTACCAACGTACCTGAGGAGTACTCTGCGTTGTTTCTTCACGTACTCATCGTCATTTCTAGCAAATGTAGCTGTGAGAAACCGCGCTTCATCCGACGGCGCCGGAACGATGTAGTTTGTATAGAGTTTTAGCTGAGAGAATGGAACTGGGGCCGGAGGGGGCATTACTTAGTATGCAGAAAAGTTTCGTTAGACAGTAGTACGATTTGGCGTAGTCTTAACTAGATCCCCATCCCACTCGGATAGCGTAGGTTGCGTTGGGTCCAAGATGGCGAATCTCCATTGTCACATCGCAGTCGGGGAAATGCTCCTTTGTCCAGAAGAGCATAGTATCAAAGGCAACACCCAGCTCCATTGACTTTGACGACGCTTGGGTTACCTCTCCCAGCTCTGCGATGCGTAGGACCCCCTTGTAAAACTCTTCGGCGGCCAGCTGTCCCTTCAATTCCTGTTCTCGGTGGGCGATACGGTTCTTCTCAGCGGCGGCGGCGACATGGGCATTCTGAAGTTGAGTGCGAGTGATGGGCTGCATTGTAAAAAGAGGTTGTTGGTGCGCCACGGTTTCCGTTTTACTGCGGGCAGACCACGAGTGCTTGGTTCTCAAGAGACATCATGTCGTAGATCTCCCACGCCGTCTCCAGTCTCCGGCGAAATGCCTTGAGGCTCGTCCGCATGTCCCTCGCAGCATCGGCAAAGAGAATGGAGACGGTCACTGGATCTGGGCGGTAGTCAATGTACATGGTAGGCCGAGCATTCCAACGGGCATAGAACTCCCGAACATAGTCCGCATGACGGTTTGTGTTGCGGAAACAACAGTCGCCGCCGACAGTGTAAGTGACTGGCGTCGCGTCAAGGATGGCGAATGTCTTGATCTCCATGGCAGGCTGGGTGGCAAGGGTCGTTGTGCACCACTCGCAGTGAGTGACGGGGGCGTTCATTTTGGATGCCTTCCCCTTTTCAGCTGAATCCACATCCGTTTTACGCTGTCGGCGCGGCTGTCTTGAATGGATGACCGGCCGGAAGGGTAGACTGCAATCCCCACTTCCACGCAAGGTAGCCTTCTATCTTCTGCCGTTGGGTCGCGGTGATCTCTCCATCATACTGTAACATTTCATACGTGTCATGTTGCTGGCTGTAAGGTCCCGCATTGCCTATTTGAGGCAATGCGGGCTGCCCCCCTGGCCCCGCTGACAAGAACCCTGCAGCAGGTATATTAACCGTTAAAGTCTTAGACGTTCCATTCACAAATATTCCCGTATTTCCTCCAGAGGACATACATAAGCTTACAAGAATTGTTTCATATCCAACAGTGCCATTTGCAGTTCCAAGACCAACGACTCCGGGCTTAGAAATTTGAATGGCTCCATCGTAAACATAGAATTGCCCGCATACGTTATTATCTATCTCAATAAATCTTGCATAGTTTCCGGACAGTGTAGCAACTACAAAGATATTTCTATATATCGTACTGTAGGATATAGGCACGGTCAGCCGAAGGGCACGGTCAGCGGCAAATCGAATAGAGCTCTTTCCGTTAAGGTACGCCTGATTCACAATAGACGGGTTGCTACCCTGCGGCGTAGCATCTGCATTCCCCGATTTATTCGTCCAGCTAGTGACAGTTGTACCGGATAGTGTATAGGATGCATCAAATGTATCAAACCACATTTTGCAACCAGTCACACTTGTTGGGACGAACGGCAGTGGTGGAGCACCGCCGCCTCCAGCCGGTGGTGTCACCCCATTAATGACCACCGCGCTCGTGGTAGGTGACGCCAAGGCGCCCACCTGTGACGTGCGGACCACAGCACCTAATCCAAGTAGGGAAACGGGAACGCCACCTGATTTGGATGGTTTGCCACCACGCCCAGCCGGAACATACTGCGCAGCTGCCTTGACGAAGGATGTGAAATCAGATCCCGACGGGCGCAGGACGGGCATTATAGTATAAGCTGAAAAAGTTATTGAGTTCTGTGGTGTTACGGTGTCTTGGTCTAAAGCCGCCATCCCTCAGTGTGCCGGACTTCGTAGCAGCGATCCTTGGTGTGCTCTGTTCGGCCGCATCGCGTGCACCAGTCCTTGGGTTCAGGGCGCTCAGCCGCAGGCGGACGGCATCCCTTTTCGTGCTGTTCGCAGGCGTACCGATTTGGGTAGTCGGACACGCACCACTGACACGACCAGCTTGTGTTGACTGGCTGTGCGCACGCCTTGTAGTCGTGGCCCGTTGCGTGGCACCGAACGCATGAGTTTGGAGGCGCATACATCTGAAAGCGGACTAGGCGTTCATCTTCATCTCCGAGCCGCATGGTCTCACAGTCAAACGGGCGCACTGCATCAATCCCGTGCTTCTTCATGAGAGCGACGGTTGTATTGTAGACATCGTCCGGTCCCGTCACTGGGCGAGTTTCGGCGATGCGAATGGGATTGTACACTTGAATCCACTGCGGTCCAAAACCGCAGGCGTAGTAGGCGTAGGTGTGCTGAACATCCTTTGACTTGCCGACAAGCCACTTTCCGCAGGTGAGTTCAAGAATGTAGAGGTGCTCCATGGTAACCACTGTCTGCAACTAGGCGAAACCCAAATCCATTTTAACTGTGGATCCCGCAAAAGGACAATGGAGGTGTTCTACACAAACTTCAAGGCTTTGTCAGAGGACCAGCGCAAGGGCAAACTGGATCAGATCATGAACTTTCTGCGCCAACAAAACGCCCACGACCAGGCGGGCGCATTCCAAGAGTTAAAAAATTGTTATCCGCGCATTCCCTTTTCAAAGAACGAGCGGGCGTTTCGTGAGTATCTTGCGTGGTCAGATATCTCGGACCATCAAGACCATCCGTTGGTGAAGCACGTCCTTTCGCAGGGGTAGTCTACCGGCGCAACTGAAGGTCAAGCTTGCGGAGGTCATCCTCGTCATACCCCGCCCACATCTCCTTCTCGGCCGCGGCAAGATCCCCGCGGCGGTTCTGAAGAAGCCAAATCCAGTCGTCCTTTTGGCCCTTGGTCATGTTTGACTTGAGGCGCTCCTCAATCTCGAAGATCTCGTCCCGCATAGACTGAAGGGAGGTATGGTGCGGCTCGGGCGACGGAGGAAGCGGTGGGAACTCGTCCCCATGCCGCTCTACGTAGCACTCGCGGCAGTACGTGTTGTCCGTCCACAGCTGAGACGGGACGCCACATCCGCGGCACGGCTCGGCATACTCCTCCGCGCAGAGGTCGCACATGCGGCCCGTCTCGCGGTCGCACGTACACGTCGGCTCCGGCAAGCCGCACCAGACGTCATACTCGGCCGCGTCGGCGATGCGGCGGTCGCAGGGTGCGCAAGAACGCTCCGTGTCCTCGTCACATGTGCAGCGGTTGTCGCGCTTCTCCTGGCATTTGGCGCAGATGTGGCGCGTGCAGTAGTCCGTGTACATGTCGCACTCGGGGCACCAGCCGTCGGCGGCGGGTGGGGCGTTGCACGGGTGGTTGCGCTTCGAGTAGCACTCGTGGCAATAGTTGGTTCCGAGAACGGTGGCGCCCGTGTCCCCGCAGTCGGGACAGCGGCGCCAATCTTGGCGGCAGGCATCGCAGGTGGAGCCGAGTTCGGTTGTCATGTTGGAGCAGTCAGGCTGGAAGCAGCAGTAGAGGTGAGAAGAAGACATTTTGTGCGTGTAGGACCCGAGGTTCATTGGTTTGTTCCCAACAGATCCATTTTGGACGATACAGGGGCAGGGGTGCCAGTCTATCGTCCCTCAAACGTCAGCAGTTATCCTTGGGGTTTTGTGTGGAGGTTTCTACTTGCCCATCTTGCCCTTCACCATGTTCCAGCCATAGCACGCCACCACGGCAAACACGAGGGAGTGCGTGAGGTTGACCGTCATGGTGGAGCCGCCCGGGGGGAGGCGAATCAGCACACCCGGGATCAGGAAGTAGAACAGCGCAGCAAGAAAGAGGATCTTACCATACATTTTTGTTTAGTAGCGCAGAAAAAAACGCCATTACGACTTGAAAACATACGTGTGCATCGCAACGTGGACCACGGCAAACACAAGGGCGTGGGTGGCGGCGACGACCATCTGCGAACCACCCGGGGGGAGGCTGAGGAGGATGCCCGGGGTCAGCACAAAGAACAGTAGAGCAGTCGTGAGAAGATAGGTGTACATTTATGATGTCACCACAAAATTTACGCAGGCTGCTTGGTACCAAGGAAATCGTGGTAGACGTGTCTCAGCTTGTCATCCAGACCCTCCAAAAAGACGAAGACGGCGTAGACAAAGATGATCTGCCCACCGAACGACTCAATATAGCCTTCAAGGGCGGCAGTAAGAGGCAAGACTGGAATGATGGAGTGAATTCCATATGTCAACCAGAAGGTCGTAACCACAATGATACTGACCTCAACAGATACATCCACAAGCTGGTAGAGGTTGGACTGCTTCTCCCACTCGGGTCCATACGGAGGAAACGCGCGCCACAGCAACCACGACAGGAGAACGCCCAAGAACATATAGAAGATCGCAATGCAGACGAGATTGACTGTGAGGTTGAAGATATGACCCTTGACGGGTGGGATCGTGTTGAACCCCACGTTCTTCATTATTTAGACGGAAGATTAGAGTATACACTATATGTCAGCTCCTCTTCGCACGTGGGGAAAGCACTTGATCCTTGATGCCGCCGGCTGCTCGCCTAAGATGATTGGATGTCCCAAGGTGATCACTGGATTTGCCAAGACACTGGTGAAGCGCATTGACATGGTAGCGTTTGGTGAGCCGCAGGTCGTCATGTTCGGGTCGGGCAACAAGAAGGGGTATACGCTCGTTCAGCTGATTGAGACGTCCAACATTACCGCGCACTTTGTGGAAGAGAACAACTCCATGTATTTGGATGTGTTCTCCTGCAAGGACTTTGATCCGGAGGTTGTGAAGGAGGCGGTGCACGAGTTCTTTGATGCTCAGCGGTTCCGCACGAAGCTCATGCTGCGTCAGGCGCCCGTGGCCGAAGAGGTGGTCATTGTTCGCGACCGCGAGGTGGACTTACTCAAGTAAGCAGTGTCCGTCCGTGGTGCGAGTCCCGTCGGGGCAGTTGGTCGCCTTGCGCTGCCCTGAAGGATTTGTAAAGCTCTCTTCAAAGTAGGTCAGAAAGACCGAGCGGGTAAAGATGCCAATAACGACAATCATAAAGACGAATGTCCAGTCAATCTTACGCATTTATGTAGTACTAGAGTAATAATGCCCGTCCTGCGCCCGTCGGGTTCGGACTTCACATCGTTCGTCAAGGCCGCCGCGCAGTATGTTCCAGCTGGTCGTGGCGGCAAACCATCTAAGTCCGGCGGTGTTTCTGTTGCTTTACCTGGATTAGGTGCTATTGTCCGCACGTCACAGGTAGGCGCCTTGGCATCCCCCACGACAAGTGCGGTGATCATTAACGGGATTACGCCACTGGCGGTAGTTGCAGCGGCGGTGATCAGAGTGCTTCTAGGTATCGTTTCTACGCTCGCGGGTAACGCCCAGGGTTCAGTCAACGGCACGGGCACGGGCGCGAGCTTCAATAACCCGAGTGGAGTTGCAGTGATCCCCTCGACCGGTGATATCGTTGTGGGTGACCGATCCAACAGCCTTATCCGGTTGATAACACCGGCCGGCGTCGTGACGACGCTTGCGACAGGCTTCAATTCCCCGCGCGCAGTCGCTGTGATCCCCTCGACAGGCGTGGTCGTTGTTGCCGATGCGTCTAACAACCGCATCCGGCTCGTGACGTACCCCGGCGGTGTAGTCACGACGCTCGCGGGCAGTGGCAGTGCCGCCTTCGCGGACGGCCAGGGTGCCGCTGCGAGCTTCAGCGACCCGCGAGGTGTCGCAGTGACCTCGACCGGTGACATCGTCGTGGCCGATACGGGCAACCATCGTATCCGGTTGATAACACCCCTCGGCTTCGTCACGACGCTCGCGGGCAGTGGTAGCGGTGCCTTCGCCGACGGAACGGGTGCGGGCGCGAGCTTCAACAGCCCGTTCGGAGTTGCCGTGATGCCCTCGAGTGGTGTGATCATCGTGGCCGACTCGGGAAACAACCGCATCCGGTTGATAACACCCCTCGGCGTCGTCACGACGCTCGCGGGCAATGCCTCAGCCGCCTTCGCTAACGGCACGGGCACAGGCGCGAGCTTCAACAATCCGACTGGAGTCGCAGTGACTTCGACCGGTGACATCGTCGTGGTCGACCAATCTAACCACCGCATCCGGTTTGTCACACAGGCAGGTGTCGTCACGACGCTTGCGGGCAGCGGCAGCGCGAGTTTTGCCGACGGAACAGGCACGGGCGCAAGCTTCTATAATCCGGAAGGGGTCGCAGTCACTTCAGCCGGCGACGTCGTCGTCAGCGACCCAGCAAACCACCGTATCCGAGTGATAGTGTGATCAATACCTATTTAGTCTAATCTCATTAGTAACACAATATGCCGGCCGGCCACCCATTCAAGACAGCCGCGCCTACTGCCTAATCCACCACGCTCTGTCGGTTCGGGCACGTAGAGCAGCCCTGTCTTGGGGTGGGTTCTACCTTCCACATGTACATAAAAAAAACAACGCAGGCGAGAAGGAGAAGGCCGGGGATGACCATTTACTCCTTCATCAGAATAGCTTCCGCGCACTCGGAACACATGAACGAATCTGCTGCTTCGTACACCGCCTTGTACATGAAGTACTTGTAGTCTAGGGCCTTGCAGAAGACACACTCGTGCTTCTCCTTTTCAATCTTGAAGATCTTGCAGGTGTAGCGCATTCCGTGATAACACTCGGGACACACAGACTCGTCGCACATGCGACATCCGTATGTCTTGGTAACTCCGTAGGACGCGTGGGTGACGAGCTGCGTATCGCAAATGGGACAGAGAGAGGTGGCCATTGTATCGCAGTTGGGTTGGTTCCGGTGTATGAAATCCGTTTTACTGAGTGTAAAAAGATTTTTTGTTTTTTTGGCTGGTCTTGCTTCACTCAAGCGCCTCCAGCCACGGGGCCTGCTCCTCAGCCGAGACAGCCAGCTCCGTTAGGAACGCACGCGCCTGTGCGACCTTCTCTGCTCCGGAAAGGTCCGCCTTTCCCGCAAGCTCGGCCATCTTGGCCTGAATGGACTCACCAACGGACATGCGCGGCTGGAATGCCTCGTCAAACCCAACCATCACGTTCACTAGGCGGGAAATGTGCCCCTCGCAGCACATTCCAACGGACTCGCTCGCTTCCTCCCAAAGCCGCACCTTGAGTTCCGCGCGTTGCTCTTGGGGCTGTTGCTCAATGAGAGCCCACAAACCCTCAAGAACCCGTGCGTACAGCCGATCTCCCACGCGGCGGCACGTGGGTTGATTGTACCAGTACTCTACGTCATTCGCCACATGCAGAACGCGCGTGAGACCTGCACTCCCCCGCGAGGCAAAGCACCGAAGAACCCGCAGTCCGACTTGCCGCCCGTCTGTCTTCATGGCCAGCAGCCTCGCCTCGCCCTCTGAGGTCTGCTTTGTCACGTGCGCAGTGTGGACGTTCTGCTGGTCCTGTGCGAGCCGCCGCAGAGGTGCGGGTGCCTGAGGTGGGGGCGGGGGCTGTTCAAGCAGTGCGACACGGTGAGCTTCCGCGTCGGCAAGGCGCTCAACCTGTGCCTGCGCCCGTAGAGCTTCACGGTGACGCTGCTCCCGATCCCGAGCGGCCACGAGCCTATGGCCTATAGCCTCGCGGCGGCCTACATGGAACGGACACAGCCGATCCCCTGCAGCCACCTCCGAGGGGCACCAGCTTGGAACGCCCCCAACGGCCGAGCTGAACTCGCACCGTCCCACGACATGCTGAGGAAGGCGTGCCTCGATGGGAGCATGAACTCCGCAGCAAGCGCGCTCTTCGGCCGGCACGCCAAACCGCCTGTGGATCCTTGATTGGCAGGGCTGAAGATCTCCCGACTTGATGAAATTGCAGATGATGTTGGCCATTGTTGAATGTTGAGGGTTGATGTTGAATGTTGAGTGTGTGGCAGGGACAGGGTTCGTTTTTCTTGACCAAACCAAATCCGTTTTGGACGTCCGTTGAAGTGACTTTAGGGTCTCGTGCATATCAAGAGGAATGGGCATCCCGTATTACGTTGCGTCTCTACTGAGGACACACAAGCATATTCAGAAGGACACGGGCACGGTCCCTCTAGAGTGCGATGCGCTCGGACTTGACTTCAATGCGTTCATTCACACCTACCTGAAACCCGAGAATCCGATTGGCAGCGTGGTAGTGGCCTTGCGGAACTTTCTGCGTGATGTGGCACACGGAAAGAAGGTCTTGATTGCGTTTGATGGACTGGTGCCGTATGCAAAGATTGTACAGCAACGGTTCCGTCGCATGCGAATCCCTGAGCCCGCGCTGTTTGACAAGAACCAAATCTCACCGGGAACTGAGTTTATGATGGAGTTGGAGGACACACTGCGGTTCTGCTTTCCGGACTGTATCCTTTCGGGCACAGATGAGCCGGGTGAAGGTGAGCATAAGATCTTTACTTGGCTACGCACACTCCGACCTGAAGAACGCACGAGTATTCTCATCTACGGCATGGACGCCGACTTGGTGTTGATTTCTGTGGCACAATCCGACTTGGGCCCTATCAAATTAGTCCGCGAGAACAAGGACTCTGGCTATTCTACCTTTGACATTGCCGCTCTTTGCCGAGTGCTGCCCATGAAACCCGATGATTGGGTGGATATGTGCGTCATGTGCTTTGGAAACGACTTTATGCCGACACTCGCCATGTTCTCTCTGCGGGAGGACGGATACGGACGAGCGGTTTACTACATGACAAAGCAAACCGTGGAGGCCGCGGCAGATGACGAGCTGAAAGTCTTGGCAAAGCGGGCAAAGGAGACGGATCGGCACATTGTCTCTCGAGACGGTCATGCGATCGAAAGCCGTATGGCGATCCATCTCATGGACGGTGTGGTGGATTGGAACAAGGTTGTCTATGCGTTTCAAAAGACGCTGGCTTGGACATTGCACTATTTCAAGACCTCGGAAGTGCTGGACTGGTGTTGGACATACCCATATGCAGAGGCGCCGTTGTTGGCCGCGATTGTGGAAAATCCCCGAATCACCACCTTTACTTGGGATCACCCATCTCCGCCGTTTGGTATTCGAGAGCAGCTGGACTTTATTCTGCCTGGTCGGGGGACGTTTCCGGATGAATTCTATGAAGAAGGACGCGACTCTCGGCATCCGTGGATGAAGGCCTATGCATGGGAAACCGATCCGTTCATCTCCTTGCCATGGAACCCCATGCAAGAGCCAACTCGTATTCACACTCATCTTCTTGCTTGAAACCGACCGTTGACGAGACCCATACGTGGAGCCGAGCGTGTGTCAAACCGGATAGGAGGCGGCTGTTCGGCTCCGGGAAGTACGGCTTCTAGGGCCGGTCCAATAGGAAGCACATTGGCTTCGGGAATAGACTCTTCAAAGTTGTTCTCGTGGCGCTGAACGTAGTCTATCTCAATTTTTGACATTTCATTGATCTTTTTGAGAGCTGTGAACCCTGACGCATCTTGCATTGTCCTCCAAAAGCGCCGAATGTGATTGAGGTAGGCCCCACGGTACTCACGTGCAGAGCGGGTCTTCACATTGGTACGAAGCTGTTTAAAACAATCGGCAACGCTTGTGTAGATGGGCTTGTTCAGTTTGCGATTGACAGTATTGTGAAGCCGAAACACAGCAAGCATAAAGTCTGTCCGCGAATTCAACATCTCCGAATGAAGCCGTCGGTATCCGCTGAGCGACTGTCCAAAATGATCTCTGCAACTCGGGCACGTAATTGTAGACTGAAACATATCAAGCCACGTATAGACCAGAGTGCGTTCTGCTGGAAGAGGCGAATCCGGATAGCACGAGGACACGGAGTGCAAGGCCATCCAGCCAAGGGGTCCCCAAATGGACGTCATTACTTTACTTGCCGACAATCATTCCTGCTTCCATTCCGCCTTCAAGGATCTCACGTGCAATGTGGGCCGGCGTCTTTGGACCGATGTTGATATTGGACTTTTTCAGGGATGCGCGGACAACGCTATCGTTCATATCGCTGACGGTCTTCTTGATTGTTCTCCGACGGACCTCAGCTCCCTTTTTTGTCAGAATTCGCAGTGTTCCCTTGCGAACCGGTGGGGGTCGCGCAGGGTCCTTGACGGGTACAATTTCATTGCTGCCTCCGCGGGTTCGGGTTCCCTTCATCACACCACGGGGAAACGTTCGCATTGACCTACGCCGAGTCACTGGGCGCCTTGTTTCCGGTTCTGTGTGCCCTACTTTCTGAATTTTGACGCCGGACATCGCTTATTCAAAACGGATGAGTTTATTTACAGAGAAGACACCACCAATAGATACCATGACGTCGCTCCCTTCGGTCGCTCCTCTGTCGCCGCCGTCGCCCCCGACCCCCACCATCAACGAATGGACTGCAGTTCGCGCCTACTTCAGCAATGGTGTCCGCCGTATGGTGGATCACCAGCTGGATTCCTATGAGGACTTTGTTCGCCACAAGATTCCCCTGATCATGCAGTCTACGCCGCCCATCACGGTATGGCATGAGCAGGATGAGGCGATCAAGAAGTACAAGTATGAGTTCAAGCTGTCCTTTGAGAACGTATCGTATATCAAGCCGCGTATTCAGGAGG
>Ga0209355_1001784_pt1 | contig 12094 bp, 9 predicted proteins | sample LauGreSBDMM110SN_3_FD_187563 | JGI IMG/M metagenome (GOLD analysis project Ga0209355, IMG submission 187563) | Freshwater lake microbial communities from Lake Michigan, USA - Sp13.BD.MM110.SN (SPAdes) (version 2) | ecosystem: Environmental > Aquatic > Freshwater > Lake | place: Lake Michigan, USA...
CATTATCGAGTAAATAGTTTCACTAACTTTCATTCATAACAGGAGATTCAACATGAAAAAAATGACGCAATGTCTAAGTGCTTTACTTTTAACTATGACCGCATCTGCTGCCTTAGCAGCACCAGAAACTTATGTATTAGATGGTTCACATACCTACCCACGTTTTTCTTATAGTCATTTAGGTTTCTCAACGCAGCTATCACGGTTTAATACGACTACAGGTAAAGTCGTATTTGATAAAGCAGCGAAATCCGGCTCTGTTGATATAGAAATTGATGCAAAATCTGTAGACACTGGTTCCACATTGTTTAACCAGCATATTCAAGGCGAAGATTTTTTGGATACTGCTAAATATCCTAAAGCGATTTTCAAATCTACCAATGTAGTTTTTGAGGGCGAGAAGCCAGTTAAGGTTGAAGGCAATCTCACTATCAAAGGTGTAACAAAGCCAGTTACCTTAATCGTGACTTCATTCCAAGCTATGCCACATCCTATGCAAAAGAAAGATGCGATTGGCGCGAATGCTCACACTACCATTAAGCGCTCAGAATTCAATGCAGGTAAATATGCACCAAACGTTGGTGATGAAGTAAGAATTGATATCGCTATAGAAGCGATTAAGCAATAAAAAGATAATCAACAAAAATGCCGCCTAAGGGCGGCATTTTTATTAAAGGCTGAAATAAAAACTAGCAACCAGAGTTATTCACGCTGCCATCAGGCATCGTGGTATTACAAAATTTTGCATCATCTAGTTTCGCGCCATCTAATTTAGCCCCGGTGAAGTTAGCCCCTTTAATATTTGCGCCGGTAAGTATGGCGCCTGTTAAATTTGCACCCGTAAAATTCGTGTCGCGTAAATAAGCATTAGAGAAATCTGCTCGAGTTAAATTTGCACCAGCTAGATCAGTCTTTTTCAAATTAGCACTTTGAAAATTTGTTGCAAGCGTACGTTTCTCTAAGGGCTTTTCAGATAGATCTGCTTTAGCCATGCTCGCACCACCTACATTGGCATTTTCAAAATCAGCACCACGTAAATTTTTTCCTGCAAAGTTAGCATCAGTGAGATCACAATACTTACAAGAATTTGTGGTCATGAATATTTCAAGTTTCGCTGCATCTGCTGCATAGCTTAATGAACTAGCCAATAAGATAGATATAAGAAAATGAATTTTTGTTGGTGAGAAAGAATCCGATTTGTGATACACGATGTACGAAGCTCCTCAAAAATTATAAATAGAGTTTATATAAATTAAAGTTTTTAAAATTATTTTCCTATACAAAATCGACTAAATATCGCACCGAGTAAATCATCAGAAGTAAATTTACCAGTAATACTGTTTAAACTATCTTGCGCTAAGCGACATTCTTCTGCAAATAAATCTAGCGACTGATCATTTTGTTCTGCTAGCTTAGCCGCAACATCAAGATGAGATTGCGCAGTTTGCAAGGCAATTAAATGTCTTTCACGCGCAAGATAAGCAGATTCCCCTGTTTGCTGCCAACCTGCGATGGAGAGTAATTCTTTGCGCAGCAACTCTAACCCAGTATGTTCTGCTGCTGAGAGATAAATATGGGTTGCATCAGATAGCGTTTCAGACATAGCACGATGACCAGATAAATCAATTTTATTCCAGATACGTAGGATAGGAATATTGCTAGGAAGTCGCGCCAGAATTTCATCATCGCCACGCGTAGGACCACGGCTTGCATCCAAGATATGCATAATCACATCGGCGTTGGCTAATGCATCCCATGTGCGAGAAATACCAATCCGTTCTACTTCATCCGGTGCTTCATCATCATCACGTATACCTGCTGTATCAATAATATTGATAGGAATGCCATCGACCAGTATGGTTTCAATAATTTTATCGCGTGTGGTACCAGCGACAGAAGTCACGATCGCTACATCAGAGCCAGCTAGTGCATTTAATAACGAGCTTTTACCTACATTCGGTTGACCAGCAAGCACTACCTTGAGACCATCACGCAAAACAGAACCTTGTGCCGCTTGTGAAAAAACTTTGGCTAAGGTCTCGCGAATAATTTGTAACTGCCCCCTAGCATTTGATTTTTCTAAAAATTCAATTTCTTCTTCTGGAAAATCGAGCGTAGCTTCAACTAATAAACGTAATGCGACCACTTGCTCAACTAAGGCGATGATTTGATCAGAAAACGCACCGGATAAAGATTGCTGCGCAAGTTTAGCAGCGGCTTCACTCGATGCTTCGATGAGATCGGATACCGCTTCTGCCTGAGCCAGATCGAGCTTATCGTTTAAGAAGGCGCGGTAAGTAAATTCACCTGGTAAGGCTAAGCGCAGCTCGTGCTCTGCTCCCGCTTCTAAGCATCGGTCTAATAGCATTTGCATGACTACCGGTCCGCCATGGCCTTGTAGTTCCAATACTTCTTCACCGGTATAAGAATGCGGTGCGACGAAATACAGAGCTAGTCCACTATCAATCACGCTGCCATCAGCGCGTATAAAGTCGGTATAAGTGGCATGTCGTGGTGTTAATTGCAAAGCTTGCGTGGATGCCTGTGGCTGTTTGCAAATAGCCTGCGCTATGAGCATCAGGCTTTTGCCAGAGATACGGACTATGCCTATGCCGCCACGACCAGGGGCAGTAGCAATAGCCACTATAGGAGAGGAATCAAGTTTCATTCCCCAATTTTAGCCTGATTAAAAAAAAATCCGCGCTGAGCATTCAGCGCGGATTGGTATTTAACAAAAAGCACGGCAATCAATTAGGATTTTTCCAGTGTAGATTTTTTTGTAATTGCCCACTGCTGTCCAATTGATAAAACATTATTCACGACCCAATATAAAACCAAACCGGATGGGAAGAAGAAAAACATGAATGAAAAAGCGATAGGCATAAACAGCATGACCTTGGCTTGAATCGGATCAGGCGGTGTTGGATTGAGCTTAGTCTGAATAAACATGGAAACTGCCATCAAGATAGGTAGCAGGCCTACAGGCATATTGATACCAGGGATAACACCAAACAAAGTATCCGGTGCGGATAAGTCATGTATCCATCCTAACCAAGGCGCATTACGCATTTCTACGCTTGCTAAGAGCACCCAGTAGAGCGCAATGAACACAGGGATTTGTACAACGATAGGTAAACAACCTCCGAGCGGATTTATTTTTTCTGTTTTATATAAATCCATCATTGCCGCATTCATTTTTTGCGGATCATTTTTATGTCGCTCACGTATTGCAGTCATTTTTGGTGTGACGAGTTTCATCTTCGCCATGCTTCTATAACTTGCAGCTGAAAGTGGGAAAAAAGCGAGCTTAATTAAAATGGTAAGAACAATAATTGTCCAACCCCAATTACCCAATACGAAATAAATATAATCCATTAAACCAAAGATAGGTTTAGCAATAATTGTTAACCAACCATAATCTTTGACTAAATCAAAATCAGTCGCAAAATTTTCTAAGAGTGCTGATTCTTGTGGGCCTGCATAAATTTTTCCGCTTTGAGCAAGACTCGCTGCAGGAGCAATCGTACCCAACTTCATAATTGCGCCTACTGCATAAAGATGCGCATCGATTTTTTTCGTGAATAATTCACTTGATACTTTATCTTCAGGCAAAAAAGCTGAAACAAAATAATGCTGCACCATTGCGATCCAACCGTACTCAACTAATTTTGCCGGAGGATTTTTTCCTTTTTCTATGTCTTCATAAGACACTTTTTGAAATTTTTCTAGCTCGGTATAAACAGCGGGTCCACTAAAGGTGCTGTAAAACATAGAGTCGCCATCTAACTTGGCATCATCACGTACAAACTGCACATAGACTGAAGGCGTAATTGCAGTATCGGTCGTGTTACGAACTTCATGCTTGAGATCGATTTCATATTCACCTTTTTTAAAGGTGTAGGTCTTAGTAAGTTTTACGCCGTTCACTTCTGCATCAAGCACAACTTGTAGCTTATCTGCTTGTTCTAAGCTGCGAGCACCAGGACGAACAGTAAATAAAGATTTATGGTTAGGAAATGAACCGCCTATCAAACCACTTTGCGCTGTATAGATACGGGTGCCTGCGTTTTCTAACAGAACAAAGTTTTTAGTCGGGTCTTTTGCGTCTTTATGTTTAATCAGTTCTAGTCGCGTCAACTCTCCACCAGCTGTATTAATTTCTGCTTTGACTAAATCGGTTGTAATGACAATGCTTTCACCATGACTAGATGGGGTGGCTGCACCGACTGGTACATCGCTGATTGCTGGATTAGTGTTTGTATTGGCTACTGTCGTCTGCGGCAAACTAGCATCAGATTTAGCGCTTGTGGTTGAGGCAGGTGCCTGTTGAGCAGTGGGGGTCACAGAAAATAAAGATGGACCTCCATTAGAACGCGTCCAAGAGTCCCACAACATTAAGATCGATAGTGAAAACATCACCCACAAAATTGTACGTTTGATATCCATATGATCTTTACTTAAATAAGAATTTAAAAATGATGCGGCGCTTTGCACTTAGCATGCGAGTGCGCGTGAAAAGAAAATTTTTCTGGAACAGGATCCAAGCCACCCGCATGCCAAGGGTGACATTTGCATAAACGAGTAGTTGTAAGCAGAGAGCCTTTGAGACTGCCGTGCTTGGCAATCGACTGTGCTGCATAGTCTGAGCAACTAGGGAAAAAACGGCAGTTTTGCCCCAGCAGTGGGCTGATGAAATATTTATAAGCGCGTAACAGGAGCAACAGCAAGTGCTTCATGATTTGAGATCTTTTAGCTGCGAATAAAACAATTGTGAAACTTCATCATAGATTAATCTTTTTTGCTGACGTGAACTTGCACTCTGTGGTCGCGTTCCGAATGGCTTACTTAGCCGAACTATGCAATCTATTGTTGGGAGTGCAGCCTGCCTAAAAAATTCTCGGGTAATGCGCTTAATAGCATTGCGCGTTACTGCTCGAGGAGCAAGTCGTTTTGCAACCACCACACCAAGACGCGCATGTTCAAGACTGTTAGGTCGAACGTATAAAACGAAATGCTTACTTTTGTACGCTGGTCGTAAACGAAAAACGGATGAAAAATCATCCGTTTTTACGATACGCCTACGCCTGTCGTAGTCTCTCGGACGTTCGCCGGTCAAGCCAGCAGGCAAGGATATGCAATCCGCTTATGCAGCAAGGCGCTTACGGCCTTTTGCACGACGAGCATTAAGCACAGCACGGCCACCACGGGTCGCCATACGAGCACGAAAGCCGTGAGTACGCTTGCGACGAACAACTGAGGGTTGATAAGTACGTTTCATTTTGAGTCTCGCTAATCGGGAGCAGCTAGGAAAAAATAAAGGGCCTAAACTAAAGCCATATTACGGTGGTTATGACCTGAGCCTGCGCAGCGCGCAGGGAACCTTGAATTAGACAGCATTTTCTGCATATCTGTCAATAAGTTAGAGCAGATTAGCAATCACTTTTAGATTAACTCGATGCTAATTGAATAACTTTAAAAAAGCATACTGAGATGGTCTTATTATCCCTATGACGATAACCAATTCAAGCTGCTAAATACTTAGGCAATAGGAATGAGTTAATGGGGATAGAGTCGTCATTTTTGTGGCACAAAATAAATTTTTCTTTCGATAGCACAGCAGATTTTCTAATGTGATAAGGCTTCATTGCTTAGTCTCATAGGAATCAAGAGCTTAGCGAGTACAAATGTTGATGACATAAATACCTTGCTATTTAATAAATAAAATTAGCTCGATTTTCAGAATCTGCCTGTGGATAACTTGGCATGAGAAGAGTAAAATAGACCCTCAATTCGAAGCGCAACAATCCACTGTTGCGCGCGCTGTAAAACAAACTAGAGTGATTTTACAAATCGCTCGATAATAGAAAAAATATGGAAGAATTTTGGCAGACTTGCTCAACACGCCTTGAGCAAGAACTGACTCCACAACAATTCAGTGCTTGGATCAAGCCTTTAGCGCCCTTAGATTTCGAGGATGGGCGTTTGAGAATTGTTGCGCCTAATCGTTTTAAATTGGATTGGGTAAAAACACAATTTGCAGATCGCATCACTAGTATTGCTATTGATTTTTGGCAGAGTCCGGTGGATGTGCAGTTTGTTTTAGATCCACGCGGAATCAATAAGAAGCCTGCTGCCTTGGCTTCAGCAAGCGCAGTAAATTCAGTCGCTACAAATTCGGAGGCGCATTCAGCAGTGCCTCATATGCGCGCTGAGCCGGTTGAAGAAAATAATACGCGACGCGATCAAAGCAGAATTAATTCTGCGCTAACGTTTGATAGCTTTGTGACCGGCAAGGCAAATCAGTTAGCACGTGCAGCAGCAATACAAGTGGCGAGTAACCCAGGTAGTTCATACAACCCTTTGTTTTTATATGGTGGTGTGGGATTAGGTAAGACGCATTTGATACATGCGATAGGCAATCAAATTTTAGCGGACAATCCTGCTGTAAAAATTCGCTACATCCATGCAGAACAATATGTACGTGATGTGGTGACGGCTTATCAACGTAAAGGCTTTGATGATTTCAAACGTTATTATCATTCACTAGATCTACTATTGATTGATGACATACAGTTTTTTGGCGGTAAAAATCGTACGCAAGAAGAATTTTTCTATGCTTTTGAAGCCCTTATTGCAGCTAAAAAACAAATTATTATTACAAGTGATACCTATCCAAAAGAAATCACAGGAATGGATGATAGATTGATTTCTCGCTTTGACTCTGGACTTACCGTCGCGGTTGAGCCGCCAGAGTTAGAAATGCGTGTAGCAATTTTATTGAAAAAAGCATTACAAGAAGGTGCAGCATTTTCTGATGATGTAGCGTTTTTTGTAGCCAAACATTTGCGCTCTAATGTACGAGAGTTAGAGGGTGCATTGAGAAAAATTCTGGCTTACTCACGCTTTCATGGCAAAGACATCACGATAGATTTAGTTAAAGACGCACTAAAAGATTTATTGTCGGTGCAGAACCGACAAATCTCAGTAGAGAACATACAAAAAACCGTAGCCGATTTTTTCAATATAAAAATCGCAGACATGTATTCAAAAAAACGCCCTGCAAATATTGCAAGGCCGCGCCAGATTGCTATGTATTTGGCGAAAGAGTTGACACAAAAAAGTTTGCCAGAAATCGGCGAGTTATTTGGTGGGAGAGATCACACCACGGTGTTACATGCAGTGCGTAAGATAGCTGCAGATAGAAGTAAGAGTCCAGAGTGTAATCATGAGCTTCATGTATTAGAACAAACCCTAAAAGGTTGACGTAGGCGATACGCGTCTTGCAACAAAAATAAACAACCAGATTTTAAACTCTGGATTGTTCTGCGAAAGGAAAACACAATGCAATTGGTAAAAGCAACCAGAGACGCATTATTGCGCCCTCTGCAAATTGTGAGTGGTATTGTCGAGCGTCGGCATACATTGCCGATTTTGGCCAATATCCTCATCCGCAAAGACGGATCTAAGGTCACTCTCTTATCAACCGATATCGAAGTGCAAATTAGTACGCATGCAGAAATTGGTTCAGGTAGTGATGTGACGGCAACGACGGTGGCTGCTCGTAAGCTACTCGATATTTTGCGCGCTCTACCTGATACACAAGAAGTGTCACTTAGTATGACAAATAAGCGTTTGACTGTGCAATCAGGGAAATCCCGTTTTGCATTACAGACTTTGGCAGCAGAAGAATTTCCTACTGTCGCAGTAGCCGATACGTACAACACGCATGTGAGCTTGCCGCAAAAAACGCTCAAGCATTTATTCAACATGGTGCATTTTTCCATGGCACAGCAAGATATTCGTTACTACTTAAATGGACTGCTGCTAGTCGTTGAAGGTAATAACATCATTGCGGTTGCAACGGATGGACATAGACTAGCTTTTTGTCAGATTGCAACCGAACAGCAATTCACACGACAAGAAGTCATCATTCCTCGTAAAACGATTATGGAATTGCAGCGCTTGTTAGAAGAAACAGATGATGTAGTCGAAATACAAATCGCAGCCAATCAAGTTAAATTTACTTTCTCACAGATAGAACTGATTTCTAAATTAGTAGAAGGTAAATTCCCTGATTACACCCGCGTTATTCCTAAGGGATATAAAAACAACTTCACATTAAATCGTGATTTACTGCTGCGCTCTTTACAGCGAACAGCAATCATGACTTCAGATAAATTTAAAGGCGTGCGCTGCATTATTGCGCCTGAAAGTTTGAAGATTAGTTCAACCAATGCAGATCAAGAAGAAGCAGTTGAAGAACTAGAAATCGAATACGCGGGAGATAGCGTAGATATCGGATTCAATGTTAGCTATTTACTTGATGTACTCAACAACTTGAAATGCGACAGCATTAATATCGCTCTAGGTGATGCAAATTCTTCAGCGCTCATCACCATACCGGATGACGCTGATTTTAAGTATGTAGTCATGCCAATGAGAATTTAATCGTACGTATTATGAATTTGAATGCGAAGGAGCTTGGCTGGCTCCTTCATTTTTATTTATTCCAGAGTAATTTGTATCTGACTTATCGAAGGTAGCCATGTCTGCAAGTCCATCAGAAAACACGAATCAAGCAAATCAATACGGCGCATCATCTATTCAAATCCTAGAGGGCTTAGAAGCAGTAAGAAAACGGCCGGGTATGTATATCGGCGATACCTCAGATGGTACGGGTTTGCATCATTTAGTTTTTGAAGTCTTAGATAACTCGATTGATGAATCCTTAGCAGGACACTGCACGGAAATTCATGTCACGATTCATTCCGACAATTCAATTTCTATTACGGACAATGGGCGCGGCATTCCAACAGGTATTAAATGGGATGACAAGCATGAGCCTAAGCGTAGTGCAGCTGAAATTGTCATGACGGAATTACATGCTGGTGGCAAGTTTGACCAGAACTCTTATAAAGTCTCTGGTGGTTTGCATGGTGTGGGCGTCTCTTGTGTGAATGCTTTATCAAAGTTATTGCAGTTAACAGTACGCAGAGACGGTAAGCAGCATTACATGGAGTTCGTGCGTGGCGTTCCTCAAAACAGAGAAATCATTACGCAAGAGGGATATGAGGTATCACCAATAAAGGTAACTGGTGATACGGATAAGCGTGGTACAGCAGTCCACTTTTGGGCAGATGAAGAAATTTTTTCACACGTAGAATTTCATTACGATATATTGGCCAAGCGTATACGTGAACTGTCATTCTTAAACAATGGCGTGCACATTAAATTAACGGATCAACGCACAGGCAAAGAAGAAGATTTTGCATTTGAGGGCGGCACACGCGGCTTCGTTGAATACATTAATAAAAATAAATCTGTATTGCATCCCACGATTTTCCAAGCTACTGGTGAGCGTTTGTCAGATCAAGGCACGATGATTAGCGTCGATGTGTCCATGCAATGGAATGATGCCTATAACGAGCAAGTCTTGTGCTTCACAAATAATATTCCACAACGCGATGGCGGTACCCATCTCACAGGTCTGCGTGCGGCAATGACACGCGTGATTAATAAATATATTGAAGAGCATGAATTTGCTAAGAAAGCCAAAGTAGAAATTTCTGGCGATGACATGCGCGAAGGACTGACTTGCGTACTCTCAGTAAAAGTCCCCGAGCCGAAATTTAGTTCGCAAACTAAAGATAAACTGGTTTCATCAGAAGTACGTGGTCCAGTCGAAGAAGTGGTAGCAAAAACATTGACTGAGTATTTGCTAGAAAAACCGCATGACGCAAAAATCATTTGCTCAAAAATTGTAGAGGCTGCACGTGCGCGTGAAGCAGCACGTAAAGCACGTGAATTGACTCGTCGTAAGGGCGTGATGGATGGTTTGGGTTTATCAGCCAAGCTTGCAGACTGCCAGGAAAAAGATCCTGCTTTATGCGAACTGTATATCGTCGAGGGCGATTCAGCGGGAGGCTCGGCTAAGCAAGGTCGTGATCGTAAGTTTCAAGCGATTCTTCCTTTGCGCGGTAAAGTTTTGAACGTAGAGAAAGCGCGCTTTGAAAAAATGTTGTCGTCTGAGCAGATTACAACCTTGATTGCGACACTAGGTACTTCTATCGGTGCGGATGAGTTTAACATTGATAAATTGCGTTATCACCGCATTATCATCATGACCGATGCGGACGTCGATGGTGCACATATACGCACGTTGTTGTTGACTTTGCTGTATCGCCAAATGCCTTTATTAGTGGAGCGTGGACATATCTATATTGCGCAGCCGCCATTGTATAAAGTTAAACACGGACGCGATGAACGTTATCTAAAAGATGACATAGAAGAAGCCAGCTACATGATGCAGATAGCATTAAATGATGCAGAGCTTATTCCTGCAGAAAATAGCGAACCGATTTCTGGCGATGCATTATCTGAATTGGTTCGTAAATACAATACAGCAAACGCCATCATACGCCGCTTGTCGCGTGCAATCGATCATGCTGCCTTGTCTGCCATCATGACCGGTGTGACCTTAGATTTATCGAATGCAGAATTAGCGCAGCAATCTGCAGAGGAAATGAGTAAATCAATTAATGACCCAGCAGTAGAAGTAGTGCTCAGAGTGGACGAGCTTTCTGACAATCGTATGTTGCGTATTCAGCGTAGATTGCATGGCAATATGAAAGTGAGTGTCATCGATGCGGATTTTGTGCGTGGTGCCGACTACAGTGTATTAGCCGAGGCAGCAGCAACATTCAAAGGATTGATTCGACCTGGTGCAATGGTGCGACGTGGCACCGGAGATAAAAAACGTGAATCAGCCATTATAGATTTCCATCATGCGATGTCATGGTTGCGTGAAGAAGCAGAACGTGGCGTATCTAAGCAGCGTTATAAAGGATTAGGTGAGATGAATCCTGAGCAGTTATGGGAAACCACCATGGATCCTAAAGTGCGTCGTTTACTCAAAGTGCAAATTGAAGATGCAATTGCTGCCGATCAGATCTTTACCACACTAATGGGCGATGATGTGGAACCACGACGTGCATTCATAGAAATAAATGCACTTGCTGCTGGCAACATTGACGTTTAATGATAAAAAATGTTCGAAAATAAAAACGGCCCTTACGGGCCGTTTTACTTTTCATATAAAACTTATTAGAGATTAAATTAAGCTGCAAGTTTTTGAGCTTCAGCAGTCGGAGCAGAAGAGCGAATTAAATAATCAAAAGCACCTAAAGCCGCTTTTGAGCCTTCACCTAAAGCGATGATGATTTGTTTATAAGGTACGGTTGTTACATCGCCAGCTGCAAATACACCAGGAACAGATGTTTGACCATGTGTATCGATTTCAATTTCACCGCGTGCTGACAAGGCGACGGTATTCTTTAGCCAGTCTGTATTCGGTAACAAACCGATTTGTACAAAAATGCCATCGAGCGCCAATAATTTTTCTGTGCAAGATGATCTGTCGCGATAACGTAAGCCGTTTACTTTATTACCGTCACCCGTGACCTCAGTCGTTTGTGCGCTGGTAATGATAGTGACATTACGCAGGCTGCGTAATTTACGTTGCAACACTTCATCTGCGCGTAACTTCACATCGAATTCAAGCAACGTCACATGACTCACCACACCTGCCAAATCAATCGCAGCTTCTACACCAGAGTTACCACCACCAACTACGGCAACCGGTTTACCTTTAAATAAAGGGCCATCGCAATGCGGGCAATAGGCAACGCCACGATTACGGTATTCTTTTTCGCCCTGCACATTCAACTCTCTCCAACGTGCACCAGTAGCAATGATGACACTCTTAGCTTGCAAACTAGCGCCACTTTCTAATTGAACAGTAAACAACTCACCTGGGATTAAAGCGGAAGCGCGCTGTAACTTCATGACATCAACATCATAAGATTTAACATGTTGTTCAAGGGCGTGTACTAATTTTGGTCCTTCTGTCTCTTGTACAGAAATGAAATTTTCTATACTTAAGGTATCTAATACTTGGCCACCAAAACGATCTGCCACAATCCCTGTATGTAAGCCTTTACGTGCAGCATAAATCGCAGCAGAAGAAGCAGCTGGACCACCACCTACAATTAACATATCAAAAACCGGTTTGTCATTGAGTTTGTCAGCATCGCGT
>Ga0209355_1001785_pt1 | contig 12093 bp, 21 predicted proteins | sample LauGreSBDMM110SN_3_FD_187563 | JGI IMG/M metagenome (GOLD analysis project Ga0209355, IMG submission 187563) | Freshwater lake microbial communities from Lake Michigan, USA - Sp13.BD.MM110.SN (SPAdes) (version 2) | ecosystem: Environmental > Aquatic > Freshwater > Lake | place: Lake Michigan...
GAGACGCTAGAGGTGTGTGTCGTGAGCCGTCTACACACCTGCAGGCCGTGCCTGACCCACCAGCACCTGAGTCGCCTGCCCTGTGTGCCCTGTGCAGGTGGTGGCGCCAGGGGTGTGCCCGGAGGGTGTCACACGCTTCCCGTTTTCGCTGCCGCTCAGACCGCATCCCGAAAATCCCGCCACGCCTCTGTTCGAGACCTACCACGGCATCAACGTCAACGTGCAGGCGCGTGCCACGCTTCAATGTGAGCGCCGTGCTGACAACTCGCACCAGTACGGCGTCGCGGCTGAGCTGGAGCGCTCCCTCGTACGCGGCGGCAAGCTGTCGACGGTGCGCATTATATGGCGCCCTGGTGCGCAGGTGGCTGACGCATGCGCAGGGGCTCATCGAGTTCATCATCGAGGAAAGGGGTGGCGCGCGAGAGGACCAGGCCTGCTCAGCCTCCAAGCCCATCGAGTTCTCGTTGCTGCCCGACGAGGAGGTGCGCGCGGCAGTGACCGCAAGGGCCGTGCCATCTCACGCTTCACACAGTCGCAGCAATACGAGGGTGCCAGGTTGAGCTCCACTGCGCTGAGAATAACGGGACGCCTGGACCACGGCACGGTGTCCATTCAGCGGCCTGTGTCGGGCACAATGAGGGTGCGCACATGTGGCTACTGGCTGCCGACTGGGCCGCTGACGTACCCCCCAGGTGGAGCACTGCGAGCTGCCACTAAAGAGCATCGAGCTGACGCTCGGGCGTGTAGAGTGGTGCACGGTGGGCGACCATAGCAACAGCGTGGCGCGCGAGGCTACGGACATTCAGTGCACGCAGGTAGCAGATGGTGACGTTGCTCGTGGCGTGGAGCTCCCCATCCACCTCGTCCTGCCGCGCCTCTACACCTGTCCCAGCGCAGACACGGAGACCTGGGGCGTCGAGTTCGAACTGGCCGTCTCGGCGGTGGTGGAGGGGCCGGGCGGCTTCGCAACTGCCAGCGTACGCCTACCGCTGCGCCTAGTGCGGGGCAGGCGGGTGTCCAGCGAGCCGGCGTGACCGCTGCAATGTGCATAGTGCACTATATTCGTCGCTGTCCGCAAGCACTCAGGCGTGCATTTCAGTTTCAATCAAGCGCTGCCATCACGCCTGCCTCCGCCCCCTGCGCCAGCTGCCTCACGCCGATGAGCAATAGGTCCTCGTCCGTACCAAACGACTTGCGTGCCTCCTCCAGCACCGCATGCGAGACCTGCAGCGTGGGCCTGCTGCTTGCCGGGTCACGAACCAGAAAGCACTGCTGACGGCCATCGTAGCCACAAACAAGCACATAATGCCCCGTGTACCCGCTGCCGCTGGACTGGCACGCCTCTTCGACGCGCGTGGAGCGCGGAGGGGTAAGCTGCGAGGGGTGGTCAGCATCTTGAGCTCACCTCACAAAGATAGGCGCAGCGCGCTCACCTTGCGCTTGTCGACCAGCACGATAGCGATGTAGAGCCCAGACAGCACGCAGCAGCGCATCTCATCCAGGCTCACCGACCTCCGCTGCGAGAAGTGTGAGGTCAGTGTGCAGCCAGTATCCCGTTTAGAGCGTTCGAGCCTGTATTGAGATGCCCAGCGCCTCTGCGTCCCTGAACAGCCGCTCCACGCGCAGCCCGTCCTCCTCCATGTTGTCAACGTAGAACGACTGCCCGTCGACGCGTCAGCTCAGACGGCGTGAGTGCGCGTGGCTCGACGCGCCTCGCTGACAAAGTCCGGGTTGGCGCCCAGTGTCACCGTGCAGAAGGTGACGTCCAGGCCGAAGCGGCAGAGGAGGTGTGCGAGGTCCACCGTCCAGATGCTGGTGGTAGGGCACAGCAGGCGCATGGCTGGCAGGTCGCAGCGCGTGGCGCCCATACCGCGCAGTATCATGAGCACGCAGGCAAGGCCGCAGTCCCAGTTGAAGGACTGGCGTACATGGGGCAAGTCCGTGGCGTGCGACTGCTGGCCTTCGTGAGGAACAGGGACGGTGAAGGAAGCCAGGTGGTACGTCGGCGTGCCCTCCAGGCGTGCCGCCGCGCTACGAGTCTTCATTGCAGAATCAGCCTCAGCGTGAGAAAGGTGAAATGAGACCGGGCAGTCGCGAGTGGCTGCAGCGCCGAGGAGCTGGCGTGCTGCTCTTGAAGAAGCACAGCGCGCACGCACGCAGCACGCACGCGTCAGGAGAGGCGACGGAGCGAGGGGTACTCTGGGGGTAAAGTCTCAGGTGGAGCCGCATGCAAGCCCCCCCCTTCTAGAGGCTGCGACGCTGCGTCCTGCAAACCGCCCAGCAAGCCCCGTACCCCCCCCATCAAAGTCTTCCACGCCCTAGTCTGGCCTATTTGCGCCTGTCTCTCCAGAACGTAGACCAGCTGAGTGGACGCGAGCACCATTGCATCGCCTAGGGGCAAAAAATGGCCGAGCGAGGAACGTTGAACCTGCAGCTGGGCAACGGCTTTGCGCTGCTGGACAGCGGCAAGAAGAAGAGCAAGAAGGTGCGCCCCGTGTAAGCCCGAGTCGATCTTGTGGGCTCTGTCTCAGGACCTCACAGCCGTCGCTCGCTGCGTGCGCACCCTGCTTCACGCTCACACTTTATCGGTTGGCTCACCGCTGTTCACCGATCTCTCACCTGCCGCCTCACGCGCGCCTCAGGAGGCTGGAGAGAAGGCTAGCAAGAAGAGCAGCAAGAAGAGCAGCACAGAGCTCGACGAAAAGCTGTGGTCTGCCGCGCAGATCACGCCCATAGCCTCGTGGGCCGACTGCGACGACGAGGACGACGACGCGCCTCCCGCTGCTACCGCAGGCACGCACGCGGCCGTGCGTTGCTCCTGCACCTGTTGTGCGCTCCTGCCCCGCTGACGCCAGCCGGCTCCAGACGACACCGCTGCTGCCAAGGCGGCTGCTGAGAGCGACGAGGAGGCTGAAGCAGAGGCTCCGCCGGAGGAGGAGCTGGAGGAGGAGCCGGAGGAGCCGGTGGCGGCTATCAACGTTGTCAAGCCCGCAGAGCCTGAGCGTCAGCTATCCAAGAAGGAGCTTAAGAAGAAGGAGCTGGAGGACATGGACGCGGTGTTGGCGGAGCTGGGCATCCTGGTGGGCGATACGCCTGTGGATGCGCCTGCAGACGAGCAGGGGAAGCGCATCGCAAAGGCCAAGGCGAAGCCCAAGAGCAGCGGCGCCGCCACTGCGCTCGCCGAGGCGGAAGCCAAGGCGCGCGCCAAAGCCAAGGGCAAGACTCTTGATAAGAAGACCTTCAACGAGGCCAGCAGACGCTGAAGCGGGGCTGGGCATACGCATGGGAGGCGCCTGGGTGTGTGCAGCGTGCGGCTGCATGCGTGTCAACAAGAAAAAGCGAGTCAGCGTTCGCAGGTCAGTGCGTTCGACGACAAAGTCGAACTACACTCTTCTCCTCGATCGAACACACGCGAACATCCCAGCATCCCAGCATCGTATTGGCCTCCGCTGTAGCACGCGCGTTTCCGTAGCGCTCCATGCTCCTGGCAAGAGGATGCAGGTTTCTGCGCTGAAGCGGATCGGCCACCGAGCTCAACAGGCTCTGACGAGGTGGACGGCGCTGGAAGCGTCCCTGCGCGCGCACGTGGACGGCGCGTGCGAGGCGCTGCGCGGCCTGCCGCTCCTGCAGGACGCCACGCTGTGCGAGGACGCACTGTTGCGGGAACAGGCAAAACTGCGGCAGGTTGAGGCGCTGGACGCCGCGCTGCAGGGGGCGACCGAAGAGGTGCGAATGCGCTTGTTGCCACGTCGCAGCTGCTGTCGCTGAGCCTTTGAGCCTCTGGAATTAGCTGGTCTCGCTGGCACTGGTGGTTCAGAGCCTGGAAAAGCTGGCCGGCGACGCACAGGCGGCCTTCTCGCAGGAGACGCGGCGCTTTTCAGCTGCGGAGCCGAGCGGCGTGGAGGTGTGGCATTGCTGTGGCAGCGCCGCGGCGTGAGCTGACCTTCTGAAAGGCTCTCCAGGACCTGGCGCGCATGCACCGCGACGAGCTGGTGCTCAAGTCGGCACTGGTGGGCGCGGTGGGACTGAGCGCGCCGGAGCGCGTGCTTGAGGAGGTGCAGAGACTGCTGGAGGCTGAGCCAAACCTTAGCTCAAAGGCACTCTCGCTGACTTCGCTTGATTTCACGGCTGGCTAGCACTCAGTCCATGATGTTCAGCAGATCCACCGTGAAGACTAGCGTGGCATTGGGCGGAATGTGGGGAGGCTTTCCTGCACGAGGAGGTCAGTGCAGAGCAGAAGCGAAACGAGAGCGCTCAGGCACTCTCCTTTTGCTCCGTATGCAAACTCTGGCGGCACGGTGATGACCGCCTGTTCGCCGACGCTCATCTCCAGCAGCGCAGCGTCGAGCTGTGCAACGTGGAAAGTGCAACCGTGAGCGACTTGCGTGCTGACCGGCGGGCCAACCGCACGTCCGCACCCCGTCAATGAGCTTTCCAAGCCCCACCTTCACCACCAGAGGGCTCTGGGCCTTCTTTTTCTGTAAAGAACACCGTTGAGCTGATGCCGCGCGCCCGAGCCTGCGCATACATCAGACGCACCTTGTCGAACGTGCTGTCGAAGTCCTCCTCTGCTCCCTCTACGCGTCCGGCATAGGTTAGCTTGCACGTTGAGCCCTTCTGCGCTCGTGCGCGGCGCAGCAGTCGTGAGTGAATGAGGGCTGGAGTTTTTTTGCTGAGGATGGCAGCGCATCACCATGGGTCACGCGCCCGTGGTTTGTCTTCTTTGCCTTTCTTCAACACACGCTTCTTGAATAGCTTGGGCTTGGGCGCAACAGGGACTGAAGCAGTCTCAGACATCAATCACTCTATACGCGTAGAATCGTCAGCCCGTGAGCGCGCTGTCTCTGCAAAAGGTGCAGTGGTGCACGCGTGTGACTAGGCGCCCAGCAGAGTGAGGAGCAGGAGCCCTGGAGCCGGAGGAGGAGGAGGGGCGGACTGCCAGTCCCGCCTGCGACTGACAACAACTCGCTCCTCGCTGCGTGCGTGGCTTATCTGTAGCGCCTGTGCTCCGCCGAGACCATACTGGCTGCCGCGAGCCTTGCCGTCGAAAAGGAGGCTGAGCTGAAGCTTGAGTGAACGAGCGAGCACTGCTGCGTCTTCGCGGGTGGTGAGCAGCACGCCTGCGGGACCATCTTGTACTTTTGCGACGTCTCTAATGGCGCTCTGGTACACTGCGCCTGCGTGAGCTCGGGCTATTTGGCGCATGCCCCTCTACTCCCTGTCGCTCGGCCACGGCGGCACGCTCGACGTCGACTTCCCGTTCGAGGCGTACCCCTGCCAGCTGGTCTACATCCAGCGCGTGCTGGAGGCGGTAGTAGAGGGCAAGAACGCGCTGCTGGAGTCGCCGACAGGGACGGGCAAGACTCTGTGCCTGCTATGCGCCACGCTCGCCTGGCAGCAAGCGCATGGTCCGTGCCTCAGCACAACAAGCAAAGCAGCACACGGGTTGTGACTCACGCACCTCGCCGCACCAATAGCCGCGCCGCGGCCAGGCCCCGCTGAGCCGAGCGCTGCTTGGTCCTCTGGGCGAGGTGCGACGGTCGACTCTTCGCTGCTCACTTGGACTAAGAATTTCAACTTTCTCCCAGCGCACAAGGGCCCACTCATCATCTACTGCTCCCGAACACACGGCCAGGTGGGCTGTGACTTTCTCACCCCTCGTTGTTCCCGCTCTGACCTTCCCCTAAAGCTCGCACAAGTCATCGGCGAACTCAAAACGACTAGTTACCGCCCCAGGATGACCGTGCTGGGCTCCCGTCAGCAGATGTGCGTGCACAAGGACATATCGCAGATGACTGGGGTGGCGCAGAACTTGGCCTGCCGCACAGCAGTTGCCTCGCGCTCCTGCCAACACTACCGGCAGGTGGAGACCTACCTGCGCGAGGACCCTGCCATCGGCACAGAGCCCGTGGACATCGAGGACCTGGTGCAGTTGGGCAAGGGCAGCGGCGGCAAGGGCGGCGGCTGTGGGCCGTGCCCTTACTTCCTCTCCCGCGAGATGGCAAAGGTGTGCGGCGAGCCGGGAGCCGCACAGCTACCAGCGCTGGCTGCAAATTGACGCGCGCCGTGGTGACGCAGTCTTCCGAGTTGACGTTCCTCCCCTACAACTACCTCGTCGACCCTGCTATGCGCCAAAGCCTGGGTTCCATTGACTGGCGCGTCTAGTGAACTTGCACCTGCTGCAGCCTCACTGACGGGGAATGCATTTGCGCAGGTCCTCGGCCGTGCTGCTGTTCGACGAGGCGCACAACCTGGTGCGCTGTGCCTCACAGCGCGCATGTGACAGCGCGTGCCTGACCCGAGCTCTGAGCACCCATGTGGCCACAGGAGAGCGTGTGTGCCGACGCTGCCTCGTTCGACTTGCCCGCGGCGCATCTCGCGGCCTGCATCCAGGAGGCGTGTTGAGCGCACATCCCTTGTACCCATGCGCCGCTGACCGCGTAGTGCAGGCGAACGAGGCCTGGGAGTCTGCGGTATCCGAGGAAGAGTCGGGCGGTCTTCCGGATGCGGCTGAGCCCAAGTTCGCGCTCGCCTCATCCGCACGCATGCCCGGGCACAGCGAGCGCCCTGCGGACGACTTCCGCAAGTTGAAGGTCATTCTGCGCATGCTGGAGCAGCGCATTGCGCAGGACTCTCCCAAGGTGCGCACGCGTTTTCTCAAGCGCCGCAGCGTCCGCGTCGCACCGCTATCGCCATCGCTGACGCGTGACCTGCGCAGACTGGCGCGGGGCTAACGCGTGATGCAGCCTTCCTGTTTGAAATGCTGGCGTCGCTGGACATCACCGCCGAATCCGCCCCGCTGCTGACGGTGCGTGACGCGCGTGTGCGTGCTGCACCGCCCCAATGCTGACCTGGGCGCAGGCTGTGATTGAGGATGCGGCAGACCGGCTAGCGTCAGTCGCCGCCGTGGAAGGCCGAAAGTCGGCGCGTGCAGCCTCTCGCGCGTGGCGCCACGTCTAGAGCGCTGAATGCGAGCACATCCCCACGCAGAAAGCGCGCTCTTCCCAGCACCGACTCCACGCCTTCGGCAATGCGCTGCGCGTCGCATTTAGGTGCGTTCGCGCGCCCCTCGCCATCCGCAAGACGCATGACATCCGGGGCTTGCGCCTGCAGGAGCCTGGAGGACGGCACCACGGCGTCGTACCGGGTGCACCTGCACGAGGATGCGTCAAAGAAGGCGGGGCCATGCCTGAGCTATTGGTGCATGGTGCCCGGCACCTGCATGCAGGAGCTGCAGCGAACGGGTGTTCGTAGCATCGTGCTGACTAGTGGCACGCTGTCGCCCATGGAGTCATTCGCCCACGAGTTGGTGAGAGCCCGTTCTTGTTTTGACGCTCCCTCCGCGTGCCTGACTGACGCACTCCGACTCAGTTCTTGCCCTTCCCCATCCGCCTGGAGAACCCGCACGTCATTTCACCGGCGCAGGCGCGTCGTCGTATGCGCTGCCACCCGACCGAACAAGACAGCTCACGCCATCTGCAGGTGTGGATTGGCACGCTCAACAGGGGCCCCACCGGGCGCGCGTTGAACTCCTCCTACCGCACGCGCGATACCCCGGAGTACAAGAGCGAGCTGGGGGAGGCCATTATCAATTGCGTGCGGGTGGTTCCTGACGGAGTGCTCGTCTTTTTCGCGTCCTATGCGGCGCTAGCAGCGTGCGTAGACTCCTGGCAGACAGGAAGCTCGCCCACGGTGTGGTGCGTCAATGCGGGATGCGCAATGTCGGCCGCCGCTGACGCGGTGGTCGCGAAGGCAGCGGCTTGCGCTTCTGAAGCATCTGGTGGTGGAGCCGCGCGAGTCTAGCCTATTCTCCGCTGCTTGCCAGGACTTCTCTGAGAAGCTCGAGGGTGCGTGTCGCAACACGCAATGCCTCGCGCAAAACTCCTCACCGAGTGCGCGTGACTCCAGACCCCGCGCTGCGCGGAGCCATGTTCTTCGCCGTCTGCCGCGGCAAGGTTAGCGAGGGCCTCAACTTCGCAGACAAGGCGGGGCGGGCGGTCATTATCACTGGTGCGCTGGTACAGGCATCACCGCGCCCTTCGTGCGCGCACCAACTCGCCCGCACGGTGCAGGAATCCCGTTTGCGATGCGGACGGATCCCAAGGCGCGCCTTTCAGTTGCGGGAGCATGGTGTCGCCCGTCTGACTTTGCATCCGCGCAGCTCACGCTGAAACGCGCCTTCCTTGACGACAACGCACGCAAGACGTCGGGTCTGACGGGGGACCAGTGGTGCGGGACTTGGGCGGGGAACGCACATTGCGATTCGAGGGCGTGGTACTGAGTCGCGGCTTGCCAGGTACACCCAGAGCGCGATGCGGGCCGTCAACCAGGCCCTGGGGCGCGTCATTCGGCACCGCAATGACTACGGCGCGGTACTGCTTGCGGACGAGCGCTTCCTCGGCGCAGGCATCAAGTCGCAGCTCTCCCTGTGGCTCCGGCCGCACATCCACGACCACGAGACATTTTGCAAATGCATTGGCAGGCGCGTTGCTGAGGCGCTAGCACATGCGCATGCATTGAAGTGGATGCCAGCCTGTCACAGTTCTTCAAGGCCAGAAGCGACGACTGCGGCCGTTTGTGCACTGCTCCTCGCATCATCGCTCCCGCTGTTGCGCCCGTGCGGCCACCTGCCCGCAATGGCGCTACCCTGCCGCAGCAGCTGGGACTCGACGGCATTGCGGGCGTCTCAGGCACGCGCACCCTGCGTGCTACGCATTCAGAGCGAGCGGGCAAACTAACACTGTTGGCATTGCCAGGGCTGCTGCAAGGAGGCCTCGCACGGGAGGGAGAGGAGCAGCATGCGCGGCCGGGCCTTCTGTCGGCGCTGCGGACGGCGCACGCCGCCGCGGTTGAAGAGCCTCCCGCTGCGCCGCCGCGCTCTGGGGTCCTTCTCTCCGAGCGGCACGCAGTGGTGGCCCCCGCTGCGCCTGTCGCCGCACCTGTCGCCGCGGCGCCTGGTTTCCTGCAGCAGGCCAAGGCCGCGCTGAGCAAGCGGGAGTACATTCGGGTGTGCGCGGATGGGCGGGGGAGTTCTTACTTGCTCCCTGTCCTGTCTTGTGCCTGCTTGCTCACCCTGTTTCTTTCTCCCTATGTCCAGTTTCAGGAGCTGCTCCAAGCGTTCAAATCAAACGCCATCACGTTCGAGGTGCTCGCGGAGGGTGCGAAGCGCGCAGTTGCGGCAAACCCGTGCTCACTTGACACGGGGCTCGTGGCAGACGTCGCCACCCTACTCCGAGCTGCAACCGACCCTGCGCTGTTCGCCGCATTTGGTGCCTTTGTGCCTGCGCACCAACAGGTGCGAGGGCGCCTATCCCGGGAGAGCAGTGTTCACGCTTGCTGACGAGACGATGCACAGTCCCACTTCCGAGAGCGGCTCTTGTTTTACCAGCAGCAGCATGCACGCGCGCCCGTCGCGCCTTCGGACTTGAGCAGTCGCGAGCTGCCGGGCTTGAAGCGCGCATTTGCGGAGGCAAACCAGGCGGATGCGGCGGGACAGCAGCAGGAGAGCCTGGGCCAGGGGCGGTTTGCGCGAGGTGCGGCGGCTCTTTACGGCGACTTTAAACCGCGCCATCTCTGACCCTCTCGCAGGCGCACAACACGTTGCCGAACCAGCTGCTCGGCTGCCTCCACCCTCGCAGTCTGTGAGTGCCGCCATTGTGTGCGTCTATTGCGGCAGGTCCGCAGTCGCGCCCTATCAGGCTGCCTGCAGCCACGTCTGCTGCTGGTGCTGTTGGCTGAAAGTGATCAACGCGAAGGCGCGGTGCCCTCGCTGCGGGGCAGAGTGCACCCGGAAGAAGACGCTTATGCGGGTTGGCCTGTAAAATATCACGCCCAGGCTATGGTCCGGTGAGCAGCGGAAACGTGCCGTTGAACACGCGGTTGTGTCTGTCCGTGTGCGGAACATCGAAGAGCAGGTCGTACCAGATGTGGCCCTGCGAGCGTGCAGCGTTCAGCTCACGACACCCAGCGCTGCGCCAGGACGCACCGGGTGAGCGTGGATGCAGCACCAAATACCGGCGTACTCCCGCACGCGGCGGTAGAAGCGCGTCTTGTCCACGTCTCGGGAAAAGCCAGCAAAGAGGTGCAGCATGCTGCCAAACTCCAGGATCTTCACGCTTTCCAGCGACGCGAACACGGCCCTGGCGCCCGCATCGGTGAGCGGCACCGTGATGTTCAGCTGCGGCGCTGCACCTGCACCACCTGGGCAGGGTTGCCCGTCCGTACAAACGTTGACCAATACCCTCGACTCGAGCACGCTCTGCGGAGCGGCAGCCAGCAACCGTTAGTATCGTGCGCAAAGCGCGTGCGCCTGTCGATGCGCGCCTTGGGCATGCGGGGGTTGTCCAGCAGGCTGTACTCCCGGAACTCGATGTCCGGCCCCGCCTCGGCCAGCGGCAGCGGCCTAGCCCACACCTCCGGGTCAAAGACGTGATCCTGTGGCACACATTAGCAACATGGATGTAGCGCGGGTGGAGAGCACGGCGCACCATCGGGCAGAGGTACGGCAGATCGAGGTTGGAGTTTGGGATCTTTCCCGTGTGTGGCGCCCACCACCGGTCCCAGCCGCAGTAGAGGGAGGGCATCACCAGAGTCCGCCCGAGCGCCTGCGCCAGCGCCAGCGCATCCCGCACCTGCCTGATCTGGTGGTTAACCAGCGCAAAATGCCCCTCCTTCGAGTTGGACGCGTCCAGCAGCGCCTGCGGAACATCTGCTTTGAACACTAGTAGCCCCCCCGGCGGATCGTAGTACTCCGGTGGGTCCACGTCCCAGAGCAACGCCTCACGCAAGCGGTGCCGCTTCCCGTGCGTGCCCGAGAACTGGAACGTGGCGTGCACCACGTAGGCCTGCTGCTCCAGCTTCTCGTACATGCGCTGCACGAAGAACGTGTGCCCGCTCGCGAATGTGGCGACGGGCAGGATGCCCAACTTCAGCTTGCCCTTTGGACACAGCACAAGGCAGTCAGAGAGGCGCGCCAACGCGCAGTGCGCGCACGCACGTTGTAGGCCATGAATAAGCGGTCGGGCAGCTCCCTTCCCGCGCCCCTCCGGAACAGATCGTTGAAGGCGTTCTGGTCCCAAATCTTCTCGTCCTTGTCCAGCACCGCATTCCACTCTTCCACCAGGGGCAGCGCCGGCTTACGTACGAACATGATGCCGATGTTTGCGGCGCCCATGCCCAGATGGAAGCGCTCCAGCCCGTCATCCTACGCGAAGTCAGAGCAGGCAGGCGGCGCTGCAGGACCTGAGTGTGAATACGCACCGTGACAGTATTCGCCAAGTGGTCGCATGAGGTGAGCAGGTCCGCGCCGGGGTAGCGCAGGACGAAGGGGCGGGGATCGCGCATCCACACCGTGTCCACGTCGGACACAAACACGTCAAACCCCTGCGAGAACGCAGCAATGAGAGACAGAGCTAGCGCGACGCGCCCCTGATTGCGTACCATGCTGACAAAGTCGAAGATGAGCTGGATTTTGCTGCGCCCCATCTTGTGGAAAGTTGGCGAGCCCCAGCCAAAGTCGTTGGTAGTGAGCCCGCTCTGCATGGCCCAGGTGGGCACATCCTCAGCCAGCAGGCGCTGGAGGAGGTCGTCATCCATGGCCCCAACCATGAAGTTGGTGACGTTGATTCGCCGCAGGTTCGTCACCCAGTTCATGACAAAATCGAAGTAGTGATCGTTGGCCCACGTCACCATGATGATGTTGTCGATGGCATAGCGCTGGCGACGCGTGAGCAGAGGCGACGCGCAGAAAGCGAGGCACGACGCGGGCGCGGGTGCATAGCATCAGAACAGGATTTTGGCGCACTGTGTGCCCGACGCACCTGCACCAGCTCCGCGGACAGGCGGTGGTCCGCCGGATTTGTGGACGTTGCGTTCTTGACGACAACGACTGCAGGCGGCGGCGTGACAACAACGCCTGAGGATGGAGAAGAGGTGAGACGAGTTGCCGGCCACCCGAGCAAGTGGATGCAACTGCGCTGCGCACCTGTACTGCGCTGCGAGGTTCCGGCTAGGAACAAGCGCTGCGATGCCAGTGACCAGTACACCTGCGAGAGGGGAGCGAGTGAGGAGCGGGTGCAGGGCGTTCGGGCAAAG
>Ga0209355_1001791_pt1 | contig 12083 bp, 10 predicted proteins | sample LauGreSBDMM110SN_3_FD_187563 | JGI IMG/M metagenome (GOLD analysis project Ga0209355, IMG submission 187563) | Freshwater lake microbial communities from Lake Michigan, USA - Sp13.BD.MM110.SN (SPAdes) (version 2) | ecosystem: Environmental > Aquatic > Freshwater > Lake | place: Lake Michigan...
TCCTTTGTATTTCCCGCAATAAATCCGAGTTGTTTAAGATTATAAGCATGTGCGGTCATCGGTGTGTCGTCCATACTTGATGAATACTTATTTGACTTACTAACATAAAACAAATCGTATTTATCACTCATAATATATACGGATAATATATTATAAATTATGTATTTTTTATTATAAATAATTAAGTGTCTAACCTCATCGTTTTAAATTTAACATATTAGTTGTTTAATTCGCATTACTCGCACATTTATTTTAAATCTTAAAGGGTGTAAACGAGGACACAAGAATATTGAAATCGCCATTAACACGCGCGGAATTGAAAGAAAATATAACCAACCCCATAAGAAATATTCCAACGGAAAAATATAAGAATATAGAGTGTTTACGAAAGACAATAAAATGTTATTGTTTCCATTTTGTTGTTTTTGGTCTATGTAATAAAAGAATTTAAACTTTTAATATTATACACCGATTATTTGTAAAAATTACACCATTTTTTCTTTTATGGTATGTAAAACATCAAACCTATTCATTTGTATGGCAGAAAATGTTATATATTTTAAAAATGAATCTAATAAATGAGATGGTATTTTATTATATGAAGGAAGCACACTTAAACATCCATCTAAACAAACCTGGTAATTTTTATTAATAAATGCGTTTCGAATAACGTGTATAATAGGTGATTCGATATTATCTATAACAGAAATATAATTCGTAATCATTTGATGATAATCGCCATAATAAACCTGAAATATAGATGGATTTTTAAAGTATACTATTGAATATAATTGTTCATCTGCGTGTCCATATCCGTTCTTTAAACATTCATAAAATGACTCAATAATTAACTTGTTAAATTGTTTAAAATAATCGAATCTACCGGTAAAAAAACCAGAACACATTCCACATCTTCCAAACTTAAAATATTCGTGGTAATTCTCAACTAACTCTTTAGGTTGGTAATCTATATAACAAGTTGAAAACTTATCTCTATTTACAGATAAAGCATTATTTAAATTTGCGACATTTTTCCATCCCATTCTTTCAATACAAATATTTATCCATCCAAAATGTGTTGAATTAAAGGGGTTTTCGTCGATAATTTTATCAATCATAACATATCTTAACATACAGAATAAATAATACGACGGGGTATTTCTATTATCAAAATGATATGGTTTATTTATTCGATTTCTTGCGATGATTTCCCGAGTTTTAACAATTTCAAAATCATCAAAACGGCAAATAATATATTTTGTTTTATGTTTTAGATGTAATGGTCTTAATGAATCAAGAATATGTTTTGTATTTTCTTCACAAAACACAACTAAATTTTGTTCAACACACATGGTTGCGTTTGCTGTGCTTAAATAATGATAAAATGGACGATTGTTTATGTCAACGCTTGCGTCTGGTTCTTTTGTAAGGTCGAAATATGCTGTAATAAGAGTCCAATTATCATGTTCTTTTTTAATATTTTGGTAGGAAAAATCAACTATTCCAGTTCCTGACCAGTGCCCCACATGTGTTAAATCCTCTTTATTAAGGTCTATTTTGGACCATAAATTATCGCGCATATTTTTAAAATACCAAATATCATCTAATAATAATATTCCTTTATAATTATTATTTTTTAACCAAGTATAAAAATCATACTCCATGATACCTTCGTGTGGATCTATATCAAGAAATATAAGAGGACTTTCAAGTATTCTATCTTTCCATAATTTAATAACTTCTGGGTCCCATAAGTTTTGTTCAAAATATTCGCAATTGGGTTTACGTTTTGATAATTTTGATAAATTTATATCAAATGATAGAACTCTATTCGAAGAATTATATGAAAGTGCCGAAGAAGACGCACCTTTGTGAGTTCCAATATCAAATATCTCAACATTATTAAATTGGGTTGATAACCACGCAAGTAGTTTGTAATGCTCGACGCTAGCTTCTCCTAAATATTCAGAAACATCTTCGGGGTTTACATCATCTTTGTTTAAAATAATGTTGTTTACTTCATTAATATCAATTTTAGATTTCCACATTTAAATACTTAAAATAATGTCTTTAAGTTGTGGTTTTGCTGTTTATATTTATGGATGTCAACAGTAATATATACAATTAGTTGTTTAATACTTTAAATAAATAACGACGATTTTAATCTAATACATATAAAGCATCACCCCATCCGTATCGTGTTATATTCGTCAGCACTCGTTTAAATTTATATTGTGCTAAAAATGTATCAATCTCTGTAATTAGTCCGCAATTTTTATATAATTCTTTTACGTTAACTTCTAAATATATTGCTTTCGCATATTGAATCGACCGAGTTGCGCCTTTTAATGCCATAAATTCTGCCCCTTGAATATCAAAATTCCAAAAATTAAATTTAGAGGCGTCAATCTGGTTTCTTTCAAAAAAAGTATCAATAGTAATACTTTTAAGGTTCATTTTATGTATATATACAACACTCGGGTATTCTTGTGAATGAGTACCGAATTCTAATACACTTGACGATTGAACGTTATTTGAAACATTAAATACAACATCTTCGTCATCTTTATCTGTTATTACTGCTTGATATACATGAGGTATTCCTCTGTTTTTTGATTGAATTACTTTTAAAGGGATAGCATCAATCCATATTATGTTTTCGTTTTTAATTCCTAATCTATTATAAAACCCAATTTCTTCGCAATCGTGAGCACCTATATGAAAACTACCAGTTATATTTATCTTTTTTGATAATAATATGTTATAAATTTCTTCAAAACTAATTAACATTATACTTAATAATCCTACATTTAATAATTATAATAAACGCTAAACTATCAAATATTTAAATGGAGAGATGAACATGTGTAAATAACAACTGTGAATTAGTTGCGTTTTAAATTAAATAAATGTTCGTTATATTATATAAGAATGATACATATTTACGGCGATAGTCACGCAAACAGGAGTTTTAAAAATTTAAAATTACCTTATAATGATTTTCATTCTAATTCTATAACAATGTTTCGAATTGGTAGAGATAATATCATTATACGATTTAGCAAAAATATGATAAAAAAAGGTGATATACTTGTTATGGTATATGGTGAGGTCGATTGTAGATGTCATATACAAAGACAGGTAGACTTAGGTAGAAACGAAGACGATGTAATTAATGAATTGGTTACTAACTATTTCAACACCATAAAAAACAATACTGTATATTTAGATGTAAAAATAATAATAGTTGGTATTATACCAACAACTAAACAATACGAACTCGAAAGTATACATGGTCCAATAACACACGCGTTTCCATTTGTAGGTAGTGATGAAAATAGAGTTATATATACCAATAAAGTAAATAAATTATTGGAAGAGTTCGCAAATAAAAATAATTATATTTTTTTTAATCCATATTCATATTATACACGTGAAGATGGGACCTTAAAATTCGAATTATCAGATTCAATCTGTCATTTGGCAGATAATTCGGTTTTCTTAGAAAAATTTGTTGAGTTATATCTTCAACTTAAATAGATAATATGATACTTTTGGAAATAATATAGTTAACTAAACGTAAGAAATAATATTATATATAAAATAAACTACACCTTAATAAATCTTTATATAATGCTTATGAGTATTAAATTTGTAATAATAATAATAACTATTTATTATATGAACATTATTATTCCAATAGGTGGAAAAGGTGAGAGATTTTTAAATAATGGATACACACAACCAAAACCGTTAATTGATATATTAGGGAAACCTATGATATTTTATGTGTTAGATAATTTATGTTTAAGCAAAAATGATATTATATACATTATTCACAACGATGATGATTTGATAAATGTAGTAAATAATAAATATCCATATATTAAATTTATTAAGTTAAAATATCAAACAAAAGGAGCTGCCGAAACAATATATATCGGTTTACAAGAAATTATTAAAAATACTCATTTACAAAAAACTGTAATACTTGACTGTGATACATTTTATACGCAAGATGTGTTATCTATGTATAGAGATATTGAGTATAACGCAGTATTTTATGTAAATAATATAGACCCGAACCCTATATTTTCTTATATTTCATTTAATAACAACGATACATTTATTGATAAAATCGTCGAAAAAGAAAAAATTAGTGATAATGCTAATACTGGTATTTATTGTTTTACGGATATAAATAAATTATGTAAATATTCTAAAAAAGTCGTTGAAAATAATATAACATTTAATAATGAATGTTATACATCTTGTATAATTGACCAAATGATTAAAGATAATGAACCTTTTATTGGAATACAATTGGACCCTTCATACGTTTTTAATTTAGGTACACCAAAACAATTAGAGGAATATTTACATAATACATATATTTTTTTATTTGACCTTGATGGAACCTTAATATTAACAGAAGACATTTATTTTGATATTTGGAAAGAAATATCTATTGGGTTTAATTATGAGTTAACCTATAACACATTTCAAACATGTATTTCAGGAAATAATGATAAATCAGTTATATCGAAATTATGGCCTGATAGAGAAAATGAGGATAAAGAAATATCAGGAAAAAAGGATTTATTGTTTAAAAAATATATTGATAAGGTTGTCCTTATAGAAGGTGTTTATGATGCGTTATCAATTATAAAAAAAAACGGTCATAAACTAGCAATAGTTACAAATTGTAATAGAGAAACATCGGAAGATGTGTTAAATAAATTTAATATACATAAATACTTTGATTTTATCATTATAGGCAACGAATGTAATAATCCAAAACCTTATCCAGATCCTTATATTAATGCTATTCAAAAATTTAATGGTAATAATAATAAAGTAATTATTTTTGAAGATTCTAAATCAGGATTATTAAGCGCTAATAGCACTCATCCGAAATGTATTATTGGTATAGAAACCTTATATTCAAAAGAAGAACTGTTAAATACTTATTGTAATTTTACTATGCCGAATTTATTACAATTTGACATGAATACAATTATAAAATATTGTGAAGAAACCGAATTAATTACGGAATTAGAAAATAATATTGTGAATTCTTTATGTAATTTAAACATTAAAAAAATACATAAAAATGATACTATGATAAAAGGCGGGTTTATTTCAAATGTGTTTGAAATAATGATTGAGACAGAAACCGATGTTCATAATTGTATTGCTAAAATAGAAAACGACACTGATAATTTGTTAACACAAATGTCTAATAATTTGGATTTATATAATAGAGAATATTATTTTTATGAATATATTTCAAAAAAGGTCCCCATAAAAATACCACATTATTATGGATTAATCAAAAATAAGAATAAAGATTCTATCGGGATTTTACTGGAAAATATAAATAACAAAAATTATAAATTAAATTTAAATTTAAATAATGAACCAATTAACACTTCGTTAAAGATTATTGATTCCTTGTCTTTATTGCATTCTCATTTCTGGGATAAAAATACAGATACTTTTAAATTTTTGAAAAAAAATAACGACAAATTATTTAATCCTTATTGGAATGAATTTATTTCTTCTAGATGGTCTATATTTAAATCGAAATGGTATCATATATTAACCGGACCACAATTATTAAAGGGCGAATATATAGTTAAACACTTTTTAAAAATACAAGAGGAGTTAAGTGATAAAAATTTAACATTATGTCACGGTGATGTAAAATCTCCAAATATATTTTATAAAATTTTAGAAAATAATAATTACGAACCATATTTTATAGATTGGCAATATATAGTATTAGGTAAAGGGGTTCAAGATTTAGTGTTTTTTATGATTGAAAGTTTTGATATATCTAAAATGAAAATATATAACAATTTATTTAAAGAATATTATTATATACAATTAATTGAAAACGGAGTTATAAATTATTCAAAAATGGATTTTGAAAAGGATTTTGAAAATGCCTCATATTATTTTCCGTTTTTTGTTGCTATGTGGTTTGGAACTATTTCAGAAGATGAGTTAATAGATAAAAACTTTCCAGTTAATTTTATTAAAAAGTTATTTAATTTTTATGTTAATTAATACTCATTCGGTCTTTTATTACCACCATTTATTTCTATTCAAATGATAAATTAGAAATCCTTTTTGTGATTCTATAAATTGTTTATTTAACTTATAAAAATTCATATTATTCCAACTAAATCCATAGTTAATAGATAGCAACGCATTCAATATATTATTATCAGTTGTTTTCAACATTTCTAAAGACCAACCTAAATTTGTTATAGGAGTAGTATTTATAATTTTAAACTCACTATACAATATTAAATAATACTGATAAATCATATAGTCGAAATGCTCAAAAACAATATTATCATAATTAATCGTATTAAAAAATGGGATTATATCTTCTCTCCGATAAACCGGTAAATCACTCCACCAAAAATACAACGTAAAATTGTTTGTTATATCTCTAAGATATTCATAGTTTTCGGGGAAGAGGTTTGCGGATGTTTGTAATATGTTATTTACGTCACGTATGCTTACATCACCCGCATATATTGTTTTATTATCAAATATCTGTTTTATTTTATCGTTAATAATTTGATTTGTAAAATTATCACATATAATATCTATTTCACTATCACAGCAAATTATATAATCATATTTAGAGTTGGATAAGTGTTGTAGTCCAAAAAACTTCTTATATGTAATTATTGAGTTTGTTTTATATGATTTGGGTAATATTATAGAGTTTATTTTATTTTTCATAGAAAACTTATCATGATCCTCTATATTTGAGAAGACTAAATGGATATCAATTTGAATATCATTAAGTTCTAGTTTATTTATTAGATTATAAATAAACTGGTAATGAGGCGGATAAATAGGAATTAAAAAGGTAACCTTTTCAATCATCATGTATATATATTTATATATATTAAATATAAGAATTTAACTCTGTATTTTAATATTCGCACATCTTCATATAACCAGGTGAATATTTTAATCTAATACGGGAATTCTGATAATTTATAAATTCATTATTTACAATTAAATCGTCTATGTGTAACTTGTTCGTATCTGTTAAAGTGTCAAATAATTTTGATAAAATCAGTTCTGTTACAATCTCGTCATTCGATATATTTAAGTTACTTATATCCAAATTACTTATGTGTTCTACGCAATCTTGTGAACAAATAAAAAACCTATCTTCAACGTCTGGGTATTCCCCAGATGCTCTGTAAGGAATTGTTCTATATATATATGCGGTTTTATTTATAAAATTATTACATATTTTATCTATAGAAACTATGTTTCCGATTATATCCAACCGCGAATATATTATAAAATCATAATTTATATCATTATTAATTATTTTACTAGTTTCACTAAATCCATTTAAACAACTTATTACTCTATATGAAAAATATCTAGTATTATTTATTTTCGGAAATCCCAATGATTTAACTTTTTCAATATGAATTTCATTATCATACTTTCTAAAATTAATAAAAAATTCTATATTATTAATGTTTAAATTATGAAATAATGATAAAATATACTCTTTATCAAATTCGTCATCGTCGAATTCCTCTAATTTAGATGGACAACTGTAATAAATATGTAATTTATTAAATTTATTCTTAATGATATTGTTATAAAACGTAACAATATTATTAATATAAATAGTGTCTCTTATAAATCCAGTTAATAATAGAGCAACTGTCATATATTATATATTGTTTATAAAACAATTATAAATTAACCAACGTACGTTATATCATTATTATTTTTGACAATAGCATCTTTAATAAGTTGTAACAGGTTATAAGTTTTTAAATTACGTTCGGAACTATTAGTAACGTTACCATATATGTATAATTTAGAATCCTTACAAAATAACCCATTAACAAAATATGAAGACCCCCCCTCTAAATATACATTTTCTGCGGATAATAATAATTGTATCTGGTCTTTAATATCAATTGTGTCTTCTGTATTATAGGTTACATGTTCGTTTCCTTTTATAAATTTACTAACATTCATATAATTTACCGGTCTATCATTCGGTTTGTAATTTTCCTTTTTATTTCTTGGAAAAAATAAGTGTTTTATTTTTTTGGTATAATCGAAATTGTGATTTTGATGTATTTCATTGTAAAAATTATTTACTAAATTTGTAAAAATATTCGAAAACATATTATTTCTTATTTGAGTATTCAATCTTAAATTTCTACAAATAATACATATATTATTTTGAGGAATTAATTTATAATCTAATGGTTGGTTAATCGTATTATCTACATAATATAAATTATTTTCAGGAATATTAAATAAGTTAAAAAATAGTTTTTTATATGTTCTATATTCGTTTTTATTAACTAACACGAAGACGTTTTTCGGAAAATACTTAAAATATGGTAAAAATACAGCATTTTCAAATACCCAATGAGAAAACGCATTGTGGTATTCTGTTTCAAATAAAAAGAAAACTTTTACATCATTCGTATTTATGGAGGTATTGTAAAATTCAATTATTTTTTTATTCGTATTTGTATTTTGACATATATCGTTAGTGGTAAATATAGTCTTTACGTTTTGTTTAATATCAAACGTGATATTATCATAGACTACTTCTTTTAAATTTAAATATTCCATACTTTAATATATAATGATACATAATAATCTATTTTTAAACTAATATATAATTATTAGGTAGTAATCTGTTATATTTATCTAACGTATTATGTCTACAACTATAATACTTTACATCATATCATTATCCAATTATTTTTTGTATGGTATATATATTGGTATATATATGAAATTATTAGTTATAATAGTTTCTAATGAATTTAATAAAAGTGATTGTGATAATATAGAGGTTTTAAATTCTTATTTATGTTGTTTACCTGATACTCTAGTAAATTATTGTGGTATATCAAACCAAGACGACTTTAATAATTTTGAACACATTATTTCATTCAATTATAAAGTTATAAATAGTAAACGTCAATTAAGTAAAATATGTGATTTTATTACTGACAATAAATCAACGTTAGATTACGATTGGTTTATTAAATTTAGACCTGATTCTAAATTACTAGAACCAATTAACTTTGAATTATTATCGGATAACGCAATAAACGGAAGAGCTCGAGTATACCACGGTCCAAAACAATTTAACTATGGGTTGTCTACTGGAGGACCAGGTGATTGGGAACACGTGAAAGATTGTTCATACCAACCAGACGAAACAGACATTATACTGGACGACCAGTTTTTTATTTTCCATAATAATATGATACAGTTAAACGCTTTTGATAAAATACCTAATAATTTATATATAGAGAATGAATGGACACACTCGAGGTATTGGATTTCTCGCAAGATTCCATTAAATGTTATCGGTATAAATATGCTACTAACTAAATATATGTGTTATTCTGGAGACCTAAATATGTAAATATTTATCTAGACAACGTATTACATGAAATAAATAAAAAAGGGTGGGTTTCCCCTTTTTATTTGTTTTATCATTTTTTATTCTTCGACGATATTGTCTAAAATTATTTATTTACTCTCATTATTTATTTACTGTCATTATTTCTTCTAGAAATTCTTTGGTTTCTCATTATTTCTTCTATATATTCTTTTGATACCTCGGGGCAGTAAACTGGCGCGGGTTCAAAAGTTGGTGCTAACATAAACCCACGAGGAACACTCGGGGTCTTATTATTTGGTTTATCAATAGTTACTTCAAGTCTTGACATTTTATTGTATTTTAAATTATTAAGTTTATCTACATTCTATTTATTGTGTAAAAGCATTTCAATTTTTAATTTTTCCTTAATTATTCAATTACTAAAATTGAAATAGATTTAAAATTAGGTGGTAAAAACATATACAATCCGTTAAATCAAATTAGAATAAATATTTTATTCAATAAAATGAATATTCGGATAACTCTTGAAAAACAAAGAAAAGAACACGAGAAACAACGAGAGAAACAAATGAAAGAGGACGCTTCACCACAATTTCAAATTCATATGGACGATTAAACGACCATATAATTCTTTAAAGTTGAACTAATTACTGTATATACATTATGAACATTAACACTATTTCCTAATTGTTTGTAACTTTTTTTATCATCGGGTGATAGTTTGAAGGTTTCAGGAAATGATTGTAAACGCGCACATTCTCGTGGTGTAATGTATCTTTTTTCTTTTCCATAAATTGGAATTTGTGAGATTGCCACTAATGTTGGGAAATAATGTCCCTTTTTAACGCGTATTCCAGATTGTCTAATTTGGATAAAATGATTGAATATACTATCATTATCCTTTATTGCTCCGGTTTGCCATTCCAACTTTCCATATATTTCTCTTTTTTGTAGAATCGACAAATGATTATTATACCATTCAAGAAATTGAGGTCTATATTTTTGAATTAAAGGTTTATTTTTAGTAATATAATCCTGTTTCCACTTTGGAAAACTGTTAAATTCAAGTTCGGTATATAACTTAAATGCGTCATTCATCATAATTGTTGGCGATATTTTTTCGCCAATTTCAAATTGTTTAACCATTTTATCCCAGGATTCAAGCACATTTAATGTATCGTCTTTTATAAAATATTTTGGGTTAATTTCTTCTTCTTTATCCAAGAATTTTTGAAACTCAATTTTACCGCTATACTTTGGTATAATAATACCGGTTCCATTATAAATATCATTTCTAACACAAACGAAATACACTCTTTCTCTTTGTTGAGGTATTCCATAATTATGCGGGGATATTTGGAATATTTGTAGTGTATATCCCGTTATATCTATTTTATTTTTGATATATTTTATTACTTCGCCATTACTTACCTTTAATATATGCTTAACATTTTCTAAAAACATAAATCTTGGTTTTTTGGTTTTTGCTATACGGATTATCTCATCAAATAGTAGTCCCCTTTCATCCTCAAAACACTTTTTGTTACCCCCATTACTGAAACTTTGGCAGTTATGAACACATACATTTTCTACTACATAACTATTGTCATTTTCCACTTCAAAATTATATACTGGTGTGTTGGTCGTTTCTCTTTTTGTTATTTTAAAGGGTGCGTACCATACATAATTACCATCAATAAAAGAAGATACTTCTTCTGATTTAATACGTTCAAGTATATAAGTTTTGAGTTTAATACATTTACTTACGTAAAATATATCACCCAATTTTAAATATAATCTTTGTAGTCCATACGCCACATCAGGATACGATGTTGTAAAATTTTCGTCACAACGAACTGCTTTCATATATCCATTAATAAATGATTGAATAAATTTCTTTGGAGCATCTTGAACCCATTCAGGTATTAAATGTCTATTAGATTTTTCAGAAACTTCATCTTCTACATATACATCGCCTACTAAATAACCAATCTTAAACCAATAATCCAAATTATTTATTTCTTCTGTGTTATGTGTAAACTCCGGTATAATTTCTTTATTGTTAATAACCATTCCGAAATAATAGTTCATATTAAGTTTTGATGCGATTTTCCATTCGGGTTCTCCAAATACAGAATCATATTTTTTTAACGAACTATTCCATACTTTCTTTTGTTCTCGAACATAAAAGGGATGCTCCTCAGTAGCACTTATTAATTCAGGATGATACTTTATTTTAAAATCGTATATATCACCTGTGTATATTTTTCTTTGTAAATTTAATATATTCTGAAATTTACCAGTATGTGTTAATAATTTATCGGATAAGTTAACATCTTCTATATTTTTATAACCACTATTTGTTAGTGTTAGCGTTCCTTCTACAAAACAAGGAAATCCAGCACACAAAATATCAAAATCCTCCATAGTGTTTTCATCAATATCTTTTACGTTACTTACTGGTTCAATCCCATAATTGTCTTTATATACTTCTCTACACGACTTATCAATATCACACGCCAACACGCATTTAGCACCCATTTGATGTAATGCTTGATGAAACCCTCCAATACCACAAAATAAATCAATAAATTTATATGTCGATAAATCTACTGGGTTATCTACTGGGTTATCTACTGGGTTG
>Ga0209355_1001792_pt1 | contig 12080 bp, 12 predicted proteins | sample LauGreSBDMM110SN_3_FD_187563 | JGI IMG/M metagenome (GOLD analysis project Ga0209355, IMG submission 187563) | Freshwater lake microbial communities from Lake Michigan, USA - Sp13.BD.MM110.SN (SPAdes) (version 2) | ecosystem: Environmental > Aquatic > Freshwater > Lake | place: Lake Michigan...
TTCCAATATTGAAAACTTCAAAGTTGAATCCATTTCTAATGGTAAAGAGTTAATATTAAGAGTCTATCATGATGATGCTGATCTTAAATTCTCAGTTTTTATGGGTATGTCAGGTAATTGGTTATTCACACCAACTGAAACTTGGTCTGATAGAAAGTTTACTCGAATGAGATTGGACACTACTGACGGTTACTCACTACTTCTTTATGGTCTTTATATGGGTCCTAAATATAGATTAGGTGGATTTACTGGAGTTAAGAGAGGATTCGATCCAACTAAAGAATTTGATTCTTTCAAGAATGTGGTTATATCTAACTTAGATAAAAAAGTATTTGATAAGCCTATCTGTGAAGCTTTACTTGACCAAAAGTATTTTAATGGTATTGGTGCCTACTTGACTTCTGAGATTGTCGGTAGATTGGATATAAATCCTTTTAAAAAAATAAAAGACTTTAGTCTATTGGAATTGGATAATCTATTTAATATGATTTTAAAATGTTGTAATGAGTCATATGAGTTTGGTGGTGGTGAGTTACTTGATTGGCAAAATCCATTTGGTGAAAGTAAAATTAGTGAGTGGATATTATTCTATAATAATAAAGATATCTGTTATAAACAAAAGTTTGGAAAAAGAAATATATGGGTTCAAAAGAAATTTAAACAATATTAGAATGTTTAATATCTCTATTTACTTTACTACAAAGTGGTTGTAGATTTGTGTAGTGATTTAGTTTTATAACATCTTCTTCTTTTAAAGCGGAACAAAGAGGTATTATATGATCGATATCCCAACCATAGTTTAATTTACCATTGTATAATCCATAGTTATCCCAGTTCATCCAAGTTTCAAATTTTGATTCTAGATATAATTTAAGCTCTTCAAACGAACAACCTACTATTATTTCTGTTTTCAAATTTTTTTTATAACCTTTTGATTTCAAAAGGTTATAAATTCTAGATCTTGTATTTTCTTTAATTAGGTATACTTTATCTATTTTTTTCCTTTCTTTCCTATCTGAATTTCTTTTTGATTTTATATCTTCTCTGTTTCTGTATTTCTCTTTATATTCTTTCCTATATTCTTTATTATCTTCAAACCATTTATTTATTTTTTCCTTATTATTTTCTCTGTATTCTCTCCATTTTATTTTTAATTTCTCTCTATTCTCTTCTATATACTTTTTAGAATTTTCTTTTATTTTTTCCGAATTCTCTTCCCTATACTCTTTTTTGTATTCAGAGATACTTTCTTTATTTTCTTCATAATATTTATTCCATTTGTTTTTATTTTTTTTATAATACTCCTTCTTGTCTTCTTTGGATATTTTATATTTTTCATTAAAACAAGATTTACAAATTATATTTAATCCATCAACTTTTTTCATACACTTAGAGAAATCTAAACTACTTTTTTCAATTTTGCAATTATTACAAATTTTAACCATATCTTATATATTAAAATTTATCCAATCCCTAAGTTTTTATTTGAGAAAAGTGGAAAGATAACTGCCCATACTAAAACATATCTCTATTATTTTATATAAGTACTGTGTTTGATACAAATTTTAATATTATACATGGTGATAGAATATCTGGTAGAACCCAGTTTCTATTTAATATTTCTAGTGATTTTAGAGAAGCGGATGTTAAACTTTTCTTTTTAGGGTGTGCTGGTAATATTGATAGTAAAAGTAAACTATTAGAATGTTTCCAAGATTATAGAATCATAAACACTTTTGATGAGATTAATAATTATAAAATTATAGAAGTGATTAAAGAATTAATAGAAAAGAAAAAATATAATTTTTTAATTATTGATGATATTGATTATTTATCAAAATCTTGTATAGAACTTTTATCAACTATAGATGTTAAAAAAATAGTAACCTCTCTTAGTGATAATTGTAAGAAATTACCCAAAGAATCTAACCTATATAATATAGACAATGTTTGTGATTTGTCCAAAATTGATGAGGTTGTTAAGAAAATAGTTAGAGATAAAAAAATAAACATAATATTAAAATGAAAAATAACGTAGATAAAAAATATTTTAAATTATTAGAGCATCTATTAAAAAAAGGTGTTCCTAAAAAAGACAGAACCGGCACTGGAACAATTTCTGTTTTTGACTATTCGATGAGATTTGATATGTCAGAAGGATTTCCTCTGTTAACTTCTAAAAAAATGTTTACCAAAGGAGTTATTCATGAGTTGATTTGGTTTTTAAGAGGTGATACAAATATCAAATATCTTGTTGATAATGATTGTCATATCTGGAATGGTGATGCGTATAAGAACTATTTTGTAAAAACAAAAAATCAAATTGAAGACCCTAACGACTTGAATTGGAACCTTAGCACACCTAAAGACCCGGAAATAACCCAATTAACCCAAGAAGAATTCATTAACCGAATCAAAACAGATGATGAGTTTGCTAAGAAGTGGGGTGAACTTGGTCCTGTGTATGGTAAACAATGGAGAGATTGGAACGGTAAACAAGTATCGGTAAAAGACGGTAATGTGGTAACAATAGTCAATGACCAAATCACAGACCTAATCAACGACCTTAAAACAAATCCAGATAGTAGACGATTAATGGTTACTGCTTGGAATCCTGCAGAATTAGACCAAATGGTACTTCCACCATGTCATTATGGATTTCAATGTTATACTCAAAAAATGAGTGATATAGAAAGAAAATTATACTGGTGTAATTTATTTGATAAAAATATTAGTTATGCAGAAGATTTATCCAAATCTGATTTAGATAACTTTAATATTCCAAAAAGAAAGTTAAGTCTAAAATGGACACAACGTTCTGTTGATACTTTTTTAGGATTGCCTTTTAATATAGCTTCTTATGGCTTCTTACTTCATTTATTGGCCAAAGAGGTCAATATGGTGCCACATGAGCTTATATTTTCTGGAGGTGATGTTCATCTATATAAGAACCATATTGAGATAGCTAAAGAACAATTAAAAAGAAATACATATAAATTGCCTAAATTAGAGTTGACAAATACGTCTATATTTGATTTAAATATCGATAACTTTAAAGTTATTGATTATCAATCAGAACCAACTTTAAAGGGTGAGTTATCAAACTAAAAATAAAATATTAATAATGGGAAGATACGACAACTTAGTTGAAAAAATAAAAACAATTAATACCGAAGAGGTTAAAGATTGGGATAAGTTCAATACTAATCCTGCTATGAAAATAGTTGAAGAACAGAAAGTTTATTTTTGGGTAAGACTTTATCTAAAAGAAGAATCTGATGTACAAATAGGTGATGAGATTTTTATGACTTATAAACAAAGTGGTGAAAAATTGAGTACTATATTTGCTTGGTATGATAAAAAGGGAATTATGAAAGACCATGATGAGGAAATAGTTAATTATACCGGTGAAGATGATAAAAAAGTTCTTTGTTTAATGGTTAATCAAGAACATGTAAATAAAAACACAGATATACCATTCATTAGAACCTTATTCAAAACAGGAATTCATTACGAATATCAGTTAGTTAAAAGAGATGAACTTTTATTCATAAATAGTAGAACTAATGAGTCATTAAATTATTTTGATTGTGATTATTAAAAAATGAAAAAATGAGTTTTATAATATAATATATACATTATAAAAAAATAAAAATATTATGAAATACGTTAAAACTTTTGAAAATTTTACATATTCAATTAATGAAGAAGAAGGAATTTTTGGTATTTACCAAAAAATGAAAAACTTTTTCACAGGTTTAAAAGATAAAGCTGCTCAAGAAGTCGGTGAAAAAATTAAATCCGAGTTAGAAAAAAGAAAAGAAGATCCTAAAATTCAAGAATTCTTAAAAGAATTACAACAAAGAGTTAGCGATTTACCGGCCGAAGATAAAGCTAAACTTGAAGAAATGAAAAGTAATCCACAAGAAACTATTGAAACTCTTAAAGAGGTACAAGATGAAATTGCTGAAAGTCTTCGTTTAAATGAAGAAATTGACTGGAAGTTTATTATTGGTAGAGCTATGAGATATTTGGGATTAAGTGCTTCTTTAGCTGGTTTATTAACTTGGGGAATTGCTTGTTTACAAGGGTATGGTATGTTAGGTGCTATTGGTGGTGTGATGTTATATTCAGTTGCTTGGGTTCCTATTGTGGCTGTTGTTACAGCTGTTTTACTTGGTCCAATTTTAATAACTGCTGGTGCTTCATTATCTGGTGAATTATAATTTAATTTTAATAAATATTAAAAAACCACTATTTAATAGTGGTTTTTTTTATTTAGTAGATTTGACTTCTCTCAAAGCTTGAAGTTCTAATTTAGCTTCTAAGTGAGTTGGTAATAACTCTTCTTTATAGGATTTCTTTAAGTAAAGAACATAAAATAAGAAATGAGCAGTTAAATAGATAATAGCATTTTGAACACTATATTCAAAAAGTAAAAATCCAATAATAAATGGAATTGCTGTAATAAAAATAATACTTAATTCTGAAGTGATTAAAATAGCCAATTTAGCAAGTGCAATCTTTTTTGTAAGATTTCTTTTTGTGTAGTTTTTTTCTAATATGTGTTGTTTGATTTCAAAAAGTGTTTTCATATTATTTTTTTTAGTGGTTATTAAATTGATTTAACAAATATAAGGTATTTTATTTAATAATCAAAATATAAAATAACTTTTTCTAAAAATTTTATTTCATTCAGTATTTAACATAAACTTAATTAGATTAAATTGTATAATATTTACAAAAAATAATTCAAATTACCATTTTAGTAGAAACTCAATACCTAACAAATAGTCGGAAATTAGTAGTAAGTTACGTTGATAAAACCGGTGATATAAAACTTAAATATTATAATTGGGATAATCCAATGAAATATGTAGCTTGTGAAGATACGGATTTACAGAGACATCCTGAGTTTAGATCTTGGGATGGTAAAAATGTTAAACAAGTTGATGTAAATCAGCCGGATAGATATGCTATTTATGAATTCTTAGATGGTCTTCCAGAATCTGAAAAAAATGAAATATTTGAATTTAATCTTCCTAAGATTTACTTTATAGATATTGAAACAGAAATCGTTGATGGTTTTCCCGAGGCAGCAGATATTAAAGACCAAGATGGTAATGTTACTAAGGAAGGTGCTTCGACTCAAGTTCTCTCTATCTCTATTGTTTATGATGATAAAATTATTCTTTTAGGTTTGAAAGATATGCCTGAAGATATGCAACAACGAATTAAAGATAATACTAATAAGTATTTTGAAAAGTTTGATACTGAATATAAGTTCAAATATATTAAATATGATGATGAGTTTGACATGCTTTATGCTTTTTTCTATAAAATGACTCCTAAAATGCCTATTTTAACTGGCTGGAACTTCTTAAAATATGACTGGTTATATTTAGTAAATCGTTCAAGAAAAATATCTAAGTGGGTAAATGGTAAAGAATATAAAATCGATCCTGCTGTTTCTTCTTTAACAAAAAGAATGAATAAGATTTGGTCAACTGAATTTGAGGTACCTGCTCATAGAATGATTTTTGATTATATGCAACTTTATGAAATTTGTGATACTTCTATTAAAGTAAAAGAGTCATCATCATTGGATTTTGTTTCAAATAAACTTGTAGGTGTTGAAAAAATTAAGTATAATGGTTCATTGCAAAAACTTTATGAAGATGACTTTGAAACATTTATGTATTATAATGCGGTTGATTCGGTTTTAGTGCAAAAGATTCATGATGCTCGTAACTATATTTCAATTATTTATGCAATTTCATCATTGGCTCAAATTAGAATTATTGATGTTGTTTCTCAAATGAATAATGCTTTAGGTTCATTAGCTATCACCGAAGGTGTTTTAAGAAATAGATTTCGAAAAATGGATAACATTGTTCTTTTTCGAGATGAAAAAGGAGATGCTGACTCTACAATTGCCGGTGGTTGGGTAAAAGATCCTGTTGTTGGTATGAATCAATGGTGTGTTACTTATGACTTTGCTTCACTTTATCCAACAACTCAAAGACAATTTTTTATTGCACCCGAAACATTTATCGGTCTTCAAAATGAAAAAGATAAATCTAAATGTACTAATGGTAGACCTATCGATCCTGATAAACATGTTCTTTGTGTAAATGGCGTTGTTTTTGAGAAAAGAATATCTCCGACTTTGAATATGCTTGAAGATGTTTATGCTGATAGAAAGAAAGCAAAGAAAGTCATGATGGATAAAAAAGAAGATCTTAAAAAAATATTAGATGAAATAAAACAATTAGAGACTGAAATAAACTAATTTTATCAACTAACTAAATTTTCAATTTTCAATTTTTATTTATTAATATATAATAGAAACAAATAAACTATATTTATGGAAATTAAAAAATTTTCTGATTTTCAATTCATTAATGAAGAAGAAAATCTTTGGAGTAATATAAAATATGGACTTAGTAAATTAGGTAGATATAAAGCCGATGGTAAAATCTTTGGAAAAGGCGAAACTGACAAAAAATCAGCAGAAGAAATTGGTAGAATTATGGGCGATACGTCTAATGCCGCTCTTAGTGCCGTTTATGATATAGTTAAAGAAAAATCACCTCAATGGCCAAATGACAAAAGCAGAGTAGCCTTTTTAAGAGGTGTTTTAATGTATGGTCAATTTTATGATTCTATTGTTGCTGCTGCTGAAAAAAGTCCAGGAGAAGAAGGATATTTAGATCCAGAAGTTGCCAATAAATTTATTGAAAATACAAGAAAAGTTGTTAAGAAGGCACTAGATAACGATTTGGCTGCTGTTTACTCAGTAATGGATTCTAAAAATTCTATAGATTTAGCAGATGAGGAAATACTTTTTGAAGAAATATTTAATTTAGAGAGTGAGCCAGTTAACGAAGAATTTTTAAAGAAACTAGGAGAGTGGAAAGATAAAGCAATGGATAAACTTTTTGGAAAAAAAGATGGAGATTCAGAAAAAGAAACAAATACACAATCTGCTAAGTTGCAAGGTGCTGGTGATGATGGTTTAGTTGATAGTGAGAGAATGAAAACTCTTAAATCTAATAAACTTCCTTTAGTATTAGCCGGTGTTGGTGCTGCTTTAGGTGCGATTGGATGGATAGCTCAAACTCAATGGTTTAAAGATTTAATTACTACAACAATTAAACATCCTGCTCAATTTGGAGAAAAAACATTCACTACGACAGTAGAAAATAATCTTAATGTAGATCCAAAAGGGTGGTCATATACTATACAAAATAACGGATTTATGGATGCTACTGGTAAATCATTGAATTTTGACCAACCGGTTGGTAACTTAGAAGACGCTTTTAAATTCTATGGTGGTGGTGACCAATCGAAAGGTATTGAAGCAATGTCAAATTTTTTAGGTGATGGTGGTAGGGCTTCTTCGGTTTCAGATATTACTAGTCAGTTATCAAATCCAGCAAATAAAACAGTTGGTGATGTATTTAATCATTTTGATGGAACTTGGGGTGATAAAGTATTAATGAATCAAAATGGTGGAGCTAAAAGTTTTATTGCTAAACAAGTCTATTCACAAACAAAAAAAGTTTTAATCAAAGCTGGATTCACAACAACTACAACATCTGTTGCTGGTAGTTATTTAGTTTCAATTGCTCCGATTCTTTCGGCTTTAGGTATCACTCTTATTGGTGCAGGACTTGTTGTTAAGTTGTTAAGAGAAAAGGGACAAAGACAATCAAGAGCTAAAACTCTTAATGATTTATTGCAATCATTGGCTTTAGTTAAAATAACAGATAAGAATCGTTATAGTCAAGAAGTTGCTCAAAAAGACGAAGAAACAAATACTGGTGCTCCAACCGAAAAGTCAATTTATCCTTTAATGATTAAAAATCTTACACAATTAAAAAGTTTAATCATTACTTCTTCTGGTGTTAAATTAGAAGGTGAGAGTGGTGATAATAAAATTGGTAATATAAAAGTTGGTAAAGAGTATTTATTTACAAATAAAAAAGGAGACAAGAAAAAAGTTAAAGTTATTTCTTTGACACATGATACTGATCCTGGTAGTGATAGAACTTGGTTAACCAAAGATGATATTCAAAAATCAACATTAGTAAATGGAAAAGCTTCGGTTATATTTCAAGATAAAAAAGGTAAATATACTGTTAGTTCTCCGGAAATGGCTGTTTCTATTGACCAATTAAGTCCAGTTAAAGAATCAATTACAATTAGTAAATTTAATGATATTATATTAGAAGATAAGAAAATGGGAACTCAAAGAAATCTTGAAGTAACTAAAGGTGAAGATTATTTAACACAAGCAGTTACTAACATCCGAAAATCACTTAAAAGTATTATAGATGAAAAGGATAAAGGAATTGGAATTACTAAAGAGTTTATTCAAAATATATTAGATAAAAAAATGGATTCTAATACTAAAGAACCAGTTAAAGAATTATATAAAGAAGTTTATGATTATTTATATGGTGCAAAATCTAAAACTTTAGGTGAATTTTCTCCTTTATATAAAGAAAGTGTTGAAGTTATATCTAATAAAAGTAAACGTCAAGTGGTAGCTGAAAAAATTGCTAGATTTACAAAAAGATCTTTACAATTTGAAGGTGAAGGATTCTATAGTGGTATGGGTGAGTTTGGTGAGGATTTACAAGATTTTAATAAATCGTTGAAACAAATTATAAGTTACTTTAAAACAAAGAAAGAAGAAATTAAAGAAAGTAAAATTTATAAATTTAAAGATATGTAAAAATAAACCTCTGATTTATCAGAGGTTTATTTTTTTACTTTAACTGGTGTGAAATCAAAATTTGGTAATTTTTCTTTAACTACTTTAGTTGCTCTTTTAATATATTTAATATTGTCATCGTAAAAGATAGCTTTTTGAAATCCAGTTTTATTAACTATCTCTACAATTTTTTCACCTTTCCAATAACCAGCATTTTTAGTTCCTACTGGAGCCATATGTAAACCGTATTTTGGAAGTTCTAATCCTAAATCTAATAAAGTTTTAGTTATTTTATTTCTTAGAGATTCTTGTCTTGCTGTAACTATGCATTTATTTTCAACCGATTTGTATAATTCTGAAAGTTCTTTTAATGTTTCAGGCAGGCTTAGATTTGATAAGTGAAAAGCATGTGGAGTAAACATGTATAATCTATCTCCTTTTCTAATCCAGTTTCCAAACTCTCTAAGTTCTTTATTTGGGTCGAGTATGTATACTCTACCATCTTGCCATTTTAAATCATCTAGTGTAACACCAACTCTATTTACTGATTGATTTAATAAGTCTTTGATTGTTATATCTTCTTTTAGATAATTTATAGCTAATTCATCAAAACTTGGAGAATTAACAAGTGTGTCGTCAAAATCAAATATATAAAGAATATTTTCGTTTGTAAATTTATTGTAGTTTTTAATTTTCATACTCAAAAATTATATCTATAATACTTTGAAAATCTTTTCCAAAGTGTTTAAGACATAGAGTATATATTTCTTCTTTTAACTCATATCCTTCTAAAATGAGTTGTTCAACATAATTTTCTACATCATCAATTGAGGTGTAGATGTTAAATTCATCGTAGTCTGGTATTAGTATCATAATAAAGAAGGTAATTTATTCTATATATTATTAAAAATCATTAAAAAATCTATTTTTTCAAACATTTTATGAAAAAATCATATAATTTTTACAAAAAGATTAGAAAGTATGTCATTAAAAACGGATTTAGCTAAATATAAGCCCCGAAAGGAACAAAAAGAAGCACTCAACTTTATTGAGTCTGAATTTCAAAAGAATAAATTAAATAAGTTTTTTTTACTCAATCTTCCTGTTGGGAGTGGAAAAAGTCATTTAGCTCTAATGATTGCTGATTGGTATAAAAAAAATGTCAACAAAATGGCAAAGATTGATATTATCACCAATAGTAAAATTCTTCAAGACCAATACTCAAATGAGTATGATTCTATTTCAGACTTAAAAGGTAAAGAAAATTATGAGTGTCAGCAATATTCTTGCTCTTGCGCTCAAGGTGGTGAATTTAATCGATTGAATAAGACATCTTGTGAAAGTTGTCCCTATAGTAATGCTAGAGAATCTTTTATTAGTGGTAATATTTCACTTACTAATTTTTACTTGTATATTCTTTATGCTATATATAATCCTAAGTTATTAGAAAGCAGAGATTCAAGAGTTCTTATTGTTGATGAGGCTCACGAATTTGATGATGTTATGTCTGACTTTATTACTATTAAAATAACGGAAAATTTAGTTAAAAGATTCAAGTTTGGTGATGAGTATTCTATTATGAAACAACTCAAAGCAGTTAATTCTATTTCAAATTATGTTGATTTCTTAAAATATCTTAATGGTGAAGTTTTAACAACATTGGATTCTATGGAAAAAGGAATGTCAAGTTATCCAAGAAGTATCAAACAAGATAAAAGAGATTTAAAAATCAATAAACTAATTGGGGGTAAAAATTCAGATGTTAAAACCATGCAACTTGCTACTGATTTAAAACAATTACAATTAAAAATTGAAATTTTTTTAAAAGAATATAAAGAAAATCCTAATAACTGGGTATTAGAAACTTATTATAATGAAAAACTAAAACAAAAAGAATTGTCATTAGAGCCAATTTGGGCTTATGATTATTTAGATAAATATGTTTTTAGTAACTATGATATGGTAATTTTAATGTCAGGTACTATACTTGATAAAAATCTATTCTGTCAGTTGAATGGTTTGGATGTAACTAAAGCGGTTTACTACTCAATTTGTTCTCCTTTTAATCCTAAGAACAGACCTATTTTTTATATGCCTTTGGGTAAAATGTCTTATAAATCAAAAGAAGAAACATTCAAAAAGTATATTCCTTATATTAAGAAGTTACTTGATAAGTATAAGAATAAGAAAGGTATTATTCACACTAATTCATTTGAACTGGCTAAATGGATAGAAGGGTCGATTAAAAATCCAAGACTAATATTTCATGATTCATCTAATAAAGATGAAATATTGAAATTTCATAAAGATTCGGAAAATCCAACAGTGATTGTTTCTCCTTCTATGGACACTGGAGTTTCATTTGATAATGATGATGCTCGTTTTCAAATTATTGCTAAAGTTCCTTATCCATCTTTGGGATCCCAAAAGAATAAGTTAAGACAATCAAATAATCCTGATTGGTATGCTTGGAAAACAGTTTCTGGATTAGTTCAGATGTCTGGTAGACCTGTCCGTTCTGAAATTGACTACGCTGATACAATTATATTAGACGGTTCTTTTGGTGATGTAATTAAACATAGTTCACACTTTATTCCTGACTGGATACAAAATGCTATTAAGAAAATAAATGTTAACACCACAGCATAAAAAAACCCACTCATTTGAGTGGGTTTTTTGTTAAATTAAAAATTATTTCTTTTTTGCCGCAATAGCTTTTCTTAAACCTTCTGGAAGATTCATTTGTGCTTTAGATAGACCTTTATCATCTTTCTTATCTTTACTTCCTTTCTCTTCTTTTTCATCTTGAACTGCGTTCTGAATAGCTTTTCCTCTTACTTTTTCGTAGCCAGAGATTTTTTTATTCTTGTTTAAATCCGCTTTTTCTGGATGTTTAAGCCCCGATTTATTATAAGTGGTTTCTTTTTCAGTAGTTGATTTTTTAGTTTCTTTCTTATCTTCTTTCTTATCTTCTTTCTTAGCCTTTTGTTTATCTAAATAAGCTTGGAAACCAGCATTAATCTTTTTTTTCTCAACTAATTCATCTCCCCAAATTCTACCTTTTTCATCTTCTCTCTCTTCTTCGTAAGAATCTTCCTCTTCCTCATCATCATTATCTTCTTCTGAGTTAAAAATTTCTTCCTCTTCTTCATAAAAATTTTGGTCATTTTCATCCGGTTGAGTCATGTTTTTCTCTTCTTCAGAGAATCTGCCAAGATCAGGATGATTATCTTGTCCAAAGTTTTCGAATTTTTTTAAGTATTTCATTTTAGCATATAATTTTTATAATTTATATATTAATTATAAAATATCAAATAACCTATTTATTTTATATTTTAAAAAAAAATGAGGATAAATA
>Ga0209355_1001796_pt1 | contig 12074 bp, 11 predicted proteins | sample LauGreSBDMM110SN_3_FD_187563 | JGI IMG/M metagenome (GOLD analysis project Ga0209355, IMG submission 187563) | Freshwater lake microbial communities from Lake Michigan, USA - Sp13.BD.MM110.SN (SPAdes) (version 2) | ecosystem: Environmental > Aquatic > Freshwater > Lake | place: Lake Michigan...
TTTTAGAGTTCCACCTGGTTTCAACAAATTATAAGCATTTTTCACAATTTTTTCAGGATTAGGACTATGATGTATTACCCCAAATGAATATATTAAATCATAACTTTCCAATCCTAAAAAATCTATATTGTCTTCAGCATTTATATTATATAAATGACCTGATAATTCATACACAGACAATCTTTTATTTGTTAATTCTAATGACTTATCTGATAATTCAATACCATAATAAATAGCTCCGTTTTTAATAAAATTAACAGCTGATGTTCCTATACCACATCCAATTTCTAATACTTTTTTATTTTTCCATAATGAAAAATTTGCAAATTCTAATATATGTGGTTCAACAAAATGTTTTTTATTTTCAACTTCATCAAAATATTCTTTTGAACCTATTTCTTTTAGTGAATGATTTAAATTACAAGGACATTTATTCCAGTATTTTTTTATTACAGTTATATCTTTTATTACATTTAAATTTTCTGCCATAATAAAGGAATAAATAAATATATAAATATTTATTTATATAATTTGTATATTAAATTATTTATTTATTTAATATACAATTTGATTTTTATAATACAATTAAATATTCAAATATATTTCCATATTCTTTTTTTACTTCGTTAATTAATTGAATTTCATCTTTTATTATTACTTTTTTTCCCGCTTTAACTAGTTGTATTGCTATTTTTAATTTTGCACTTTCTTCTATTATTGGAATTTTGCTATTTTCTTTATAACATATATTTTCAATTACATATTCTTCTCTATTTTCATGTAACAATTTTTGTGTTAAAAAATTACTATGTAAATCATTATATTTACTTGTTGCTAATAATAATTCATTATTTATATTATTCTGATTAACAAAATGACCTAGTGCGCGTGTATCTCTTGGAAAGCATGGACCACCAAAAGAATTACCTGACTTAAAATATTTATTTCCTATTCTACTATCAGAACCAATAGAATCTAATACTTTTATTTTATCTGCTCCAATAGTATCACAAACATCAGAAATCATATTTGCAAATGATAATTTTGTCGTAATAAAACCATTAATAGTTATTTTTGTAATTTCTGCTTCCAATGGGGTAAGAATACAATATTTAGGTTGTGTTTTAACTATTTTATCATATATTACTTTTAATTTATGTGCTAATTCTTGTGATTGCGTTCCAATTAAAATTATATCCGGGTTTAAAAACCCATTGATTATATCTCCTTGTGCAACAAATTCTGGATTATATGAAAGAGAAGTATTTTTACAATCAGATATAAGAAATGTTCCGACTTCATCAATATATTTTGGCATTAAGGTACATCCTATAATAATATGTTTATTTTCAACCTTTTTTTCATTTATTTTTTGTAAAATATTAGAAACGATTGAATGATCATAACATTTTTCTCCTCCACAATTAGGAGTTTGAACTAATATGAATATAATATTTGAATGATTTAATCCTCTTGTCAATTCTGAACATGCTTTAAAATTTATGCTATTTTTTAATAAATTTTCATATTCTGGTTCTCTTGTTTTAAAAGTTCTACTATTTAATTGTTCTACATATTCCTCATTTATATCAATGCCCAAAACATTATATCCAGCATTTTCAATTAATAAAGCTAAACCAAGACCAAGTTTTCCAATACCAAAAATTGTAATATTATTTTCCATTATTTAAATAGTATTTTTTATTATTTAAATAGTATTTTTATTATTTAAATAGTATTTTTTATTATTTAAATAGTATTTTTATTATTTAAATAGTATTTATTATTATTTAAATATGACAAATCCAAATTCAAGTGAGCAAATAAATACTATATATTATACAAATACAAAACTGAGTGATGGATTTGGATCGCAATATCAAAAAATAATACAAATTTATATTTTTTGTAAATTACATAATTTAACTTTTTTATATAGACCATTCACTTATATTGAACATAATTATAATAATGATATAGATTTTGTAGAAAAAATGGAAGAGTTTATTAATGTGAAATATAATATACCAAATGTTGATAATAATGCAAAAGATATTGACTATGGTGATGTAGTCCATAAATATTGCGAAAGTAATATTGAACAATTATGTAATTCAGAACATCTAGAATTTCTAAAAAAATGTTTTTGGAAAAATAAGGATAAAAATGTATTTAATAATAATAAAATAAATGTTGCTATTCATATTAGACGCGAAAATACACACGATAAAGGATTGTCTGGAGATAGAAGTACAACTCCAAACAATTATTATTTAAATATAATGAATGAAATAAGAAATAAATACCAAAATGAAAATTTACAATTCCATATTTATTCTCAAGGAAGCATAGATAATTTCAAAATATTTGAAGAAAATAATGTAGAATTTCATTTAGATGAAGATTTATGTAAAACTTTTTTAGAATTAGTTGCTGCTAATATATTAGTTACATCTCCAAGTAGTTTTAGTTATTGTGCGGCATTATTAAGCGATGGAGAAATTTACTATAAACGATTTTGGCACAATCCTAGAAAAGAATGGATAAACTGTGGGTAAATAATAAACATTAAATACTAATTAATATAAACATTTTAAAATTTTGGAACTTCATAATACGCAGATGGACCACAATATTTAAATGCTGAATTCCCTGTTATACTATCTTCGCATTGATACTCATTATTATAACTATTATCATATGTAAAAAATGTAGGTTGTATTGTTTTAATACTATATATATCATTTATTGGATTCTGAGTAAATGTATTACTTTTAAGAGTAGTTAAATTTTGGATTTGTTTTTCATAAAAATTATTTATTGTATTTAAATAACTACTTATTATATTAACTGGAACATTTCCAGATACAGGTATAGTTTCTAATCTACGCAATTCCATTTCTAAATCTTTATTACTTGGATATAAATCTTGTTGTGTTAAAGTTCCGTATGGATTATAACTAGCATCTCCTAATCCTCCTTGACTAATAGGACGACCAGATGTTCCAAAATAATCATTATTGCTTAAATCTATCATATTAGATTGTGATAATGTTCCAGTATTACTATTATTAATATTACCACAACAATCGAAAAATTGGTCTATATTTAATATATATTGCAATCCATTATTAGTTATAGGTTGATAAGTATTTGTAATATTGTTTTTGTTACCTACTAATGTATAAGTTGTATTTTTTTTGGTTATCAAATTTCTATTAGATGAACTATATAATCCTTTTAGTATATTTTTAATACTTATTAATTGACTTCTTTGACTATCTGTTAAATCTGAAATATTTGTTTGTCTTTGTAGATTTTTTTGTCTTGCATTATCAAATAAATAATTATTCATAATTTCTAACGGAGATATTACATTTGTTTCTAAAATTGTGTTATTATTTTCATCTAAACTACTTTTAATATTACTAGTTGCTAATAAATCTAATATGTCTTTAGGTAATATATTTGGATCTTCTAATATATTGGAATTTGTTTCAGATTTTTTAAATAACATCCCTTTTGTATTTAAAATAGAACTATTTGTATCAATCGTATTACATATGCTAGTTGCTTTCATATAATCATTATTTGAATATAATATTGAAAAAAATCTTGCTTTTTGTGCTTCATCTTTAGGCATTTTGGCAGTTATATCTTTTTCAATATTAGCACAGGCAATTTTATTATTTATATTAGCACTTATATTACCATAATTTAATAAATTAGAGTTATAAAATGCTTCTCCTGGACAACAATTAGTCATATTTACAACATTTTCTATTATATCCATATTTTTAAAATAATTCATTGATAATAATAAATTAGTAATAATAATTGATATAAACAAAGCAATAACAACATTTTTATTCATTATATATATTCCACAAGCAATTAGTATTAAACTTATAAGTGCTAAATTTTGCTCATTAATAATATAACTTACTGCTAATGCTAAAGTTATTAAATATAATACATTTTTTACAACATTATTAGAAATAATATTTCTTGGTAATTTGAATTTTATATTCATATTTATATTTATATAAATATAAATATAAATTTATACACACATTATTTAACATAAAGAAAAGTATTTTAATTTTTGTGCTTTCTTTCTTTCTATTTTTATTTATCATTTTTTATTTTTTATTTATTATTGCTTGTAGTTGTGCTTTTGCTGCTGATGATGGAGATTTTTTATAACCTTCTATTATCTCAAATTCTTTTAAATAATTCATTGATAGCAATAAATTAGTAATAATAATTGATACAAATAAAGCAATCACAACACTTTTATTCATTAAATATACTCCACAAGCAATTACTATTAAACTTATAAGTGCTAAACTTTGTTCATTAATAATATAACTTACTGCTAATGTTAAACTTACTAAATATAAAACATTTTTTAAAACATTATTCGAAATAATATTTTTGGGTAATTGGAATTTCATATTATATAAATATTATAATAAAAAATTTTATTTTAATATAATAATTCTTATTTTATAATATATATTAAAAAAATATAAAAATCTATACATATATTATTTAGGATGAATAAGAATATCGTAGAACCATTATTACAAGAAGACCTTAGTCGTTATGTAATGTTTCCAATTAAAGACCAAGACATCTGGAAAATGTATAAAAAAGCAGAAGATTTATTTTGGCGAGCTGAAGAAATTGATTTATCAAAAGACAATAAAGATTGGGATAATTTGAACGATGATGAGAAGCATTTTATTTCTATGATTTTAGCATTTTTTGCAGCAAGCGATGGTATTGTATTAGAAAATTTAGGAGTTCGTTTTATGGGCGAAGTTCAACTTAGCGAAGCACGAGCATTTTATGGGTTGCAAATTGCTATGGAAAATATTCATTCTATTACATATTCTACTTTAATTGATACATATATAAAAGATAAAACGCAAAAGTCAAAATTATTTAATGCGTTGGATGAATATGAATGTATTAAAAAAAAGGGAGCATGGGCTATTAAATGGATAAATGATAAGAAATCCAATTTTGCTACAAGATTAGTTGCTTTTGCTTGTATTGAAGGAATATTTTTTTCGGGAGCATTTTGCGCTATTTATTGGCTTAAAAAACGCGGATTGATGCCAGGATTAACATTTTCTAATGAATTAATATCTCGCGATGAAGCATTACATACAGAATTTGCTGTATTATTACATAGTAAATTATTAAAACCACTCAAAAAACAAAAAATCCAAGAAATAATCAGCGAAGCAGTAGCAATTGAGCTAGAATTTATTACTGAAGCACTTCCTTGCAGATTAATTGGAATGAATCAAGTTTTAATGAAAGATTATATTGAATTTGTAGCGGATCGTTTAAGTCTTCAATTAGGCGGTGATAAAATTTATGAAAGCAAAAATCCTTTTGAATGGATGGAAAATATAAGCATCGAAACAAAAACAAATTTTTTTGAAGATCGTGTAAGTGAATATTCTCTCGCAACAAAAGATTCTAAAGTAAATACTTTTGAATTTGGAGAAGACTTTTAAAAATAATATAAATTAATATTAATAAAATAATTAATATTAATAATTAAAACTTTAATACTAACTAATATATTAATTTTTAAATGTGCGGAATAACATTTATATATTCTAAAAAAAATACAAATGCTTTGGAGCATATTTTTAATAGTCTAGAATTAATACAAAATAGAGGATACGATTCAATGGGAATATGTTATATGAATTCAAATACAAATAAGCATGATATATTAAAAAAAGCATCTACTTCAAAAAAAGATTGTTTTGATTTATTAAAATCAATATATCAAAAAAAAAATTTAGAAAGTAATATATTTTCTAAATTTGCACTAGGACATACCAGATGGGCAACACACGGAGGTAAAACAGATTATAATGCACATCCACATTATTCACAAAATGGAGATATTATATTGGTTCATAATGGTATAATTAATAATTTTTTAGCTATTAAAGAATTTTTAATAGCAAATAAGTATAAATTTTATAGTGATACAGATAGTGAAGTCATTGCTAATTTAATAGAATATTATATACTAAGTAATAATAATTTTGAAGAAGCACTTAAAAAAAGTTTACAAGAACTTGAAGGAACTTGGGCGCTTGTTATTATTTATACAAAAATACCAGACACATATTATATAACAAGAAAAGGTTCTCCATTACTATTAGGATATAATAGTAATTATATAATTTGTGCTTCAGAAACAAATGGGTTCATAGGATTAGTTAATGATTATATTCCACTAGGTGATAATACTATTGTAAAAGTTAATAACAATAATTATAAATTTTTGGACGAAAATAATGAATATGATTTATCAAATAATACTAATACTAATACTAATATTAATGTGAAGAAAGCTATTTATGAAGATTTTCATAATGCTAAAAAACATTACGTTCATTGGATGTTAAAAGAGATAATGGAACAAGCAGAAACAATACAAAAAGCATATAATTATGGGGGACGAATTAATAATAATATTATTAAATTGGGTGGACTAGACCAATTAACAAATAATATTAATTCTATTGAGTTTATTTATTTGATTGGTTGTGGCACTAGTTATAATGCTGCTATATTAGGAGAGATTTATTTTAATGAAATAAACTATTTTGTAAGTGTTAAAATTGTTAATGCTTGTGAATTTACTGAAAATAGTTTACCTAATAATAGAAATAACTCCAATACTTTATGTATTTTCTTATCACAATCAGGAGAAACAATAGATGTATATAATTGTTTAAAAATGTGTAAAGATAAAAAGTGTTTAACAATGGGAATTATAAATAAAGTGGACTCATTAATAGCACGTGAAGTTGATTGTGGAGTATATTTAAATGCTGGTTCAGAGATTAGTGTTGCTTCAACAAAATCTTTTACAAGCATGTTAATAGTTTTAAGTTTAATTAGTATGTGGTTTGTAAATAATGAATTTACTAACAAAAAAAAATTAAATTGTCTAAGAGTTCTCTCAAATAGCATAACACAATTGTTAAATGATAGTAAAATTATAAATAAAATCACCATTTTGAGAGATAATATTATTAATAATAATATTAATAATTTATTTATATTGGGAAAGCACAAACTATATCCAATAGCTTGTGAAGGTGCATTAAAAATAAAAGAAGTTACTTATATTCATTGTGAAGGATTTTCAGCAGGTTCATTAAAACACGGTCCGTTTGCTTTATTAGACTATCATAATTTGACTCTTTTATTAATTGATTATAATGATGTTGCTAATTATGTAACTATAAAATCTACATATTATGAGATACTTGGGCGAGAAACAAATATATTTGTTATAACAAACTCACAAAATGTTATAGATGAATTACAAATAGCAGACAATAAATATATACTATTATATAGATTAGAATATTATAATGAAATAATATTTACAGTGTTATTACAAAAATTAGCATATGAAATTTCTATTGCTAAAGGAATAAATCCAGATAAACCGCGAAATTTGGCAAAAGTTGTAACTGTTGAATAATTTTATTATTTAACTATTTTAACTAACTATTTTAACTAACTATTTTAACTATTTTTTAGAAATATAGTTAAAATAGTTATATTAATTGAGAGAAAGATTGCTAACGCTATTATTATTATTATTTTTTTCAAACGGCACTATATGTAAATATTCATTAAAATGCTCTCTAACAATATACATTAAATAAGTATTTGGATCGTAATTACTACACAAACTTCTTTTTATACTTAATGGTGGCATACATATATTAAATTTATTATAATAATCACAAGCATCTTGTATTGTTTCAAATACTTTATTCATATAACCTACGTGCCGACTTTTATAATTCCACTCCATTTTTTGCACTTCTAAAATATAAGGCATTCTACTTAATATATTATGTTATCTTTAAATTTATTTGTTGTATAATTAGAGTTAAATAAAATTATTATGTAATCCCCATCTTTTTTGGGCTACTCCTTTTTCGTGTCTATTTGTTGTTAGTCGTGTATCATAAAATGTATTTTGTGTATAAAAAATTTCATTTGCTGGATTTACAAATGTTCTAAATTTTGAAATATTTATCATATACTCTTTTTGTTCTATATTGCTTACTTTAATATTAGTTTTTATTTCACTATCAGTTGCTTCGTCACTTGTGGAAGTGTTAATTTTTATAGTAGATTCGTTATTTGGAACAATTGTATAATTTATTTCATATATATTATTTAAATTGTCGTTTAAATTTTTTGATAAATAATTTTCAGGTTCTTTGTTATTAATTAATCTATCTGGAGTATCAAATAAATGAAGAACCGCTTTTGATTTTCGTGGATAAAACTGTTGCCTATTAATAATAATTTCATTTAATAAAACTCTATCATTCATTGCATTATCTTCCATACCCCAACCCCAATTATTAGGAAAACCATTACATTTTTCAAAATCACTGCCAACAATTGAAAAAATTCCACCTAAAGTAAATGTAAATCCATAAAAATGTTTAACTATACCTTGTGTAGTAATATAATCAAACATATTTTTCTTTATAGGAACTGTATCTATATCATTAAATACAAAAGTTATATTATTATAATCATTAGGATATTTTTTTTTCATAACTAAAAATCCTATGTTTTTAGTAGCACCTCTATTAAATGGTCTTGTATCCATTTGATGACTGTAATATATTTCATAATCATTTGTATTATAATCTTCCATTATATATTTCATATAAACAGAAAAATGTAATTTTTCTGGAATACGATCACGATAAGGAACAATAAAAATTATTTTAGGTATAGTTGTTTCCATATTAATATATATATTAATATATATATTAATTATTTAAATAATTATTATATCAGATTATTGAATTATCAGATTATTAAATTTTTAATTATTAGTTGTATTTAAGCAGAATTGTTTCAGGTATTAAAGTAGTTTTGTATGCCTCTAATTTTTTATAACATTTATTAATTGTTACTTCACTTATTTTACTAACATTGTTAATTGATGTTTTTGTAATATTTAAATTACACACTTGAGAGACAAAATATATAATACCACCAGCTATAGAATGAGGTGTATTTTCAGGAATTAATCCCAATTGTTCTATTTTGAATGCTACAAATTTACATACATTTGTTAATTCGTTATTAATATTTAATTTACTGCAAAAGCGCTCAATAAATGATGAGGGAGTTGTTTTACTTAATGAGGTAATATCTTCATTTACATTATTATTATGTTCAATTTCATTAATAATAGACAAAGCATTTTTACAACCTTTCGTAGCGCTAGCATTATCTAAATTAAATATATTTGCTATTTCCTTTGCCGTTCGAGGATAATTATTAATTCTACAAGCAATATATATAGAAGCAGCAATAATTCCATCACGATTTAAACCCCTATATGTTTTTGTTTCTGATATTTTTTTATGTAGTCTCATTGCTTCATCAATGATGATTTTAGGAATTCCCGAATTTTGTGAAATATTAGATATTAATTGAAATTCATCATAGCGTGATTTTTCTTTATATGGCATTGCTTGCCAATCTGTATACCTACGAATTTTATGCATCTCATAACTTGATTTACCAGGACATAACACTTTACAACTATAAGAAGATTCTTTTAATAATGGATTAATAGGCATGCCACATCTAGTAGGATCACTATGACTATTGTCATCAGCACCATAAAATCTCCATTCAGCAGTTTGATCTAAATTATCTTTATAAATAAGACCACATTTATTATTAGAACATGTTAAAAATCCATCTTCTCCTATACGTAAAGATTCATTACAATTAACACATAAATTATCATTTAGAAGTGCATCTTCTTCTTTATTATATATACATTCTATATTTTGCTCAGATTTACATTCTTCGTCAAAAATATTCCATATTTTTTTATTGTTATTTTCTTTTACTTTATTTTTTCTTGTTTCTTGCTTATTAAATTTATGACCTTTATTAATAAAGTTTTCATAGTTGCATTGTGACGATTCTAACATTTAATTCTCACTGTTATTAAATAATTTATTTTTAAACCTATTTAATTCAATTTAAAATAATATTAATAATTCAAATTAATATATTAATAATTCAAATTAATATATTAATATATTAGTATATATTAATAATATGAATTTTATAACAGATAATTTTGTTACAAATTTTTTTAATAATTCAGCAAAAACAGATGAAGATTTAGATAAATTTATAAATAAAAAATTTACATATTATCTAAATAATTCTAACTTGCTATTAAATTTTGTTTCAGATTTTGAAGATTATAAAAATACTGGAAGAAATGATAACAAAAGTAAATGCGATGAGTGTGAAAATTTATATATATTAACTAGTGAAATTTTTGAAAATTATATAAATAGAGTCAAAATTCCTTTTGATATTACTGTATATAGTGAAGGTAAAGAAAAATCTAATATTAACTATAATAATAAAGTATTATATTTTTTTGATTTAAAAGATTTAAATAAAATATTACAATCAAAAAATTTAGCTAGAAATAATGAAGACACTAAAATTTTAAATAAAAAAAGAATATTATGTAAAATTATTTCATTAAGTTTTATTAAAATTTATATTATTATTAAAAGTATTTATCAAACATTTAATATTTATAGTTCATTAATTAAAACTAAAACCACTATACCAGGTAATACATTAAATAGTTCGCAAGAAAATTTGTTACAAATACAAGACAATCAACCTGAAACACCACCAATTATGAAGCCAGAAAATCTATTTGAAGCACCACCAATTATGAAGCCAGAAAATCCATTTGAAGCACCAATTATGAAGCCAGAAAATCCATTTGAACCACCACCAGTTATGAAACCAGAAAATCATTTTGAAGCACCAATTATGAAACCAGAAAATCTATTTGAAGCACCACCAGTTATGAAACCAGATAATCCATTTGAAGCACCACCAGTTATGAAACCAGAAAATCCATTTGAAGCACCACCAGTTATGAAACCAGAAAATCCATTTGAAGCACCACCAGTTATAAAACCAGAAAATCCAAATTTAGATATTTTTGAGCAACCTAATACTCAATCAACTCGTGGTGGTGGAATATTTGATTTTCTTAATCCTTTTCAAAATGAAATAGCAAATTTAAAAAATGAAGTTGCAGATGAATATCAACCTCAAAAAATAAAACTACAAACATCAAGCAATGTTTTTTACTCAATATTTGTAATATTATTTGAAAATACAGAAAATGAATTAACAGCCAAAAATTTTAATGCAGATTATTTAAATAATAAAGTAAATACTATAAACAATGAAAACTTAGTTACCAAGTTACCAAGTATATTAAAATATATATGCTCTAAAGAATTATATTTATCAGGTTTTATTTTAAAGAATTCAATAATATTTAATGATGATAATTTTAAATTTTTAAAATTAAAAACATCTGATACTTTAGAAAATGATGCTACATTTTATCTAAAAGAAATAGATGAAAAAAATAAAAAAAATACAATAGATAATACTAAAAAATTAAAAGAATCTCAGGAATGTTTTACAAAAGAAAATGTAGAGTTTATTGAAAATTATTGCAAAAATAATAACTTTGATTTAACAAATTTAGGTATTTTGAATAGCATAAAAGGTATTTTACAAAAAATGATAGCAAATTATTTCAAAAATAGAAATAAATTATATGATACAATAATTAAAAAAATAATAAAATTTAATCCTAGAACCAATGAAATAGAAAATATCAATCCAGGTTTGACATATGCTAAAATAGTAGATATCACAGAGCAAACAAAAAATATATTATTAGATTTACATATTGATATTTTTAAATCATTAAATAGTATTGTTAATAAAATTAGAACTACATTATTACATAAATATGGTAATCAACTTACAAGTACAAATAATGTTTCAGATCAAACAAATATTATAGGTGGTAAAACAAGAAAAAAATATTATAAAAAATCAAAAAAATATACTCGCAAATAAATTACCCTAAAATAAATTACCCTAAAATAACAATTATATAA
>Ga0209355_1001802_pt1 | contig 12065 bp, 12 predicted proteins | sample LauGreSBDMM110SN_3_FD_187563 | JGI IMG/M metagenome (GOLD analysis project Ga0209355, IMG submission 187563) | Freshwater lake microbial communities from Lake Michigan, USA - Sp13.BD.MM110.SN (SPAdes) (version 2) | ecosystem: Environmental > Aquatic > Freshwater > Lake | place: Lake Michigan...
ATGGATTTCTTTATTCGACGGGAAAACCACTAATGGTTGGCATAGTTATGGCAAAACCACTGTGGGCGAAGCCTGGACGGTAGAAGAGGGGGCGATTGTATTTGATCCAGCAGCTAAGAAAGCAGGAAAATATGGTGGTGATATAGTAACAAACGAAGGTTTCAATGATTTTCATTTACAACTAGAATGGAAAATTGCTAAAAACGGTAATAGCGGTATTATCTTTTTTGTGCAAGATGAGCCTACTAAATATAAAAATACTTGGCATACAGGACCTGAGATGCAAGTCTTAGATAATGATGGACATGCTGATGCTAAAATTATTAGCCATAGAGCAGGTAATTTATATGATTTAATTGTAGGTAAAGAAGGAGTTGTAAAACCTTACGATCAGTGGAATAAAGTTGATATTATTTTTAAGAAAGGCAAATTAGACCTTATTTTAAATGATGTTAATGTGGTAAGCACACATGTGGGAGATGATGGCTGGAAAGAGCTTGTTAGAAGATCAAAATTTGCTAAAGGAGAATCGCCAGACTTCGCAAAAGTATTATCTGGACATATTGCCCTGCAAGATCATGGAGACAAAGTGAGTTATAGAAATATTCGAATTCAAAAATTATAATTCAGATAGTGCAAACTATACATGAAGATTTTATGCGTCAGGCCCTCGTGCAAGCACAGAGGGCCTTTGACGTTGATGAAGTACCGGTGGGTGCTGTTATTGTAATGCATGGTAAAATAATTGCCAAGGCGCACAATCAAGTACAATTATTAAAAGATGTAACGGCCCACGCCGAAATTTTAGCTATTACCAGCGCTTGTGAAAATTTACAAGAAAAGTATTTACCAGAAGCCACTTTATATGTTACCATTGAGCCCTGCTTAATGTGTGCAGGTGCTTTGTACTGGAATAAAATTGGCCATATTGTCTTTGGCGCCTATGATCAAAAAAATAGTTACCGAAGGGTAACAGAAAAAAATCCTTTTCATCCTTCCACCACTATTGTGGGCGGCATTTTAGAAAATGACTGCGCCGCGCTCATACAAGCTTTCTTTAAAGCCAAACGATAACTAGCTTCAGATATAATGCTTCGTAATAAGCTTCTATACTTAAAATAATAAATACCTGTTTCTCGTCTCGCTCTACGCAGGCTCGAAAGCTCGTCTCGAAACAGTATTTATTATTTATATTAGTATGAGCGCAGTAAATAAATAGTTTGCGTAGTAATCCGTTTGTAGGATTACGTAGGAAAGCTATTTTTTACGAAGCTCTACATTGAAAAATATATATCGTTTAGCAGACGAGAAATAGATATTTATGAAGCGCTTGAATAAGTCTAACTCATTCAAAATTGCTTTTATTTTCTAATTAAGGAAAAAAAGGCCACAACTCGCTAAAATCAAAGGAAAGCATTGTAATTTTGAGCCTCATTCATAAACACAATAAATAAAAAATATGTCATTTACCTTACCCGCATTACCTTATGCACACGAAGCCTTAGAACCCCATTTCGATACCTTGACCATGCAAATACACCATGGCAAGCATCATCAAGCCTATGTAGATAATTTAAACAAGGCCGTTGCTGGTACTCCTAACGAAGGAAAAACGATAGAAGAATTAGTAAAAGTGGCTGGTACTATTAGCCCAGCTGTTAGAAATAATGGTGGTGGTCATTGGAACCATAGTTTCTTTTGGGCAAGCTTAGCCCCTAACGCAGGTGGAGCTCCCGCAGGCGAATTGGCCGATGCTATCAATGCTGCTTTTGGAAGCTTCGATGCATTCAAAGAAAAATTTGCTGCTGCTGGTATGACCCGTTTTGGAAGTGGCTGGGCTTGGTTAATTGTTAAAGACGGAAAATTAGAAGTAAGCTCTACGCCTAATCAAGACAATCCTTTAATGGATGTAGCTGAAGTAAAAGGTCATCCTATTGTAGGAGCCGATGTTTGGGAACATGCTTATTATTTAAAATATCAAAACAGAAGAGCCGATTATTTAGCCGCTTTTTGGAACTTAGTAAATTGGTCTGTGATTGCGGATCGTTTTGCTGCTGCAAAATAATAGTAGAAGCATTTATACTCGAAACAATTTTATACTGAAAACCTGCACTTAAAAACTGCAGGTTTTTTTGTTCTAAAATTTAACTAATTAAGGAACAGGATCATAGCCCTGACCGCCGCCTGGCCTGCACTTGCTTAGTCTTTTGGCCCCTAAATAAATGCCTTTGATAGGCCCATATTTTTGAATGGCTTCGCTTGTATAATGAGAACAAGAAGGCGTGAACCTGCATTTACTAACCCCCATCCATGGAGAGAGCACGTATTGATAAATACGTATCAACACTATAAAAGGAAAGGCTATAATTTTTTTAAGCGTAGGCAATTTATCTTCTTTAATATTGTAATAATTATAGAATAATTATTTATTCAATTTAGTAACCAGTATTGAAAGCGCTTCTTTTACTTTCCCTTGAATTGCTGCTTGTGAAAGTACAAGGGCATCGGTGTACAAAAAAAATAAATTAACGCGTTTGTTCTCAAGTACAGCCTGGCTTAAAAAATTAGGTTTTTCTAAACGGTAGGCTTCTCTTAATAATCTTTTCACTCTATTGCGTTGCACAGCCTTTCTAAAAGTTCTGCTAGGTGCCCCCACCCCTGCTTGTAACAAACTACTAAGCGGTGCATTATCTATTTTGCTAGCAAGAGGTTCAATGGTATAAATAAGTCTTACAGGAAATACATTAATTGCCTGGCCAGTAGAAAATAAATGTTGTGTTTGTTTTCTACTTTTTAATTTATCTGTTTTCTGATATGTAAAAACCTTTGACAATAATGCGAAATTAAAGTGATAAAAAAAGTCCCTCCCGAATAACGGGAAGGACTTTAAAATTATTGAATTTATTTGTAATAGTTAGAAAGGGTATTCCCTAGATTAATCTTTCTTTAATCCTTTCTCGCTAGATACAGTTAGTTTTTTGCGTCCTTTCTTTCTACGGCTTGCTAATACTTTACGACCATTAGCAGATTCCATACGCTTACGAAAACCATGAACAGATTTACGACGACGTTTATGTGGTTGAAATGTACGTTTCATTTGATGTCTTTTACTTGCTTAGTTTCTTAAAATTGTTTCCACTTCAATAGCAGTCACCATACCACTACCTGTGAAAGGACGGCAAAAATAGGGTATTTTTTCATTTCTTAAGCTAAATCTGTATGTTTTGCCTCAATTTTTTGGCCAAAAAATAAGCTGCCCTGTTTTTCAAAGGTTTTGGCATTGTCGGTAGTATAAAAGCTTAGATGCCCATGCTGACTGCATTTTTGAGCTAATTCAGGATGATTTTCAAGGTATTTTGCAAGACTTTTTGCCACAATATCTCCTTGTGTCACTAGACTCACCCCAGCAGGCAAGAAAGACTTTATTTTAGCCTCCAATAACGGATAATGCGTACAAGCTAGTAAAATAGCATCAATGCCCTCAGATTGGCTAAAAAGCTCTTTTAGATATTGCTTTACAAAATAGTCTGCCCCGGGTTTATCAAACTCACCATTTTCAATTAAGGGCGCCCACATCGGACAGGCTTGTTGGAATACTTGCAGGTGGGGAAAAAATTTAGCTATTTCGATAGGATAGCTATCACTTTGCACTGTACCCAAGGTACCCATGATACCAATTTGTTGGTTGATAGAAAAATGCCCCAGGACTTCTGTGGTGGGGCGAATTACGCCTAAGACTCTTTTGCTAGGATCTAGATGAGGTAAGTCTAATTGTTGAATATTGCGAAGTGCTTTAGCGGAAGCAGTATTGCAAGCAATAATAACTAAAGAGCAACCTTGTTTAAAAAACCAATGCACTGCTTCTAAAGTATATTGATATACGGTTTCAAAAGACCTACTGCCATAAGGGGCACGTGCGTTATCTCCTAAATAAATATAATCGTACTGAGGTAATTGTTTTTTCAATTCCTTTAAAATGGTGAGTCCACCATAACCACTATCAAAGACCCCAATGGGTGCAGGCATAAGAATTATTTTATTATATACTCAATGATAAACGCTAGTTATGTAAAACTAAGAACCTCGTTGCATAACAACGAGGTTCTATTCAAAAATATTTTAAAAAAAGAATTATCCTTTTTTAGCTGGAGCTGCTGCTTTCGGAGCAGTTCCGCCTGTAGCCGCTTTGAAGGCATCTTCTACATCCTTAGGTAAGGCCAACTTCAACTTAATAGCAACACGAATGGTTAAATTGTCTGCAATTGAAGGTTGCGCATAAGGAGATAAAGCATCTGCCTTTAATACCAAAGTGTATTTATTTTCTGCAACTACTTCACTTAAAGCAGCAGCCACTCTTTGTCTGTAGGGCAATAAAAGTCCTTCCTCTTTTTGTTGCATCATACTTTGTTGGTATTGTTGCCAGTTGATTAACTTATACTTTAATTTATTTAAGTCGGTAGTAGCCATTTCATAAGCTTTTGCTTTTTTAGACAACTCAGCAGAATCTCTTCTAAAAATGCTATCCTTAATTTGGTAATCTTTTAAAGTGTAGTTGTACTCTTCTTGTAAAGTATCTTGTGCATAAGATCTAAGCACGGTATCTAATTTTTCTTGGATACCAGGGAATAAAGCAATAACGCTTTGGTCATCAAAGTAACCAATCTTTGTTTGTGCAGTGGCACTTGTTGTAAATGAAGCTGCGATAAATAAGATGACAGCTACTAAGAAACCTTTTTTCATAAGATGTTATTTTAGTTGTTGATACCCAATTCTTTTAAAACGTCGTCGCTTTTGTCCAGTTTTGGGTCTGCAAATATAATGGTAATTCCTTCACTTTTATCCAAAATGAAGTCATAAGCACGGGCTGCGGCCATTTTTTGGACTGCATTGTATACCTTATCCTGAATGGGCTTCACTAATTTTTGCCTTTCTTTAAACAAATCCCCCTCGTAGCCAAAACGCTTTTTTTGCAAATCTCTCAATTCTTTTTCTTTTACAAAAAGCTCATCTTCTCTCTTTTTTCTAAGATCTTCAGACAGCATAAATTGCTCAGCCTCATAGTTTTTGTACATTTTGTCCAAGGCCATTTGCTTTACATCAATTTCCTGTTGCCACTGGTCTCCTAGGACTTTTAATTTCTTATCTGCTTCCTTATATTCAGGAATTTTATCTAAAATATACTTGGTATTAATAACCGCATATTTTGTTTGTGCCTGAATTGTAAAAAAACTGGTAAGTCCAATAAAGAGTACCAAAATCTGTTTTCTAAATTGCATGTTCAATTATTTTTGAAATGAAAATTACGATAAATATTATTCAGGTTCAACCCCAAGCATAAAGGTAAACCTTCCTGCATCTTTTAAAGAGTTAGTTCCATTTAATCTGTCTAGACCTAAGCCATAGTCAAACCCTAATAAACCAAACATAGGTAAATAGAAACGCATGCCAATACCTACTGAACGTCTTAAATTAAATGGGTTGTATTCTTTCATACTATACCACCCATTGGCGGCTTCGAAAAATCCTAAAGCATAAATGGTACTACTTGCCGCTAAACTTAAAGGATAACGTACTTCCACCGAATACTTATTAAAGATAGTAAACTTTTGTCTAGAAGATTGTTGATCAGGATTTACTTTCGGATTAGAACTCTCATAGACAGGATACCCTCTTTGTGCAATGATATCAAATCCTAATAAAGCAAATTGATTACTTAATCCTGCATCTCCCACCTGAAAACGCTCAAATGGAGAAATAGGTAAGTCGCTATTATAAGTGCCCAAGAAACCATATTTAGCAGCAAATTTTAAAACAAACTGTTTATTACGGTCTTCTCCCGCTGGCTTACCTAGTGGCACATACCATTCACCATTAAAACGCCATTTATGGTATTCTAATAATTCGTATGGATTTTGCTTGGTAGCAAAATTAGGGTCAAACAAAGAATAAGGAGGGGTTAATTGACTACTTAATAAAAAAGCAGATCCCGTTCTTGGAAACAAAGGTTGATCCACTGAAGTTCTTTGTAAGGCAATTCTAAAGTTGACATTATTTACAATACCATTATTAAAATTGGGAAGATTAAAAGGGTCAATGGCATAATCCTTCAATGTATACCTTGTATAGTTTAATCCCATGTTCAATGAAAAATAATCATCAGGCCATGATAATTGTCTACCAAAAGAAAGTGTAGCACCTGTGGTAGAAATATATCTTGCATCGGCTGCATTGGGATCATACATGCCTGTAAATTGATTATAGGTTTGACCGTATTTAGTATTATAAACACTTACAGTGAGTGTATTTCTTTTTATGCCACCGAACCAGGGTTCTGTAAAAGAAAGATTGGTTGATCTAAAGGCCTTACCATTACTTTGAACCCTTACACTTAGCTTTTGTCCATCTCCCATTGGAAGTGGATCCCAAGCAGCTCTTTTAAATAAATTCTTTGAACTAAAGTTATTAAAAGTCACCCCTAAGGTTCCAGTCAATCCAATAAAACCTCCCCAGCCAGCACTTAACTCTAATTGATCGCTCGATTTTTCTTCAACACCATAATTAATGTCTACGGTACCATCTTCAGGATTAGGTATAGGATCTATTTTTATTTTCTCTTGATCGAAAAAGTTTAACTGTGAAATTTCACGTTGAGAACGAATTAATAAACTACGGCTAAACTTATCACCTGGTAGCGTTCTTATCTCACGACGAACAACAAAATCTTTTGTTTTTTCATTACCTGCTATGCGAATGGTTTTAATAGTCGCTTGAGGACCTTCTACAATTCTAATTTCAAAATCAATGGTATCATTGTATACAGCTGTTTCTATAGGATCTACTCTAAAGAATAAATATCCATCGTCTTGGTATAAGGTACTGACATCACCGCCTTCAGCAGTAGGTGTTTTACCCAATTTATTAAATAAGATTTCTCTATTATAAATTTCACCTTTCTTAATATTTAAAATGACAGATAAAATGGAATCGGTATACTTAGTATTACCTCTCCAATTAATATTACCAAAATAATATTTACGCCCTTCTTTCATTTGTAAATCAATATTCAAATTACCCCCTGCATTATGATAAACTGTATCTCTTTCAATCACCGCATCTCTAAATCCTAATGAGTTATAATAATCTAATAAGTTGTCTTTACTTTCCTCGTATTTTTTAATATTAAACTTAGCAGAAGAAAGGGATAACCTAGCATAAGGATTTAATATTTTTCTAGTCTTGGTAAAAGTTAAAAAACCTTTCTCAGACATATACTGTTCAAAATTATAAGGACTTGTTTTAACAATGACTGCCTTGTCATTTATAGGAAATAAAGTAAGTCTCATTTTTTCATGCACTTCCTTCAAGCTTTTTTTAAGCTTGGTTTCTTCAATTTTATTACCTCCAAAATTGATATTGTTAATTCTTACTTTAGGCCCTTTGTCTACCACGAAATCTAATAATAAATTATTTTTTCTAGTGGCGTCTTTTTTTTCTTTGATAGTGACTTTGACATCTTGGAAACCTTTTTCAGCATAATATTTTTTGATGCCCTCAATAGCCGTAATTTTCATATTATCGGTTACCACTCTATTTGGTGTTAAACCGGTTTTGCCAGATAATTCATCGATATCCGATTTTTTTACACCCAGAAAATTAAACCTAGATAAGCGAGGTCGCTCCGTTACATTAATTTCTACATCAATTTCTTTACCTACTAAATCTGTTAAATAAATACTTACGTCGCTAAAATAATTTTGATCCATCAACTTTCGAATAGACTTTGCAAAGTTGTCACCGCCTGGAATGGCTACCTCATCTCCTGTATTTAAAGTAGAAAGTGAAAGCAATAAATTTTCATCAAAATTTTCATTACCCACCACTTTTATGTTACGAATTTTATATTTTGTAACCGTTTTTTGGTTAAAAATATTGATCAGTTGAACGTTAATCTGAGTCACCGAATCTATAACAGGGGTATCCTGCGCATATGAAGTCGAATTCAATAAAAGTACTGATAGTGAGCCTATTAAAAAGGGAAGAAATTTATGCATCTGCTAAGGGACTAAACATTTATAATTTTAAAAGTGTCGCAAATTACTCGTAATATTTCAAAGTCTTTGTTAAAAGTGAAAATAAACATATTACTATTTTTCATCATTCGGTAGGAGCTGATCGCTGGTTTTACCGAATCTGCGTTCTCTGGATTGAAAATCACTAATTGCTTTTATTAAATCATCCTTCCTAAAATCGGGCCATCTGGTCTCTGTAAAGTATAATTCAGCGTAGGCCAATTGATACAATAAAAAATTACTTATACGAAATTCACCACTGGTACGAATCATTAATTCCGGATCTGGAAACTCACTGGTAGTAAGAGATTCAGAGAAAGTCGTTTCTGTAATATGATCAATAGTAATGCTACCTGCTTTTACTTTGGTCGCCATATTTTTAGCAGCTTCCACTAGCTCCCACCTGCTACTATAACTTAAAGCTATAATAAGTGTTAAGCCAGTATTTTGAGCAGTATGTGCAGTGGCTGTATCCAAGGCGGCTCTTGCGTGACTAGGCAGCAAACCTAAATTTCCAATAAAACGAAGCTTAATATTATTTTTATGCAAATCGGGGACTTCTTTGGTAATCGTATCCACAAATAAGGTCATTAGACCTGTTACCTCTTCTTGGGGTCTTTCCCAGTTTTCAGTGCTAAATGCATAAAGGGTAAGGTATTGAATACCTATTTCAGTAGCAGCTTCAACCACTTTTCTAACGCTTATAACTCCTTGATAATGACCAAATAAGCGGTCCTGGCCTTGTTCTTGTGCCCATCTTCCATTGCCATCCATAATAATGGCGATATGTTTAGGCAGTTTGCTTAAATCCAGGTTTTCCATGGTGTAAAATTATGAAAATAACTAGGTTATTTGCGTTTAAAGAAGCCAAATAAAGACTTTTTAGGGCCTTTATTACTTGATTTACTTGTTTTGCTAAATAGATTTTCCCTTTTGGCTTTAGGCCTTGGATCTGGACCATATATTCTTAAGAAATTATACGACAAACCCAATTTGGCAGAAAAAAATTGATCTCTTCCAGAAGTACTGGCCTGGTAATTAATGCCACCTTTGGGGTAAATATTATTATCTCCGAAATGATCTAGTTGATCCGAATTTGTAAAACGATAAGTGAATTCTCCAAATACATTAAAGGAACCCACTACATTATACTTGAAACCAATAGTTAAGGGCATGGTAATAATGTTAGGTGCTTTGGTGGACGCGCCAGGTATCTTATAATTACTAGAATCTTTTAATGGAGATAAATAACCCACACCAAATCCTAAATAAGGACTGAAACGATAATTTTTGTTGCCATTAATAAATTTTAAAAAATAAAGTTCTGTCATCAAGCTAATATCTTGATAGGTAGTTTTAAAATATAAACTTCTTCCACGCACATATGAATTCATAGTATTGGGCGTTAATGAATCAAAAGCACCTAAAGGAACAATTTCATAATTTAATCTTAAGCCTACATAGTCATTCAATTGTCTTTTATAAAACCCACCAAAATTTGTAGTTAGAAATTGTAAGTTAGGGGCTAAGTCTCCATTGTAAGAAGCTTGGCCAGCAAATACACCAAACTCACCTTTATTTTCTACTAGTTGTAAATATTGTGCGCGTACACTTGTGGTAAAAAATAAAAAAAATAATAAATAAATAAATTGCTTACGCATGGGCTAATTTCTTTTATCCAAGCCCCAAGTGAGCTTTGTTCGTAAGGTCGTCAAATAGCTGTTCTCATTGAGTCTTATGAAATTAACAGAGAAAGATTCTTTTTTAATAGCCAATTGAATATTTTTAGGCACAATTTCTTTTCTAGCATCTAAGGCGCAAATGAGTTCTTCTGTTCTGCCTTCAATTTCAAAAGAAATCACAGAACTATCTGGCACTACAATAGAGCGTACATTTAAATTATGTGGAGCCACGGGCGTAATTACAAAACTTGAAGAATCAGGAAATAAAATAGGGCCATTGCAACTCATATTGTACCCAGTAGAACCTGTAGGGGTTGAAACAATTAATCCATCTGCCCAATAAGAATTTAAAAATTCACCATTTAAATAAGTGTGAATTTTAATCATTGGGGAAGTATCTCTTTTATGAATGGCAAACTCATTTAAAGCATAAGGGGCTGTTCCAAAAATAATAGGGTCTGCATCTAAATGTAATAAAGTTCTTTTCTCAATCACATAAGTGCGATTTATTAAAGCCTCTACCATTATACTCAATTCGTCTTTTGAAATAGTGGCTAAAAAACCAAGCCTGCCATAATTAATACCTAAAATGGGAATTTGACTATCGCCTACAATAGTGACTGCATCAAGTACTGTACCATCTCCTCCTAAACTTATTAAACAATCAATGCTATCATGTATCAAAGACAAAGAATTGAAAGCAATAAGAGGTTCTTTGCCGGCGCTTGCTTGTAAATTAAACTTTTCTAGTAGTTCGGCATAGACATAAATCGTAAAGGCATACTTATCCAAGGCCAGCAGTAATGCTTGCAATGATTGTTGTTGATCGATATCAACGCCTCTACTATATATAGCTACTTTCATCCAAAAAATTTAAAAATTAATACCCGCACGCAAATATAACCCTTTGTCTCCAAGCTGATTCAAGCTGTAATCAATTTTTAATACAAAATCGTAAATGCCAACAATATCCATACCCAGCCCTGCTGTTCTTAGCAGTGTATTAGCAAGGCGATTGCCATTTAATGGTTTTTCACTATAGACATAGCCAAGATTTGTAAAGGCCTTGAGCCAAAATTGATATTTAATAATAGGTATTCGCTTAGGGATGAATCTATTTTTTACACTGACTGCGCCTAATGCATGATGAAAAGAGACTTTTAAAATACTAGCTGCATTTCCATCAACGACATAATAATCTAAGCCACTCAATTGTAAATTACCATAGCCTAATAATTTGTTATCGGTATAGTTTTGATTGGGTAAAAATTTAACCAGATTATTAGATTCTACAAAAATAAAATTCGATTTTGAAAAAGGGCGTGCCCATGTTTTTCTAAGTTGGATAGAACTTAAACTGCTATTTTTTGAAAAGCGGTGATATAAAATAAAATTGGTAGACTGCCCCTTGGTAGGATATGCATTGTAGTCGAAACGAATACGGGAAAACGCTAAGGAGGCATCTAGATAAGAAAATGTTTTTTGATGACTAGGTAAAAAAATGGGTTGGTATAGAAAAGCAGAATCACTTATTTCATTTCTGCCTATGCCCATTTGAAAACTATGTCTTTCAAATAAATTAGGACGGTACAATAAACTGGCATTGGCTCGATAGCCCTTTTGTATAACATTTTGAGTTCTATAAAAAACTTGCTTATCTAATTTGGTCTCAATATTAATTTCTTTCTGTATAGCATTTTGCCAACCCAAGGCTAATCCATAACGTAGTTTTTTATCAATAAAGGGTATTTGATACCTGAAACTAGATTGTTGCGTATACCCTGTTATAAAAGCTGCATTCAATTTATCATTATTACCCGTCACATTGGATTGCCCTAGATTTAATCCATAGTTCACTCTGTCTAGGCTTCTATTTTGTTCATTCCACCATTGGTTAAAGTTTCGATCCACCCATCTGAAATAAGGAATGGGAAATAAATACCATCTTTCACGGACATTAATTTTGATGACCACTTGGAAACTATCTAGCTGCTCTGAATTTACAGTTACTTGCTCAAATAAAGTAGTATTAAATAATTGTTGTTGAGAGATGATATCTAAACTGGATAAGGAATCTTTTGAAATAATATCGCCTTCATGATAAGGCAACTCTCTTAAAATAATATAAGGTTTGGTTCTTCTATTCCCCTCTATTTGTATCGAGCTAATTTTTATTTGTGCCGAAGCGAGGTGTGAAAAAAATAAAAAGAAAGCAATAAAAAATAATAGATATTTTATTTTATTACACATCTAAATAATTCATTAAATGATGGTAATGACTTTCAATATCATTGTGTAGTGGCGACTTGCCAAA
>Ga0209355_1001807_pt1 | contig 12055 bp, 8 predicted proteins | sample LauGreSBDMM110SN_3_FD_187563 | JGI IMG/M metagenome (GOLD analysis project Ga0209355, IMG submission 187563) | Freshwater lake microbial communities from Lake Michigan, USA - Sp13.BD.MM110.SN (SPAdes) (version 2) | ecosystem: Environmental > Aquatic > Freshwater > Lake | place: Lake Michigan, USA...
GCCCACTGCTTGGGTCAATTTTTAATAGGTAATTATTTTCTAAATATCTATTGGCGTAAATAAATCCATCAATATATTCTAGTTCATTAATTCTATCTACGGTTCCTTCATTATCTTCTACAACAACGGAAGTTTTTACTCTAAAATTAGTTGGGTTTACAAAATATATATTTGCACTACCGGTACTAATAATTAAATCTGTGCCATTATTAGTAATGCCCCATCCCTCGTTAGGCCATTTAAATGTTTTTACAATTTTATTAATATTTTTTGCATCGTATACATTTACGATATTGTTTTGCCAGGTTAGTTGGTAAATAGTGTCTTTTAAAATAGTAATTCCTTCGCCAAAAATTTGTTTACTACCCATCATATACTTTTCTAAAACTTTCCCCGTTTTAAAATCAGTTTTTCTTAAGGAAGAGTTTTCAAAATCTCCTGTGCTTTCAAATAAAAATCCGTTGTAAAATTCAAGCCCTTGTGTATAGGCAGAAACATCATGTTCGTAAACAGATTTAACGGTTGCATTAATTATTGTGGGGGCAGGTATGCCAGTTACTGATTCTTTTGTACTTTCTCCATTCTCCTCTTCTTTACAAGAAATAAAAAAAAAGAGGATTGCAATTATTAAATATTTTTTCATTTTTCATTTTAAAAGTTGTAAAGTTAAACAAGCCTTACTGGTGTTAATTAGTATACTATTTATTGGTAAAAATAACTTACGAAACGCCAACTATACATAAAATAATCATAAAATTAATTTACTACTTCACTTTTTGTATAAAGTACGTTTCTTTCTTTAAGGTAATCCAACATATAGTTAAAACAATTTTCGTACTTACCAACTAACTCTGGCGGAAAAACGCCTTTCTCTTTAAAATGCCCATCAATTAACATATTTAGTGCAGCGGTAGCTGTATAACCAGTTGTACGGCTCATACTACTGGTTTTAGTAGTTGCATCATACTCGTCGTACAAATTATAGGTAATCGTTTTAGTCTTATCGCTAATGTTTATTTGCATAAGTGTAAACTCAGGTTCTTCTTCTCCTAACTTCCATTGGTTAAAAAGTAATTTGCTTGTAAATTCCATTGGGGTTGTTGCTAAGCCATTAATTTTTTCGGTGCTTAAAAAACCTGCAGCAATTAAGCCTTTCATTAAATCTATATGGCCTGGATAACGAAGGGTTTTTTCTTTCATATTAGGAATATGCCCCATGGTAAATAAAATACTACGTAAGCCATCTGTATTAAAACTCTCTAATGTACCAACAGGTTCAAAATTTAATAACTCAGCATCGCTTAAAGCAGGTTTGGTAATAATGCAACTATTCTCTACATAACGAGCAGATCTAGTATATTCTTCCAATACATCAATTGGTGAAAAGGGTGCTTTGTATTCAAATGGCTTTACTCTTTTTTTAGGTAAGCCACCAACCATACATTCAAAATTAGTAATGGTCATGTTTGAATTGTGGTACCCCAAAATTAAATTGCTCATCCCTGGGGCTACGCCACAATCTACAATGGCGGTTACATTTTTTTGTTTTGCTAAATTATCTAAAGCCAATGCATCTTCTGGAAAAAAAGAAATATCTACCACATTTTTTCCTGCATTAATAATTGCTTGTAAAGCGTTGTATCCCATAAAGCCAGGTACCGCACAAATTACATAATCAAAATTTTGTAAAAGTGTAGGGTAGTTTTCAAAATTGCTTAAATCGCTTTTTACTGTTTTTATTAACTTGTTTTTTTTGCTAAGAATATCTAGCGACTGTTCACTAACATCAAAAGATGTTACCGAATATTTTTGTTGTAAGTCTATTGCCATGGCTTTACCAACCATACCTGCACCTAAAATTGCTATTTGCATTTGTTTTTATTATTTAATAGTATTGTTTTTGAAACAATACCTGCATTAAAATTATTTATGTTTTATTAAAAAGCGGAGTAAATTTTTACGTTGCTACCACCTCAATTGTAGCATTAATTCCTCTTTCGGTAATAGCGTCACACATTGGTTTTAGCGTATCGTAATTGCCTTCTTTAACGGCATATTTGCCTTTGTTATGTATAAATAAGGAGCATTGCTCGGCTTGTTGTTCGGTATGGCCACATACGTCTATCAACGTTTCTATCACCCACTCAAATGTATTTACTTCATCATTCCAAACAATTAAACTGCATGGGGGTTCAGTAGCCACAAGTATATCTGTTTCAATTATTGTTTTAGTATCGTTATTAGTAGTTGTTGTCATCAGTAACACAAAAATAATGCGATTTTACCTAAATTCCTTTGTCTGCAACATTTTGGGTACAATTATTGTCTGTAAATTGTACTTATATTACTTTTAATAAAATGCTACGCTTAACAAAACGAACTAAAGAAACTACTCAGCCGCCCAAAAAGCAGCAAGCGCTTGTATTGCCCCTAAATGCTAGTGGCAATAGTTTGTTTTATTTAACTAGTATAATAAAAGCCATTCGCCCCTCAAACGAAAATGATACGGCCCAAGCCAACTTAAATTTTAAAGCATTATTATATCAATTAAGTCAAGATAAAAGGGCTCTTTTTTCCTTACGGAAAGCGTTGCTTTCTCAATTTTTACGAACTAATATAGTAACTGCACTAACCGAAAATGGGGTAGTGAGTGGTAGGGGATTTGTTCAAGAGCTAACGAGTAAATTAAAACATAAAATTATTCCAGCCTTATTAAGCTCAAACGATTTTTTATATGTAATCAATAATGTTTTTTATCGCAAAAAAGATTATGTATGGGTGCAAAATTTAGATGGAGATTTATGGAAACAATTTTTTGAAATACTAGGTGTACAAGTAAACTTAACAGAATCTACTTTAATAAAACAACTGAATCAATCGTTTCAAATACTTAGTTATAGGGTAGCTACATTGGGTATAGAAAAGGAGGTAACACAACGCTATCAAAATTTTAATGATGCTGCATTTCCTTTTTTAGAACAGAATAGATTAACAAATGAATATTTAAAACTTGCCGAGCTACCCCAACAAAACGAGGATCAAAAAAGAGCCTTGTTAGCTACAATAACAGAGGCGTTGCATAATTGTAACCAAAGTATTATATGGATAAAGGAACAGCGAATAAAATATGGAACCAGTCTTGCTCAAACCTATATTCTTACTAGATTACAACAACAAATTGATCGTTTATTTATAATAATAGATGTGCTTGATAGCGATAGCCAATTTAACACCGAACGTTTTGTAGACTATTTTAAAACCGTTGTTAAAAATGAAAATAGAAAAACATCGGTTAAAGAATTTTTAAGTGAAAATACAGGCTATTTAGCCTATCAAATTGCAGAGCATGGCGGTAAAAGAGGCGAAGATTATATTACGACCACCCGAAAAGATTTTTGGAAAATGTTTTGGAGTGCTGCTACTGGTGGGGTAATTATTTCGTTTATAGGAGTTATAAAAAACCTTATAGGTAAATTAAGTTTAGCGCCCTTTTGGCAAGGCTTTTTGTATAGTTCAAATTATTCGTTGGGCTTTATTTTAATACAAGAAACGGGCAGTACACTTGCCACCAAACAACCTGCTTACACCGCTAATAATGTTGCCAGTAGTTTTGATGTACAAAAAGTTGGCGATGAGCCAGATTTACGAAATTTAGCTATAACAGTTGCAAAAGTTAGTCGAACGCAGTTAGCCTCTTTTGCAGGTAATTTATTAGTCGTTTTTCCTTTAACCTATTTATTAGCCATGTTGTTTTTTAACACCACTGGTAGTATGATAGCAAGTGGTGCAGCTGCTCAAAAATTATTGACCGATCAACAACCTTTTCATAGCCTTGCGTTGTTGTATGCATGCTTTACGGGCTTTTTTTTATTTGCAAGTGGTATTATTGCTGGCTATGTAGAAAACTATGTAGTGTATGGTAAAGTAGCCGATAGAATGCGGAGTGGGGTAGGGTTACGCAACTTTAGCGAAAAATGGAAAAACAAAATTATTAAGTATGTTCAAAATAATCTTGGATCATTAATTGGCAATATTTCGCTTGGTTTTTTCTTGGGTATGGCAGGTTTTTTTGGTAAAATGTTTGGGTTGCCATTTGATATAAGGCATATTACTATTTCTGCTGCAAATACGGCTATTGGCTTTTTTGGCCTAAATCATGCTATCTCTTTTTCTGAATTAAGCTACACTTTATTTGGTGTTGGTTTAATTGGGGTTATAAATTTTGCTATAAGTTTTGGCCTTGCATTTTTTGTAGCTGTAAAAAGTAGAGGAATACATTTAAGAGACTATCCAGAATTTTTAGGAATGTTAGGGCGTTATTTTAAAAAATACCCTAGAGATTTTATTAAAGCACCAAGGGAAAGATTAGCTGCCGAGTTAAAATAATTTTTTATTACCGTATTTTTTGCATCTGAGTTATACTGAAAAAATTAAAAATTAACCCGTATTAAGGAGTTAAATAAAACTTTCTAAAAAACTTTTGCATAAAACTTTTTACCCTTATCTTTGCCACCCAAAAAGAAGGGAGTTTAGCTCAGTTGGTTTAGAGCATCTGCCTTACAAGCAGAGGGTCACAGGTTCGACTCCTGTAACTCCCACACTGATAATCAAGGGTTTAGAAAGATAAAACTTCTTAAACCCTTTTTTCTTGCAAAAAATTTGCAAAAACTAAATGAAAATAAATGAAAATAGTGACACACGAAGGTTGGCGGTTTTGCAAATTACAACTATTGGAGTTACACCGAGTATGCGACCTTCGCCATTGCCATATGATTCATCCATTACATAGCATAAATTTGACATAACTTTTAGACCCTGAAGCCTCTTTACAAAATATTATCCACTACTACAGACTGGAGTACCTTCTTTAGTCATGCTAATGATTTAACAAAGCATGAAAAAGGTGAGCTGTTTGAAAAGCTTACCGAATTAGTACTACTCAGTAAACCTGTATACAAGACCAGGTACAAAAAAGTATGGCTACTAAGGGACGGTGTTGACTCAAAACTAAGAGCCAAATTAAACTTACCAAATGTTGATGAAGGAATTGACTTAATAGCTGAAGCATATAACGGCAGCTTCTGTTCAATTCAGTGTAAATTTAAAGGAGCTAATGAATCCCCAACTAGGAAAGACATAGCTACTTTTTTAGACCTTTCCAGGAATCATTGTAAAAACATTACAGAACAAATATTAGTACACACGGGTACCAACGGCATAAAAAAAACTGCACTACTACCAGACAGCTTCACACAAATAGGTTTAGATTTTTGGAGTCAACTTACAGAAGATGATTGGTTGGCAATACAGCTTTTGGTAAAAGGGAAAAAGGTACCTAGTTTAAAAAGGAACCCTAGAACACACCAACAAGAAGCAATTGCAGCTTCTAAACAATACTTTTTAAATGATAAAAACACCAGAGGTAAGTTAATCATGCCTTGTGGTACAGGTAAAAGTTTGACTGCATACTGGATTACACAAACACTTGCTTCTAAAGCAACCATTATTGCTGTACCAAGCTTGGCACTTATAAAACAATCCTTAGAAGATTGGACTAAGGAAATGCTGTTATCAAAAACTACTGTGTTACCAGATTGGTGTTGTATATGTAGTGATGAAAGTACAGGACAGCTTACTGATGATTTTGTTACAGATACTTATTCATTAGGAATACCAACTACTACCAATGAGGATGAAATAACTAGCTTCTTAAAAAGAAAAACCCTTGGAGGTAAAATAATATTTACTACTTACCAAAGTGCTGATAAGTTGGCACAAGTTAGCAAAAGGCTTAAATTTAAATTTGACTTAGCTATACTTGATGAGGCTCACAAAACTGTTGGAGCAAAGGATAAAGCATTTTCAATATTACTACAAGAGGATAAAATTAATATTAGTAAGCGTCTGTTTATGACTGCTACCGAGAGAATAGTAAAGGGTGCAGATGACGAGGTGCTAAGTATGGATGATGATAAGGTGTATGGTAGCGTATTTTACAAACTATCCTTTAAAAAAGCAATTGAGGATGGTATTATTACTGATTATAAAATAGTAACCGTATTAGTGAATGACACCGAAATACAGGATTTAATTAAAAAGAATAAGTATTTAACTGACCAAAGTAAAAAAGTTGATGAAGCTGAAGCACAAATGCTAACTACGGCTATTGCATTAAAAAAAGCCATTAAAGAATATAACCTTAATCATACAGTTAGCTTCCACAAAAGTATCAATGCATCCAAAGAGTTTCAATCCTTATACCAAATAATTGATACCAATAAAGATAGTCCTACTGTATTCCACATATCCAGTAAGCTAAATGCTGGGGCTAGGGCCGAATTATTAAAAGACTTTAGAAATACTAGTAACGCAATTATTACAAATGCAAGATGCTTAACTGAAGGAGTTGACGTACCAGCAATTGACTGTGTACTTTTTGCAGACCAAAAACAAAGTGTAGTTGACATAGTACAAGCATCTGGAAGGGCATTACGTCAATATACAGACAAAAATACAGGGGTAAAAAAAGAGGTTGGATATATTATTATACCAGTTGTACTAAAAGAGGGTGAAAGCTTAGATGATTTAACGGAGTCAAGTAGGTTTAAAACAGTGACAAGGATTGTAACAAGCTTGTCAACACAAGATGAAACAATTGCAGAAGAGCTGAAATTAATAGAGTCAGGTAAACAAAAAACAGGCTCTGATAAAATACAAGTCATTGGCACAGTTACTAAATCCATAAAGCTTAACCTTACGTTATTCTCATTAAAAATTAGTACTAAAATCTGGGAGAGAATTGCTAAAGCAAACTGGTTATCATTTGAAGAAGCTAGAGCAATATCAAGAAGTTTTGGTTTTACAAGTTACAGACAATGGTTAGACTATTCAAAGAATAAAAAAAGACCCCTGCAAATACCATTTTGTCCTGATATTATATATTCTAAATCAGGATGGACAAATTGGGCTGATTGGTTAGGTCATGATTATATAAGTACAAACAAAAGAGAATTTAAGCCATATGAATTAGCAAAATCCTTGATACAAAGTTACAAGCTTGAAAATGTAAAAGAATGGAATAAATTTAATAAGACAGATGCATTTAAACTTTTAAATATCCCTTCAAAACCACAAAATAGTTACAAATATAACGGCTGGGTTGATTGGGCAACATTCCTAGGCAATAAAAATTTTAATAAAAAAAACTATAATTTTTACCCATTTGAAGAAGCAAAAAATAAAGTTTTGTTGCTAAAACTAAGAAATAATAAGGAGTGGAGAGATTACATAAAAAGAAATTTAGACGTTAGAATCCCAAACGCCCCAGATCAATATTATAAAAATAACTGGATTAGTTGGGGAGATTGGTTAGGTACAAATAAAGTTTCCAATATTTTAAGGAATTTCAGAACATATGAGGAAGCAAAAAATTATGTAAGGTCATTAAATATTAGAAATGAAACGGCTTGGAGAAATTATTCAAAGTCAAATAAAAAGCCTTTAGATATTCCAGCTTCTCCATCAATAGTTTACAAAAATTCTGGTTGGACAAATTGGGCTGATTGGTTAGGGGTTAGAAATCAAAAGCCTAGAAATATAAAGTCACTTCCTTTTTTGGAAGCTAGAGAATTTGTTAGAAATTTAAATCTAAAAAGCTATGATGAATGGATTGCATATACAAAATCTGGTATTAAACCTGAAAATATTCCAAGTAACCCTAATGTTAAATATAAAAATGATAAATGGATTAGTTTTGTTGACTGGATAGGTACTAAAAAAATAAGAACATGGGATTTACAATTTTTAACTTACAATGATTCAATAAAGAAGATACACTTATTAAAATTAAGTAGTAGAGCAGAATACACTTTGTGGTGGAGAGAAACAGGTAAGAATTTGGAGCCAAAATTACCAGCTAAGCCTTATAATACATATAAAAATAAAGGTTGGATAAGTTGGCCAGACTGGCTCGGTAGTAGTAAGTAACTAATAGGTAAACTGCAACAGATTTGATGTGCAAAAGTGGGAAAAAGAATTGGGCGTAACCGTTGAGTTTTGGGGAGTAAAGCAAATGAAGACCAAATGGGGAGCATGTAATGTTAAAGCAAAACGTGTATGGTTTATTTAGAGCTAGCAAAGAAGCCTAAATTTTGCCTCGAATATATCGAAGGCAATGATGACGATTTACAACTACTCTTTTTAGGCTACACCTTCTTTTAGGAGTAGTAATTCCCTCCAATTAGCACTAAATTAGCCTTAAATCTTTGTTTTTATCCTAAAAATAGCATTACTTAGCCTATAATCTAAAATTAGGAATATGAAAGTGTTATATGCTAGAGTAAGTACCATTGACCAAAAGACAGACCGACAAAAAGTAAATGAACAGGACTACCAATTAGTGATTGAGGATAAATGTAGTGGGGCAATACCTTTTTTTGACCGTAATGGTGGAAAAGAAGCCTTAAACTTAATTGATAAAGGAATACTGAAAGATTTATATGTTTGGCAGATTGACCGACTTGGAAGAGACCTCCGAGATATTTTAAACACAATTCATTTTTTTAATCAAAAGGGTATTTGTATTCATTTTGTTTCACAGGGGCTTAGGACTCTTCAACCTGGTGGCCAAGAAAATCCTATCAGTAAAATGATTATTTCAATTCTTGGTGTTGTAGGAGAAATGGAAAGGAGCCAAATTAAAGAACGACAATTGGAGGGAATAAAGTTAGCCAAACTTAGAGGTGCTTTTTTAGGAAGGCAAAAAGGGACAACTGAGAATACACTTCAATTTTTATCAAAGCCAAATAATAAGAAGGCATTAGACTATCTGAAAAAAGGGTATAAAAAAAATGAAGTAGCTAAAATAGTTGGATTAAATCCAAATACGATTACTAAAATATCAAAATTGGCATATGCCGACATAAAGTAATTTTTAACCTAGTTTCAAATCCATCAAGGTTAATCTAAAAAATCAAGAGACGACTGGTGTTTGAAGAACTCAAAGAATATTCTGTCTTCTAAGGGGATTGCAACATGAGGTGTCGCAACATTCCTTTCAAATCTCTTGAATGGACGAATAATCCTTATGTCTTTAATTGAAAAATAATTACAATAGGATTGTAGAAGGGTTTTTAAGTTTCGGGGTTCATCAAAATACCGAGCCCATAGAGGGTTCTTTCTAATTGATAAGGTAACAGAAACCTCATAATCTTTTGAAAGCAGAGTCTTACTGATTACATATGTAAGTACATAATCCTCTTTCTCAAATATCTTACTATAGCTCTTTAATCCATTTTCAAAAATTGAAAAAAGTCTGAAATACTTTTCTTTACCAATGTTATATGTAGTTTTCATACGAGCTAATTTACAGCTGTATGATTAAGTTGCATAATTTATTTAGATTCTTAATTTACAAATCCTACCTACATAAAGTGTAGTCTGTATTTAAAAAATAAGAGTGTTATTAAAATTTACTAATTCCCTCTTGCTCCTGATTTATGTGCCTCTACAGCACATTTACGAGTACAATAATTACCTACATTATCTATTTTTCCTTTGCTTCCAAATTGATTATATGCTAATTGAGCTACTAATGGGTTTTCGTACTTGCCTTCAATTATTTTATCGCTATAAATTGAGTATCCATTACCTGAAATGCGGTTTCCACAATATTCACAATTTTTATTGACTGATTTTCCACTATTATTATTTGTTTTTGTACTCCGATTACTCCCGCCAAATGGTTTATCATCAATAGTTACACCATAATTTTTAGCAAGGTTTAAAAGTTCTGTGTAAGCTTTTGCCATTCTATTTATGTAAGATTCATTTGAGTTTGAAGATTCAGTTTTGGTTGAAGATGATGAATTATTCTCTCTACCCTCTATAAGCTCACTTTTATTTCTCGTTGTTGAAGCATATACTGTATTTTCTGTTGCCTTTATTTCCTCTTGGACCTTCATATTTAAACTAAAAAATGTTTCAGAGTTTTGTGGATAATCAAGTTTGAGTCTTGATAATAGTGGTTTCGACTTGCCAACACCTCCATTTTCTTCTGTTTGTAGTATTAAATCGTTGTCAATTTTGAATATATTTTTCACTCTACCCCCTGTAATTTTATTATTAGCCGTCCAGAGAGTTTTTTTATTTTCTAAATCATAAGCCACCAAATCTTCACTTAAAACCATATTTTCATAATCATTGAAGGCCAAAATCCCAGTATTTGGAATCCCAAAATATAATTTATCATCTTTAAATATAAATGTGCCCATATATGAATCAACGCTACCGCTCCGTGGATTCGTTAATGCCAGATACATAAATTTACCTGAAGGCGAAAAGCCAATTTTTTGAATTGGGTATATTGGACTAAGTAGAGTAATATTTTTAATAAACTTTAGACTGTCTAAAGTATACAGAGATACATAAACCGAATTAGCTGTATAGTTTGCAAATGCAATCTCATTTTTAAATTCGTTGGTGGTATAGACTCCATAATACTCTTCCCCCAATTGTATTTGTTTTAATAAAGCTCCTGTTATTGAATATTTTGATACTTGATATTTTTTATTTTCATTAGAATTATTCGACTTAATAAGTATATTATTATTTTGAAGTAAATTAGATTTCAATATGGATAAATATTGTTCTTCTTCTTTAGAAATCAATCTTTGCAATCCATTTGATAAATCAATATTGTAGACCTTGCTTACGTTTAATTGTTTCTGGCTTGCATAAAATGATTTATAGTCAGGAGCAAAGCATATAAATTTTTCAATAGGGCTTTTATAACTGCCAAATTCCCGAATAATCTTATTTGTTTTTGAATCATAAAGAGATAGATACATCCGGGAATAATCACTGTTTCTATTCTGTTTTTGGTGAACAGTGAATAATTTTTGAGTGGTGTATGGTATGTCATATGAGTCACCACAAATGTAATAGATTGGATAATTTTTATCCTCTTTAAATTCTTGATAGACTGGGAAAATTTCTTGACCAAATATTGTAGGTTCCGGTATATTAAAATAATCATTGCTATTTCCTACATATTTTCCATTTACATAGTTTGCAACACTAACGAACCCATTGTTTCGGTCTAATGAGATAAATCTGCCATTAAAAGAATTGTTTTGCATCGGGCCGATTAATAATAAACCAGGGGTGCTGGCAAATTCATATTCAATAATGCCATCTTGTAATTTATTATTATTGAATATTCCTTTTAGGACATCACCATTATTAAAAGTTAAAATTCCTGTTCCATTAGCCATGCCATTTTCACAACTACCAACATAATTTACCCCACTTGGTGAAATATTTGCGGGGTTGATATTGCATGTATTAAGATTTTTAAGTTTTAATGCAGATTTATCGTTAACAATTGATTGGTTGGTTTGAGAATATAACAAAACTGGAAATAATAAAACGGCTAGTAAAAACGTTTTCATATGATAATTTTCAACAATTTATGATTTTTTTTTAATACCAATTACCGAATTTCTGTACTTTTCTTTCTATCTCCACCATTTGTGTGACTCTGACTTTAAACTGTTCAAATGAGCCCATTTCGATATGAATATCATAGCCAAGTAGTTTACGTAATCTAGTAATTACCTGAATTCTATTTAGTTCATTTATAGTGTCATCATATATTATTATGATTTCAAAATCATTGCCGTTAGTTTCCGAAAAATAAATCCCACTCAATCCTTTGAAAAAATCTCGATTTGTTAGTCTACCTACTGAATGTAGAGAGTTCTTCATAGTTCTGAAAAATCTTGAAACATCTCTAAATCTTTTAATGAAGTTTGCATGGCTTGTTTTTATGTGTATTGCATGCAGGTCTTTTCTGCCTTGTAGGGATTCAATAATACTCTGAGCTTGAATAAGAGACATTTTTTATAAATATGGGGGTTGAGTTAGACGAGGGATAATCCCTTTAAGGATGTTTATTAATATGATAGACGTAAAAGGTATTACACAACTAGCTATGTTTCCTAGCGAAAAAGGGTAATTACAGTAGAATTAAAGATGACTAGAATGGTAGTTCATC
>Ga0209355_1001810_pt1 | contig 12043 bp, 16 predicted proteins | sample LauGreSBDMM110SN_3_FD_187563 | JGI IMG/M metagenome (GOLD analysis project Ga0209355, IMG submission 187563) | Freshwater lake microbial communities from Lake Michigan, USA - Sp13.BD.MM110.SN (SPAdes) (version 2) | ecosystem: Environmental > Aquatic > Freshwater > Lake | place: Lake Michigan...
TGCCTAATTTTTGAAATTCTGGATAACGATTTGCTTCAAGCCATTCGTTTTCTAAATCGGGTTTAGTATAGATCACACCTCGCATTGCATCTTCACCCACTCCACCTCCGTCTCCCCCGCCGCCATCACCACTATATCCTGTGTCGTATCCGTAGCCACCGTAGGGTCCGGGGCCGTAAGCAGCCCAACGCGGTCTGCGTTTTCTTTTTTTCTTTTCGACAACAAATTCACTTGCTCTCATACTGGGCTATAAGGATTTCTAGGACGATCAGTGCCGTCGTCTTCTGGATATACTAGGTATTTGTTGTAGGCTTTCATGGCATTGTAATTTGCTAATTTTTCTGCAGAACCTAGGCCGCCCATGTTGTGTGCAATTTTTAATTGGTGTATGGGATCATCTGGAGAGAGATAGCAGTCGTCATCACTATTTTGTAAAATGTTATCGCTGGTAATTTTATATTGTTTCATACTGAGAATGAACTTCCACAACCGCAGCTAGTTTTAGCATTTGGGTTAGTAATAACAAATTGACTGCCTGAGATATCTTCTTTGTAGTCTATTGCTGCCCCAGTAAGATACTGCATGCTCATAGCATCGATGACTACTTTATATTCTGTACTTAGAGGAAATTCAAAATCATCCTCATTTTTAATTTCGTCAAAGGTAAAGCCATAGCTGAACCCACTACAGCCTCCACCTTGCACAAATGTTCTCAGCATGAGGTTGGGGTTGTTTTCCTCCATGAGTAGATCGACTACTTTGTTCTTTGCTGATTCTGTAATTTCTATCATTATAATCTACCTTCTGTTGTATCTTTGGGTCTATTGGTGCCAACAGTAACTGCCGGAGCCCGCAACCTCATTTTGTCATTTGATGCTTGTACCACACTGTCAAATTCTAAATCAAATACCCTATTGCCATCTTTATCCATGTGTTCTGTCCCTAAAACATATCTACCGTTAGCGATAAGATTTGCCGACATGGCTGCTTTAGAATTTAAAGGTACGCCTGGTAATTTTGTAGTACCTTCACCGCCCTTGTAAGTTCTAATGGTACTAGATTTAAATCCTTCATCCCTCATGATATCCGGATACTCAGTCATTTCGGATCCTGCTATTACCAATTTTGGTCCAGAAACAATTTTAGCATAAAAAGTATCAGTGCTCATTTCTAAAATTTCACGCACAAAGTCTACATTAAAATCTAAAGTAGCTTGTCCACTTACTTTAGTAGCAACATCTATTTCTTTTTCTACTTCTACTTTTAGAGCATCAATGGCTTCTTGTGGAGTGTTTCCTTTGGCTTTGAATTTTGCATCAAGCGTTCTAGGATTTTCTGCTACAGCAATAAAATACAATTTATTAAATTTTTCTTTACTAACATACATTTGGTATCTTTTAAACGTACCTAACGGTTTGTATCGATTATTACTGCCGTATCCTGTTAACTCAGCGATCAAACTTTCCGCCACACCTTCTTTAGACATGTAATCTTTTGCTTGGGCACCCCTCGAAGGAGAGGTATATCCTTTATCGGGTTCCATGCGTCCTGACTTGCTGTCGCTTTTAGCTGTTAATGGTGTGGTATCTAGGTTACCGGTGTTCTGTCGTCTATCATATTCTTGATTAGAAGCTCTCATCTCATCTGGAGTAATCAACGGCTCATTTGCTTTCACACGCTCAAGACTGTAATCGTAATATTTAATACCCTTGGACTTCAAGAATTTTGCAAGAGCGTCTCCGGCCTGGCCTGGAGATTTAAATGTTGTTCCTAGGTTAATATCTTTTGAAATAATTTTACCATCAACTTTAAAAGTCACATGAGCAACAATGGATGGCAACAAGTCTTCACCTGAAGGCGCATCCTGTGCTTGAGCACTACCTAACGCACCTAGACCAATAGCGCCTGCTACGGCAGCCTTCTTACCAAATTTTTTAATATCATCCCAACCTTCATCTACGTCTTGTTTTTTATGTTTTACATCGCCTTGCTTGGCAGCTCGCTTTTTATCTTTGTGTGCGCCAGCACCTGCGGTTTTTTGATTCTTGGCAACAAAGTTTCTAGGTTTGCTGGCTGGCACAAAGTCTTTGGCTCTCATACTGTTATACCTCTTGATCTAATCCCACCTTTGCTTTTAACTTTACCTAGTTCTTCCAAAGCGTGGCGTATTTGTTCCATGTTCATTTTTAGTTCGTCGAATTGACGAGCCATGATCTGCCATTCACCTGGGCTAGCATTCTCTGCACGAGCGGCAAGGTCTTTCAATTGACCGGCAGCACGTAACATGCGATACTTTAATTTAGCAGGATTGGCTTTGTCGTGACTGTGAATCATAGGATTCATAGGCTCACTGGGATCCATCTCAATAGGAGCTTCACTGATATCTTCGTTGATACCCATACCTTTACGTACCGCAGCAAACAAAGGCTTGGCAAGTTCTCCTGCGCCTGTGGCTTCTTGGAAACCTTCGAAGTCATTGTTGGCAGCAGCCGATCGTGCACCGCTGGCACTAACTCCTGCTACACCTTCAGCACCATCTTCACGGTCTCCGCTGCTGGCAAAATCAATAACATCAAATTTATAGAACCCGTGCGCCTTGCCCTCTACGCCGTTGTATTGTGTGAGAAGATTTTTCATGTCCTCTAGGCGATCTGACCCTGCCACAAAGGTCGCTGCATTATATCCCTGTTCGTGTAGATAGCTAGCTACCTTGCCGATGGTGTTTAGTGCTGCATTCTCTACTACATTTTTAGCGTACTGAGGAAACATCTCTTTGATAAACTTTATCTTGGTTCCATAATCCAAGGGATTTTTCTTTTTGTCTTGACTTTGGCTGACAAAAATTTTCATATCTCCGCCCTGGCTAGACATGGTTTTAAAAACTTCAGCATGACCGATCGTAGGTGGATTCATTCTACCAAAGCAAAATGTCACGTGTTTGGTTCCGGCTTCGAACAATTCATTTAACAACATTAGTCGTAGTCGCCTTTTTCTATGTGTTTCTCTTGTTCGTCGGCAATGCGTTTGGCCAAGTCTATGAGCTTGTCTTTTGGAAACTTTTGTTCTGTGTCATCTATATCGTATTTGTCACAATAATGCCCCATGCACTTTTCCAACGGTCGAATGTAGACCTTGAACACATTGGGATTGCCTCTGTGCTCACGGTGACGTTTCACCGCAGGGAAAAAATACTGGTCCAGCATCTTTGAATCGTTGTCGATGAAAAATTTTAAATCATCCAGCCAATCGATTTCTTGTTGATCGTCTTTGGGTGCGCCGATGGCACTGAACATTTCTTTTAATAACATTACCAGCTCCGGCAAGACCAGTATCTAGCCTTGTCTCTAGGTCCCGGATTAGCACAATTATGACGGGCTCGGAATGATTTTCTACGTGCTGGATTGGATTTTTTAATACGCATTTTCTTATCGCCGAAGTTTACTTTGACAATGTTGCCGTTAGGCTTGCGTACATATACTTTGGATTTCTTTACATCGCCGGCCATTTTCTTGCCCAGCGGCACTTCGCGGCCATGGTATTTGGCTTCATCAACATCACCTTCCGCCACACCTTCTTCGTAGTTCTGGGCTTTCATGTAATCACGAGCTGTGTCTATGTAGTCCACAGCTTTGGTGATCTTAGCCTGCACCCATTCTGGAAGATTGTCGTCTGCTCGCAGGATACTGTATAGTTCTTCAGCAGCATCGTCGATGGTGCGTAGATCGTCTTTGGCCATGTCACCTTCGCGATCATACTCGCCATAGTTCACAGGTGCATCTGGATTCTCAGGACCGTGATCTTCTTTCTTAAGGAATTTATCTTTGATACGACCTTTTTCTTCTTCGTCGGCACCTTCACGTCCTGCTTTCTGTAGTGCTTCAAATCCATCTTTGCCGTATTTTTTAATACCTGTATAGCGTTGAAGACCGCTTTCATCTAGGTCTTCACCAATTTTTTCGCAGTCGTTTACACGTTTGCCTGCGTTCTTGCCAGTACCAGGTTGTGTACCGGTCTTTCTATAGCCTTTCCAGCATTTTTTAGGACCAGCCACACTTTCTTCTAGTTCACCGTCTAAGAAATTCAACCCTTCATTGGTCAACATTTCTAGAGCTAGATCATCTAACTCAATGACAATGCCATCTTCTAGCATGTCTACAATAGTAGTAGCGATCTCGTGATCTTCAGAAAAACTAATACCAAACTCATCACCTATCTGAAATGATTCCGCAAACCCCTTGGCTTTGGCTTCTTTTTCAAGATCTGATTTTCTTTGTGTAATTGCACTGCTGATTTCTGGGTCGCCGCTGGCCACAGGATCTTTTTCAAGATCTGCCAGGGCTTGGCGTTTGGCCTGAAGATCTTCAGGATTTTTTAATTCTGTTTCGCTTACGATAGCGTCTAGCTTGGATAGCAGGTCTCTCATAGTATTCCTCTCGAGGTCATACTATATTTATCGTCTCAAACAGTTTAGTGATTATACCGGACTTCGGTAATTGTGCCTTGTTCTAGTTGATAAGCCACACGTATGAACACAAATTTACCAGTAAATGTGCAGGCAGCGTTGGCAGTGACAGGTGTGCTATCTATAGCAGTTAACACAGTGTCTGAGCTGTCGAGAATCACATCAAACCAGTCGTTGACGCCGGGATTTAGGTCTAGAGTGGCCTGTACTTTGATAGTGCCCTTGAACTCGTTCAGTTCAAAAGTCATAGTATGCACACCGTTACCGTTTTTGTAGTAGCCTGCACCTATGTGTTTTTCGCCGTATTGCCATGTAGAGGGCTGACTATCGTCGGTGACGTTTGATAATAATACTATAGTTTCTCTGCTCATCAACTATTTATCGCATACTATAAAGTTATACACCCTGCCCACAACGTCAGCACCACGCAGTTTCATCATTAGCAGTGTGGATTCGTCTTCGACCAACACATATCTACGGTCCCAATTCCAATCTGTGGCCAAGAACCAACGTTCTATAGCAGGAGTACAGGTTATTCTTGGGGACTGCAATTTCAGCCAGGTTAGATATCTCTGTTTGCCGTCACGATCTTTTGCCATTTTATGAGGTAGCAGATACACACGATAGCGATATCTGTCCTTGGGCAGCTTACTCACAGTGATGCAGTTCTGTGAATTATTTAAAACATCAAGATTGTTGGTGTTGGGTTCAAACCTATGCACCATGTAATCTTCACTGACTAGGCTGAGTTTTTCATAGAACTCGGGATCGTTGGTATAAACATCCAGTCTATTCCTTTCAACTCTTGTTGCATACATATCTGCATCATGAGCAATCAAAAACTCACAGACGCTGTTTATTATTTCTTTATTAACCGCGGCCCTGCGCCAATTTTCATAGTGATATCCGCTATCGCTATCAGAATGTTCCAACCAACTCTTGATGTTTGAGATAGGCTGTGTGCGAAATATCACACAGCCGTCTATTTGCAGGCTGATTTTATACAACCATTTGTTATAGAACTTACGACTGGTCGATTTGGTTTTCAGTTCTAGCATCTTGTTCTTGGGTATTTGCTGTTTCAGCATTTCGTTGTGCCCTTAGAGCTTTTTTCTCTTCCTTGGTCATTGGCTTAGGCATCTCGACAACTGTGAAATCCAATTTGTCGTTGACTATATCCACGGTAACCCTCCCACCATTTACTAGATCACCGAACAACACTCTACGACTTAGTGGGCTCTTGATCTCGTTGTCGATGATCCTTGCCAACGGTCTTGCCCCCATCTTCTTGTCGTAGCCTCGATCTGCTAGCCAACGTGTGGCTTTGGCGTTAACCACAATCTCTATGCCCTTGTCTTTTAATTGACTGTTGAGGTCAGCTACAAACTTCTTGACGATCTGGATAACAACATCTCCGCTGAGTTTTGAAAACTTGATCACAGCATCTAATCTGTTGCGGAATTCTGGACTGAAATGTTTCTTGATGGCTTTGTCATCTTCGCCATTTCGTTCTAACTCGCCAAATCCGATGGTGTTGAGTTCATTGTCTGCCGCACCAAGATTTGATGTCATAATCAATATGGTGTTGCGACCATCAGCAACTTTACCGTTGCTACCAGTAATAAACCCATTGTCCATGAATGCTAGTAGAATATTCATAACATCTGGATGAGCTTTTTCGACTTCGTCTAACAGTAAGATAGCATTAGGTGTTTCTTGTAACTTGGTAATAAGTTGTCCGGCGTTGTCTTCGTAGCCTACATATCCCGGCGGAGCTCCGATTAATCTTGCCACTGAGTGTTTCTCTTGATATTCTCCCATGTCGAATCGAATTAGTTGCATGCTCATTTTATCTGCTAACTGTTTTGCAGTTTCTGTTTTGCCGCAACCAGTAGGTCCAAGGAATAGGAATGAACCTATGGGCTTGTTAGGCGCCTTCATGCCTGCCTGTGATACAAACACCTTGTCCAGCAATGTTTCCACTGCGTTGTCTTGTCCGTAGACTACACCTTTCATCTGGGCATCAAGATTTGAAAGATTTTTGCTTTCTTTCTGTGCCACGGTTTCCAACGGCATGTTAATCATCTTGCTGAGTTCGTAGGTAACTTGTTCTATGTCTACGATCTGTGTAACACCTTCCATGCCCTCATCATCTTTGAGTTTGTATCTAGCACAGGCACAGTCTATGATGTCGATGGCCTTGTCGGGTAGTTTTTTATCACTCATGTACTTGACACTGAGTTTAACTGCTTGCTCAATGGCTGCATCGGATATTTTTACATTGTGATGCTGCTCGTAGTATTTCTTTAGACCTTTGAGAATCTTCACAGCCATGTCTGCTGTGGGTTCTTCAATGGTAACTCGTTGGAATCGTCTCATCAACGCACGATCGCTTTCAAAATGCTTGCGATATTCTTCCCATGTGGTAGATGCTATCAGCTTGAGAACACCCTTGGTAAGTATGGGTTTCAACATATTGGCCATGTCGTTAGAACTGCCATTGGCAGCACCTGCACCATTCATCATATGTGCTTCGTCAATGAATAAGATGATCTTGCCTTTCTTCTCCAAGGCAGACAGCACTGCTTTAACACGTTCTTCAAAATCGCCGCGATACTTGGAGCCAGCTAATAGAGCACTGATGTCTAAGGTATAGACTTGATGGTCTTTAATGAATTTAGGAACCTTGCCTTCGTGTATCTTACGAGCAATGCCTTCGGCAATGGCAGTTTTACCTACTCCGGGATCGCCTACCATCAACACGTTGGCCTTGTTTCGACGTGCCAGCACCAGCTGTATTTTTTCTATTTCGTCATCACGGCCTATCACAGGATCAAGTTTTCGCTGTTTGGCCTTGAGACTGAGATTGGTACAAAACTGATTCAGTATTCGATCTATTTGATTCGAGTTCACTATTCTTGTTTCAACTTCTGTGTCTTCGGTTATCTGTACATTTTCTTGGAAATACTTCACAAACTTTTCTTTGGTCACGCCTGCTTTGGTCAGAAAGTAATAACCGAAACTATTTTTCTCTGACAGCACACTGATAATGATATCTGCTATCTCCATACGCTGCCTGCCGCTGAACAAGACCTGTGTGAAGCAGCGATTCAACACACGTTCTACACTGTTGGTCTTTTTAGGTTTTGCGTTGGCATTAGTAGTTTTAATATCATTGAGATTGTTTTTTAAGTAGTGTTCGATGTTTGTTTTGACAAATTTAGCATCAGCACCGAAACTTTCTAACAGTTTATAAGAATCCTCATCCTCCATGATACCATATATAATGTGTTCAATGGTTATGTACTCGTGACTCAAGGTCTTGGCCATTTCTACAGATTTTTCAAAGATCTCTTGTAGACTCTTGCTGGGTTCAATCATTAGAAATTCCTTGTTTGATTTGTTGTATTAGATCAATCTGTTGGGGATTGATTATTTTTGGTACTATGACTTTTATACGTATGAGTAGATTGCCTCGCTGCCTTGTACGCATGTTGGGCAAGCCTTCTCCTTTGCAACTCATCATGGTGTCTGGTTGTGTACCGGGTGGTAGGCTCATCGATAATGTTTTGTGATCTAGTGTTTGTATCTCTATGCTGGCTCCCAGCAATGCATCCCATACACTTACTACTTGTTCTATAATCAACGATGTACCTTCTCGTTTGTATCTAGCGTGTTCCCGAACTATGACATTGACTAATAAATCTCCTGGCCTGAGACCAGGGATTGAATCATCACCCATGCCTTCGTATCTAATTTGTTGTCCATGTTCTATACCGGGCGGAATTTGAATATTGATCATTTTATTCTTGCCAGGGATAGAAACTTCAGCAGTAAAGTCTTTGCCAGTGAGCACATCTTCTAAGGTAATTTCTACGGTGACGGCTAACGATCTATTTTTACGTTGAGGCTGTCGACCAAATCCAAAGTTACCGAATATGTCATTCATATTGCCTGTGTTGAAATGAAACTCAAAAGGGCTCTGACCTCCGCCCATGCCGCCCGGCTGTGCATTAGGATCGCCACCGAGGTCAATGATTTGTTTTTTCTGGGGGTCGCTGAGAAATTCGTAGGCCTGACTAATCTCTTTGAACTTCTTTTCATCACCACCTCGATCCGGGTGATATTTCATGGCCATGCTTCGATATGCCTTTTTTATTTCAGCATCACTGGCGTTTCTTTGTAGTCCTAGAGTATTGTAGTAATTCATGTTTATATTATATTATATGATAAAAAAAGGACTGTGTCAAGCAGTCCTTTTATTTAATTAGAAATTTACTGAGCTTTATTTTTTCTTTTCAGGAACTGCTGTGCCTTCATGTTTTTCACGCACTTTGACTTCCCTGCAGTTTTGTTTTGGTTTGTTGGTCTTGGTATCCATCACAGGCTTGCCATCTTTGCCCTGTTGATCCACACAGACTTTTTTAGTCTTTGGTTTAGCATCTTCGGCTGCGTATGTAGGGAATGCCATTGCTAATGCAAGTCCTGCTATAAAAATAATGTTCTTCATATATATATATCCTTATCTTGGATGTGGGTGTCCACACTTACCGCATTGGTCTTGTTCGTTCATGTTATGCTCCTTTCTTGGCCAACATGGCTTGAATTTTTTCTTGAATGATTTTCGCCCAGAAAGGCTGTGGAAAATTCCATCCTACAAATGCTCCTAGTGCTACCCAAAATAATGTATCTAACATATTGTGCTCCTTTTATAGTTCTGGTTGGTCTGGCTGCATGGGCATTGGTTTACCTGTGCTGCTCATTATTGGTCTTGTTAAAGCCGATGGCGTTACAAACCCGCCGCCAAAGCTACTTGGTGCTACTGGTGCTGGAGAACTGAATCCTCCTGGGGCTACACCAAATCCTGCTGAAGGTGAACCAAATGTTGTTGTGACACTCTGTGCCACTGGTTGCATGCCACCATTGTTGGCTCCGCCTAATTTTTCTTGTGTTCGTCCCCATGCCGCAAGACCTAGAACTGCACCCATGGCAATATGGAACAGCCCGGCACCTTGCAGTGTTATCGGTTGCCATTGAGTTTTAACTTCACCGCCACCTATAACTTGAATCACACTCCATAGCACAGGAAACAACATAAAATCTGCTGAACATACAGCCATGTACATCCAACCCATCATTGGACGCCATTTTGAGTTCATCCAATCTTCTTTTTGCTGTTCGCTTGCGCTTTTTGTTTCCTCTGCCATAGTTTTCGCTCCTATTTGTCTGCTGTATTATTTAACTGATTCAAAGATTTTCTTCTGTTCCTTGTACCATTCCTGCCACATCTTTAATTTTTCTGCGTTTTCGTAGCAGGCACCGTAGTTTTCAACGACTCTGTCGAGGAGCCTACTGGCTTCAACTCCCGAGGGGGTTCCATCAGTTGCGGCGGCACGCTCGGGAACTTCATTACGACTGGCGCTGTCGTGCAGGCTGACAGTAGACTTAGGCAAAGTACACTGAGCATCCAACTGCTTGCCCGCAACTTCTTTGATGATTTCTCTGTTGACATAGACATTTTCCTTGACTATTTTGATCTTTTCTACAATCTTAGTTTCTATTACTGTGTTAACCTGCTGACTTTTTTCTTCAGCAACCTTAACCTTGGCTTCTAAATCCCTAACACGCTCTCTCCATGCCATTTCTGTTCCGTAGCTGCCGAACAAATAACTACCCGCTACTAACAATGTCACCCCAATCAGTTCTGCAGGTAACTTGTATTGACTTATTAGAGGAATCCACGTAACTAACTTGCTGGCCACATACAAACCAACCCCAACAGCAATCAACAGGTAAGTGATCCAGAGAAAGAAACTATCTGGAATCAGTGCCAGCACCCACTGAATCTGCCCCACGATCAGTGTGCTCCGAATATATGCAGAGCATGTTCGTAGTGTTTGATTCTATCTTCAAGACCAATAGTACCACCGTTGATACGCTTGGTTAATGTTAAGATGTCACCTTTGTCTGCCCATTGATTGAGATTGTTTTGGTCCCAAAAGAAGCAAGCACTTTGCACAGCACCTTCAAATGTCTGTAGATATTCTGATGCTTCTTCCACAGGTACATCTATGCTGGCCGCAAAGAATGTGTAGTTGTCTTTACCAGTCAACTGAATAAGTCCACGACCGCAGTATGTAAATCCATCGCCGGACTCTTCTGGACCATTGCCCATGCGATTGGCATAGACTCTGTTGGCAATCTTTTCTGGCTTGTTGGCGTATGCGGCTGCAATAGCATCGTCTGGGAAGTATTTAGGAAACACTTTTCTAAGACTAGCTGCTTTGTAGTTTAAATTTTCTTTGAGGAACACAAACCCGCCACTTTCATGAGCGCACTGTGCCAAGAAGGCTGCCACACGTTGTGGAGTATTGATATCGTATTCTGGAAGTATGGCATCCAGCGCATCGTACCAGTTCTGTAGGTATTGGTTTTTTGGCAGCATTTCTTTCAACTGCGCTTTGGTAAAATCAAATGTAAAGCTCATTATTAGATCCTTTTTAATAACATCGAACGTTCGCCGTTGTTGAACACAAATGTGTCGCCTATTTTATTTATGGTGTAATCGCCTAGAACCTTGGTGAGCCAAAACACTTCACTGGTAGCTGCTTGATCTACAGTATATCCATCCGTGATGCCTTCCAAGATAGATTCTGTGTCGCTGTCTTTGACGATTTCTAAACGAACCTGAGCACCAAATGGTTTTGATATAGTGATTTTATTACAGTCGAGACTGAGATCGTCCATCAGGGTCTTTGAAAAGAACTTTTTCACATCTTCAGTTTTGTTTCGATTCACAAACTCTTTGTATTCATTAACACTGGAAGGTATCTTGGATTTGAGGTTATCAGTATTAACTTCATGTACCTGTTTTTGTTTATAGTATTTGAATTTGAATTCATCTAGTCCTGTGAGTTTTTTAACACCGTAGGTTAGTTCCTGTATGTGTTCTGCAAGTCTAGGTGTTCTGCTGATTTCTACAAACACGGAATATTCTCCGTTGTTGTCTTCGCCGCTGCTGACATCAGCATCTAGTACAAACTCATAGCCTTTTTCGATAAACTCCATGAGGTCCTTGGCGGGCGATCTATCTTTGACCTTGAAGCTGACTACGCAGACATCTTGATCCTCGCCCATTTTAGATCTAAATGAATCGACTTCAAATATATCATGGACCATCTCTTTTAGGTCAGTGGCTCTTAGCCCTTCATTAAGCTGCTGGTTGTTCTGCTGGTTGTGCATTTGCCATATCCTGTGCTTGTTGTTCTGCTGGGTCGATAGAAGAATTAATGATGTTAGCATTAACAATGTCTTCGATCTTGTTCTTATCAAGTTCTGTGTAGCCTCTATTGATGTCACTCATCAATTTCTTCGGCATGCTGATCTTGATCATCCATATTTCCTTGTGATCAATTTTGCCCTTGCGTGTGCCTGGACGTATATCATCGGGAGTCTTGATCTTCCGTACTGTAGCGATCTTGCTTTCTGCTACTTGTACTCTGCAGCCATATTCCACCAGTCTTTTGCCGCCTGCAGGCTCTGGTAATTGATCATACGGCCACATAAATGTGCATTCCACAT
>Ga0209355_1001811_pt1 | contig 12041 bp, 6 predicted proteins | sample LauGreSBDMM110SN_3_FD_187563 | JGI IMG/M metagenome (GOLD analysis project Ga0209355, IMG submission 187563) | Freshwater lake microbial communities from Lake Michigan, USA - Sp13.BD.MM110.SN (SPAdes) (version 2) | ecosystem: Environmental > Aquatic > Freshwater > Lake | place: Lake Michigan, USA...
AAAAATCTTGTGCTCATATAAAGCAATCAAAGAACCCAAGGACTTTGGCGTCAATTTTTGAATTAGAATGGTATTAGTAGGTTTGTTTCCGTTGAAAACTTTAAACGGTAAAAGGAATTTGGCTTTTTCTGTTGAAAGTCCTTGTTTGTTAAATTCTGCCTGAACCTGTTCTGCTGTTTTCCCATTCATTAAGGCTTCAGTTTGCGCAAAAAAGTTCGACATTAATTTGTCGTGATGATCTTCGTTTCCATATAATGGTTTTACAAACCCAATAAAATCAGAAGGAATCAATTTGGTTCCTTGGTGAATTAATTGAAAAAAAGCATGTTGCGAATTGGTTCCGGGCTCACCCCATATAATCGTTCCTGTTTGATAATTTACCGGTTTTCCGTCGCGACCAACACTTTTACCGTTGCTTTCCATTGTGCCTTGTTGTAAGTAAGGCGCCAGTTTTTGCAAATATTGCGTATATGGAATTAAGGCTTCGCTTTCCGCGCCAAAAAAGTTATTGTACCAAATACTTAACAGTGCTAGCGTAACAGGTATGTTTTTATCAAAATCGGCTGTTTTAAAATGTTCATCCATTTCATTGGCTCCAGTTAATAATGCATCATAATTGTCAAAACCAACGGCCAAACTTACCGAAAGGCCAACGGCGCTCCACAAGGAGAATCGACCACCAACCCAATCCCACATTGGGAAAACGTTATCAGGATTGATTCCAAATTCAGTGACTTTTTGAATATTGGTTGAAACCGCCACAAAATGTTTGGCCACATCCTCTTGCTTTGCCGATTCTAAAAACCATTTTTTGATGGTCTGTGAATTAGTCAGTGTTTCCTGAGTGGTAAATGTTTTAGAAGCAACTACAAAAAGCGTAGTTTCTGGATTTAGTTTCTTAATTATTTCATTAACGTGATCTCCATCTACATTCGATACAAAGTGAACATTCAGATGGGTTTTATAAAACTGCAATGCTTCAACAGCCATTGCGGGACCAAGGTCTGAACCACCAATCCCAATATTGACAATATCCGTAAACGATTTTCCTGTGAATCCTTTCCTGTCCCCGTTGATCACTTCATTAGTGAAGTTTTTAATTTTTTCTTTTACAAGAAAGATTTCTGGGATTACATTTGCGCCATCTACTTCTATTTTTGAAGCGGCTGTGGCACGCAAAGCTGTATGTAAAACCGCCCTATTTTCGGTTTGATTAATGATGCCGCCATTGAAGTATTTAGCGATTGCATCTTTCAATTGGACTTCATTTGCCAAATCAAGCAACAAACCCATGGTTTCCTGATCAACAATATTCTTAGAATAATCAACTACAAAATCATTCCATTGCAAATGAAATTGCGCGGCTCTGGTTTTGTCTTGTTGAAACATACCTTTCATAGAAACATCTTTCATTTTCTGAAAATGTTTCTGAAGTTTTTGCCAGGCTATTGTTGTTGTAGGATTTGTATTTTGTAAGGCCATTATGATTATAATTAGTGAATATTATTAATTGTTTTTGCTTTAGGCAAATTTATGCTATTAGTTTGTCAAATAAAACAATTATAAGTACAGCTACTTTTTTAAAAGCCTATATTTTTGTGAATTATAACCTTTATTATATTATCTCTTTGAGAAATCATTTTACTTTTAATCATGAGAGAAAATATTCATGAATAATAAGGGGATTGTTTTCTTTTTAACAGTATTTTAATTTGGTTTTATGTTGATTAATTTTGTTTCAAACGGATATTTTAACCCTTTAAAACCATCTAAGTCGGCTTTAATTGATCCTACACTAAGGTTGGCTTTTACACGGATTGGGAGCTTGTTGTCATCGTCAGATATCCATACCGTTAAACTTTCCTTCTCTTTAAAAACACGTCCAGATTGTACCAATGGTCTAAAAATCATAGTTGGTACCACCCCGAATTTAGTTGTAATGTCCTCTCGACCTAAAAATTTTAATCTAAACTTTGTGGTTTCATCATCAAAAAACATATCTATTGCAACGAATTCTCCAGGGTTTATTTTGCCGATATTAGGATAATTTCTCAAATAATAAAATGCAGACATAATGTCTTGTGTTTTTTTTGGAATACTAAAGGTTTTTTCCGTGTTGTTCTTATAATCTTTTACACGAATTGTATTTTCCAATTGATTGAAAAACCCTTCCTGATTTTTGGCATATCCGCCTTCGTTAATTTTTCTAATATATTGATAGGGGTTTCCAGTATCTTTATCTATATAACTTTCATATAGATCATCCACTTTGAAAAACAATCGGGATATCCCTGTAGTATACCCTTTTCCTATAACGCGAAAAACTTTTTTATTGTTTATGGTCGCGTCTTTAACCTCCATAGTTGCAAAGCCAGCATTAACAAACCCATAGTGGATCCGAAATATAAACCATTCTCCTACATCAAAAGCGTCTTGTTTTTGAGTGTCAAAACTTACGGTTGTAATAAATAACACTAGAATGAATATTTTTTTCATAATCTTTTTTTAGCTTTATAATAACTGCTCTTGCAAATTTTATTCCAAATGTATTAAAACAAAAAAACTCAGTCAACTAATGACTGAGTTTTTATGCTATTAACTAACCAAAAAAATTATAAATTATGAAATTTATATGAAATAACTACAAGGAAACCACCCCTTACAGCTTTCGAGTACAAAGATAACTAACAAACCTATATTTTTGAACCAAAATCAAAGTTTAACAGAAGATTTATCAAAATAGTTGTTAAATTAAGTTATTTTTTTGCATTATATAAAAAAAAGCAGCTTTTATAGCGTTCTTTTAAATAGTGGTTCTCTTACTTATAGCAGAAAGAGAGCCATTAAGTAGTTGTGTCAAATTTTTTAATCTTTTCAATTGTATGGGAATCCTATAATTTATCGCTAACATTAGAACCAAAACCCGATACCAAACCAAGTGTATCTTTTTCCAGTTTCTGGCGACCAAGAATGTTTAATCTCTACGGGTCCAATTAAGGTTTCTAGCCCGTAACCTATGGCATACCCAGTGTGTTTCGGAATTGATATCCAATCTATTGATTGGAAAAGATTATCTTGCAGATTAGCATAATTTGCAGATAAATTGATATGATTTTTTTTCATAATTTCATAATCAATAGTTATAGAAGTCTTTACATAACTATTAGCTGCTATACTCAAAAAATCATAGCCATAAAACTGCTTAAAATTATTTATTGTATTGTACCCATATCCTCCTAAAACGAAATTAAAAAAAGGAACACTTTTGTTGCCAAAAGAAAACCCAGCATCTGCTTGAAATTTTATAGTGGTTTTTTTCAACACTGAAGTGGCAGTTCCAAAATCGATTTTCACAATAGAAAATGGTTTAAATGTATTGGTGTAATTAGAAGAAACCAAATAAGATTGAATATCCGTTGAGAAACTCCATCCATTTGTATAAAAGTATTTTTTGTCAAAAGAATCATATTTCATATACCCAAACACACTTGCATAGGTGCTCTTATCTATTATGATTGAGGAATCGGGGGTTTCTGATTTTATATCTAAGAATTTAAGTTCCACCCCAGCTCCGATTAGAAATTTTTGAGCAAATATAGTCTGAAGATATGCCTGATTCGTTAAATCGGAAAAATCAGTATTGATGGTTTTTATAGTTGGAGAATTTAGGTGTTGACCGCTTAATTCTTTGGCAACATTTCTATTTAATTTATTATATTGGGATTTGAAACCAAAACTCCAATAAAATCCGTTGTCGATATAATAATCTAGATTATACCTTAAATTATCTCCCAAGACGACATCTAAAGAGGCAATATCATTTTTAAAAATAGTTTTTTTCTGGGTGAGATTTACTAAAACACCGCTTTTAAACAACCCATCATAGTGCACCCCGAATTTTAAAAAAGTTTTGGTGGGGTTTTCAACTAAAGTCAATTTTATATCGTCTTTTGAATTAGCATCTTCAAACGAATAATTGATAGCACTGAAATTTTGTGTAGCATTTAGATTGTCAATTCCAGCTTTCAATTGATTATAGCTAATTTTTTCGCCGCTCTTAAAACCTAATTTTCCCTTAATGTATGATGGGGTGTAGTTTTTTAATTTATTTATTATGATATTGTTTAATTGAAGGCTGTCAACGGTAATTTTTAAATTATTTTGTTTGTAATCTTTCTTCCCATATTTTTTTAATTGCTCAAAAACTGCAAAGGATGCTTCTTCCCCTTTTTCGATAATTTCCAAACCTTTGTCAAAGGATATAATTCCATAGTTTTTGATATCGGGTTTAATATAAATATCAGTATCTGCTATTTCTCTCTTCATTTTTTCTATGGATTGAAGAGTTGTTATTTGACTTAAAATTTTTGTTGCATTTTTAAGTTCATCCCTCTTCATCAAGTCGTTTTGCACGTCAACCCCTATAATTATATCTGCTCCCATTTTCCTCACTTCCTCTATGGGATAATTATCAGAAACGCCACCATCTACAAGTAACATTCCATCCATCTCTACAGGAGAATATAAAGAAGGGAATGCAGAACTTGCAGCCATAGCAAGTACCAAATTCCCTTTTTTTAATGCAACCTTCTCTCCATTCTCTATATTTGTGGCAATGCATAAAAACGGAATTTTTAACTTATCAAAATCCGTTATATGTCTCACACTTCTAGTTATGGAACTTAATAAATTATAATTGTACATACCCTTTGAAAGTGCTTCAGGAATGTCTATTGAAAACTTATTAAATGGCAAAACCAACGAGTAAAGTTCATCATTTCTCTTTTCATAAAAATTTTTTGATGCCCGTGGCGTAAAATTTTTAAGCAACTCATCAAGATTTATAGTTCTAAAAATGGAATCAATTTGAGTAGCGCTATATCCCGAAGCATAAAGCCCGCCAACAACGGCACCCATACTCGTTCCCCCGATATAATCAATTTTGACACCCGCTTGTTCCAAAACTTTTAAAACCCCAATATGCGCAAATCCTTTTGCACCACCACCACTTAGTACCAATCCTATTTTAGGTCTTTTGATGGAGTCTTGCGAGAAAGAAGACAGAAAACTGAAAAAAAGAAAAACAAATAAAGTAAGCTTTTTCATTTATTAGCTATTGGTCTTGTAAAAGTCGGTAATTTTTTTGGCTTTTGAAACACCTACGACATCAGAAATTTCTTTTTCTGTGGCTAACTTTAATCTTTTAACACTTTTGAAATGTTGTATTAGTATAAGCATCGTTTTTTCTCCAATTCCTCCAATACTTTCTATCGAAGAATTGAGTGCCGATTTACTCCTTTTATCCCGATGAAAAGTAATTCCAAAACGGTGTGCTTCGTTACGCAATTGCTGGATTACCTTTAATGTTTCCGATTTTTTGTCCAAATATAACGGAATCGAATCCCCTGGATAAAAGAGTTCTTCTAGTCTTTTGGCAATACCAATTATTGTAATTTTCCCTCGCAACCCCAATTCGTCAATACTTTTTAAGGCCGAAGACAATTGTCCTTTTCCGCCATCAATGATAATGAGCTGTGGTAAAGAATCATTTTCGTCTAATAACCGTTTGTATCGCCGATAAACCACTTCAGTCATCGAGGCAAAATCATCTGGTCCTTCGACGGTTTTTATATTGAAATGGCGGTAGTCTTTTTTGCTGGGTTTTCCGTCTTTAAAAACCACGCAAGCTGCCACGGGATTGGCTCCCTGAATATTCGAATTATCGAAACATTCGATATGTCGGGGTTCTACTGGTAATCTCAGGTCTTTTTGCATTTGCGCCATAATTCGATTGGCGTGACGATCTGGATCTACAATTTGTAATTGTTTTAATTGTTCTATTCGGTAAAATTTAGCGTTTCGAATGGATAGATCCAAAATTTGCTTTTTATCGCCCAGTTGAGGAATAGTAATTTTTATACTTCCGCCCAAATCTACTTCAAAGGGTACAATGATTTCTTTGGACAATAATTGAAAACGTTCCCTAAGTTCTATAATCGCTAGTTCTAGCAACTCTTCATCGGTTTCATCCAGCTTCTTTTTTATTTCCATAGTATGGGAACGAATAATCGAGCCGTGGGAAATTTGCAAAAAGTTTACAAATGCGGCACTTTCATCAGAAACTAACGAAAACACGTCGATATTGGTGATTTTTGGATTGACAATTGTGGAACGCGATTGGTAATTTTCTAGAATTTCAATTTTTTCTTTTATTTTATGGGCTTCTTCAAAATGCATATTCCGAGCCAAATCAGTCATCACCTTTTTGAAATCTTTCATACTTTGCTTGAAATTTCCTTTCAGAATTTCGCGGATAGAATCCACTTGTTTTTGGTAATTTTCCAAAAGTTCAAATCCTTCGCAAGGCCCTTTGCAATTGCCAATATGATATTCCAAGCAGACCTTGAATTTACCGCTTTCGACATTGCTTTTACTTAAATCAAAATTGCAAGTTCGCAGCGGATATAATTCTTTTATCAATTCCAAAATAGTATTCACTGTCTTGAAACTCGTGTAAGGACCAAAATATTCCGAGCCGTCTTTGACTAATCGTCGAGTGGAAAATATTCTCGAAAAAGGTTCTTTTTTGATGCAAATCCAAGGATAACTTTTGTCGTCACGCAACAAAACATTATATCGTGGCTGCAATGTTTTTATAAGGTTGTTTTCCAATAAAAGCGCATCGGTTTCAGTAGGAACCACAATGTGCTTTATGGTTACAATCTTCTTGACCAACACATTAGTTTTGGCTGTGTCGTGAATTTTATTAAAATAGGAGGAAACTCTCTTTTTAAGATTTTTGGCTTTGCCCACATACAAAATCTTCCCCTCTTTATCATAATATTGATAAACGCCGGGCCCGTCAGGCAAGGTTTGAATTTGAAGTTCGAGTGTTGGGTTATTCATCCAACAAAGTTAATAAATTCAGTATCAAATTAAAGCAGATACCCAAAAAGAGATTCGGAATTTAACTACTTTTATCTTTTGAAATTTTTATGAATAAAAAAGAATTACGAATCCAATACAAAGCCTTGCGTGGCCAACTTTCCGAAAATGATTTGGAGGCAATGAGTTTGACTATTGCCAATAAAGTTTTGACGCTCCCAGTTTGGGAGAAAACCTATTTTCATATTTTTTTGCCCATAACAGAATTAAAAGAGGTTAACACCGAGTTTATCTTGCACTTGCTTTCCGGGAAAGATAAAGAAACCATTATCTCAAAAAGTGATTTCAAAACTAGAAATATTACCCATTTTCTTTTGATGGACAACACTAAAATTAGAAAAAACGAATACAATATTCCAGAACCCATTGATGGGCTAGAAGTTCCAACTAGTAAAATTGAAGTGGTCTTTGTACCGCTTTTAGCTTTTGACAAAACTGGACATCGAGTAGGGTATGGCAAAGGATTTTATGACAAATTCTTGACGGAATGCACGTCTGAAACCATTAAAATTGGACTTTCCTTTTTTGAAGCCGAAGAATTAATTGCCGATGTTTTTGAAAGCGATGTAAAATTAGATTATTGCGTGACACCAAAAGGAGTTTACAAATTCTGATTGCCCAAATTGATTCTTATTGATTATGAAATGCTTTTTTATTAAAGAAAATCAAAATCCCAACTCCTGTAGAAATCGCCATATCGGCAATATTAAAAATGGCATTGAAAAATTTAAAGTGATGTCCGCCCCAAATAGGGAGCCATTCCGGCCAATTTCCTTCAAATAATGGGAAGTACAACATATCAACTACTTTGCCGTGAAACCAAGTTCCATATGGTTTATTTGTAAATAAAGTAGCCAAATGACCGTAGCTGTCATCGAAAATTACACCATAAAAAACAGAATCGACAATGTTGCCAAAGGCACCCGCAAGAATTAGTGAAATTGCCACAATGAGGTAGTTGGAACTGTGTTTTCTTTCGACAGAATCCCATAGCCAATACCCAATACCCGAAACGGCAACGAGCCTAAAAACAGTAAGAAATAATTTTCCGTAAATGCCTGGTATTATTGTTCCCCAAGCCATTCCTTCATTTTCTATCAATAGTATTTTGAACCAACTAGTAACGTCAATTTGTCCACTTTCACCATATACAAAGTTAGTTTTGATGTATATTTTTGAAAGTTGGTCAATAATTAATATAATAAAAACTATCAGATACGCTTTTCGTAATGTCATTTTATCAATTTTAGTGGCGCGGAATAATGTTATTTTCTAAAAAAAGCTCCAATAGGAGCTTTAGTTGCTTTAATACTAATAGAATTATCGTTGCATATTTTTAGCTTCGATACTCATAGTGGCGTGAGGAACAATCAATAATCTTTCTTTGCTTATCAATTTGCCCGTTACTTTACAGGTTCCATACGTTTTATTTTCTACACGGAAAAGCGCATTTTTCAAATCACGGATAAACTTTTCCTGGCGAATTGCTAATTGTGAATTGGCTTCCTTAGACATCGTTTCACTTCCTTCTTCAAAGGCTTTGAATGTGGGAGACGTGTCGTCTGTTCCATTGTTTAAATCGTTCATATAGGCGCTTTTTATCAGATCTAAATCGGATTGCGCTTTGGCTATTTTTTTTAGTATTAACTCTTTAAACTCAGCTAAATCAGCATCTGAGTATCTTGCAATTTCATCTGTCATTTTCTAGTTATTTTGTGATTGCTATTTTTGTTTTTATTTCGTCGAATTCTATTTCGGTCCCATTGTTTATAATGTCTTCAAAAACCAATGTTTGTGTTAATGTTTCGGATTTAATATAGGCTTCATTTGCCATTACCGCTTTTTCTAACGCTGAATTTTTTTGCAAATGTACTTTAATTTTGTCAGTAACTTCAAATCCGGAATCTTTTCTTATATTCTGAATTCTGTTGACTAATTCTCTAGCAATTCCTTCTTTTTTTAATTCCTCAGAAATCGTAATATCTAGCGCAACAGTTATTCCGTTTGAGTTGGCGACTATCCATCCTTCAATATCCTGAGAAGAAATCTCTACGTCTTCTAATGATAAAGTTAGGCTATTTCCTGAAATAACAATATCGAGACTTCCCACTTTATCTAATTGATTAATTTGTTCTGCTGAAAATCCTTGTATCTCTTTAGCTATCAGACCCATGTCTTTTCCAAAACGTGGCCCAAGTGTCTTGAAATTCGGTTTAATTTGTTTCACCAAAATTCCAGAAGCATCGTCCAAAAGAACGATTTCTTTTACATTAACCTCTGCCTTTATAAGATCCGAAATCGCCTCAATTTCGTCACGCTGATTTTCGTCAAGTATTGGAATCATTATCTTTTGCAAGGGTTGGCGCACCTTTATCATTTCCTTTTTTCGAAGCGATAAAACTAGTGATGAAATAGTCTGTGCTTTCTGCATTTTGCTCTCCAAGGATTTATCAACAAAGTTTCCAACATATTTTGGGAATTCTGCCAAATGTACAGAGTCAAATTTTTCCGACCCTGTTGCCAATGTTAAATCTCTGTAAAGTTTGTCCATAAAGAACGGAGCGATTGGCGCCCCCAGTTTACTGATGGTCAACAAACAGGTATATAAGGTTTGGTAAGCCGCAATTTTGTCTTGCACATATTCCCCTTTCCAGAAACGACGACGACACAAACGAACGTACCAGTTACTCAAGTTTTCACCTACATATTCTGAAATGGCACGAGCTGCTTTCGTAGGTTCATAATCTGCATACGCTTCATCCACCACTTTTACCAAAGTATTCAATTCGGAAATAATCCATTGGTCGATTTCAGGTCTTTCATTTAACGGAACTTCCGCTTCGGCATAACTAAATTTATCGATATTGGAATACAAAGCAAAGAAAGAATAGGTGTTGTACAAGGTTCCAAAGAATTTGCGTCGAACCTCAGCAATTCCCTCCAAATCGAATTTCAAATTGTCCCAAGGATTCGCATTCGAAATCATATACCAACGCGTGGCATCCGGCCCATATTCATTTAATGTTTCGAATGGGTCGGTCGCATTTCCTAGACGTTTAGACATTTTTTGTCCATTTTTGTCTAAGACCAAACCGTTTGAAACTACATTTTTATAAGCTACTTTATCAAAAACCAAAGTCGAGATAGCATGTAAAGTATAAAACCAACCACGTGTTTGATCCACTCCTTCGGCAATAAAATCAGCAGGAAAATCTTTATTTTCGTCAATTTTGTCTTTGTTTTCAAAAGGATAATGCCATTGTGCATATGGCATCGAGCCGGAATCAAACCAAACGTCAATCAAATCAGCTTCGCGTTGCATAGGTTTTCCTGAAGTAGAAACCAAAATGATTTCATCGACCACATTTTTGTGCAAGTCAACCAAATCATAATTTGCTTCGTCCATGTTTCCAATTTCGAAACCTTTAAAAGGATTCTCTTTTTGGAAACCTGCCGCAATTGATTTTTCAATTTCATTATATAATTCTTCAACAGAACCAACTAGAATTTCTTCGGTTCCTTCTTCGTTTCTCCAAATTGGCAATGGAATTCCCCAAAAACGAGAACGTGATAAATTCCAGTCATTGGCGTTTTTCAACCAATTTCCAAAACGTCCTTCACCAGTTGATTTTGGTTTCCAGTTGATGGTTTCGTTCAGGGCGAACATTCGGTCACGCACTTTCGTGATTTCTATAAACCAAGAATCTAACGGATAATATAAAATTGGCGTGTCCGTTCTCCAGCAATGCGGGTAACTGTGAACGTATTTTTCAACTTTGAAAGCTTTATTTTCTTCTTTTAACTGGATAGCAATTTCCACATCCATTGAGCGTTCTGGCGCACCACCTTCGGTGTAATATTCATTTTTAACGTATTTTCCAGAATAATTTCCTACGCCATCGATGAATTTTCCTTGCAAATTTACCAATGGAACCGGGTTTCCGTTTTCATCTAAAACCAACATTGGCGGTACTTCCGGAATTGCTTCTTTGGCTACTTTTGCATCATCAGCTCCAAAAGTTGGCGCGGTATGTACAATTCCTGTTCCATCTTCGGTGGTCACAAAATCCCCTGAAATTACTCGGAAAGCATTTTCTGGATTTTGATACGGCAAAGTAAATGGCAATAATTGTTCGTAACGAATTCCAACTAAATCAGTGCCTTTGCATTCGGCAAGAACTTGATATGGAATTTGTTTGTCACCCGCTTTGAGATTTTCAAAATCGGCAGCTTCGGTAGTTGCAAAAAATCCTTTCGAAAATTGTTTTCCAACTAAATTTTTAGCCAAAATCACTTTTGAACGCAAATAGGTATATTGATTGAATGTGTCAACCAAAACATAATCGATTTTTGGACCAACGGTCAAAGCAGTATTACTTGGCAAAGTCCAAGGGGTTGTCGTCCAAGCCAAAATATGAATATCTCCAAAACCTTGAAGAGAATTTGGTAACGTTTCAAAAAAAGTTCTGAATTGTGCCACAACAGTGGTATCCGTAACATCACGATAACTTCCGGGTTGATTCACTTCGTGCGAAGACAGTCCAGTTCCGGCTTTTGGAGAATATGGCTGAATAGTATAGCCTTTGTACATCAAATCCTTGTTGTAGATTTGTTTCAAAATCCACCAAACGGTTTCCATATACTTCGATTTGTAGGTAATGTACGGATCTTCCATATCTACCCAATAACCCATTTTTTCAGTCAAATCGTTCCATACATCGGTGTAACGCATCACGGTTTTTTTACAGGCTTCATTGTATTCTGCTACAGAAATTGTTTTTCCAATATCTTCTTTGGTAATGCCTAAGGCGGCTTCGGTGCCTAATTCTATTGGCAAACCGTGCGTGTCCCAGCCTGCTTTACGCTTCACTTGGAATCCTTTCTGAGTTTTATAACGACAAAATATATCTTTAATAGCACGCGCCATCACGTGATGGATTCCTGGCAGTCCGTTTGCTGAAGGTGGCCCTTCAAAAAACACGAACGGTGGGCTGCCTTCGCGAGTGGTTACACTCTTCTCAAAAATGTTTGCTGCCTTCCAAAAATCAAGTACTTCCGACGCCACAGTTGGCAAGTCAAGTCCCTTGTATTCAGTA
>Ga0209355_1001815_pt1 | contig 12032 bp, 11 predicted proteins | sample LauGreSBDMM110SN_3_FD_187563 | JGI IMG/M metagenome (GOLD analysis project Ga0209355, IMG submission 187563) | Freshwater lake microbial communities from Lake Michigan, USA - Sp13.BD.MM110.SN (SPAdes) (version 2) | ecosystem: Environmental > Aquatic > Freshwater > Lake | place: Lake Michigan...
GCCAAGAGTTTCACTATTGGTGAAACTCGTAGTTTCACCAAGAGCAAAGCTTTTGGCTTTGCTCTTCTGCTAAAGCCAAGAGTTTCACTATTGGTGAAACTCGTAGTTTCACCAAGAGCAAAGCTTTTGGCTTTGCTCTTTTGCTAAAAGAGACAATTTTTTTCAGTTTCAATAAATAGAACACCAATTTTAATAATTAAATACTTATTTTATTTTTTGGTGACTAGATAGGGTTAAATTAACGGAAACTTACAGAAGCTTGCCATACGAAAGCTAATAAAATAAATAATACAGGGATAACAGGTAGTACATCTACGATTGGATCAAAAGGTGCATACGCTTCTGGTAATTTTGCAAGAATAAGAGCCATGGATTCGTTCCTTCAATTTTAAATGTGTTTAACAATAAACTTTTTAGACTTTAGCAAAAATCGAACCAATTACTCAATAAATAAAAGTGAATAATTGATGTTAAATTTGATTGCTTTTTAAAAAGTTAGTTCAACTTAGAACCTTTAAAAATTTCTTCCGTTTATGTGTTTGAGTTTTTAGCAAATAGAGAATCTTATTTTAGTTATACTTTTTTATAATTTTTGAAGTATAAAGAATGAAGAAGATTAAGAAGCTAAACTTTCCCATGACATTGTTACATCTTCTAAAATTAATGAACTGTTATAGATTTCTAAAATAATTAGTAAAAATGCAGCAAATAAAAGAATAAACACAGCCATTAATACAGTAGTTCCCCAACCTGGTAAAACTTTACCAGCTTCAGAGTTTAATGGACGTAATAAACTACCTAATGGAGTTACAATACCTGGTTCCTGAAAGTCGGAATTGATAGATGCGTTGCCTTTAGCTTTAGTTGTGCCTGTTGCCATAAATAAATTTTTTTTAAATTTTTGGATTTTTTTACTTTCTGTAATAAAATAGAAAATGGAGAATTATTTTAAAAACAATGCTCAATTTAATGGACAGCCCTGCTTTTTTCTTTACTTTTTTCTTGTGGTTTTTACTAGTAAGTGCAACAGGTTATTCTGTATATGTTAGTTTTGGACCACCTTCAAAAAAATTACGTGATCCTTTTGAAGAACATGAAGATTAATTTGTCACTTTAAACGTAACTCGAATAAATTTCAAAAGTGTTTCCGATTTGTTGCGTTCAGCAACAAAAGGAACCTTTGAATGATAATATCTGCTGCTTTTAAAACGTAGTGACATTATTTGTGAGCCCTGCATGAAAATGACCTAGGTCTTACTTATAAGTTAAAGCCAAAAAGCATTTGGAAAAACATCAGTAAATTCGATTAACGAAGAAAAAAACTATTGAGCTTTACTCTTTAGCTAAAGCTCAAGTTTAAAATGAGGGAGTAGGAAAATTTTGTGAATAAAAAAATCAAAGTTTTTTATCGCAAAAAAAAGAGAGAAATTTATGAATAACTCTAAAACAATTTTTGAATGATATTATAAAATGTCAATCCAAAATAATAATAAAAAAAATCAACCTGAGAGATTTAACGGAGAAAAGCTTTTGACCTTAATCGATTTTTAATCATTAAATAGAGCCCTGACTAATAAAATTGAAAACTCTAGAAAGAGTTTTCAATTTTATTAGTTAGAGTTAGAAAAAAGATTATTTAGATTATTTTAACATACGTGGTGGTTCTCTAAAGAAAATAGAGAAGAAAATAATACCTAATGTACCCATTAATAAGAATGTATAAACAACAGCTTCCATAATTATGTTTTTAATTCAATTAAACAATAAAAATTATTGCAAATTTTGTAAGAAAAATTCATTTGCTTGAAATATGACCAAGCCCATCTTAGAAGTTTGCTTTGAGATAACAAATCTTCGGAAATTTTATTTACGAGTAAAGCTTCTGCGCGTAATGCGCAGTAAGATTATCAAAAGCTTTGCTCTTTAGCTAAAACCAAAAATTAATTTAAAAATCAAATTCGTAAAAAGCCAGGCGCTTAGCTATTTTCATAAAACAAGTTTCACCAAGCGCGTAGCCGTTGGCGTTACGCGCAATGCTAACGCCAAGAGTTTCACCAAGAGCAAAGCTTTTGGCTTTGCTCTTCTGCTAAAGCCAAGAGTTTTACTATTGGTGAAACTCTTAGTTTCACCAAGAGCAAAGCTTTTGGCTTTGCTCTTTTGCTAAAGCCAATAGTAGAAACTCGTTTCACTAAGTAAAGCTAAGGCCAAAAATGTCAATTATTTTTGAATAGAATTACCTTAAAAAGGCAACGTCTTAATTCAATTCTAATTTTAGAATGCTTCACGAAGAGAACTTGTATCCCCAAGTTTTTTGTATTTACCAAATTCAACTTGGTCATTTACTTCTTCATCAATACCAGCAAATACGTCACGGAAAATCGTACGAGCACCGTGCCAAATGTGGCCAAAGAAGAATAATAAAGCAAAGCAAACATGTCCAAAAGTAAACCAACCACGTGGGCTACTACGGAAAACACCATCAGATTGTAATGTTGAACGGTCAAATTCAAAAATTTCTCCTAATTGTGCTTTACGTGCATACTTTTTAACTGTAGCAGGATCACTAAATGTTAAACCATCTAATTCTCCACCGTAGAAAGTAACAGAAACGCCAACTTGTTCAATACTATATTTAGATTCAGCACGACGGAATGGAACGTCTGCACGTACAATTCCATCTTTATCAATTAATAATACTGGGAAAGTTTCAAAGAACGTAGGCATACGACGTACGAATAAATCGCGACCTTGTTGATCTTTAAAAATAGCGTGACCTAACCAGCCTACAGCAATTCCATCACCACTATTCATAGCACCTGTACGGAAAAGACCACCTTTTGCTGGGTTATTTCCAATATAGTCGTAGAAAGCTAATTTTTCAGGAATTTTTGACCAAGCATCTGCTAATGAACCACCTTGAGCTAAATTAGTTTGTACTCGTTTTTGAATTTCTTGTTGGAAGAAACCTTGGTCCCACTGATAACGTGTTGGACCAAATAATTCAATTGGAGTAGCAGCTGAACCATACCACATTGTTCCAGCAACAACAAAAGCAGCCCAGAATACAGCGGCAATACTACTTGAAAGAACAGATTCAATTGAACCCATTGATAAACCAAAGTATAAACGAATTGACGGACGTACACATAAATGGAATAAACCTGCTAATACACCTAAAATACCTGCAGCGATGTGGTGCGCAGCAATCCCACCTGGGTTATATGGATCGAAACCATTAGCACCCCAAGAAGGAGCGATTGGTTGAACGCTTCCAGTTAATCCATATGGATCTGAAACCCAAATACCAGGCCCAAATAAACCTGTTACATGGAATGCACCGAAACCAAAGCATACTAAACCTGCTAAGAATAAGTGAATACCAAAGATTTTTGGTAAATCTAAAGCTGTTTTGCCTGTACGAGGATCACGGAATAATTCTAAATCCCAATAAACCCAGTGCCAAACTGAAGCTAAGAATAATAAACCTGATAAAATAATGTGAGAAGCAGCAACGCCTTCATAACTCCAAATACCAGGATTAGAAGCTGTTTCACCGCTAATTGTCCAACCACCCCATGATTGTGAAATCCCTAAACGTGTCATGAATGGTAATACAAACATCCCTTGACGCCACATAGGGTTTAATACTGGATCTGAAGGATCAAAAACAGCAATTTCAAATAATGTCATTGAACCTGCCCAACCTGCTACTAATGCTGTATGCATTAAGTGAACAGAAATTAAACGACCCGGGTCGTTAATTACAACTGTATGTACTCGATACCAAGGTAAACCCATAAAACGAATTGTTAAAAATCGAATTTTTTACTTACTTGCTTTGTTTCTTTAGATTTTTTAGGCAAACAGCCTAAAGGAAAAAAGGCTGAACCCATTCCCGTCTGAAAATTAATTTCTTGGCTTTAGCAGAAGAGGAAAGCCTAGCGCGTAACGCGCAGTACTATCGTCAAAAGCTTTGCTTGCGTTTTATTCGAATTTGGTTCCTGCAAGTAGGTTATGGTGTTACAAGCAGTGTTAACAGAATAAAAAAGCCATATTTATATGACCTACTTTTGAGAATTATTATGATGATACATCACACGTCACACATTAATAATTAGCTGTGACGTGTGACTAATCTCTTTAAAACTTCCTAATATCACTAATATTTATTTTATTAAATTGCTTTTACAATTTTTTTATTATAAAGTGAATTTTTGAATCTTATTTAGTTAATCTGTGATTTTCTAAAATAGATTACAAAAATCAAACAAATTTAATTTATTTCTTATAATTTTAGTATAAAAAAAAACTTTTCACTTGTCAATAAAAGAGTAAAAAAACTAAAGTTCTAGTTCCATAATTTAAGAAACTAGAACGTTAGTTTTTTATTATAGCGTTAGCTAAGAAGTCTAATTTTTTAAAAATTATAAAAATTATATTAACGATGGCGAAAAACAATTCGACCTTTTGTTAAATCGTAAGGACTTAATTCGATTGTTACTTTATCACCAACCACAATTTTAATACGGTTTTGACGAATTTTTCCAGATAAATGACCAATAACTTGAACTCCATTTTCAAGTTTAATGCGAAACTTACCATTCGATAAATTATGTGTGACAATCCCTAAAACATCAACAAGTTTCTTTTCTTTTTTTCGACTATTTGTTGTTGGTGAATTATTAGTATTATTAATATCGATAGTTTCAGTCATAAATACTAAAGTAAATAATTATTGTGTGAAATTTAATAATGCTAATTCGGTTCAATTTTTTTATTAAAAATTGCGAAAAAGCAAACCCCACTTTGCGAAGATAAAAAATGTTTGGGATACGTTTTTAATATTGGTAAAACTCGTACCAAACATAGATTTATCTTCCAATAAATTATTAAGAAATTCAACAATTTTTTTATTAAAAAAATTAGAAGATTAATTTGTTAAGACCTATTTTCAAACTAAGCTAATAACTATATTTGAACTTCAGTTTATATCAAAAACCCTTCTCTAAAATTGTTCAATTTCATGGAAAAAATGTCCGATTTGGTGGACATTTTTCTATTTAATCTACATATTAAAAAATTAAATTTAAATTAAGAGTTTCACCAATCGTAAAACTCTTGGTGGTACGCCCAAAATTTAAATTTAATTTTTAAGTAATTTTTAAAAGTGCCTAATCCCCTCAAATATTTTTTGAGGAAATCAAACATTTTTAAAGTTAATTATTAAAAAGCACGAGAACGGCTAGTTCTACCCATGTTCATTGGTGCTTTTTTTGCAGGCTGAACAGCTAAGACTTTACGGCGCAATTTATGTGCTAGACGAATATGTTGAACCATTTTTGTTAAAATGTATTGAACAGACGTTCTTGAATCATCATTTGCTGGAATAAAATGATCTGTTAAACTAGGATTACAATTTGTATCAACAATACTAATAATTTTCATACCTAATTTTTGGCATTCTAGTACTGCGTTCATTTCTTCACGTTGACCAATGATAATTGCAACGTTTTTTTGGATTTGATTTGTATTCATTTTTGCCATTTTTGTAACACCGCCAAAATATTTTTCTAAACGTTGCCATTTTTTCTTACGTGTTGAAGCAACTTTTTTTGATTTTGATTGAATTTTTTGATCATAAATTTTATCAATCGGATAAATCATTTTAGGATCCACAAATTTTTTCATTAATAATTGAACAGTCATTGTTAATTGACTTTCAGGTGTCGGAAGACAACGTAATTTTGGTAAGAAACGTAATAAACGTTGCTCTGCTGCAATTTGTTGCAGTTTTGCACGTAATAACGTTAATGATTTGCGTTCTGCGCTGAATTTTGATTGAATTAATTTTAATTCTACTGCACAACGTTTTGTTAAATTAACAGCTGTCGTTAATTTTGTATGAATATCTTGTAGACCTTGTGAAATTTCTTTAAACAGTTGCTGAATTGTATTCATACGTGTTTTTAGCTGTTGAATTGAAGTTTTTAAGAAAGGTAAAAATTGTGTAAAACGACTTAAAAGTTTACTAAAAATAATACCTGTTGTTCCACCGTTTTGAGCTTTTACGCCATTTGTTTCGGTAGCTACTGTTGTTTGATCATATTTTTGACGCATTGTTGCAATTAATTTGTTTAAAATTTCTTTTGGTGGATTTGGAATAAATCCAGATTTTTCAGCAGCAATTTTGTTAAAATCTGCAGAAGAAATTGTAAATAAATTTTCTCCATTGGCTTTAAAAGATGCTTTAACTTTTTGTAATTCAATACTTAAAAACATTAATACTTGAAGTTCACGGAATTTTTTGCGAGAATTCATAAATTGAGTAATTAAATAATTTTTGCGTGTGATTAATAAATTAGCTTTTTCTTGTAATTGAGCACTTTTCTCACTAATTTGTTTTCTTTGTGTTAATAATTGAGTTTGTTTTTCTAACAATTGTTGTCCACGTTCTAATAATTGTTGACGTTTTTTAAGAATAAAGCTTGTTTGATTTAAAAATTCTCCTTTATTTGTTTTTACTTTAGCGATTAATTGTTGACCTTTTTGAATTAATTTTTGACTTTTTTGTTTAAATTCTTGTACTTTTAACATTAAACGATTTTGAATACGTTGACGTTTTTCAAGTAAAGTTTTCATAATTCTTTGTTTTTCTTTTAAAATTGGACGGATTTTTGAAATTGATTTTAAAATTGTTTTCCAATTCGTTAACATACCCCCTAACCAACGAGTATTAACAAAGAATGATGTTTGAGTTAATAAAGCGGCACGAGCGATTAAACCAGCAGCAGATTTTTTTGTTCCCACAAAAAAGAATGTACGACCTTTTGCAGCATATTTCGCAATTTGTTTTAATGTTTGTAATAAACAATGACGTGTTTTTAGAACATTAATTAAATGGCGTTGGCGTTGAATTAAAGGCTTATTTTTTTGTTGACCTTTTTTGCGTAACCAAATAAATTTTTTCATTTTTGCATGACATTTAACTGCTTTTTCACCAAAATGTAAACCAGTTTTTAACATTTTTTGAACCGCACGTTTAATTTGTGCTTGTTTTTCTAGTTTCGACATGGGTGATTTTTTAATTACGGTAGCAATACCAAATTTTTCACCTGTTTTAATTACTTGAACTTGTACTTTATCGCCTAGTTTTGCTTCTAGACTTAATTTAATAAAAAATACACGGTTTTGGATTTTTACAACAACGTGGTCATTTACTGATTTTGCTGTTTTTGGTAATACAATATTAAATTTTGTACCCATTCCAACCCCTAAAGCAGAGTCAATAACGGATTGATTTTCTTGTTTTGTTAAACGAGTTGCTTTTAATTTTCCAAAAGCATACTTTGCTTTCACACGAGTAATTGTTACTTCACTTGTTTGACCCATTTTAAAATTTGGAACTACAACCATATAACCATTTGGTAACTCCACAATTCCAGAATTACGGGGGCCTGCTTTTGTGCATTTACCAGTCATTGTTTCCCCAATACTTACAGGAGTTTCAATATTTGAGTCATTTAAAACTTCTAAAATTGTTCCCACTGCGTATTTTTCAGCACCTGAACTTGCAGTTTGTAACGCATTTTCATTTGTTACACCCATTTTATTTAATTTCACTTTTAATTCCATTCCTAATTTTGCTTTTGGAATAAACACACGTAAGCCATTTGCTAATTCAGCTAATCCAACGTTTTTTTGGATCATTGAATTTACTTTAACTTGCGTTATTGTCCCATTTTTTAAACCACCAGTGGTTTTTTTTGTTTCTTTTTGCATATTTGTTTTCATTTGTATTTTTCAATAATTTTCTTAAACTTATTTTATTCACGGCTTTGGTGATGGCGAAAAAAATAGGTTCATTATTGCCCAACTGTAAAATTTTTATTTAACGATGTTATATAATTGAATATTTCTAAAATTACAGGAAATTTTAGACTTTTTATTTTATTTAAAAATCTAAATTGGTCTTTAGGTGCGCGGAGCATCAAAATTAATAATTTGTTTATCTTCGATTGTTTTCTGGTATTCTATTTTTTATTTTTTAAAATTAAGGTATAATAAATAAAAAATACTACTAATAATATTAACATAAAAAATAGTTGTTGACTAGATTAGTTTCGTTAGACTCATTAGCTAACTGATTTTGAACTAAAAACAATTATAATTATTTACAGTCGTTGAACACAGTTTAAAAAAGAAGGAAATTTATTCTATGAAATTAGCTGTTTATGGTAAAGGTGGGATTGGGAAATCAACGACAAGTTGTAATATTTCTATTGCATTAGCACGTCGTGGGAAAAAAGTTTTACAAATTGGTTGTGATCCAAAACATGATAGTACGTTTACGTTAACGGGTTTTTTAATCCCTACGATTATTGATACACTACAAAGTAAAGACTATCATTATGAAGATGTATGGCCAGAAGATGTTATTTATCAAGGTTATGGTGGAGTTGATTCAGTTGAAGCTGGCGGTCCCCCAGCGGGTGCTGGGTGTGGTGGCTATGTTGTAGGTGAAACAGTAAAACTTTTAAAAGAATTAAATGCTTTTTATGAATATGACATCATTTTATTTGATGTTCTAGGGGATGTAGTTTGTGGTGGGTTTGCAGCTCCCTTAAACTATGCTGATTATTGTATCATTGTAACGGATAATGGATTTGATGCATTATTCGCGGCGAATCGAATTGCAGCATCAGTACGTGAAAAAGCTCGCACCCACCCATTACGCTTAGCAGGTCTGATTGGAAATCGTACTGCTAAACGCGATTTAATTGAAAAATATGTAGAAGCATGTCCAATGCCAATCTTAGAAGTTTTACCTTTAATTGAAGATATTCGCGTATCTCGTGTTAAAGGTAAAACACTTTTTGAAATGGCAGAAACAGAAACGTCTTTATGCTATGTTTGTGATTTTTATCTCAATATTGCGGATCAATTATTAACTGAACCAGAAGGAATTGTTCCTCGTGAACTGGGTGATAGAGAATTATTTAGTTTATTATCAGATTTTTATCTTCAAAAACCTGAAATTACAACTCAACCTAACGCAGAATTTGTTTTAATTTAATTCAAATCTCTTTCTCTTCAGGTCCTACAAAATTTATTCAAATTGACTTGTTAAAATGCTTTATTCATTCGTAAAACTGATTAGTTGTAACGCTAACAGATAGGAATGATTTTTATTTGCTAAATACAACGTCAAAGAATTAGAGTTAAATGTTTTTAAAATTATGCTAAAATGCTGAAAAATATATCGGAAACTATTTTATGAAAGTTCGTGCTTCCGTTCGCAAAATTTGTGATAATTGTCGATTAATCCGTCGAAAAGGAAAAATTATGGTAATTTGCTCAAATCCAAAACATAAACAACGTCAAGGATAAAATTTACCCTTTAGCTAAAGCTGAAGAGTTAAAGCAACCATAAAATTTTAAATTAGGGGTTGGACTACTATTTTGGTCCAATTCTTAATTTGAGATTTTTAATAATAAAATAAAAAAAAATTAGAATCAAACTAGGTTTAATAAACTCTTTACCTTGGCTTTAACTAAAAAGTAAAGTCCAGCGCGAGATGGGAACTACTAGCTTGTACTTAGTAATTATTATTGAAAGTTATTGGTTGTGTGAATAAGAAATTTGAAAATGATTTCTAGTTCACACAATCAATAAAAAATAAGGTTTAAGATTTAAATAATCTTATTTTTTTGCTGCGCCTTTAGCAGCGCCTTTTACAGCTAATTTAACCCCATATTTAGAACGACTTTGATTTCGTGATTTTACACCAGCTGTATCTAATGTGCCACGAACGATATGGTAACGTACCCCCGGTAAATCTTTTACTCGGCCCCCGCGAACAAGAACAACCGCATGTTCTTGTAAGTTATGGCCAACACCTGGAATATAGGCAGTTACTTCAAATCCTGATGTTAAGCGTACACGCGCTACTTTACGTAATGCTGAGTTCGGTTTTTTTGGAGTTACGGTATAAACACGAAGGCAAATCCCACGACGTTGTGGACACGATTTTAATGCTGGAGCTTTAGATTTTTTTGTTAGTTTCTGACGAGCAGATCGAATAAGTTGTTGAATTGTTGGCATAAATAATGACAAAGAATATTAATTCAACAGTCAATTTGTTAATTTAAAAGTAACATTTTTAAAAGACTGTTATTAAATAAAAAACTGCTTACGAGTTTTAATTGTGAGTGAAACTCTTAGTTTCAATTAATTTGCGTAGAATATTTCTGAATTATTTCGTATATTTGTGAAACTTTTAGTTTCACCAAGGGTAAAACCGTTGGCTTTACCCTTTAGCTAAAGCCAAGAGTTTCACTATTGGTGAAACTCGTAGTTTCACCAAGAGCACAGCTCAAATACTTGATAAATTTTTTAATTCAGAAAAGAAATTTTTAAATTTTTTCACATATATTGTTATTTTTACAATGAGCAAAGCTAATGACGATAGTACTGCGCGTTACGCGCTAGGCTTTGGTCTTTAGCTAAAGCCAATGAATTAGTCAATGTATAATTTTGGAATTTTGACCAATAGTAGAAAGCTGAAATTTCAGCTTTCTACTATTGGTCAAAATTCTCAGCTAAAGTTTATTTTTTATTAAAAAGCAAAAACTAATGGATCTGGGAAAAAACGATTAATTTCAATTAATAACCCGGCTGTAAAACTAAACCAAACTAACGCAACTACTGGCGCTGTTGATAAATAAGTTGTAAAATCTTTCATAAAAATTTTCCTTCAAAAAAAGCTTTAAAAGGAGGTAACCAATTAAAGCCGATGGTTTTGTTAAATTTTTTTATTTTAGCAAATAAAAAATATTAACACCTTTTTTTATTCGTTATAGTGTTATTTAATTAATGGTGTTCTTCTACAGCTTCACCAATATAAGCACCTGCTAAAGTTGCAAAAACTAATGCTTGGATGGCACTTGTAAATACACCTAATAACATAATTGGAATTGGAACAATAAGCGGAACTAGAGCAACTAAAACACCTACAACTAATTCGTCAGCTAGAATATTCCCGAATAATCGGAAACTTAGTGATAATGGTTTTGTAAAATCTTCTAAAATATTAATAGGTAATAAGAATGCAGCTGGTTGAACATAACGTTTAAAATAACCTAAACCTTTTTTGCTAATACCAGCATAGAAGTAAGAGATTGATGTTAATAATGCTAAAGCTACTGTTGTGTTAATATCATTTGTTGGAGCAGCTAATTCACCATTTGGTAATTCAATTAGTCGCCATGGTAATAAAGCTCCTGACCAGTTTGAAACAAAAATAAATAAGAAAATAGTTCCTAAGAAAGGCACCCAATTTAAATAGTCATGTTCACCAACTTGTGTTTTTGCTAAATCACGAATGAATTCTGTTACTAATTCTGTAAAATTTTGAACACCATCAGGTGTTGATTTTAAATCACGATTTCCTAAAAACGATAAAACAAAAATAATGCCTAATACAACCCATGAAGTAATTAAAACTTGGCCATGGATTGGAAATCCAGCGATTTCCCAATAAAAATGTTGTCCTACTGAAACTTCTGCAATTTCTGATAGCGGATTAATGAAAAATTCAGTCATATAAATATATAAATTTTCGATAAAATTATTTGTGATTGAAGGTTTTGCCAAAATGAATTTTAAAATAGTAAAAAACTTTTTGTTTATTTTTCCAACAATCTAAAATGAACGGCATAGAGTTTGTGAATGAAAAGTTCATATAGATGACTTCGTCATCTAAAAATATTTCTTTAAGGATTTATTATAAAATCCTTCTTATTTAAATTAAAGTGAAACGCGTAGTTTCACCAAGAGCAACGCTTTTGGCTTTGCTCTTTTGCTAAAGCCAAGCGCGTAGCCGTTGGCGTTACGCGCAATGCTAACGCCAAGAGTTTCACTATTGGTGAAACTCGTAGTTTCACCAAGAGCAAAGCTTTTGGCTTTGCTCTTCTGCTAAAGCCAAGAGTTTCACTATTGGTGAAACTCGTAGTTTCACCAAGAGCAAAGCTTT
>Ga0209355_1001816_pt1 | contig 12025 bp, 10 predicted proteins | sample LauGreSBDMM110SN_3_FD_187563 | JGI IMG/M metagenome (GOLD analysis project Ga0209355, IMG submission 187563) | Freshwater lake microbial communities from Lake Michigan, USA - Sp13.BD.MM110.SN (SPAdes) (version 2) | ecosystem: Environmental > Aquatic > Freshwater > Lake | place: Lake Michigan...
CCTTAGCCAGTCGGGAGCGATCTCGCCAGGAGGATTCGCATAGCGGCCGAGTGCGCACGCTTGGAAAGCGTGTAAAGGGCAACCTTTCGAGGGTTCAAATCCCTCATCCTCCGCTCTGCAGCTTTAGAACCTATTTTTTCAACTTAAAGCCAGCCGGACATTTTGAGGTGTTCAACAAAGTCTTAACTGCTTTACCTTTTGTGCAAACAATCTTCTTCACTACCGGTTTCTTGGGATCTGAAGTCTTATTCGGCGTTGGGGTTGGTGCGCTTGAGGTAGACGTATTTAGTTTCATTTTTATCGTTGGAGAACTGAAATGAAAGCCTCTCACATTGAATCTGAAATACTCGGAGGTGCTAGAAGCGACCGCTGTGATTACTTGTTCTTTTCCATCTTCACTTATCACCGAAATTGTTGCTTGTGCCTTGGGCGCATCAATGCCCCAAAAACATTGGGCAACCTCAATTGGTATTTGCAGCGTGTAGTGACCTAGAAATTTACTTCCGTCCGAAAGCAACGGTAGCGCCGCCATTCGATAATTTAGAGTCGCAGTTTTTGCATCCCAAATTGGAGGACCATCGGTTGCAAGGGTCGCATTAGATGATGTGACTCCCATTGGAGAGTTTTTGTTGTAGTCCTTAATGCATTTCGCCCCTGGAGCACCAGCCGACAACATCCAAGTTCCATAAAGTGATTTAAATGAGGGAACGTCTTCAACTATCCACTTCTTGGGACTGAAAGTAGATTTTTTGTCGGTATACTTCTCAATTGATTCAAACATACTAAAGTAGATATCAAAACTCGCTTTACTACCGACATCTACCGGAACCCAACAATCAAAAGGTTTCTCTTTTACATTGTTGTCACATTGTTTGCCAACGGTGACGCCGCCCATGTCTATATTTCTAAGACCATCCATATTTGCAGTGGTCCACGGTATTAATTGCGTAATCATTGGGACTTTCGCTGGCTTTCCAGCAGCGTTATATACAAAATCGGATCCTGACTTACTGCTCTTTATCTCTAGATCTGTAACGGTGGAACGAACCCAACTTGTCCATGGAACTGACGATCTAAATTCAACGATGAAGGAATCATCTGTAAGAAAAGCATCTGGAAGTAGGTTGTATGAAGGTTGGGCGATTTTTTGCGGGGTGAATGTCTTATCCAAAGTTGGGGAATATGGCATAACGCCTAAATGAAAGTTTAAATCAGAGAATTTATAATTTGCAGCATCGGTTATTCCGTAAATTCCTGAAAAATCGCTAATTTTGACAAGGGGCATAAACAGCTTTCCTCCCCTGTGTTCTAAATTAGGAAAAGTCCAAAGGTAGGGCTCACCGCCACTTGGTAAATTGTTCTTTAAGCTCCCCTTCACCCCTGAGAAATTCAGCGATGTGTAATTTTCACCTTTAACACTAGAAAATATCGGCGTTAATGGGGTAGCTTCTTGAATCTCACCACTTATCTTCTGTACCGCAAATCGGCTAATGCAATCTGTTTGTGACGCACTCCAACACGGTTCAAAAGTTATATCAAGCGAGACTTCAGTGGCACTTTTGCAATTGATTGCAGTCAAAGAATCGCATCTATACCAATTTGGATCAGTAGGACTTTTCGTGTTGCGAGCCAAAATGTGAGAGCTATATGGAATATCTGAGAAAAGGTTAGGTATTGCACGCAACAAAACACCTTTACCTGAAATGTTGTTGTATGAAGCAGTCCCAATTCTTTCATCCAGTGGCGTGACAATTTTATTTTCAGGATATTTGTCAAGGAGTTCAATTGGTGATGCTGGCTTATTTGTAAAATACGGGCGATCTCCAGAAACTCGCGCTGCAGATGAAGGATAAATCGCAATCAGTAAGCTAATCAAAACTGCGACTGATAAAAATTTCTGATTTCTACTCCGAAACATCGGTGTACTTCTGTCTATGAGAGCTTCAGATTAGGGGACATTTTAAATCTCGACCCCGATGTATTTGGTCTCGAGGAATTCGTGAATTCCATCGAAGCCGCCTTCGCGGCCTAAACCTGATTGCTTAACACCACCGAATGGTGCAGCTGGATCTGAAATAAGTCCGCGATTGATTGCAACCATTCCAGATTCAATTGCTTCAGAGATCTGAATCGCGCGTTTTAAATCTTCGGAATAGACATAACTAATTAGCCCGAAATCGGTGTTGTTGGCTAATTCAATGGCTTCAGCATCAGTCTCGAAAATTACAACTGGAGCAACTGGGCCGAAGACTTCGTGGTTAAGAATCTCGGCTTTCTTATCTACTTCGAGAACTGTTGCAGGATAGAAAGCGCCTGGACCATCAGGTGTCTTTCCCCCAGTTAAAACCTTTGCGCCTGCTTTGATTGAGTTATCGACTAACTCGGCGATCTTGTTGCGCTCTTTAACTGAAACGCTCGCGCCAAGTTGAATGCCTGCATCGCGACCGCGTCCCATTACAAATGCGCCCATTGCAGCGGCAAACTTTTCCATAAACTCTTTTGCAACTGGTCGTTGTACATAAATTCGATTTGCGGCAGTGCAAGCGGCGCCGCCATTGCGCATCTTGGCGAGCATTAAACCTTTAACTGCTTCATCAATATTGGCATCATCCATCACAACGAATGGTGCGTTTCCGCCGAGTTCCATTGAGCAGCGGATTACATTGTCGGCAGCTTCTTTCAAAATTACGCGGCCAACTTCAGTTGATCCGGTAAATGACAAATTCTTAACTCTCTTATCGTGCAACATCTTGGCGATTGCTGGACCGGTTGGCGTTGGCAAAATTAAATTAACAACACCTTTGGGAACTCCGGCGCGATCTAAAATATCAACGATAGCGAGCGCGGTAAGTGGAGTTTCACCAGCTGGTTTTAAAATCATGGTGCATCCCGCAGCAATTGCTGGACCGATCTTGCGAGTTGCCATTCCGGCTGGGAAGTTCCACGGAGTAATCAGAATTGAAAGCCCAACTGGTTGGTGCGTTACGAGAATGCGCTTGTCACCACTTGGTGACATTCGGAAATCACCAGCGATGCGAACTGCTTCTTCGGAGAACCAACGGAAAAATTCTGCAGCATAGGCAACTTCGCCTCTTGCATCAGGTAGCGCTTTTCCATTCTCTTTAGAAATTAATTCAGCTAAGTAATCTGCTTCTTGCGTCATTAGTTCAAATGCTTTGCGCAGGATTTCACCGCGGACGCGGGGGGCGGTCTTGGCCCAGGCAGGTGCGGCGCGGTCGGCGGCGGCTAGTGCGGCTTCAATTTCGGCGTCACCGGCAGTGGCGACCTTGGCGATTACTGAGCCATCGCCGGGATCAATAACATCCAAAGTGCCATTTCCATCGACCCATTGACCATCTATATATAACTGAGTGCGCATAAGATGAGCATACTGAAAAGGCAATTAGACGCGCTAGCCGCGGTAACTGAAGGAGTTCGTGTGCCAAAGTCTTGGACAGATGGTGCGCCGCAGCCTGTTGCACTTCAGGATCATGCCCATCTAAAAGATCCGCTGCGCTACAAGATTAAGCGTCGCCTTCTGGGTAATGCACTCAACCGACATTCCTTAGGCCATCAGCGTTTATCAAAGCGATATGCCTTAGGCATTCTTTCATCTGACTGTATTTCATCTTCGGCTTACGGCAGCGAGCAGATACTCATCGCTTTATTGCCAGCATTTGGTTTAGCCGCATTTGCAATCTTGATGCCGATGACAGCAGTTGTTTTAGTAATTCTTTTGATTATCACGCTCTCCTATCGAAATGTTATTGATGTTTATACAAAGACCGGCGGTGCATACATAGTCTCGCGCGATAACTTCGGTCCCGTTGTTGCACAAATAGCTGCAGTTGCACTAATTCTTGATTACGTTGTTACGGTCGCAATTCAATCTGCTGCAGGAGTCGCGGCAATTATTTCTACCTTCCCATCGCTCGCGCCTTGGAAAATTCCGATGATCTTGTTAGTTATTGTTTTGCTAACTTACGGAAATCTGCGTGGGGTAAAAGAGGCAGGCAAAGCATTTGCTTTCCCAACTTATTTCTTCGTGGGCTGCATGTTGATCGTTTTCGGAATGGGTTTTTGGCGGCTCTTTCAAGGAACTCTTCCAGTTCTCGCCACAGATTTACCTGGCGCTGTTGAAGTAGGACAAGAGCAAGGGTTGTTAACTGCTGCGGCGATATTTATCTTGCTTCGCGCTTTTGCAAATGGTGGATCATCACTTACTGGCTTAGAAGCGATATCAGATGGCGTTTCGCTATTTAAAACTCCAGAACATGTAAACGCTAAGCGAACACTTGTAATTATGAGTTGCATCCTTGGCACGCTCGTACTCGGTGTTTCTTACTTTGCACATCAAATTCAGGCAATGCCGTATGAATCCGGAACACCAACTGTTATTTCACAGATTGCAAAGGCTGCGATGGGCGATGGCGCCTTTGGAAGCTTTATGTTTATTATGGTTCAGCTAGCAACAATGCTTATCCTCTTTGCAGGTGCAAACACCACTTATAGCGCCTTCCCATTGCTCTGTAACTTTGTGGCAAGCGATGGTTATCTCCCGCGTCAATTAACAAAGCGCGGTCACCGTCTAGCTTTTTCAAATGGAATTTTATTACTAGCCGGTGGCGGAATTATTTTGGTTTTAATCACCGCTGGCTCAGTCGAACACCTGGTCGCCTTCTATGCGCTGGGTGTATTTACCGGATTTGCATTGGCCGGATTTGGAATGACAAAACATTCAATTCGAGTAAAGCCAAACGGCTGGAAAGTTCGAGTTGTAATCAACTCACTTGCTGGTTCTGTTTCGCTAATAATTGTCATTATCTTCTCAATAGTTAAATTCACTCAGGGTGCTTGGCTAGTTTTGTTGGTTGCCCCAATCATGGTTGTCTCCTTCTTGCGCTTGCGCCGTCAATACACTCGTGAACAAGAAGCGTTATTGGTAAGACAAGAACAAGAGAGAGCTACAACTATTGTTCGTCACAACGTAACCGTCTTGGTTGATAACGTTGATATCGCAACAGTGGGTGCTATTAGATATGCGCGCAGTCTTAAGCCTCGTAATTTAAGCGCCGTTCACTTTGTAATTGATGATCGTCGTGCTGAAGAAATCAAAAATGCTTGGGCAGCTTCAGATGCCTTAGATGATGTGACTCTTGAACTTATCGACTGTCCGGATCGCCGTCTTGCAAATGCTGCAGTTGATTACGCGATCCGAATGACAGAGAAGAACGATATTGAATTAACTTTGCTACTTCCGCGTCGCTCATATTCTGGATTCTTAGGTCGACTACTGCATGATCAGACCGCTGAAGAAATTGCCGCTCCAATTTCACAACTGCAAAGAGTCGTTGCAACGATTGTTCCATTTGACGTTGACCGCATTACATCCGGCTCAGCTTTAACAACTGCGACTCAAGTCGAAGTAAAAACTGTGGCGGTTCCTGTTCCACAATTTAAACCAGTCAAAGATGTGGCAAAAAACGTTGAACCAATAAGCCACTATGCGGAAAATTTGACTCCGATCGGCAATATTTTATGGAGACAAAGAGCCCAAGTTCAGGGGCGGGTTACTGCAATCAAGAGCGCTGCGAAAGGCTCGGCGCCGCTGCTCCAAGTAGAAGTCTGGGATGAATCAGGAGGAGTAACTCTGCACTTCTTGGGTCGCCGTGAAATCGCTGGCCTGGAAGTTGGTACTCAAATTCGTGCAGAAGGTATGGTCGGTGAAGAAGATGGTGCGCTGACTATTTTGAATCCTTCTTACCAATTACTCGTTTAAATCAGCGCTGACCCTCAAAAAAATCACTCAGTAGCTTTGCGCATTCCACTTCGCGAATTCCAGCGGTGACGTCCATTTTATAAAGCGCCCGCGGGTCTCTAATAACATCCCAAACTGAGCCCACTGCTCCTGCTTTTTTATCCCACGCACCAAAAATTAGATGAGAGATGCGCGCTTGCGCAATTGCTCCTGCACACATCGCGCAAGGTTCTAAGGTAACAATTAAAGTGCAGCCGTCGAGTCTAGAATTCTGTAACCGATTTGCGGCATTTCTTAGCGCAACTATTTCGGCGTGTGCCGTTGGATCGTTATTTGCTTCGCGTTCATTTGATCCGCTTCCAATCACAACGCCATCTTTATTTATAACAATAGCGCCTACTGGAACATCGCCAGTTGATTTTGCTTTTCTTGCGATCGCGATTGCATCATCCATCAACGATTCTGGAGTTTTATTTAAAATTCTTATAGCTCCAATAATTCAGCGAATTGTTCTGCGAATCCTAAACGGCTGGCGATTGCTTCCAATTGTTCATCAGGAAATAGTTCGGCATCATCACAGAGCGCAGATAGCTCCATCTGATTTACACCGAGATCTGCCAAAATATCTAAATGGCCAACCGGTAATGGTTCTTCATCCTCTTCAGGAGAATCTAAATCGCAAAGTTCAAGAAAATCTGCGGCTACTGCGTAATCCATTGCGCATGTAACATCACTTAAGAACATGCTTATATGAGAACCTAAAACTCGAATTAGCATAAAGAATTCTTCATCGACCGCTAAAAGAGCGATTGCACCACCATTGGTTTGTTGCGACTTTAGGCGATCAATAATGTGCGGTAAATCATGTGCGTCAGGTAACAGCGCTAAATTCCAGCGCCCATCCTCGTGCCACGCAGCAACTGCGATATCTACTTCGTTCACCATTGCATCCGCCACATTGGACATATTCCCACTCATTGGGCAAGTTGGAAACCCCTGTAAGGTAGGAGCCATGAAAGTTCACGTCGCCAACCACCCGCTGATAACCCACAAATTGACCGTTCTGCGCGATGAAAAAACTGATTCGCCAACATTCCGCCACCTAGTCGAGGAACTTGTGACCCTGCTCGCCTATGAAGCAACTCGCGATGTGCGCACTGAAAAAGTTTCGATAAAGACTCCAGTGACTACTACAACCGGTTTGAAACTATCCGACCCTAGGCCCGTGGTGGTTCCAATTTTGCGCGCCGGACTTGGAATGTTGGAAGGAATGACTCGTTTAATCCCGACCGCGGAAGTTGGCTTTCTCGGAATGGTCCGCGATGAAAAGACTCTTAAGGCCAGCACATACGCCAATCGTTTGCCCGAGAATTTATCCGGACGCCAATGTTTTGTATTAGACCCAATGTTGGCAACAGGTGGAACTTTAGTTGCAGCTATAAACTTTTTAATCGAACGCGGCGCAGATGACATAACCGCAATTTGCATTCTGTCTGCTCCTGAGGGAATTAAGGTTCTTGAAGATGCTTTTGCAAATTCGGGTGTTCCGATCACGCTTGTTACTGGCGCCCTCGATGAAAGATTAAACGAACACGGTTACATCGTTCCCGGTTTGGGCGATGCCGGTGATCGTCTTTATGGTGTTGTCTAAATGGAGTTAGCTGCATCCTTTGATACACAGTTATCTTCACTTGCACCATTTATTTTTTATGTAGTAGTTGCCGGTATTGTTTTTATCGAAACTGGTCTTTTATTTGGCTTCTTCTTGCCTGGCGATTCCATTCTCTTTAGCGCAGGACTCGTAGCCGCAGCACACGGAAATATAAACATTGTCATTTTAGTGACCGCAATTTTTCTTGCCGCATTCTTCGGTGATCAAGTTGGATTCGTAATCGGCAGAGTGGTTGGTCGCCCGTACCTGGATAAGAAGGAATCTCCAAGAATCAAGCGGATGATTGCGAAATCTGAAGTGTTCTATGAAAAATATGGGTGGTGGGCTGTTGTGATTGCTCGCTACTTCCCTTGGATCCGCACTTTCGTTCCACCGATTGCAGGCGCTGCCAAAATGAATTACTACAAGTTCTTATCCGCTAATGCCTTAGGCGCACTACTTTGGGGAGTTGGAATCACACTAGCTGGTTTTTACGCCGCCACCGTGCCGTGGGTAAAGAGTTCTTCTTACGCAATTGCTGCTTTCTTTATAACCGCTTCTTTAATTTCAGCTTTGGTAAATTACCGACGCCGCCCACGACAACCCCGAGATAAGTCATAACAATTCCTGTAACTAGATAAGCACTGATCTGAACACCTTGTGTAGGTGAGTAAAGATCAATCAGTAAAGATCCGACGAGCTGTCCACCAACGCTAATTAAGGTAAATGTCAGTACGCCTAGGTGTTGAACGATCGTTGATGTGAAGGCGATGTAGATAACGCCGATTGTGCCACCCATGTACATCCACCACGGCCCTGAAGGTAGGGCAACGATCTCGGCGCGATTGATCAATACACCGATCGCTAAGAAGATAAATAGAAATGCCGTTCCCATAATGAAGTTAAGCCATGAGGTAGCAAAACTTTGGTGTGAGCTTTCATTTATCTGACCATTTAGCGCTCGTTGCACGCCAACTATTGCACCTGCAAAACAACCGAATATGACCGCAAAAATGGATAAATTCTGCGCTTCGATTCGATCAAGAACAGAGACAAGAACCGCTACAACTGTTACTCCAGCAGCGGCAACTCTTCTAACAGTTATCTGCTTTTTTCCACCACCGGTTAAACCGATTCGATCGACAATTAAAGACGCGGCAGTCTGCCCCGCAATTGAAGCGACTGAATAGATTGCAACTCCAATTATCGGAACAATTTGGGTTTGAACTGCTACAAAACTTCCACCGAGCATCCCCGCAAAGAGTGTCCAGATCGGAATTTCTTTTCGTTTAACTGCGCTTTTTATGTTCTTCATTCCATTTCGTATTGCAGGAGTGAAGATTGAAATCAAAGAGATAATTAATAGCCCTGAGCCAAAAGAAACCAGCGCAGCTTCAATTGGATTACCCATTCGATGTGAAAGTTCACCATTTGCGCGCGCTTGCATCGCAATTAAAATTCCGGATAGAGCGGCTAAAAAATCTAGCCTGGGATTACCTTTAGTCACTGTGGATGAGTGCCGTGGAATTCACGCTTATCAGCGATCCAATCCATCAGCGCAAAAAGCACTCCAGAGATTACAAACGTTAGGTGAATAGCGATTCGCCAGATTGTGCCTTCGCCAACTTCTGCTTCGCCGGCTAATTCAATGAAATCTTTCAAAAGTTCGATTACAGAAATAGCAACTAGCGAGCCAATCAACTTAATTTTTAAACCACTGAAGTCGATCGTTCCCATCCAATGTGGACGATCTTTAGATTCCAATGCGACATCTATGCGCGATACAAAGTTTTCATATCCAGCAAAGATGACCATCAGAATAAGGTTTGCCAGCAAGGTTAGATCAAGAAGAGCAAGTAAGGAGAGTGTGAACTCACTCGCGTTCATGTCAGCGGTCTTCTCAGCGAGATGCCAAAATTCAACGACGAAGCGGTATGCCAGAAGTATTAGCGCTCCGACTAACCCGAGATATAGCGGGGCTAGTAAGAAACGACTGCGGAAAAGAATTACCTCAACACCATGCGAAATTTTGCTCATGCCAGTATTTTAACTCAACCGCCTAGTTGATCTGTGATTTCTAGCCATTCTTCTTCTCGAGTGTTTAATTCTGTGCGTTGATTTTCAAGTTCCTCGCTGATTCTTAACAATTCAGCGGGATCAAATGCCGCGGATTCTTGCGCCACTTCTAGCTCAGTAATCTTCTCTTTCGTTTTCTGAATTTGTCTCTCAACGCGCACCAAATCCTTTTTGAGTTGGCGCTCCTCTGCCGCTGAGGAGGCGCTCTTTGGTTTTGTATCAGAATCGGGTTTCTGTAGGGAAGATTCGCGTTGTTCCAAATACTGGTCAACTCCCCGAGGTAAATCTCTTAAAGATTTATCTCCCAACAATCCAACAAATCGATCACAGACTCGCTCTAGGAAATATCTATCGTGCGAGATAACAATCAAAGTTCCACCATAACTATCGAGCAAATCTTCCAGTTCAGTTAAAGTTTCGATATCAAAATCATTGGTTGGCTCATCTAATAACAAAACATTTGGTGAATCCATCAACAAGCGAGTTAACTGCAACCTGCGCTTCTCGCCGCCAGATAGATCTCCCACTGGTGTCCATTGCGAATCTTTATCAAAACCTAAGCGTTCGCAGAGTTGCGAAGCCGAAAGTGACTTACCTTTTCCAAGTTCTATATGCGCAGCAACCTTTTCAACCGCCTCAAGTACGCGCCACTGCGGATTTAATTCATCCAGATGCTGAGTTAGAAATGCCGCTTTCACGGTTATCCCAGTCGTCAACTTTCCGGCGAAAGGTTGTATTTCACCAGCCAAAGTGCGCATTAGCGTTGTTTTACCAGATCCATTTATCCCAACAATTCCGATGCGATCTCCGGGACCTACATTCCAGTAAAGACCATCAATTAACTCTTTTTCACCTGCGCGTATCTGTAAATGATGGGCTTCATAAACAGTATTTCCTAAACGGTTGCGCGCAAATTTTAATAGCTCGCCTTGATCGCGCGGTGCTGGCTCCTCTGCAATCAATACATTTGCAGCATCCACACGAAATTTAGGCTTTGTAGTTCTAGCTGGTGCGCCCCTGCGTAACCACGCAAGTTCTTTACGAATTAGATTATTTCGTCTGGCATCCATAGCACTCGCTTGGCGTGCGCGTTCTGCCTTAGCTAAAACAAATGCCGAATACCCGCCGTCATACTCTTCGACCTTGCCTCCAACTACTTCCCACGTGCGATCGGTGACGGCATCGAGAAACCATCTATCGTGCGTAATGACCAGAACCGCCAAAGATTTGCGGCTGTTTAAATGGGTGGCAAGCCATGCCACGCCTTCCACGTCTAGGTGGTTAGTTGGTTCATCCAACAAGATTAAATCAAGTTCGTCGATCAGTAATTTAGCTAGACCGACTCTACGTTTTTCTCCACCAGATAAAGTTGCAAATTTTCTTTCAAATAGATGGTCATCAAATCCACCAAATAAACCGGTAAAGACCTCTCTTATTCCAGAATCACTCGCCCACTCGTGCTTTGCTCTATCTCCAATTACAACGTCACCTACCGTTGAATTTGGATCAGCTCTATCAACTTGCGAAAGTAAACCAATTTTCACTGAATTCGCTTTAGTTACTCTGCCTTGATCTGGACTTTCAATCGCAGCAATTACTTTCATTAGCGTGCTTTTGCCAGAACCGTTGCGCCCAACAATTCCAATGCGGTCACCTTCTGAAACACCGAGTGAAACTCTTTCAAGCAGCGCTCTAATATCAAAGGCCTTACTGACCTCTTCGATATTTACAAGATTGCGCGCCACGATGGGAGAGCGTACCTTTCAACCATGAAAGCCACTGACCGCCAATTTGCACTTGATCTAGATGCCCGCGATCCATTGGCCCGCTTCCGTTCCAAATTTGTAATCAGCGATACCAATATCTGCTATCTCGATGGCAACTCTTTAGGTCGGCTCCCGCATTCAACGGTCGAGGCGGTAAATGCATTTTTGAAAGATGAGTGGGGTCCTGAGGTCGTAACCGGATGGGGGCACTGGGTAGATGAGGCGCAGCCAACCGGGGATTTAATTGGACGTGCCACTCTTGGCGCAGCAGCCGGCCAAGTTCTTGCGTGCGACACAACCTCAGTAAATTTCTATCAATTAGCACTGGCCGCAATTCATGCACGCCCTGGGCGCAAGACGATAATCACTGATGCTGCAAATTTTCCAACTGATCGTTACATCTTGGATGGAATTGCAAAACAATTTGGATTAAAACTTGTGATAATTGATAACGAATCTGCAGGTTCAGCAGAGCACGAGCGAATAACACCAGAAATTCTTGCACCTTACTTGAGTGAAGATGTAGCGCTGGTCACCCTAGAAGTTATTCAATATCGTTCTGGCGCCCGCAACGATATTAAATCTCTGACTGATTTAGTGCGCAAACACGGAGCCTTCATGTTGTGGGATGCCAGCCACGCAGTTGGCGCAATCGAAATGGACTTCGATAAAAATGGCGTTGATATCGCAGTCGGATGCACATATAAATATGGTAATTCTGGCCCGGGCGCACCTGCTTGGCTCTATGTAAATAAAAAAGTGCAAGCCGAGTTG
>Ga0209355_1001818_pt1 | contig 12017 bp, 11 predicted proteins | sample LauGreSBDMM110SN_3_FD_187563 | JGI IMG/M metagenome (GOLD analysis project Ga0209355, IMG submission 187563) | Freshwater lake microbial communities from Lake Michigan, USA - Sp13.BD.MM110.SN (SPAdes) (version 2) | ecosystem: Environmental > Aquatic > Freshwater > Lake | place: Lake Michigan...
CGCCGGAGTTTCAATGGTGGGAATATCGTCTTTAGGCCCACTGGCAGGCCAGTCACGGATGTAGGCCTTGAGCAGTCGGTTTTCGAAATCCTGCGCGTCGACCACCGCCTTGGCCACGTCATAAAAAGAGATCACGCCCATCAGCACGCGCTGGGTCATCACGGGCAGGTAGCGCACATGGTGAACCAGCATCATGCGCCGCACCTCATCGAGCTCGGTGTCGGGCGTGCAGGTGATGGGGTGATCGTCCATCACCGAGCGAACGATCAGGTCGCCCACCTTGCCGCCATTGCGGTCGATCGACTCGATCACTTCGCGAAAGGTGAGCATGCCCACGAGATCGCCGTACTCCATGACCGCCAGCGAACCCACGTCCAACCCGGCCATGGTGTGCAGGGCTTCCGACAGCGGCGTGTCGGGCTTGACGGTGTAGAGCGTTCCGCCTTTGGCGGCCAGGATCTGAGTGACTTTCATGGGTGCCTCCTCACACGAGCGAACGACGGGTCAATATAGACCCAAAGAGGCCCCTTGACGTCGCGCCAACGAACACCCAGGTTCATTGAACGATCAAATCGCGCACCGTCATGGCGCTGAAATTGGCGCGCCTCCAAAAGCCTGCCAGCGCCTCGGATGGATCGAGCAACACCGACGCCAGCAGTGGCTGCGCCAGGGTTTCATCGGGATCGCAAAGCAGCACGTGCCGCGCAGCACCGTCTTCCTCAAGACGCCCCACCCAGCCGATGGCCATCAGCCCGTCGAGCACCGGTTCGACCTGCAAGGGGTCGGTGTTGAGACAGCGCGCGATGTGATGCAAGTCCAGACCGCGCCGATCGGACTTGCGCGCGGCGGCCAACTCGCGCAGCACCGACACGGCCAGCTCGAACCGATGGCCCGCAACGTGACTGCGCGGCACCACGCGCAACGCAAGCGTCGGCGCGTAAGCGGCGATCACCGCACCCAGCAAGACGATGACCCAACCAAGGTACAACCAGATCAAAAAGATGGGCACCGTGGCGAACGCACCGTAGATGTTCGAATAAGTCGGCACCTGATGCAAATACCAGCCGAGCAGGCGCTTGGCGAGTTCGAAGCCGAGCGCCACAAACAAGCCACCGGCCAGCGCATGCGCCCAGCGCACATGGGTGTTGGGCACAAAACGAAACAGCGCGGCCGCACCCACCCATTGAACGCCCAATCCGAACAGCAGCAGCATCAGCCCCACCCCCCCGGGCAGCACGCCCACGAATCCACGCGAGGCGGAAATCAGGTACGAGCTCACGCTCAAGCTCAGTCCCAGCAGCAGCGGGCCCAGGGTGGCTGCGGCCCAGTACACCAGCACGCGCTGCGCGATGGGGCGCGCGGTGCGCACACGCCAGATCTCATTGAGCGTGCGGTCGATGGTGAGCATCAAGGTCAACGCAGTGATCACGAGAATGACCAGACCTGCCGCGCCGAGCTGCTGCGCCTTGGCCGCAAATTGCGTGAGCGAGGCCAGCACCGGCTTGGCGATGTTGGGCGGCACCAGCGCTTGCATGAGGTACTTCTCGAGATCGCCCTGGAAGGTGGCGAACATCGGGAAGGCCGAAAACACCGCCAGCATCACGGTGACCAGCGGCACCAAAGAAATCAGCGTGGTGAAGGTCAGGCTGCCCGCGGTCAAGCCCAGGTGGTCTTCGCGAAAACGCTGCTTGAGCGTGCGTGCGGTGGCTATCCAAGGCCAGGTGCGAAGCGCCAGCAACCACAGTGCCACGCGCTCGCGCCACGCCTCAACGTCAGTGACCTTCAATCTTGGGCGGGACTCCATCGATGGCTATGATGCCAGTGATGACCCCACAGACCCCGCCCGCCGCCAACACCAGCCCACCCGCTGCCCACGATGTCGACGCTGCGCTGCCTGCGATGGTGAGGTGGACGCGCGCTGCGGCGGTGGGCAGCCTGCTCGGGCTGATTGTTCTGGGACTCGCTTGGGAACTGGTGCTGGCACCCACCGGCAACCGCACGCTGGTCATCAAGGTGCTGCCACTGGCGATTCCGCTGATCGGTCTGCTGAAAAACCGCATGTACACCTACCGCTGGGTGAGCTTGATGATCTGGCTGTATTTCATCGAGGGGGTCATCCGCGCCAGTGGCGACGGTGGCCTGAGCGCCACCCTGGCCTACATCGAGATTGCGCTGTGCGTGATTCTTTTTGCCGCCTGCTCGGTGCACGTTCGCTGGCGCCTTTACAAGGCCCACAAAGACACGGCAAGCACCTCAGCCAAGGCCTAAGGTCTGGCGCGCGGGCCAGGCTACTGAATCGAGCCCTTCATCGCCGCAGGCAAGGGCAGCACGGCAATCTCGATGCCCTCGTCGCGCAAAGCCGCGGCTTCATCCACGGTGGCTTCGCCCCGTATGGGACGCTCTTTCGCCTCGCCGTAGTGCATGCGGCGCGCTTCTTCGGCGAACTGCCCACCCACGTCATCGGTGTTGGCGATCACATGCTGCACCGCTTGCATCCAGGCCTGCTGCAAGGCTTGCGGATCGGCTTGCGCAGCACCGGCCGGCAACGTTTGAGAAGAAGCAGACGTGCTGGAGCGGGGCGCCAAGGCACCGCCACCACCTGTCTCCTGGGCCGGTGCTGTCGCACGCGTGGACGAGGTCAGCACGTGCGGCGCCGACGGCAAACGCTGAACATCCGTGTTGCCGCAAAGCGGGCAGCCCACCAGATTTTTCTCGAGCTGGGTGGCGTAGTCAGCCTCTGATGCGAACCAGCCCTCGAAGTGGTGTTGTGCCGAGCAGCACAGGTTCAAGACCTTCATCAGGGCTCAGGCTCTGGGTGTCTCATGCAGCGCAGGTGGACGTGTCCACGTGACAGCCCAGCGGTCTTCGCGCCAGGCACGCAGCCACATCATGCCCACCAGGGTCTTGACGTCGGTGAGCGTTCCGGCCTGGGCTGCTGCCTCCAGCGCATCGAGCGTGGTGACATCGACATCGACGAATTCACCCTCGTCGAGCGACCGTGAGCCCAGCGTCAAGCCGCGTGCAAACCAGATCTCGATGCCTTCGGTCGAGTAGGCGATGGCGTTGTGCAGGATGCCGGCACGCGCCCATTCGACAGCGCGGTAGCCGGTCTCTTCAGCCAGTTCACGCATGGCGCAATCAAGCGGTGGCTCGCCGAGCTCGAGCTTGCCAGCGGGAAACTCGAGCATCACGCGCGCCACGGGGTATCGGTACTGGCGCTCGACGATCAGGCGACCGTCATCGAGCATGGGCACCACCATGACGGCGCCGGGATGAACGATGTACTCGCGAAACGTGGTGTTGCCGTCGGGCAGGCGAATTTCGTCTTGGCGCACGTCAAGAAATCTGCCGCGATAGACCTGTTTTGAGCAGACGAAGTCTTCGCGCAGGTGAGCGTCGTCGGGTGAGTCTGCCACCGCGCCGATCGGGCGGTCGTCGCGCATGCTCACGTGGGCAGTCTCAAGTGGTCAGCGCCTTGCCGATCGCGTTCACGCACAACGCCATCAAGCCACCCGGCAGCAAACCAAAGAGCAGCACGGCTGCACCATTGAGCGACAGCAAGGTCTTGACCTCGCCCGATGCCACGATGGGTGAGGTGTCGGTGGGCTCATCAAAGTACATGACCTTGACGATGCGAAGGTAGTAGAACGCGCCGATCAGCGAGAACATCACGGCGGCAACCGCCAGCACGATGTAGCCGGTGACGTTGGTGACCACGATGGCCTGCAGCACGCTGAACTTGGCATAAAAGCCCACGGTGGGCGGCAACCCGGCCAGCGAAAACATGAAGATGGCCATCACCCCGGCATACCAGGGGCTGCGCCGGGCCAGGCCCTTGAGGTCGTCGATGTTCTCGGACTCGAACCCCTGACGCGACAGCAGCATGATCACGCCGAAGGTGCCCAGCGTGGTCAGCACATAGGTGACGATGTAGAACATGGCCGAGCTGTAGCCATTGGCTGCCGACAGCGTGTTGGCACCAATGACCGTGGGCGTGAGGCCCAGCAGCATGAAGCCCATGTTGGCGATGGTGGAGTAAGCCAGCATGCGTTTGAGGTTGCTTTGCGCGATGGCCGACAGGTTGCCAATCGCCATCGAACCGACGGCCAGCACCACGAGCATCTGCTGCCACTGCTCGGCCACGCCAGACATGCCCTCGACCAGCAATCGCATGGTGATGGCAAACGCAGCCAGCTTGGGCGCGCCACCAATCAGCAAGGTGATGGCCGTGGGGGCGCCTTGGTACACATCGGGAACCCACATGTGAAATGGCACTGCACCCAGCTTGAAGGCCAGGCCCGACACCACGAACACCACACCAAACACCAGCACCGCCTTGTTGATCTGCCCGGTGGCGATGGCCTTGAAGACCTCGCCGATGTCCAGCGAGCCCGTGGCCCCGTACATCATCGACAGGCCGTAGAGCAGGAAGCCGCTGGCCAGCGCACCCAGCACGAAGTACTTCATGGCCGCCTCGGTCGCATTGAGACTGTCGCGGCGCATGGCGGTCAGCGCGTAGAGCGACAAGCTCATCAACTCGAGCCCGAGATACACGACCAGAAAATTATTGGCCGACACCATCACCAAGATGCCCAGCAGCGAGAACAGGCTCAAGGTGAAGAGTTCACCCTTGAGGAGGTCTCGGCTTTCGGCATAGGGCCTCGCGTAGGCCAGCGAGATCATCACCGCCACCGAAGCAAAGAACGCCAGCAGGTTGCCCATCGGATCGGACACCACCATGCGCTGCATGGCATAGGAAGACAGCCCTTCGTTGTACTGCGACAGGTACATCAGCGCCACGATGGCGAGCGAGCCCTGCGTGAGACGGTAGGTCAGCGTGCGCTTGGGATCTGTGGACCACAAATCGGCCAGCGCCACGAAACAAGCCGCGAGCAGCAGGAAGATCTCGGGATATACGGCGGGCCAGTTCATCTCGTTCATGGGGTGGGCTCGGAGCACGCCAACAACAGGTGTCGGTCGATCATCAGTTGAGCTTAGACACGGCCACGTGCTTCAGCAGTTCGGTCACCGAGACGTGCATCACGTCGGTAAATGGCTTCGGATACAGGCCCATCCACAACACGGCGACGGCCAGCGCAGTCATGATCAGAATTTCTCGCGCGTTGAGGTCGGACAGCTCGGCCACGTGATGATTGGCGACCGGCCCGAAGTACACACGCTTGACCATCCACAAGGTGTAGGCCGCGCCAAAGACCAGTGCGGTGGCGGCCAGCGCGCCCAGCCAGAAGTTGACCTGCACCGCGCCGAGGATGACCATCCACTCGCCCACGAAACCGGCCGTCGCTGGCAGTCCGCAGTTGGCCATCGCGAAGAACACCGCAAAGGCGGTAAAGGTCGGCATGGTGTTGACCACACCACCGTAGCTGGCAATCTCGCGTGAGTGCACCCGGTCATACAAAACGCCGATGCACAGGAACATTGCGCCCGAGACAAAGCCGTGCGAGATCATCTGCACCAGCGCGCCTGACACGCCCAGCTCGTTGAAGAGGAAAAAGCCCAGCGTGGCAAAGCCCATGTGGGCAATCGACGAATAGGCGACCAGCTTTTTCATGTCCTGCTGCACCAGCGCCACCAGACCGATGTAGATCACTGCGATCAGCGACAGCGCGATCACGAACCAGGCCCATTCATGGCTGGCGTCAGGTGTGATGGGCAGCGAAAACCGCAAGAAGCCGTAGCCACCGAGCTTGAGCATGATGGCCGCCAGCACCACCGAGCCGCCGGTGGGCGCCTCGACGTGCGCGTCTGGCAACCAGGTGTGCACCGGCCACATCGGCACCTTGACCGCGAACGCCGCGAAGAAGGCAAAAAACAGCAGCGTTTGCACCGGCATCGACAGCGGCAGCTTGTGCCAGGTCAGCAGGTCGAAACTGCCGCCCGACTTGAAATACAGGTACATCAGCGCGATCAGCATCAGCAGCGAGCCGGCCAGCGTGTACAAGAAGAATTTGAATGCGGCGTAGACCCGGCGCGGGCCGCCCCACACACCGATGATGATGTACATCGGGATCAGCGTGGCCTCGAAGAACACATAGAACAGCAGGCCGTCAAGCGCGCAGAACACGCCAATCATGATCCCCGAGAGGATCAGGAACGCGCCCATGTACTGGTTGACGCGTTCGGTGATGACCTCCCAGGCGGCGATCACCACGATGACGGTGATGAACGAGGTCAGCAGCACAAACCACACCGAGATGCCATCGACGCCCAGGTGGTAGCGCACGTTGAAGCGGTCGACCCAGGCCAGGCTTTCGACGAACTGCATCTGCGCCGTGCCCAGATCAAAGCTGAAGATCAAAGGCAGGGTCACGACAAAGGACGCAACCGACGCGATCAGCGCAAACCAGCGCACCGACACCACTTGATCGTCGCGGCCCAGTGCCAGCAGCACCGTGCCCGACAGGATAGGCAGCCAAATGGCCAGACTCAACAAACCCATGTTCTTGTTCTCCGTGCCGGCGGCGCTCAGCGCCCTACCGAGCCGCCCAGATAGGGCCACAACTGCCAGGTCATCAAGCCGATCAGGCCCAAGATCATCACCAGCGCGTACCAGTACAGATAGCCGGTCTGCACCCGCTTGGCCACCATCGACATCGCGCCAATCAGACGTGCCGAGCCATTGACCAGCGCTCCATCGATGAAGGCCACGTCACCGCCCTTCCACAGCCCACGCCCGAGCAGTCGCGCTCCAGCGGCCAGCACGTGCTCGTTGAACCAGTCCATGTAGTACTTGTTCTCAAGCACGGTGACCACCGGCGACAGCGCACGGCCGATGGCGGCCGGAATCTCGGGCTTCAGGCGATAGAACACAAAGGCCACCGCCACGCCCGAGAACGCCAGCCAGAACGGCAAAGTGCTCAGGCCATGCACCGCCATGGCCATCGCGCCGTGGAACTCATGGGCCAGTTCTTTCATTGCGGGATGGAGTTCGGAGTTGATGAACACCGCGTCCTTGAAAAAATCGCCGTAGAGCATCGGCTCGATCGTGAAGTAGCCGATCAGCACCGACGGAATGGCCAGCAAGATCAGCGGCATGGTCACCACCCACGGTGACTCGTGTGGCTCGTGGGCGTGGCCGTGGCCATCGTCGTGGCCGTGGGCGTCATGGGACGCGGCATGCGCATGAGAGGCTTCATGGCCGTGCGCGTCACCGTGGGCGCCATCATGCGCATCGTCGTGGTGATCGTGCTCGCCCGGGAACGGTTTGTTGCGGAAGTTCTCCTTGCCGTGGAAGACGAGGAAGTACATCCGGAACGAGTAGAACGCCGTGACGAACACGCCGGCGATCACCGAGAAATAGGCGAACCCGGAGCCCCACAGATGGCTCGCGTGAACGGCTTCGATGATGCTGTCCTTGGAATAGAAGCCCGAGAACAGCGGCGTTCCGATCAGCGCCAGCGAACCCAGCAGCGAGGTGATCCAGGTGATGGGCATGTACTTGCGCAGCCCGCCCATGTTGCGGATGTCCTGATCGTGGTGCATGCCGATGATCACCGAGCCCGCAGCAAGGAACAGCAAGGCCTTGAAGAAGGCGTGCGTCATCAGGTGGAACACTGCCACCGAGTAGGCCGAAGTGCCCAGCGCCACCGTCATGTAGCCCAGCTGGGACAAGGTGGAATAGGCCACCACGCGCTTGATGTCGTTTTGGATGATGCCGAGAAAGCCCATGAACAGCGCGGTGATGGCGCCGATCACCATCACGAAGCTGAGCGCCGTGTCGGACAGCTCAAACAGCGGCGACATGCGCGTGACCATGAAGATGCCGGCGGTGACCATGGTGGCTGCATGGATCAGCGCCGAAATAGGTGTCGGGCCTTCCATGGAATCGGGCAGCCACACGTGCAGCGGGAACTGCGCGCTCTTGCCCATGGCGCCGATGAACAGGCAGATGCAGATGACCGTGACCAGCATCCACTCGGTGCCAGGCAAGGTGATCTTGGACAGTTCGTCGGCCTTGGCAAAGGCTTCGCCGTAGTTGAGCGTGCCGGCATAAGCCACCACCAGGCCAATGCCCAGGATGAAGCCGAAGTCACCGACGCGGTTGACCAAGAAGGCCTTCATGTTGGCCGCGATGGCCGTTGGCTTGGTGTAGTAGAAACCAATCAGCAGGTAAGACACCAGACCCACGGCTTCCCAGCCGAAGAACAACTGCAGCATGTTGTTGCTCATCACGAGCATCAACATCGAAAAGGTGAACAGCGAGATGTAGCTGAAAAAGCGCTGGTAGCCATCTTCCTCGGCCATGTAGCCGATGGTGTAAATGTGCACCATCAGCGACACGAAGGTCACCACGCACATCATCATCGCGGTCAGGCCGTCGACGAGGAAACCCACTTCCATCTTCAGACCACCGAGCACCATCCATTCATAAATGGTGGCGTTGAAGCGGGCGCCATCGAGCAGCACATCCTTGAGCGTCAGCGCTGAAAGGATGAAGGCGATCAACACGCCCAGGATGGTGACCGTGTGCGCGCCGGCGCGTCCGATCACTTTGCCAAACAGGCCGGCGGCGATGGCGCCCACCAGTGGGGCCAGTGGCACGGCCAGCAGCAGGTTTTGAGAAAGTTGTGCGGACATGGTCTTGGGGCTGCGTGGTGCCGATCAGCCTTTGAGGCTGTCGAGTTCGTCGACGTTGATCGTGGCGCGGTTGCGGAACAACACCACCAGGATCGCGAGGCCGATGGCTGACTCAGCCGCAGCCACCGTGAGGATGAAGAAGACGAACACCTGACCGGCCATGTCACCCAGGTAATGCGAGAAGGCGATGAAGTTCAGGTTGACGGCCAGCAGCATCAATTCGATGGCCATCAGCAAGACGATCAGGTTCTTGCGGTTGAGGAAGATGCCGATCACCGACAGCGCGAACAAGATGGCGCCCACCGACAGGAAGTGGCCCAAGGTGATGGGAGCGCTCACGGCTTGTCTCCTGGAACTGCAGCGGGATCGGGGTCGGGCAGCTCAACCGTCGGCTGCATCTTCACCAGACGCACGCGGTCGGCCTTGCGGGCCCTGACCTGATCGGCGGGATTGACGTACTTGGAGTCCTTGCGCTTGCGCAGCGTCAGTGCAATGGCCGCGATGATCGCCACCAGCAGCAGCACTGCCGCGATCTGAAGCGGGTAGAGGTATTCGGTGTAGATCTCGATGCCAATCAACTTGGTGTTGCCCATTTTCAGATCGTCGGCATCAGGCAACGGCGCAAGGCGCAGGTCGAACCCGGGGATCAGAACCGCTGCCATCTCGAGCGCGATCACCAGCCCCACCAAACCGGCCACCGGCGCGTGCTTCCAGAAGCCCTCGCGCAGGGTATCGGCATTGATGTCGAGCATCATCACCACGAACAGGAACAGCACCATGACCGCCCCCACGTAGACGAGGATCAGCGCGATCGACAGGAACTCTGCGCGCAGCAGCATCCACACGCAGGCCGCCGAGAAAAAAGCCAGCACCAGATACAGCGCGGCATAGACCGGGCTGCGGGCGGTGATCACGCGAAATGCCGCGAAGAGCATCACCGCAGAAAAGATGTAGAAGAGCGCGGGGGTGGTGGTCATGGATGTGTCTGACTTGCTGCCGAATCGCCGGATCACACCGGCATGCCGAACGAACGCTGCGTCCCTAGCGGTAGCGGGCGTCAGCCTCCTTGCTGGCTGCGATTTCGGGCTCGTAGCGGTCGCCCACGGCCAGCAACATGTCCTTGGTGAAGTACAGGTCGCCACGCTTTTCGCCGTGGTATTCAAAGATGTGCGTCTCGACGATCGAGTCGACCGGGCAGCTTTCTTCGCAAAAGCCGCAGAAGATGCACTTGGTGAGGTCGATGTCATAGCGCGTCGTGCGGCGCGACCCGTCATCACGAACCTCGGACTCGATGGTGATCGCCATGGCAGGGCATACCGCTTCGCACAGCTTGCAGGCGATGCAACGCTCTTCGCCGTTCTCATAGCGACGCAACGCATGCAGACCGCGAAAGCGCGGGCTCATCGGCGTTTTTTCTTCAGGAAACTGCACCGTGATCTTGCGCTGCAGGAAATGGCGCCCGGTCAGCTTGAAGCCTTTGAGCAGTTCCAGCAGCAAGAAGCTGGAAACGAAGTCCTTGATGGGTGTTTCGGCCGACATGGGTGCCCCTATTTCCAGATGTTCCAGGGGGACTGGATCCACAGCCCCACAACGACGAGCCATATCAGCGTCAGCGGGATGAACACTTTCCAGCCCAAACGCATGATCTGGTCATAGCGGTAGCGAGGAAAGCTCGCGCGAACCCAAAGGAACAAGGTACAGATCACGAATGTCTTGGCAAACAGCCAGAACCAGTTCCAAAACCACATCGATTGTTCGATCCAGCCTGGCGTTTGCAGGCCCAGCAACGAGAAGGAAACCGGCGACATCCAGCCCCCCAAGAACATCACGCAAGCCAGCGCTGACACCAAGATGATGTTGGCGTACTCGGCCAGGAAGAACATGGCAAACGACATGCCCGAGTACTCGACCATGTGGCCGGCGACGATTTCGGATTCACCTTCCACCACGTCGAAGGGATGGCGGTTGGTCTCGGCAATGCCGGCAATCACGTAGACCACGAAAATTGGGAACAGCGGCAGCCAGTTCCAGCTGAGGAAGGTCAGGCCCAGCTCAGCGAAGGTTCCGCGACCTTGCTGCTGCACGATCTCGGTCATGTTGAGGCTGCCCGACACCATCAGCACCACCACAAGCGCGAAGCCCATCGCGATCTCGTAGCTCACCATCTGAGCCGACGCGCGCAAGGCGCCCAGGAATGCGTATTTCGAGTTCGAGGCCCAACCCGCAATGATCACGCCGTACACCTCCATCGAGGTGATGGCCATGAGGAACAGCAAGCCCGCATTGATGTTGGCCAGTGCCGCATCGGGCCCGAAAGGCATCACCGCCCAGGCAGCCAGTGCCGGCATGATGGTCATCACGGGGCCAAGGAAGAACAGCCCCCGGTTTGCCGCGGCCGGCACGATGATTTCCTTGAAGATCAGCTTGACGGCATCGGCAATGGGTTGCAGCAAGCCCATCGGGCCCACGCGGTTGGGGCCTGGACGAATCTGCGACCAACCGATGGCCTTGCGTTCCCACAGCGTGAGGTAGGCCACGCACAGCATGAGCGGGATCACCAGCAAGATGATCTTGACCAGCGTGAACACGACAGGCCAGGCACTGCCCAACATGGATCCGCCGTAGGAGTTGACCGTCTCGAACATGTCCTGGCCTCAGACCTTGTCAAGGGTGATGGGGCCGAACATCGCACCCAGCGTGCGCGACTTGACCGTGCCCGCGCTCACACGAATGGCCTGTTCAGCCAGTGTGGGGTCGATGCGCACCGGCAGGTCGGTCGCCCAAGCACCTTGCGACACGCGCACCACGTCGCCATCGACCAAGCCCATGCGGGCTGCCACGTGGGTGGGAACACCTGCCACCTGATCAGCGGCATCGGCGGTGTGCTGCAGCGCATGTGAGCGGCGCACCAGCGCATCGGTCTGATAGATCGGCACGTCGGCCACACGCTCGAGGCCCGACACCGGATCGACCAGCACCACCGCCTGGTTCAGCGCATTGTTCAAGCGGGAGGCGATGGCCGAGGCATCACCCAAGGCCTCGGCCTTGACCTCTTCAGAGGTTTCGAAATCGAAGCCGGGCACATTGAGCATGTTGCCCAGCACGCGCAGCACCTTCCAGGCGGGACGAACATCACCCAGCGGCTTGACCACACCATGGAAGCTTTGCGCGCGGCCCTCGGCGTTGACGAAGGTGCCTGAGGTCTCGGTGAAGGGCGCGATGGGCAAGAGCACATCGGCACAGTCGAGCGCCGCATCCTTGAACGAGGTGAGTGCCACCACCATCTGTGCGGCTCGCAGCGAGGCCGATGCCACACCGGGCTGGGCCGCATCGCGATCAGGCTCGACGTTGAGCAGCACACAGGCCTTGAGCGCAGCGCCTTCCAGCATGGCCGCTGCATGCAAGCCACCTGCGATGGG
>Ga0209355_1001827_pt1 | contig 11995 bp, 14 predicted proteins | sample LauGreSBDMM110SN_3_FD_187563 | JGI IMG/M metagenome (GOLD analysis project Ga0209355, IMG submission 187563) | Freshwater lake microbial communities from Lake Michigan, USA - Sp13.BD.MM110.SN (SPAdes) (version 2) | ecosystem: Environmental > Aquatic > Freshwater > Lake | place: Lake Michigan...
AAAGGTTAGCAGTACTTTGTCATTGGGTCGTTTGGTGTTGATGTAACCCGAAAGTTCGGCATAACTGCCAATATTTTGGTTGTCTATTTTCTTAATGATGTCGCCTTTGGTTAGCCCCGCTTTTTCAGCACCCGAATTTTTGGTCACTTTTTTAATGTAAAAGCCTTCGGTTTCGCTGATGCCTAAATCTTTGGATGCATTTCCGTTGAGTTCGCCGCCTTCTACACCCAAAATTCCGCGTTGAACATTCCCAAATTCCATGATGTCTTCAATGATTTTTCGGGTAATGTTCGAGGGTACGGCAAACGAATACCCAATGTAAGATCCGGTTTGGGACGAAATCATGGTGTTAATTCCAATCAATTCACCTCGGGTATTCACCAAGGCGCCGCCGCTATTTCCGGGATTTACCGCCGCATCCGTTTGGATAAAGGACTGAATGCCATTGGTGTCTAGGTTTCTGGCTTTGGCCGATACAATTCCCGCTGTTACCGTAGACGTTAAGTTGTATGGGTTTCCAACGGCCAAGACCCATTCACCAATTTTTACTGCATCCGAATCGGCAAAAACAGAATAGGGTAATTTTTCGCTGGCATCAATTTTAAGTAAGGAGATGTCCATTTTGGAATCGGTGCCCACCAATTTGGCCTTGTATGTTTTTTTGTTGTTTAAGGTGATTTCAATCTCTGACGCGTCTTTTACTACGTGGTTGTTGGTTACAATGTATCCATCTTCTGAGATGATCACGCCCGAGCCAGTTCCTATCTGCTCTTGTTGTTGCATTTGTCCACCTTGAAACCCGTAGAAAAAATCCATCAATGGATTCGAAACCGTGCGAAAGGAAACGTTTTTCACGTGCACCACGGTGTGAATGGTTTTGTCGGCGGCTTCGGTAAAATTGAGTACTTCGTTGCTCAAGCCTACGTTATTTCCGAATTGCACGGGGGCTTGGGTTACGATACTTTTTTTAGAAAAAAGGCGGTTATCGTCTAGAAATACTTTGTACCCAGCCAAGGTTGTAATGCCACTTAATAGGGCTACTAAAACTAGCTTTGAATTGCTGTTCATACGAATCATTTTTAGGTTATTGGATATTTAACGAACGTAAAAATAGAAAAGTTATGTTGCAGCCAAAACAGTTTAACGCTCGTTTAACAGCCATTAACGTTTTATTAATAGTTTTGATTTGTGGTTTTTTACATCCGCTATTTGGTGATAATTTGTACATTTGTTTGCGTTAAAAATCACGATGAAATTCCCCTTCTATAAATACCACGGCACCGGAAACGACTTTATTCTAATCGATAATAGAGCTTCCTTATTTCCCAAAACTGCCCACGACTGGATCGCCCAACTTTGCCACCGCAATGTTGGTATTGGCGCCGATGGGTTAATTTTATTAGAGGAAAATCCAGCCGGCCAATACAGTATGGTCTACTACAATTCTGATGGAAATTTGAGTTCCATGTGCGGCAACGGCGGACGCTGTTTTGTGGCCTTTGCCAAGCAATTGGGTTTGATTGAACACGAAATGCACTTTGACGCACCCGATGGCGCTCATTTTGCACAATATACATCATCAGGTGAAATTGCCTTGCAAATGAAATCGGTAAATGAGGTTGTGGTTCATCCCGACTATGTGTTTTTAAATACGGGTTCTCCGCATCATGTGCAATTGGTCCAGAATTTGGCTAATTATCCCGTTTTTCAAGAAGGTGCTGCCATTCGTTATGGTAAATTATATGGAGTAGCAGGTGCTAATGTAAATTTTGTGGAGCCCCTTTCGGCAGCTGCATTTGCCGTGCGCACCTACGAACGCGGTGTAGAAAACGAAACGCTTTCTTGTGGGACCGGCGTTACCGCTGTGGCGATTGCGATGCATAAGTTGCAACTTACTTCGGCCCAAAAAATCCAGTTGCACACGCCGGGCGGAAACCTGGCTGTTTCTTTTGTAGAAAATAACGGCCTATACGAGCAAGTTTGTCTCATAGGGCCTGCAGCTTTTGTGTTTACGGGTGAAATTTCAACTCCCGAATAGCATGAAAACACTGCAAAACGAAACCTTATTTTTGCGTGCACTCGAGCCCGAAGATTTAGATTTTATTTACCAAATAGAAAACGACGAAACGGTTTGGGAAATTAGCCACACCAAAACCCCCTACAGTCGTTTTTTGATTCGACAATACCTAGAAAATGCCCACCAAGATATTTTTGAAGCCAAGCAATTGCGCTTTGTGATTTGCCTGCAATCGAATGGACTTCCTATTGGAATGATTGATTTATTTGATTTTGAACCCGCTCACCAACGCGCTGGAGTAGGGGTATTGATCTACGACGAATTGTGCCGCAACATTGGAATCGGATCGGGGGCTTTGGCTTTGGTGATGCAGTATGCGCAGACCCATTTGCATTTGAATCAAGTGTATGCCAATATTGGCTGCGACAACAAAGCCAGTTTATCCATTTTTACTAAATTTGGTTTCCAAGAAATAGGCATCAAAAAACAATGGAATTTGGTGCGTGGCGAATACAAAGACGAAGCTTTATATCAATATATATTCACTAAATAGTCAAGCGTTTTGAATACAAAAAAAATCATCTACATTCTTATTGCTCTTATTGTTGTCGTTTTGGCAGGTTATGGGATTTATATGTACCGCACCATTTTTGCCTCCAATACCAAGTTTTCCGAAAGCGAAGTATATGTTACAATTCCTACTGCTGCAAGTTATGAGCAGGTAAAAATGGCAGTGGTACCATTGGTAGAAGATTTAGATAAATTTGATCAAGTGGCTCAAAAGAAATCATACTCCACGAGAAAAGACAAAGCCGGACGGTTCCTGATTAAAAAGGGAATGAACAGCAACGAGATCGTGAATGCGTTGCGCCAAAATATCCCGGTTAAATTGGCATTTAACAACCAAGAACGCTTGGAGAATTTTGCCGGACGCATCGGAGCCCAGTTAGAAGCCGATAGTTTGTCGGTCTTGAATGCCTGTTTGGATCCGCAATTTTTGGCCCAGAATGGCCTCACCAAAAACAATGTGTTGTCGGTATTTATTCCAAACTCGTACGAATTTTTTTGGAACACATCGGCCGAGGTATTCCGCGATAAAATGCTGAAAGAATACCGCAAATTTTGGACTACAGCCCGATTAGAAAAAGCCAAAAAATTACAGCTTAATCCAGAAGAGGTTATTGCTTTGGCTTCTATTGTGCACAAAGAAACCGTAAAAGCTGATGAACGCCCTGTAGTGGCTGGTGTATATCTGAATCGCTTGCAAAATGGGATAAAATTAGAAGCCGATCCCACCGTAATTTATGCAGTAAAAGCCGTTTCCAACGATTTTAATCAAGTAATTAAGCGGGTATTGTATAAAGATTTAGAAACTAATTCGCTCTACAACACCTACAAGTATACCGGTTTGCCGCCTGGACCAATTGCCATGCCCGATATTTCAGCCATTGATGCAGTTCTCAATCCGGCAAAACACAACTACATCTTTTTTTGCGCCAGTGTGACCCGTTTTGGCTACCACGAATTTGCCGTTACTGCTGCTCAACATGAAGTAAACCGCCAAAAATATGTAGCCTGGGTGAGTAGTCAAGGGATAAAACGCTAATTGATGCAGTGCCGTTGGCTGGTCATTTTTTGCTTCGGATTTGCACTGCCAGTTGCTGCGCAACGTTCGGTTGATGCTTTTTTATCGCCGGCAGATTCTTTGCAAATTTCGAGAAGAAATGCTGTGGTTAGTACCGAAGTCGCTTTTTCTTCGGCGGCAATTATTGGATTGTCACAGTTGTGGTATGCCGATTATCCCAAATCAAATTTCCACTTTATAAACGATGCCAACGAATGGCAACAACTCGACAAAGCCGGACACGTGTTTTCGAGTTATCACTTGGGTCGATTCAGTAAAGAGGCTTTAGCCTGGAGTGGCGTTTCCAGAAGGGATCAGTTGTTATATGGTGCGACTTTTGGTTTTGCGTTTCTCACAGCGGTCGAAGTTTTGGACGGTTATTCGGCACAATGGGGCGCTTCCTGGTCTGATGTGGCGGCCAATGCAACCGGAACGGCCCTTTACGTATCGCAAGAATTGTGTTGGAACGAGCAGCGAATTATTCCCAAGTATTCGTTTCACACTACTGCCTACGCGCAACAGCGCCCGGATCTATTGGGATCTTCTTTGCAAGAACAACTGCTCAAAGACTACAACGGCCAGACCTATTGGCTTTCGGTTAATATACAGTCGTTTGTAAAATCAAAAGCTATCCCTGTTTGGTTGAATATAGCAGTGGGTTACGGGGCCGACGGCATGGTTTCGGCTCAAGCGCTTTCCCCAAGTTCCAGTTTATCTCCGACAGCGAGAACCCGACAAATTTATTTGAGTCTGGATGTTGATCTCACCAAAATTAAAACCAAATCACATCTTGTCAAGACGATTTGCTCGGTTTTTAACACGATAAAAATTCCAGCTCCTACCATTGAATTTGGGACTTCGAGCGTGTTAAAACTCTATACAATCTATTTTTAAAAAAGATTAACTAATTGATAGTCAGTTTTATACTATTTGTTGTATATTTGGCCCGTAGAAATTTCTCATGGTGACAGCAGGGAAGAAAAACAATTTATGATAAAAAGATGGGCATTAATCACCGTAGTCTTTGCAACAATTCTCTATTTTACTTCTGGGTTTAATACATTTATTCCAACCCGAAATTACTCCAAATCTGAATTAATTAAGTCACAATCCACTTACTTATTTCCCTCCATCAATCCACGCGAATACCAAATTTTAAGCACACCCTATACGGCTAAGTTTTTTATTGGCTTTAAGGAAGCGTTGGCATTCAAAGAATCTCAAGGTAAATATCGCAAAATCAACTCGTTGGGTTATATGGGCAAGTACCAATTTGGGGCTGAAACCTTGCGAGAAATTGGCATTTACAATCACCAACATTTTTTGCAAAACCCCATTCTTCAAGAACAAGCATTTTTGGTTTTGTTGTCCAAAAACAAATGGGATTTGCAAGATGAAATTGACACCTTTTCTGGAAAAATAATTGCCGGTGTCAGCATAACCGAATCAGGAATTTTGGCCGCAGCCCATTTGGGTGGCGTTCGCTCTGTAAAACGGTTTTTGTATAGCAAAGGGAAACGCAAGTGCAGAGATCAATATGGGTCAAGTGTACGCTCTTATATGCGCGATTTTGGTGGATTTGAAACTACTGCAATAGTTGCGCAAAACAATCCAAGAGTAAATTAATCGAAGCTTAAACTAAAAAATAAAGCCTGTTTGTTTGCAAACGGGCTTTTTTACATGCGGTGAAGAATAAAAATCGTAGGCCGGTTGTGCAAATCGATTTTTACTTTTTTCCAGTCTTGCACGCGCATCGTTTTGATGTATTCGGTAGGCAAGGTAATGTCGCAGGCAATGCACAAAAACGTATTGGGTTGCAGACATTGCAGCAAATCTTCTACTAGTTTATTGTTTCGGTAGGGCGTTTCGATAAACAGTTGCGACTGATTTTTATCTTGAGCCAGTCGTTCCAATTGTTTAAGGGCTGCTTTTTTCTCTGATTTTTCTATCGGTAAGTAGCCGTTAAATGCAAAACTTTGGCCGTTCATTCCCGAAGCCATCAATGCCAAGGTTATAGAAGACGGACCTACCAAAGGCACTACAGTAATCCCTTTTTCGTGGGCTAATTTCACAATCACAGCACCTGGATCGGCAATGCCCGGACAGCCGGCTTCGCTCATGAGTCCCATGTTTTTACCTTCTAAACAAGGCTGTATCATGCCCAGATGTTCGTTTGCTTGGGTGTGTTTATTTAAGGCAAACAAGCGCAAGTTGTTTTGTACCTTTTCTGGATAAATGCTTTTAATGAATTTACGTGCTGTTTTTTCGTTTTCTACAATGTAATCGTCCAACAATTCGATAGTTCGTTTCACTGTGTAGGGCAAAACAGCCAACGGATCGCATTCGCCCAAAGTGGTAGGGATGAGATACAATTTTCCTTTTGGTGCACTCGAATTCATTTAGGAAGGATGGTTTTGTATCAGTCGTTGGGCCAAAACTTCACAGGCCTGGTCAAGCATTTGGTAGACTTGTTCGAAACCATTGGCCAAACCATAATACGGATCGGGCACATCGACATTTTCGCCAGGAAACAACTCGTTTAGCAGTAGTTGCACTTTTTGTTTGTGTTCGGGTGTTTGTGCCAATTGAATTACGTGTTCGTAATTGGATTGATCCATGACAAAAATGTAGTCAAACTGATCATAAAAAGAGGAGGTAAATTGTTGTCCACGTTGATGGCTAATGTCGAGTCCGTTTTTCTTGGCTACGGCAACCGAACGATCATCGGGTTTTTTGCCAATATGCCAATTTCCTGTTCCAGCCGAATCAACTATAAAATTGGACGAGTGCAATTTGGATTGTAAAATTCCTTCTGCTAACGGCGACCGGCAAATATTGCCAAGACAAACCATCACAATTCGTACGGGCATGTTTAGAGAGATAATTTTTTGTTGATGTCCTCAACAAATTTCTTGAATTGTTTATCGGTTGACACCAAATTGTCCACGGTTTTGCAAGCGTGTAAAACGGTCGCGTGGTCGCGGTCGCCTATTTGTGAGCCAATGTTCGCCAAAGAAGCTTTGGTGAATTTTTTGGCAAAAAACATAGCCAATTGACGGGCTTGCACCACATGACGTTTGCGGGTTTTGGACTGCAAGGTGTCGATGTCTAATTGGAAATAATCGGATACAATTTTTTGGATGTAATCGATAGAGATTTCGCGTTTCACGTTTTTCACAAATTTCTCTACCACGTGTTTGGCCAGGTCAATGGTCACTTCTTTTTTGTTGAAGGAGGATTGAGCAATCAACGAAATGATGGCACCTTCTAATTCACGTACATTGGTTTTGATGTTGCGGGCTACATATTCGATGATTTCATCGGGCATCTCTACGCCGTCGCGGTACAAGATGTTTTTCAAGATCGAAATACGGGTTTCGTAATCGGGTTGGTGTAACTCGGCTGACAGTCCCCATTTGAATCGCGACAACAAGCGTTGCTCGATGTCTTGCATGTCAACTGGAGCTTTATCCGAAGTTAAAATTACTTGCTTGCCGTTTTGGTGTAAGTAATTGAAAATATGGAAAAACACATCTTGGGTTCCGGTTTTGCCCGAAAGGAATTGCACGTCGTCAATGATCAACACATCGATCAATTGATAAAAGTGGATAAAGTCGTTTCGGTTGTTTTTCTTCACCGAATCAATGTATTGTTGAGTGAAAATTTCAGCAGAGATATACAATACTGTTTTTTCAGGGTACTTGTCTTTTATTTCAACCCCAATGGCATGAGCCAAGTGGGTTTTTCCTAATCCTACACCGCCAAAAATTAACAGTGGATTGAACGATGTTCCACCCGGTTTATTGGCCACTGCCATACCTGCCGAACGAGCCAATCGGTTGGAATCACCTTCTAGGAAATTCTCAAAACTGTAATTGGCATTCAGTTGGGATTCGATTTTTAAATTGCGAATGCCTGGTATAATGAATGGGTTTTTTAATTCGGGATTGAGGTTTTTGAACGGAGCATCAACTTCTTGCGGTTTCATCGAGCTGCGGTGTGCACTAGGCAATTGCTCGGTAAAAGGTATTTTGTTGCCGTAGGTGTTTTCCATGTTGATTTTATAAATCAATTGGGCGTTAGTGCCTAGTTCTTTGGTGAGGGCAACTTTGAGTAATTTAACGTAATGCTCTTCCAGCCATTCGTAGAAAAATTTACTAGGGACTTGAATGTACAAAGCATTATCAGTAAGCTTAACTGATTTTATCGGCTCGAACCAAGTTTTGTAGGCTTGATCAGAGATGTTATCTTTTATAAATAAAAGGCAGTTTTCCCATACCGATTGTACAGTTTTGCTCATAAATTTGCTTAAATTTGTGTTTTTATTTTAGGTTATTCTACAAGAAAAACAGCTAGTTTGTCCTTGTTTTTTGGGGTAACAAATATGTGAACAAAAATCGTTAAAAAAAAATATTTTTCAAGTTGATTATTAAAAAATATTATTGTATGAGAATTTAAATTTACATTTTTTTAACCTCAATTTAATCCAAAGTTTTTATGTCTTTTCATCAAATTCAAGTCCGGGTTCGCTATTCAGAAACCGATCAAATGGGCGTAGTTTATCACGGAAATTACATTCCATATTTTGAAATTGGCCGGGTGGAATGGTTACGGAATAAAGGGGTTTCCTACAAAAGCTTGGAAGAAAGTGGCATTGCCTTGCCGATTGTTTCGATGACTGTCAATTACAAAAAACCCGCGCGATATGACGACCTGCTCACCGTGAAAACTACATTTAAGCAATACAGTTCGGTGAAAATTGAATTTGATTGTGAAATTTGGAGCGAAGAAAATGAGTTATTAACAACAGCTCAATTTATATTGGTCTTTGTAGACATCAAATTGGGCAAAGCTATCATTCCTCCAGCTGATCTTTTGGCTATCATTTCTACTTAATTTACGGCCTTTTTTTTAGGTTAATCTCGTATAGATTTTCAAAAGCGGCAAGCAAATTGTCCTCGTTGCTTTTGCGAGTTGCCAGTGCAATTTCGCATTGCATATCCATTTTTTGTGATAGAATTTCCAAGTTTTTTTCTTTGATTACCCGCATTACTTTATTTAAATGTGCGTAATCAAATTGGGCTACATACTCCACATCGATTGTTTTTTCTACTATAATGGCCGATTCTAAACTGAGTTGGGCAGCCGTTTTGTAGGCGCTGATTAATCCGCCCACACCCAATTTTACGCCACCAAAATAACGTACAATCACCAGCAATACATTGGTAATTCCAAACGACAACAGTTGTCCGTAAATGGGCATGCCTGCACTGCCGCTGGGCTCGCCGTCGTCGTTGGCGCGGTAGGTAATTTGTTCGGCTCCCAATTGGTAGGCATAGCAAAAATGCACCGCGTTGGGATGTTGTTTGCGAAGCACTACTAGAATTGGTTTCACTTCGTCTTCGGCGGTAATCGGGTAGGCGTAACCCAAAAACTTGCTATTTTTTTCTTTAAACAACAGTTCTTGGGTCTCTTCGGCTATTGTTTTGTAGGTGTCGAGTGTTTGCAAAAGGCTTACAGTATTTTTTTATCAAACAGTTGCACCACGTCTTCTTGCCCTACCTGCAAATTCCAAACGGATAGGTCCAAGGCTGCTGCGGCATCGGTATTTTCTTTTTTGTCGTCAATGAACAAGGTGTGTTTGGGATGTAATTCGTGTCTGGCCAATACGGTCTGAAAGCAAACTAGGTCGGGTTTGCGCATGCCCAGCTCATATGAAAAATAGACCTTTTCAAAACAACTGTAAAAATCTCGGGAGAAACTCAAGCCCACTTGGTGCTCAAAATAACTGATGTGTGTCGCATCGGTGTTGGATAACAAAAACAAGCGGTAGTTGGGTTTAAGCATTTGCAAAAATTCTAACCGGTACAGCGGAAAATCGCCAATAATTTGGTTCCATGCGCTGCGAATGGCTAATAAATCTACTGTTGGATTTTGTTTCTGAAAGCCCGATAAAAATTCCAATTCGGTTATGGCACCCATTTCGTAGGCCATATTGAGTTGTGCCAATTCAGGTGTAAATGGGTTGATTCCCAATTGCTGAAATGCCTGTGTTGTGGCTTCTTTGCGCAAATTGACAAAGATGTCGCCAAAATCAAATAGGATGTTTTTGGTCATGGTAATAAGTGGTTAAGGTATCCGTATCCATTTTTTCTTCCAAAAAGGGAACTGCTAGAAAATGAGGCGCTCGAATTCCTTCGACGAATTGAATTTCACCTGTAAACACCCGTGCTTCGTCCCAACAATTTTCATCGATAAAGGTCTGTAAGGTTTGACGGCCACCTTCAATGATCACCGATTGAATGTTTTTATGGTATAAAAATTCGGCGATTTGCGTGGCTACTTTTTGTGAAAAATCAAGTTCATTTTGGCTGATTACCAGTGTCTCTGCTTCTGTATTAAAAATAGCGCTTGTTTTTGGAATTCGTGCATGTTGGTCCAAGACCACACGAATAGGATTGGTACCCGTCCATTCCCGAACATTCAGTTGCGGATTGTCATCTATGACTGTTTGTGTGCCCACCAAAATCGCTTGTTCTTCGCTGCGCCATTTGTGCACCAATTGCCGCGAAATTAGGCTGCTGATCCACAGCGGTTGGCGGTTATCTTTTGTATGTGGCGCGATAAAACCATCGGCCGATTGGGCCCACTTTAATATAATATACGGTCGTTTTTTTTGATGAAAGGTAAAAAATCGCCGATTCAGTTGGGCACATTGAGCAGACAAAACACCAACTACAACATCCTTTCTAGCTTGTTGTAATCGGGCAATTCCGGCGCCATTTACTTTTGCATGGTGGTCTAGGCTGCCAATTACAATTCTTGGAATTTGTTTGTCAAGGATTAAATCGCAACAGGGCGGGGTTTTGCCAAAATGACTGCAGGGCTCTAGATTAACGTAGAGGGTAGATTCGGGAAGTAACGCTTTGTTTTTCACCGAATTGATTGCATTCACTTCGGCATGGGCTTCGCCGGCTTTGTGGTGCCAGCCTTCGCCAATAATGCGGTCGTTGTGCACAATAACACTGCCCACCATGGGGTTTGGGTAGGTGTTTCCCAGGCCTTTATGGGCGAGTTCCAAACAACGTGCCATGTATTTTTCGTGCAAATTCATGAGGTAAAAATAAGTATAATCTGCCTTGACTAGTGGTGTTGCATGTAAAAAATATCTGCTGCGGTTTTGTATAAAATGCAAGCTTTTTTGGGTGGTTTTTGTAGTATTTTTGTTGACTATTTAGCACACTCTATTATGACTTCGTTTCGCATTCGCCCTATAGAAATTCAGGACAATAGTACTATAGCTGCCGTGATTCGATCGGTACTGCTCGAGCACAACGTGCCCAAAGTGGGAACCGCCTATGCCGATCCTCAACTCGATTATATGCAACAAACCTATGCTATTTCGCGTGCTCATTATTTTGTGGTGGAACTAAATGGAGAAATAGTTGGCGGCGCGGGCATTCAGCAATTGGAAAATGAGGCTGCGCATATCTGTGAATTACAAAAAATGTACTTCTTGCCCGAAGCCCGAGGTAAAGGTATAGGTAGCGCTATGATGAAATTTTGTTTGGATTTTGCTCAAGCTATTGGCTTCGAATATTGCTACATAGAAACCATGCCCTATATGCAAGCGGCACAAAAATTGTATGCCAAATTTGGTTTTGATTATATTGATGCCCCGATGGGAAATACGGGTCACACCTCATGTCCGGTTTGGATGCTAAAAAAATTATAATGCAACTCAACAGCTATAAAACACAATTTATTTCCAGTTTACTTCCACTTGTAGGCGATGCCGAAGCCCAATCGTTTTTTTATTTGGCAGTAGAAAACCTGCATCAACTGAGAAGAATTGACTTGGCATTGGATCCCTCTTTTACAATCACCGAAGCGCAATTGCAACAATGGGAAGCCATTCGCCTTCGATTACTTACCCAAGAACCCATACAATATATATTGGGGAGCACTTCTTTTTACGGATTACCCTTTGCTGTAAATCCAGCGGTACTTATTCCCCGCCCAGAAACCGAAGAGTTGGTCGCGTGGATAGTAGAATATTTTTCACTATTTGATTTAAACCCAACTTCCAACTTCCAACTTCCAACTTCCAACCTAAATCGTATATTAGACATCGGAACCGGCAGCGGCTGCATCGCAATTGCCTTGGCCAAAAACCTGCCCGAGGCGCAAGTTTCTGCCTTGGATGTTTCTGATTTAGCTTTGCAAATTGCCCAATTGAATGCCGAACGAAATGCCGTGCAAATTCATTTTATTTGCCAAAATATACTAGAAACAACTCGCTTAGATCAACAATTTGACCTAATTGTGTCCAATCCGCCCTATGTGCGCGAACT
>Ga0209355_1001829_pt1 | contig 11989 bp, 16 predicted proteins | sample LauGreSBDMM110SN_3_FD_187563 | JGI IMG/M metagenome (GOLD analysis project Ga0209355, IMG submission 187563) | Freshwater lake microbial communities from Lake Michigan, USA - Sp13.BD.MM110.SN (SPAdes) (version 2) | ecosystem: Environmental > Aquatic > Freshwater > Lake | place: Lake Michigan...
AAGAACCAGGTGCGGTTGGCGCTGGCACGGGGGCCAGCAATAAGGCCAGGCTCCCAAATAAAGATCGGCAGGAGGGGTGCGCCGCGCTCCTTCGCCGCCGCCACTGCCGCCACCAGGGCGGGGTGATCAGCGAGTCGAATGTCTCGACGGAACCAGAGGATCACGGGCGGTTGCGACATTTCTCTCCGATCTTCGCATTACAGCAGGGCTAGTTTGGAGCCCAGTATAAAAATCGAACGGCCGAGACCCCGAAGGGTCCCGGCCGTCCGGGTTGCTCTAAGAGCTACTGGACTCAGCGCGCTGGGCGTCGGGTCGAGAAGCAGTTGTCGCAGTAAACCGGCTTGCCGCTGGTTGGCAGGAAGGGGACCATGGTCTCCTTGCCGCAATCCGAGCAGGTTGCTGGGTGCAACTCGCGTGGTCCGCGAGGTGCGCGTGGGGCGCCGTAGCCGCCGGCGCTGTAAGAGCTGCCACCGGTGTAGCCGCCGAAGCCGCCACCCGCTGAACCACCCTCGCGCTGCGCCTTGCGGGCATTGCGGCATGGTGTGCAGCGCTTTGGCTCCGTGAAGCCGCGCTCAGCGTAGAACTCCTGGTCCCGCGCTGTGAATACGAATTCCTGGCTGCAATCCATGCAGACCAAGTTCTTGTCTGTGTACATTCCGTTCACTCCTAGTGCTGGCTCGCCTCGTGGTCCGATGCTGGTCTCGCGAGCCCTGGATGGGAACGGTTGACTGATCTCGGTCGCGTGCGTGCGTGCTTATGTCCACCGAAGCCCGGGGGACCTACGTAGCATACGGCATCCAGCTCATCTCTCATAGGGGCTGCCCTACAATCAGCCCCAATGGGGTGCCGCTGGCCCCCCGAAGACTCATGGAGGTCCCTACGAATGCCCAGTCGAACCCTCGTCGCCGCCCTCGCCGCTGAGACGATCGGCACCTTCCTCTTCTTCGTGGTCGGAGCGGGCGCGGTGATCATGGACGCTCAGACCGGCGGGGAGATTGGCCTACTTGGCATCGCCCTCGCCCACGGCCTCGTTCTTGCCGCCCTCGGCACCGCCTTCGCCCCGATCAGTGGCGGGCAGTTCAATCCGGTGGTAACCGTGGCCCTCTGGCTGGTTGGCAAGGTCCGAACCATTGAGGGGATCCGCTACATCGTGGCCCAGCTGGTCGGCGCCGTCGCCGCCGGGTTCGCCCTCAAGCTCGCCTTCGGCGGCTTTGAGGCTGATGACACCGTCTGGTCGTTCGCCCGCGGCGGAGCACCAGTCATCGCAGATGGCCTGACCCAGGTCACGGCGATCGCCATCGAGGCGGTCCTCACCGCGGTCCTCGTATACGCCGTACTGCTAACCGCCGTTGATAAGCGTGCGCCGCAGATGGGTGCCATTTTTATTAGCGGCGCGATCATCGCCGACATCATGGTGGGCGGCCCGCTCACCGGCGCGGCAATGAACCCGGCGCGCTGGTTCGGCCCCGCGTTGGCGCTTGGCGACCTGTCGGCCGCCGTCGTCTACATCGTTGGGCCGCTCATCGGTGCGGTCGTTGCAGCGCTCTCCGTTCGCTACCTCTTCGCCGAGCGCTAAATGCCAGGCGACGATTGGGCGGCACGGCGCCCTTCGTGGCTGAAGGGGGCACAGCGCTGGCTCGGTCGACTGATTGGACTCGTTGTGCCACTGCATGCGCGCCTGGCGCTTGCGACCAACGGTTGGGTGTCGCCCAACCTTGGTGGACGACCGGGAATCATCTTGGAGACGATCGGGCGACGCAGCGGTACGCCACGTCGCGTCGTGCTCACCTATCTCCCCGACGGTGAGCGCATTGTGGTGACCGCCAGCAACTACGGCCGCGAGGGGCATCCCGCCTGGTATCGCAACATTGAGGCCGAGCCGAGCGTCACGATCATCTACAAGCGCTTCCGGCGACCATATCGCGCGCGCATTGCCCTTGGTGAAGAGCGGCTCACGTATCTGCGCGCAACGGATGATGCGACGTACGGCGTCTATGCGGCGTATGCGCGGAAGACTTCGCGAGAGATCCCAGTTGTCATTCTTGAGCCAACGCCTAAATGAGCGGAGCTGCTGCCGTACTGAGCACCGCGCGCCGGCGCCTTGTTGTTGACTCGCTTGGCATCTGGGCCATCGCCATCATCGTTGGCGGCATCTTCGGTTTTACCGCGCGACAGGGTGGGCTCTCACTGATTGAGGCGATCGCCTTCAGTTCGATCCTCTTTGCTGGCGCGGCACAATTTGCCGCCGTTGGGCTCCTGGTCGTCAACACGCCGTGGCCATCGATCGTGCTGCTGGTCTGGCTGCTCAACGCCCGGCACCTCCTCTACTCCGCCTCTGTCGCTCCGTACACCACGAAGCTCTCGCTGAAGCTTCGGGCGGGGCTCGCCTATCTGCTCACCGACGAAGCGTTCGCCCTCACCACGGCACACATTGCGCGCCTCGGCCGAATCGACGTAAAAGGCGCCTGGTATGCGGGGCTTACGATCTTCATTCCGTGGAATGTGTCGACAATCGCCGGATGGCTCGCCGGTGCAGCGCTCCCCGACCCGGCAACCATCGGTCTCGATGTGGTCTTCCCTGCGGCGATGGCTGGGCTCGCCATCGGCCTCGTAAAAGATCGCGCGGCGCTTGTTGCGCTTCTGGTTGGCTGTAGCAGCGCAGTTGCCGCAGCGCTCCTGATTGATCCAAGCGCAGCAATCATGATCGGCGGTCTTCTTGGACCACTCGCAGGGCTCGCACTCTTTCGGAGGCGCGCGTGAACAACGACCTCTTGAGCGCCGATCTAATCCCGCTCGCGATCCTTGGCGGGCTCGGCACGTATGCGGCGCGCGCACTACCGATGCTCGTTCCTGGCATTGATCGCCTGCCACCCGCCGTCCTTGAGTACCTTCGGCTGATCGGCCCAGCGGTGCTGGGTGCGATTGCTGCGGCGTCGGTGTTTGTGCAGGGCGGTGCGTTCACCGTTGGCCCTGAGGCGGTCGCCGTGTTTGCGGGCGCTGCTGCGGGCCGCTGGTGGGGCAATCTACTTGTAGGCATGGCGCTCTCGGTGTTGGTGGTGCTCGCACTGCGCGCTATCCTTGGCGCATGATTGACCTGAACGGCATCCAGCTTCGGAATCGTTTGGTCACTAGCTCGAGCCTCCTCGGCTACGGTGCGCCGAAAGGTCGCTTCGCCATCACCGGTCTCTCGCCGCTCGTAAACTTCGTTGACCTGCGCCGCTTCGGTGCCGTCACCGTGCGCACCGTCACCGAGCAGCCACGCGAGGGGCACTTCACCCTGCGCGAGTCGTGGGACCTCACAAGTCTCCCCGAGTTCTTCCGCCTCTACCGCGGCGCACTCCAGGAGGCCGACGGGGGTTGGCTCAATGCGTTCGGCTGGTCGAACATTGGGATTGAGCGCTACTTCGATGAGTACTTCCCACGCACGAGCGAGCAGAACCGCATCCTCTCGCTCGGCGGCTTTAGCGCCGATGAGTTCTCGTCGCTCGTGGAGACGGTGAACCGCCGCGCGAAGCCAGGCGAGCTCGCCGCCGTGGAGTTCAATGTCTCCTGTCACAACGTCAACTTCGACTTCAGCGCGATCATCGAAGAGGTGCTGCGACGCGCCGTTCCCGCCTCGCGCTTCCCCGTGATTCTGAAGCTCTCTCCCGACTTCGACTACCTCGAGCATGCGCGCCTTGCCGAGGCGACGGGGGTCGCTGCGATCTCTGCCATCAACACGGTGAAGGGGCTGCGGCTTGACCCAGCAACCGGGGCACCGCTTCTGAAGAACCGTTACGGCGGCCTCTCTGGGCGCGCGATCAAGCCAATCGGACTGCGCGTGGTGAGCGAGCTGCGTGAGGCGGGGATCAAGCTCCCGATCATTGCCGGCGGCGGCGTGCGCACCTTTGATGACGTACGTGAGTACGGTTGGGCGGGGGCCGACGCCTGCTCACTCGGCTCCGAGGCGTGGCTCAAGCGCATCTGGTCGCTCCCGTTTGCACCGCTCCATGCGCTGCACATTCGCCGTCTGATCGGCCAAGTAGAGAGGTGGAGCCCACGATGAGAATCACCGAGGCGGATCTCACGCCAATTGAGGCGAAGCTCGTTGCCGCTGCGCGTGCCATTCGTCCGCGCGCATACGCGCCGTACTCCGGTTACACGGTTGGCGCGGCCGCAGCCGACGAGAACGGCGGGATACACGTTGGCGCAAACATGGAGGGTGTCGACTACACCCTTACCGTGCACGCCGAACAGCACACGATGAATGCGATGCGCCTAGCCACCGATGCGCGTGCCGTCGCTCTCGCGTTTGCGGTGCAGTCGCCGGCCGATGCACCTGCGCCATGCGGCATCTGTCGTCAGAGAATCCGCGAGTTCGCCGCAAGCCTCTCTATTCCGATCGTTGCCGTCAACCTTGATGAGCGGCTCGAGATTCTACGAATCAATCGCTACCCGTTCGATCTGCTCCTGCCTAACTCCTTCGGCCCAGAGAATATCGGTAAATAAAAACGCCCCGCTGCGGCCGAAGCCGCAACGAGGCGCGTTTATCTGATCGTCAGCGTTAGCTGCGAAGATCCTTATACGCCGCCCAGAGAACTGGGAGACTTACCAAGAAACCAAGCAGAAAGACGATCGGATCGTTCACTTGCTCTTCTTGGCGAGCAGGCTGCCGAGCGAAAGGATCGCTGGGACCCACAGGCCGATGTAGATCGCGGTCTCGGTGCTCTGGGCAAAGCCAGCACCAAAGTAGTGCGCGAGTGAAAGCGCGAGGCTGGCGACTGCAGCCAAGATGTACAGGTTCTTCGAATCCATGTTTCCTCCCTAACGTTTGAGCTGGACTTCAGCCCTGCCAAAAACGGTAGCCGATCCGCCGAAATAACTCAATCTTTCAGGGCTGGGGCTGAAGCCTCATCGCCCGCAGTGAGTTCTACCCGTTCGATTTTCTCGCCCCGGTCGAGCACCTTCTTGGCAGAGGTCTTGATCTGCTCAATGTCCTTATTCGCCTGCCCGAAGTGGCCTTCAAGGCTCTCAACCCGCTCGCCGAGCCGGCCCACATCGTCAAGGATGAGGCGCACCTCGCGCTGAATAAGGGAGGCCTGCGCGGCGATTTTGGTGTCGATGTAGACCGAACGAAGATTGGTCAGCCAACCATGAATCGTATTTGGGCTGGCGAGGTAGACCCGCCTCTTACTCGCGTATTCCACGAGCTCTGCGAAGTGCTGCAGCAGCTCGCCGTAGATGGACTCTGCCGGAATGAACATGAGGGCGAGATCACGGGTCTCCCCCTTGATGAGGTACTTCGACGAGATGTCGTCGATGTGCTTCTTTACGTCGACCTTGAACTGACGCTCGGCAACGATGCGCGTGGCATCGTCGCTCGCGGCTAGCATGCTGCGATACGACTCAAGCGGAAACTTCGAGTCAACGGCAAGATCGCCGCCGCGTTCGCTGAAACGAATGAGGCAGTCAACTCGGGCGCGATTGGAGAGCGTCGCCTGGAATTCGTAGAGCTCCGCGGGGAGTACGTCTTCTACGATCTGCTCTAGGCGCACTTCGCCAAATGCACCACGCGCCTGATTGCTCCCGAGGATGCCGACAAGATCAACGACCTGGCCCTTCAACTCTTCAATCTGCTGCTGGGCGCGATCAATAATCCCAAGGCGCTCCCCAACCTGTTGGAGCTGCTCGGTGGTGCCCTTTGCGCCAGCCGCTAGCGCCTGCTGGACGCTCTCTCGGTCGCGGTTCGATTGCTCCACAAGCCCTTGCACCATGGCCGCAAGCTGTGCCGCCTGCATTGCTGTGCTCTGGTCGGGTGGGGTTGGGCGCCCGGTGCGCAGGGCTGCATAGATTGACGCAGCGGCGGCGATGCCGGTGAGGAGTATGGCGAGTGCGACGAGTAGATCGTTCATGCCAGCCATCTTGCCTGATCACTGTGCCGACTGTTTGGCACAGTCAGTCGGTCACCCCCAGGGGAACTTTGACTTCTTCTTCAGGATCGGCAGGCCCGTCTTCTCCGATTCAATCACCTTGTAGCCGTCAGGAAGTTCGGCAACGGCACCCTTCCCTGGCTTCTTGGCAAAGAAGTAGAGGTGGACCTGCTTCCCGCTCGCCACGGTGCGCGATCGCACATGGAGGTAGTACTCCGTTCCACGTGAGTTCTGGTAGCTGTACGACATATCTCCTCCCTCTTAGTGGTCAACAGGTGACCACCTTTCGTGAGCCTACGCCGCTGGGCGGCTACTGCGGAGGGGGTTGCGCGCTACGCGCCAGGGACGGGTGTGGCGCGTTCGAGGAACTCAGGGATGCGCGTCAGGTCGACGTTCCCGCCACTCAGGATGACGACCACCCGGTCACCAGGGATCACGGGGATGCGGCCGAAGAGGAGCGCGGCAAGTGCGGCAGCGCCGGCGGGCTCCACCACCTGCTTGAGGCGCTCCATGGCGAAGCGCAGGCCACCGAGAATCTCTTCGTCGGGGAGGGTCACGAGGCCATCAAGGAGCGAGGAGGCAAGCGGGAGTGTCCACGAGCCAGCGTATGGCGCGCCAAGTCCGTCAGCAACCGTGACCGGAGTTACTGGCACGACACCACCCGTGTCTACCGCCTGCTTCACCGCAGACGAGCCATCGGGCTCAACGCCGTAGAGGCGGATCTCGGGCTTGAGTGCACGAAGCGCAACGGATGCGCCGCAGAGCATGCCGCCGCCGCCAAGGCCGCCAATGACGACATCAGCCTCGGGAATCTGCTCAAGGATCTCAATGCCCATGCTGCCGTGACCGGCAATCACAAAAGGATCATCAAACGGGTGGGCATCGATAAGACCGCGCTCTGCAACGAGCTTGTTCTTCAGCTCACCCGCGGTGCCCATGTGCCCTTCAACAAGATGCACGGTTGCCCCATAGGCTTTGCAGGCGGCGATCTTTGCGGGCACGGCCTTCGCGGGCATCACCACCTCGACAGGGATGCCGTAGGCGCGGCCCGCCCAGGCGTATGCGGCGGCGGCGTTCCCCGCACTAAAGGTGATGATCCCGCGGCGCTTCACATCCTCAATGCCGAAGACCTCCACAAGTCGCGCGACGCGATTCAGCATGCCGCGAACCTTGTACGAGCCGCTGCGCTGCAGGTGCTCAGACTTAAACCGCACGCGGCCGTCGCCAAGGGCTGGTCCCCCGCTGCGGCGCAGGGCGTCGGCGGCGCCGACCGAGGAGAGGATCGGCGTGATGTGTAGCTTCCCTGCGGTGCGCTGGACCGCATCCTTCACCGCCTTCAGATCCATGCTGAACGACTCGCCCGTCAGGGGGTCAGTGGTCGGCAGTGGCGGATAGGCCGGGCGCTGTTCGCGAGCGGGTAGGTCGGGCATGTGGGAACGGTAGTACATGCGCGGGGGGAGCAGGTAGCCTGTACGCATGCTGGAGATTCGACCTGCAACCTTCGAAGAGATCCTGAACTTGCGCCACGAAGTGCTGCGCGCAGGACGGCCGCTTGAGAGCGCCTACTACCCGGGTGATGAGGCTGGCGCCGGTGTGCACTGGGGCGCCTGGAGCGGCGGCGAGCTCGCCTCCTGCGTCTCGCTCTATGCCGTTGAGGGTCCCAGCACCCAGCTCCGTGGCGCGGCGACCGCCCCCCACTGGCGCAACCAAGGGATCGGTGAGGCGCTGATGCGCGCCGCCATCGCCGCCTGGTGGTCCGACACGAGTGCCCCGCGCGACCTCTGGTGTAACGCACGGGTAGCGGCCATCACCCTCTACGAGCGCCTCGGCTTTATCGCCGAGGGGGAGCGCTTCGAGTTCCCCCAGGTCGGTCCACATCAGCGCATGCGCTGGGTCGCCCCATGATCGGCGCCCTCTTCGGCGTAATCGCCGCCTTCTCGTGGGGTGGTGGCGACTTCTTGGGCGGACTCGCAAGCCGTCGCCTCCCAACCTTCCTGGTAGTCGCTGCAAGTCAGACGGCGACGCTTGCCCTCCTCATCCCCACCGCTCTCATCATTGGCGGTGCGCCGCCGACTGGCGCTGTCCTGCCCACCACGGCGATCGCTGGAATTGTGGGCGGCACCGGCGTGCTCTTGCTCTATCACGGGTTTGCACACGGCCGCATCTCTATTGTTGCCAGCATCGCCGGCACGCTCTCTGCACTGATTCCCGTTGGAGTCAGCATTGCCCAGGGTGAGATCCCGTCACTCCTTCGGCTCGTTGGATTCTTTGCGGCCATCGTTGCGATCGTCATCGTCTCGGCGAGCTCCGTTGAGCATGCCGTCGCTGGCGAGGCGGGTGCGCACGCCGATGCATCGAGTGGCGCAGCGGCTCGCGGCGGTGCGTTCTACGGAGTGGCGGCTGGTATCTGCTTTGCAAGTTTCAGCCTGATCTTCGCCAGTGTTGAATCAGACGCAATCGTGTGGCTCATCACCATCCTTCGTATTGCCAGCGTCTCCGCGCTGGCGCTGGTCTTCGTTGTGGCTCGCCTGGTCGGCCGTCGGCCACCGGGCGATGAGCCGATTCGCGCCGGCGTAATCCCCACGGGCCTGCTGCCACGACTGCGCCTACTGCTGCTCCTTACCGTGGCAGGCACATGCGAAACCGCGGGGAACCTCTTCTTCTTCCTCGCGTCTGGGGAGAGTGGCGTAGCGGTGGCAGCGGTCTTCACCTCGGTCGCGCCAATCACCACGGTGATCTTTGCGGCCCTGCTACTAGGCGAACGCGTGAACATTCGCCAAGGGTTGGGGATTGCCCTTGCCGGCGTTGCAACCATTGCCATCGCCCTAGGGAGAGTGGCGTAGACGAACTGTTACAGACCCGCTACTATCGCTCTCCCATGACTGATACATCGCCTGTAGAGCCGACGCCCATCGCGATCGACCGCGCCAGTGGCGCGCTGCGACTCGCTGAGCGCACCATCACCCTCACCGGCACGGAGCTACGACTCCTCTCGCTCCTCATTGAGCGACTCGGCGATGCGGTCTCGCATCAAGAGATTCGTGATTATGTGTGGGGCGAGAACTGGGCCGGCGGCGATGAAGCGCTGCGGGTTGCCGTCAACCGCCTGCGCAAGAAGTTTGAAGGAAACCAGCGACGCCCACAGATCTTGGTGAGCGTTCGCGGCATCGGCTACCGCCTGATCGGCACCCGCCAGGCGTAACGCCCCTACAACTGCGCGAAGAGCGGCTTCAGGAACTGGCTCTCAATCACCAGGGCGATGTACGCCACGGGAAAGCTCGCGAAAAGGCCCAGCACTGCTGACCACCCAGATCGCTCCGTGCCGTTTCCGTCTGCGCGCGGCTGTGGAACGATCAGATAGGTGATGAGGCTGCCAAAGATCACCGTGCCAAGAACCAGGAGCGCCGCGGCCTCGGTGCGCAGATCTCGTCCGCCGATGACGCTGCTTAAATCGGCGCCGCTGCGCAGTGCGCGCTCTACCTGCAGGTCGTAGAGGAGATACGCGACCGTCAGGAGTGCAGCGATAGAGACGTTCGAGAAGACGGCGCGAAAGACCGGCTTCGGCGCATGCAGCAACTGATAGATGCGGCGGCCAATGAATCCGCGTGGTTGGCGTGACTTAGCCATGCAAGATTTCGATCGTTGGGCGTTTCGGCAGCGTCTCGGGCGTATGTGCGGCGAAGAGGGTAATCAGCTCGGCGATGCGCGCCACCTCAGCCTCGGTGTTCCAGAAGCCCCACGAGGTGCGAAGTGCTGCGGCAGATCCTGGGCGGCCGTCGAGGGGTGGGAGGCTCGGCACGCGGCGGGTGATGGCGAAGGCGCGGCGCGTGAGCTCCTCCACGAGTTGTTCGGGCTTCCAGCCGGCTACGCGGAGCGAGACGATCGTGGCGTGCCCCCCAGCGGGGGCGAGCATCTGCACCCCGGGAACGTCCCGTACGGCGGCGTGGAACTTGGCGGCGAGGCGCTGAGCGCGGTCTGTGGCCCACGGCAGGCCGACCTGCATCGAGAACCAGCCCGCCGCTCGGGCCGCCCCTGCGAGTGATGGTCGGCTGAAGCCAGAGACCTGGTAGCGGCGTGCATCAGAACGGAGCGTCCCCACCCCATTCAGTGGCTGTCCATCGAACGCCATATAGCCGCCAATGACCGGGCGGAAGGTGTCGGCGGCAAGCGCCTCGCGCGACACGCGCATGCCAGCGAGCCCCTCGACGCCAAGGAGCCACTTCTGCGATGGGAAGGCGAGCAGATCAGGATTCAGCGCATTGACATCATCACGAAGGGCGCCGACCCCCTGGGCGCCGTCGAGCACCGTGGTGATACCTGCAGCGCGCGCCGCCGCGAGTAGTGGCGCAACTGGCAGAACGCGACCGCTGATCCATGAGACGCGCGAGAGGAGAAGCAGCTTCGTTGGCGCGACGAGGAGCGGCAGCACGTTGGCCACGATCTCGTCATCGCTGAGCGGCTGACCGCCCGTGTTGCAGAGTGAGAGGGTCTGAATCACGACACCGGTGCGCGATGCAAGCGCAGCGAGACTGCCACGAATCGCCGGGTACTCCTCGTCGAACGTGATGATGCGATCGCCAGCGCGCCACTCCATGCCGAGGATCGGTCGGAGTACCAACTCCGTGGTGCTGTGGCCGATGGCAACTAGCTCGAGATCGGTGGCGAGCACGCCGGCGAAGACGCCGCGCAACTCGTTGGCACGCTCCTCGACGTCATCCATGGCGTGCTCGGTGGCGCGTCCGGTCTGCAGCTCCTGGTCGTGCACGGCGCGCATCGCGGCGTCGACTTCCGCCGGCACTGGTCCGTTGCTTCCCGCGTTGAGATAGATGCTCGCCTCTGTTGAGGGCATCAGCTTGCGAAGTTCGGTGACCTTCTCGTGATCGCTCATTCGGTCTCCCCTGCCGATCCGCTTGCCGCGCGACAGCGCGCCTCGATCGCTGAGAGTGACGCTACCTGATCGGGGCCAAGGTCGGTGCGGAAACGCACGATGCGTGGGCCGCGGAGGGTGTAGCCCGAGCCGCTGCGCTCACTGCGGCGCAACTCGTCGAACGACACCTCCACCACGATGCGCGGCTCGACGCTGCGATAGTTGCCGAGCTGCGCAACGGTGTGCTCTTCAAACCAGCGCCCCATCTCGCTCATCTCGTGTTCGCCGAACTGCGCTGAGGCGCGGCCAAGGGTTGTGAGCCGCCCCGAGAGGTCGTCGCGCACGGCGAAGGTCAACTCCGACAAGAGCGTTCGGCGACGACCAACGCCGTACTCCACGCCAACCACCACGCAATCAACGCTATCAATCGGATTCGTCAACTTGAGCCATGCTGATCCCCGCCGACCCGGGGCGTATGAGGCGGTGGTGGACTTCAGTACGACCCCTTCGGAGCCACGCATGCGCGCGGCAATGAACTCCGCCTCAATCTCTTCAATGCCGCCGACCAGTCGCTGTGGTGCAACACGAATGACGCCACCACATCGCTCTGTGATGCTAATCGCAGAGAGGGCGGCGTATCGCTCGTGGAGTGGCGTGCCGATCAGGAGTTGATCGTTCTGGGCGATGAGGTCGAAGGCGATGAACTGCACGGCGGTGCGCTCGCGCTCGTGCAGCGTGGTCTCTGCACCGCTCAGTCGTGATTGCACCGCACTCACTGGAAGAGGGTGTCCCTCTTCAAAAGCGATGATCTCGCCATCGAGCACCAGCGACCCCGATAGTTGCGCTGCGGCGGCGGCAATCTCGGGGAGCGCCACGGTGATCTCGTTGGCGTCTCGCCCGTAGAGTGCGACCTGGCCATCAGCGATATGAAGTTGCGCGCGAATGCCGTCGTACTTGTCTTCGACAACAATGGCGCCGGCGGCAATCTCGCTCAGTCGCTCCATCGCTTCGGCGGCGCTAGCGGCGGGAGCGGCGAGCATGGCTGGAATCGGATGGAAGTAGTGGAGCGTCGCTTCGGCCAGAGCACCACGCTTCGCCAGAAGCGCCACGCGACCGGCATCCCCCTCAAGGGTCATCGCCCATCGCACATCGCTCACCTCTGCACTGAAGGCTGTGGCAATCGCACTCTCCAGAAGGCCGTCGCGCAGGCCGA
>Ga0209355_1001831_pt1 | contig 11981 bp, 20 predicted proteins | sample LauGreSBDMM110SN_3_FD_187563 | JGI IMG/M metagenome (GOLD analysis project Ga0209355, IMG submission 187563) | Freshwater lake microbial communities from Lake Michigan, USA - Sp13.BD.MM110.SN (SPAdes) (version 2) | ecosystem: Environmental > Aquatic > Freshwater > Lake | place: Lake Michigan...
TTCTTTATTATTAACTTTACTTAATGGCGTTTTTTCTAACCAACATAATTCATCATAGCATTGTTTATCTAATTTTTGCTTGAAAAAATTCCATATTTCTTTACTATTATTTGTCAAAATTTTGTTGCTATTATTAGCATTCCACACATTTTTAAATAATTGCAAATTATTACGTGTATAGCAAGTATAGTCTTTCAATTCGGTATCTACATATTTACTTTGATATGGAGAGCATTTGAGTTTGCGAAATTTACGCGTATTTTTTTTAAATTTGCGACTTATTTTCTTAAATGTATTATACATATTACTATATTATTATTTAATATAGTAATATAAAATAAATTTTTAACTGCGTTTTTGTGGAAGTATTTTTCTTTTAGTGTTTGAGCTTTTTCTAACAACAAACAAATCTAAATTAGTTATGCATTTTTTAGCGCACATACTATTTAGTGTTGTATTATATAAATTGAAATCATTTAAAGAGGTGTCGGCGCAATAATTCGAGTTGTTATTGAAGTCTTTAAGCTCTTCTTTTATAGAGTTTTTGAGCTTTTTTTCCTTTAAATGGCTTATTAAATTTAATATATATAACAAATAATAAAGTTTGTATTTCTCTCCATTTGCTATTTTAGTGTCGTCACTATTGCTATTTTCTATGAGTTTTTCTAAAGTTGTTGCATTATATTTAATTATTTGATCTTTGTAAGTGGCTATGTTTTCTTCTATATTAGTATAAATGTCTTTTAATAAATAATTAGTGCTGAGTAATTGATCTAATTTATTTGTTCTAAAAGACGGGTTATGATTTTGGTTTGCAAAATAGCGTATATCAATATTGTTTATTGCTAGGTCGGCTTTTTGCTTGTCTAAAGTCTCGACTTCTTTTAATCTCTCGACTTCTAAGTTTTCTTTTTCTTTTTCTTTTTCTTTTTCTTGATCTTCAATTAAATCTATATTTACAACTTTTAATTGTTTTGATTTTTTCTTATTTTCTTTAGTTTCTTTAGTTTCTTTATTTTCTTTTTTTTCTTTTAATGTGGTGCTAGTATTAAGCATTTTATTATAAATTTATTTTATATTTTTTAATTGAACTCGTGTTGAATTATAAAATAATTCGTTGCCAATTGTTGAAAATCTATTTGGATTAAAGTCTTGAAATTGTTGTTCTCTAAATAATAAATGGCCATCTAAATTTTCATTTTTGGGTGCAAAATTAATATTGTTTACATATAAATCACTGGTGCTAGGTGGAATATATGCTTTTTGGTCTGCCTTTTGTAGAGCAAAAAACTGGCTTCTCAAAGTAGACTCTCGATCTACATTGGAAGCAAACCCACAATAATGCATTTTACTAGTTCCAGGAAAGAAAATGGAACTAGTATCATAATTGCTATAATTAACTATAGGTTCTACTGATTTTACTAGCGGTGCAACAGTCGGCATAAATGTATATTTAGTATTTACTGGCCTAAATGAAAAATTCATTGTTAGCCCACCCGACGGATAGTTTCTATTAGAAATCTCACTATTTATAAAATTTTGCTTATCAAAGTTAGCCAGCTTTATATTGTAAACATCATTATCAATAGTTACACTCATTATTAATAATATAATATATATAATTAATAAAAATAATATAATTATATAAATTAAAGCTAATAATTTAAAAAAAACTGCAAAACCGCAAAACTGCAAAACTGCAAAACTGCAAAAAAAAACCTTATATAGTTTATAACATTAGCTCTATATTGTTTTCTACAGTTAATCTATTAACGCTTAATATTATAATTTAAATAATATTGAAAATTATTCAAATTATGCTTATGCTTATGCTTATGTGGTGTATTGCTAGTAAACATTAGTGCCTTATATTCTCTCGCTAGACTAGCCCTATGATTGCGTTGATCCTTCTTAAATTGATTAAGCCTGTTTTTCTCTTGTGCCTTTAAATAGTCTATGTCAAACATATTTGACATAAGATTATGATTAGATAGCAAGCTCATTAACACAAGCGTTGATGTTGCCATTTTAACTTAATAATAATAATTATAAAAAGAAATCAATTTTTTTATGCAATTAAATTTATTGTGAGCGTCTTCTATGTGAATGTGAATGCTGTGATTTGCTTTTATATCCTTGAGCAGTAAACTGACCTAATGGGACGTTGCTTAGTCCATTCCGACGCTCAAGATTTGTATTTATATAAGATTGAAATTTCCACGCGTCAGGCACCGCTAACTCTTGTAATTGTGAAATAGGTGTTTGCAGGCTAATCAAAGTAGCTCGACTAAAGGTGTGAATTTGATTAGTTAAATGTTCAAATAACTTTTTACACACTTCGGGGTCATCTTTAATAAGATAAACAATTTTTTCTTGCATAGCCGGGTTACCTGATACACCAACTAATAATTGTTTAAGCTGATAACCAGAGAGATGACTAATGCTTAATTTACCTTTACCTAAATGACCCTTGTAAGCTAGTCTTTGTGTTTTACTTCTATTGCTAACTTTTTTTCTACGATTAAGTGTTTTTTTACGCATATATTATTATTAGTATATATTAATAATATTAATATATTAAAATAATGTAGTAAAAAATTTATATTTTAATATATGAAAAAAAATGTATATTAATAAATCTATTAGTTTTCAAGACCTGTTTTATCATTAGTAAACCACGTCATTTTAATAGCAGCAATATTATTTCTAATAATATTATACGATACGCTTAAAGCATAAAAACTTATTAATTTATAATAGTCTTCCTTTATTATCCACTTTAATACTTCCTTATAATTATTATAGCTATATGAAATAAGCACTATGTTCGGTATAAAATGCTGAATTTCTTTATGTCCAATAGTTTCAAGCTCTGCCCACTTTTCATTTTTTCCAAATAATTCATAATTATAGTTGTCCAATATATATTCATCCATAGTTAAATAAATGTTACTAGAAAAGTTATATAAATCCAAATATTTCGTTATATTAGTCTCGCTCATAACAATAAGCTCTATGCTTTTTTTAACACTAGCAATTAAATCATTAGCCTTAAGCATTTGTAGTCTTGCTATTAATATATTGCTATTAATATATTACTAATAACTTAGTTAATAACTTAGTTAATAACTTAGTCAATTTTTTTATATATCATTTTTTTGTATGATGTTTTGTTAACTTATTATTTATTTCTACAATACATTGACTTGTAGAAGTTTCAAATAGATCCGGTATAAACGCGTGGATTAGCGCTTTAATTGCTGAAATAAACAATATAGCAACATAATTTAAAGAAATAAACATATGTTCAAAATAGCCCATATTCATTGCTTTTAAATGCTTAAATTCGAAAAACATTTTTTGCTATAACATAATATAATAATATTTTTCTAATAACTATTATAAAAAAATGTATTAATATTATGAACTATAATATTTATATGATATAACGTATAACTTAAATATAATAAACCTATTATTAGTGCTACCATATTTCTTGATATAGTATAAGGCCAATAAGGTAAATAATATATTATTGCTAATGCTATTAGGCCAAACACATATATAATATTATTATATGCAAAGTGCCTTTTAACATTTAACAATGGATAAAAACCTGCAATGTGCATAATAAGCCCACCAATTAAAATTCCTAACAATTGTTCTCGCTTACTCTTATTATAGGAGTCAATTAAACCAACTATTCCAATTAATAGGAAAATTAAACTTACATATTTAATATAAGAATTAAAATAGTATATTAACACTAAAACGAGAGGAACTAAAACCCAACTTAATTCACCATTACCTATTTTATAATGATAGTAATAAATAGCATTGTTTTTGAATATTAGTTCCATTACTCTTTTTTGTAATTATATATAAGTAATTTTTATAATTATAAAATTTTCAAAATTATAAAATTTTCAAAATATTAATAATTAGTTATATATAATGACATCTAAAGTTGTCGGTGAAGGCACATATGGTTGTGTATTAAAACCGCCAATTTTATGTAATGAAACTAGTAATCTTGTAGCACAAGATTATGCTAATAAAATATCCAAAATAATGACCAGACAACACGCTATTAATGAAAATGCAGAATATAGCGCAATAAATAATATACAAGGTTTAGATAAATATGCTATAACTGGACCGCTATTGTGTAAGCCTTTATTAGACAAAAATTTTAATGCTAGCGTTAGTAAATGTAAAACGCTAAAAGTTAAAACCGCGTTTAAGAATACTAAGGATGATTTACGTATGTTATTATTAGAAGACGGAGGCTTAAGCATATATGATCATATAACTAAAGTGTTTATGCTACAAAGCTTAGACGAAAAGAAAGTCTTTTTGACCTCATTAATAAAATTGTTTGATGGACTACTCTTTTTTCAGTCTAACGAAATTATGCATAGAGATATTAAATTAGCCAATATGGTATATAATGTAAATAATGGTAGAGCAAAATATATTGACTTTGGACTAATGACAAACTTTAAAAGATTTGCTAAAAGATGTAGTTCAAATACTGAGAGATTAGGAATAAGTCACACTTATTATGCGCCTGAAAATAGTTGCTCAAACAAATATTCGTTTAATTCTAATAAATTAAAATGCACTAAAATTAAAGAGCATTTTAAAACACACGAGGACTTCATTAGCTATTTACAAAAATCTTTTGACATTTATTGTTTGTCTTTAGCATTATTAAATATGATGCATGTTTTAGATTATAAAAATAAAGGTCTAAAAAAACAAGCTATTGTACACTCGTTTTTTGAGGAAGTTAGTATATTATTGCTTGATTATGTTAATTATGATGTTAGCAAGAGAAATATTAATATATTGCAACTTAAAGAAAAATATGTTGCCTTACTAAAAAAACACGATTGTTATTTAAAGAAAGCCACACAACCCTCTCCAGAAGTTATTGATGTTATAGAAAAAATAAAGAAAAAAGAATTTAAAGCCGACTTAGCCAAAATATGCCCTCCTGCTAAGCCAGTGCTAAATCCTTCTACAAATAGATGCGTTGCTGAGTGCAAAACTGGGTTTATTAGAAATAAGAGTTTTAGATGCGTTAAAATGAATTTAGCAAAGGATTTAGCAAATAGTAAGAAGAGTAGTAAGAAGAGTAGTAAGAAGAGTAGTAAGAATAATAGTAAGAATAATAGTAATAGCGTAACAAGGAAGAAGCACAACACTAGTCTAGTAGTTAATAGTTCTTCAATTGCTAAAAAACAACACTGTATAAGCAAGAATAAAGATTATAATCATATTACAAAGCGTTGTAATGCTAAATGTCCTAAACATAAAACACGTAATTCATTATTTAAGTGTGTTTGAAAAAAAAAATTGAAACCTAATTTTTATAGTTTATAATTTATATTAATAAAGTATAAAATGGAAACTTATTGCAATGAAAAAATTAGTGATTTTGATTTATGTGGAACACAATATAGTATTGAAGTTTTAACAAAGCATATGCATTATTTAAATAAAAAAGTGGTGCTTAATACTCAACATCTAACAGCCCAATTTTGTGTAAGATTTATTTTAGATATGGACATTGAGACAGGAAGTGAAGACAGTTATTGTTATGATAAAAATCATATTCTTAGTAGACAAAAACATATTACAAGCGAAGAATTTGATAAAGCTTATGAGTTATATAATAGCTAACTAGCTAAATAACATATATTAAAACATATTAAAGCATAAAATATATGTTTTATTTAAGAAGCTATGGATATAGAACTCCTGCAACAAGCATTAGAAAATGATGCTAATTTAAATATTATTAATACAAATATTCAAGAAATTAAGCGCAAGAAAAACGAAATTTTGCAAGAGCTAGGTCTTAAGCGTGACGATTTAAAAAGTTTTCATAAAAAATTAAACGGTTATATGTATGTTGACAACTTAAAGGATCTAAAATATGGGCGAAATATACGATGGGTTAATTTAAAAAAAATAGAGCACATTAAAATAACCAATGGATCGATTTTATGCGATATTAAAATACACGACAAAGGAATTGCGCTAGTTTTAAAAGGCTATAATCATAGTTTTATTACGCTCTATTTAAATGAAAATATCATATTTCAAAAAATAAATGATGAAGAAAAAATACTCCTTAAAGCAGTTGACTATTTAAATAAACAATAATAGTACTAATATTTATAGTATACTAATAAAATTGATTATTTAGCTATACTTGTTTTTTCATTATAAACAAGTATAACTATATTAATGATATGCGCGCCTTGTGACTATTTAAACATATATGAATTGCCTAATGATGTTGGAGAGATTATATGTGGTCACCTTTTTAAAGATTATCAATTTCTTGCAAAACTTAAAACAACGTGTAAGTCGATGTATAAAGCTATTAGTGTTTTTGCTATTGCTAAATTAATGTTGTATAGCAAACTGGGACAATTTAGTTTTCGCGAATTATGTATTAATGTTGATTGTTATGAAGACAGTTATGATGTGTTTACATTTGTTCATAACTATTATTATAGTCGCTACTTACATTCAAGACAATATGCATTGAATGCTACAATTATTATAGTTAATGCGAAATATTATAACTTTAAGTCTCATTATTGTTGCGAGTGCTTGAAAAAGTTTGTGCTTGTTGGTTCTAACTCAAATGTAATAGAAAACTATCAAAACTCGGAAGAAGTTAATATAAGTTTTTAATGCATTAAAGACCAAAAAAATTGATTGTTTTTTTTTGTACTCAATTAAATTAATATGTATAAAAGATGGTTATCACTTTTTGCGACCTTAACAATGATGTTATTCAAATTATTATAGGTTATGTAAAACAGTATAATTATCTTACGTTACTTAAAAGGACATGTAAAGCTAACTATAATAGCGTTTCGCAGTTGTCAATTGCTAAACTTATGCTGTCTTACAGACTTAGTCAATTTTCACCAAGAACATTTTGTGTTAATATTAATTGTTGTGAAGATACTAAGGAAGTATTTTATAAACATTATCACAATACTAATTCTGATTACATTCATAACAAGCAATTAGCCTTACAGAAAACAATTGTCTTAATTAATGAAAAAGAATATAAGTTTAATACGCACTATTGTAGCGAATGCTTGAAAAAGTTTGTCTTAGTTGGAGACTTGAGAAATGTTAAACACAATTATGACTATATAGATGAAGTAAATATAACTTATGCAAGATGTAAGTATATATTTGCATAATGATTTAAAAAAAATTGATTACTTTTTTCTCTCTTAACGAACTAATTATAATAGTGAATTATGGAATTCCATACTTGTGCCTACGAACCCTCTAATGCTTATAACTCTGATTATGGTAAAATTAACATTGGTTCTGTTATTATGTGCTTCCTTATTATTTATAGCACAACTTTAAGTATTGTGCTAAGTGTAAAACAACTTATTCAAGTCATTAAGGAAGAAGAAGAGGAAGAAGAAGAGGAAGAGGATGAGGATGAGGAAGAAATTATTAAAGAAGTGGAAGAGGAAGTTATTAAAGAAGAAGAAGTAGAAAAAGAAGTAAAGGAAGTAAAAGAAGAAATTATTAAAGAAGAAGATAAAGAAAAGAACGAAGAAGAATTGTTGCTTGCCAATTATAATGCTAAAGAAAGAGCATTAGCATTACAATCAGCATATGACGAACGTGCTAAACTTACATTTGAAAAATGGCGCGAGGCATATAGTAAATTATTTACTATACGTTCGCGTGATGACGGGAACTGGACCTCCTCCTACACCGAGAACGCCAACATGTATTATACCTTTTTGTCAAAAATGCAAGAAGAATATCTTGAAACAAATGAAAAAGTAACTCGTTTAGAGGCATTTAATGCTTTGAAAAAAGCAAGAGCTATAGACTTAAACCATTTTAAAGAGTTCATTCATTTATTCAATTCATAAATAGCAAATGTTGTTATGTTTTTTAAAAATTGATTTCTTTTTTTTCAGCATTTATTTATAGTCCGGATCAAAGAGCAAAGAACAAAGAACAAGCACTATGTCAAGCAGTATCTGCGATTTGTCATCAGACCACGTCTCATTTTCGGTCGCACAAGAGAGATTGCAAGAGTTTTTTGAGAAGTTCGTTCCGACTAAACGAGAATATTGCATCAATCCTGAGTGCGTACAGGAGACGGAAGGTGCAATGCTGTATATATGGGAGGCTCACTCGCAGAGTTATGAACACATTGAACGGCAGACGGCATTGAACATTACAACCATGTGGGTGAATGGAAAACCACATTGGATAAGGTCACATTACTGCTGTGAGTGCTTCAAGAAATATGTTTTGGTGGGAGACAACAAGAATGCTTCGCAAAACTATGGAAATTATTGTGACGGAGTTCAAGAGGTGGACGTCTACTTTCATAATGAGCCCTGGCCTTCTACATGGTATAATTGTGTTACAAAGGAGGTTCACGTGCTTACCGAGCTTCAGCAATATATGTTGGAATGCAACTAGATAGATGTTGTTATACTTTTTTAAAATTGATTTCTTTTTTTTGCCATTTATTTATAGTCCGGTCAAAAAGCAAAGAGAGAAAAGCAAAAGCAAAGAGCGACAAGCTAAAAGAATGAACTGCGCTCTCAACATTTGCGACTTGCCAAGCGAGCTCATTGCACTCATTGTTGACCGCCTTGGAGACAAAGACTATCTCGTAAGCTTCAAGGAGACGTGTGTCTTGTTTAGCAAATCAGTGAGCCAATTTTACATTGCGGGGCAGATGGTGTCTACAAAGTATGGAGCGTTTACGGAACGCTATGTTGACAAGCGCTTTGAGAACCAGTATATAATGGGTGACTGTGCAAACGCAAACTGCTACCACGATACTGAAGCAGTATGTGAGTATGTATGGAATTATGGTTACAGGCGCTACAATCATCGCATTCAAAAGCCCATGCAGTCAACAACAATGTTTGTCAATGGAAAAGAGTATCCAGTCAAGCATCATTATTGTGCTGAGTGCTTTGTGAAGTTTGTATTAGTTGGGTCAAATCCAAATGCGTCACGGCACTACGGAGATTATTGTAGCGATGGCGACAAGCAAGTGAACGTGACCTTCAACGAGGAACCGACACCTTCAACATGGACACATTTTCAAACGCGGGACAAAGAACCATTGACCCAGTGGCAAGTAGATGCTATGAATGGTAAGTTTCCATAGCATATACTTGTACTGTGTTGCGTAGCGTTGCGTTGTGTTGTGCATTTTCTCTTTTCTTTTCATATTTTTTGTTTTTATTGCTATATACTAGCTATTCTACCAATTTAAAACCGTCTTCAATAATATTATAGTTAAACCCCCAATCATCTATTGTTTTTGGCGTTATACATCCATTTTTAAACGCCTCATTATAATTCCAATAATGTACTGGCTCAAGTATCCATTGCTGACTATTTAAATCAACTAATCCAGAAGCATCAAAATCAAATAATTTATAAACTCCATCTACCGATTTTGCCAAGTTATCAAACTTCCAATCTACATACATAATTCCTAAGCCTTGTAAAAAAGTTTTCACGTTTTCCATTACTTCTTGTATTTCAATTAGATCATTATAGCTCAGTGGTTCTACTCCAACATAACACGACGCCGATTTTTCAGTGCATAATTGCTCCATAGTAATATGATCATCAGTTATATCATAATAATTAACTATATTTGGATGCGGATGTTCCATTAATATTTTAATAATTGCTCGTTCAACCTTATTTGAATATGCGTGGCTTTTAGTGAGCGGAGGACCATATTTTCTAAAAAAAGGAAGTCCATCATAAGTTTCGTCTGTTTTTGATGTGCTGTCACTATTCATATTATAAATGGTAGATTGTTCCATTATTTTCTCAGTTTCTTAGTAGTCTTGTTTTTTAATAATAACTGTGCTATATCTTTAAATAGTTTATGTTTATTATTCTTGCTGGATTTAAGAACCATCTTTTTCTTACAACTAAAGCCGTTTATTTTTAGGTGTTTTTTTTGTAAAACGCTATAAATACATATACCAATAGCCCGGCTTTCTGGATTATTTGCATTTGGAACTTTTTTAATACAGCTACAAAGTTTTTTAGCAATTATGTGCTCGGCTAATTTCTTAAGATGGCTAGTTGTCGTTTTTTTAAACGGCACATTGTAATAATCCAAAATTTTTATATAGTCTGCTTTAGTTAAATCCATTATATATATAATTTATTATTTTTTTTATTTATCATTTTTTTATTTATCATTTTTTTATTTATCATTTTTTTATTTATCATTTTTTTATATTATATGATTAAAATATTAAAATTATATAATATATAATGAATACTAAAAAACTCTTTAGTTATACATTGAAAGTATCTGTAATTGTTCAATTTGCAACATTAGCAATTAATTTATTGGTAAATACAAAAAATATACCACGTGAATATTATATAATAAAGGACTTGTTTTTTTTAGAATTATTTGTCCAAATAATTGAAGGCTTGTTTTACATTTGGCTAGCTTATAATTTTAAGAAACTAAGCAATATTACACCTAACAGGTATATGGATTGGGTTCTAACAACACCAACTATGCTTATAACACTAATTTCATATTTAATATTTTTAGAGGCAAAGGTTACAAAACAAACAAGCACTTTGAGATTGACCTCTATATTAAAAACTAATTATAAAACGCTAGTTCCAATATTGAGCTTAAATTGGATGATGCTCTTATTTGGGTATTTAGGTGAAATAAAAGTTATTCCAATAGTTTATAGCGTAGTATTAGGGTTTATACCTTTTTTAATTTATTATTTTATGATTTTTAAAAACTTTGTAGCTAATAATAAATCCACAACAGGATCAGGATTAAATCTATTTATTTACTTTTTCTTTTTCTGGTCGTTATATGGAGTTGCTGCATTTATGCCATATTATATTAAAAATATATTATATAATATATTAGATCTATTTTCTAAAAATTTCTTCGGAATATTCTTGGTCTATATTATTTATACAAATAGTTATTAGATTAGGCAGTAAGTAACAAACTATTTATAAATAGTTGCATTAGTAGCAGTAGTAGCAGTAGTAGCAATATTAGCAATACTACTTATTCCAGTGCTAATTAATTCTGTTGTTTTATTTTGTAAATACTTCTCTATTGATCCGATTAGAGCAGTTGATAACAATAAAAATATGCCCGATGAAAATACTAACTGTCTATCAAATTCTCCAAAATCCCGCCCTTTATATGTAAAAGGATTATACCTTATAACTAGCAAAATTCCTATATATATTTGTAAAAATGTTCTCAAATAGCGCATGTATTTCGGTGCAAAACCTCCTATTCCTAATAACACAATTATATATAATACAAAACTTATGTTTATCAAATATAAAAATAATAACTCACTAAATTTTCTATTTTTATACATATTATTAATAATTAACAATATTATTAATTATTAACAAAAATTCATAAAAAATGTAAAAAACTCATAAAAAATCTATAAAGTTTCATAAAAAACTCATAAAAAATCTATAAAGTTTCATAAAAAACAAAAAAATTCATAAAAAAACGCATTGAAAAACCCAACACCATATAACATAACGATTTTTTAAAACAAACAGCAAAAAACAAAGCCAAAGGCACATAAACTTTGCAAATCTCTCTTTTTACCGAATTTATATTTATAGAATTTTTTTTGATTTTGGACATTTATAAAGTCCATTTTTAAATAGTGCAAGCCTTTATAGGTTTTTTAAAAACAAAACCAGGGATTTTTCAGTTTTACACCATAAAGCTTTTATAAAATTTCTAAGTATGCAAAAAAAGTCCTTACCATACATTTTTAGTCCTTTTTTTGATTTTTTTGCGCGTTTTTTATAAGTATAAAATACTTATAAAATACTTATAAAATACTTATAAAAAACGCGCAAAAACGCGCAACTTTTTACACACTCGAAATTTTGTT
>Ga0209355_1001839_pt1 | contig 11951 bp, 5 predicted proteins | sample LauGreSBDMM110SN_3_FD_187563 | JGI IMG/M metagenome (GOLD analysis project Ga0209355, IMG submission 187563) | Freshwater lake microbial communities from Lake Michigan, USA - Sp13.BD.MM110.SN (SPAdes) (version 2) | ecosystem: Environmental > Aquatic > Freshwater > Lake | place: Lake Michigan, USA...
TCATCAAACGCTTAGATGGCATGGGTGTCTCAGCCGTAAGCATTGAACAGGCTACGCCTGCTGCGCTGAGAGCGCACTTGAAAAATGAAATCGACACCTTGGGTGGCTTGCTGATCAAAGCAGGTGTACTAGCGAACTGAACTTTAAAATTATTTGGACAGGGATCAAGGTATGACGCTGGACAGAAGAAAGTGGTTTGTGGGTGCGACGTCCCTGCTCCTTACAAAAACACTCCTCGCACAATCAGACAGCACTCATGGGGCTCATGGCCACCATGGTGCGCATCCTGCGCTCCCTAAGGTCAACCCCTCGCAAGAGCCCTACGCCAAACTGCAAGGCGGTGTGCCACATCACTTAACAGCTGATCAAGAGTCACAACGCTCGTTCACGAGTCCTGCACCTAAGGGTCCTCCAGGACGTTGGATCACACGTGCTTCATTGCCCATTCCGCGCAGCGAAATGGCATGGGCCACTGAATGGGCAGGCAGACTTCATGTCATAGGCGGCTATGGCGAAGGGCGCGTCGACAGGGGCTACCACCACGTCTATGAACCTAAGGCCGATCAATGGCACTTGGCAGCCCCACTTCCTCGAGGCGCTAACCATGTGGCCGTTGTCTCTCTTGAAGGTCGCATCTATGCGTTTGGCGGCTTCATTGAACAAAATCGAAATCCAGACAACCACGCCTATGTCTATGAAGTCTCGCAAGATAAATGGACATCGATTGCGCCACTGCCAAGACCCAGGGGCGCTGCTGCTGCCGTTGCACTGAATGGCAAACTGCATTTGATAGGGGGCGCCTCATCGCCAACAGATGAACGCGCCAGCGTGGGTTGGCATGAAGTTTACGATCCAAAGACAGATCAATGGTCTCGCAAGAAAGCGTTGCCAGGTGCTCGTGATCATGTGGGGTGTGTGGCCTACAAAGGCCGAATCCACATCATTGGCGGAAGATTCAACACGTTTGAATACAACACCGATTTGCATCAGGTGTATGTGCCAGAAAGAGATACTTGGGAAGTACTGGCACCTTTGCCCATAGCACGCTCAGGCCATGGCTTGGTTGTTTACCGTGATCGCTTTTATGCCATGGGCGGCGAAGGCGGCATCATCAATCGGCCAGGACAACAAGCCGTGTTTGGGCAAATGGAAAGTTACGACCCAGCTACCAACACTTGGCAATCTCACGCCGCCATGCCCATTCCGCGTCATGCAGTAGCCGCCGTGACAATCGGTGATTGGATTTATGTGGCGGGGGGTGGTGCCGTTTTGGGCGGCAGCGTGCAATCTGCGGTGCACGAGGCGTTTACCTTAAGTGGCGCTTAATGTTAAACCTGATGAGAAAACGCAAAATTTTCACAATCTTCAAATTAAGTTAACTAAAAATATAGATATCACTGGAAACTAAAGCAGTTGTCACACCTGAAAGAACGACCAGAGTTTTTGCGGCTTCTACGCCTGTGCCATCAGGATCGTAATACAGAGTGGATTTTGTTTGGTCATAAAACAACCGAGTTGTAGGTTGGCTCGCCGCACTAAGCCCACTACCGGTCTCAAAAAGATTAGCGTTCAACTGCGTTTGAGTTGCGCCTGAAGGCAACGATCCTAAGTTGGAAAACACTTTCAAACTCAACCTCAATTTGTCTGAACCAGGCGTGAAATCAGTAATGGTAGGAAAATCCAACGCTGTAGGAGTATCAAAGTTAAATTCATCAGCTCCCCCACCGCCAGTCAAAGTATCGCGTCCACCTTTACCCCAAATTTTATCAACACCATTACCCGCTACAAATACGTCGTGTGCAGATGTACCTATCACAACTGGTACGTTTCTGACATCCACATTCAAAGTTACGGTGCTAAACAATAATCCACTGTCAGTTGCTTTGATTACAATTTCTCTGGTTGGATCATCTGCAGCATTGAACCCAACTTTCCCAAAAATAGTTCCTGATAAGGGATTGATTGACAAGCCAGTTAGCGAATCTAAGCTTGTTAAGGAGTATCTTAATTTGTCACCAGGGTTAACGTCCGAGAACGTACCTACAGGCAATGAATAATTGAAGCTTGAATTTTCAATCAGGGTGACTGATTTAACAATCGGTTTTGCGACAGGTGCTGTATTAGCGTTTGAAACCTGAATATCAAATGAGTCATAAACAGAAGCCCTTGCTCGATCTGTGGCAGTTACCAAGATTTTCAAAGTTTTTCCAGAATCTAAAACCTGAGGTGCCCCACTAAACTTGCCAGTTGCAGGTGAAAACTTGAGCCAATTGGGCAAAGCTTTTTTTCCATCTGCCAATGTTGCACTCAGGGTTAGAAAATCCCCAGCGTCTAAATCGTAAAATGAATTGGCGACAGACATGCTCATGCTTGCACCGACATGTATCAGTTGATCAGGAATGGCGTTGATCAGGGTTGGTGGATCGTTGGTTGGCAATACTTCTGTGTTGACTTGTAGAGTATTGGTTGAAACACCCACTGCACTGAAGCTGGACTCAAAGTCCTTAGAACTGCCGATTGTGTATCCACCCAAAAAAGTGCTGTCCGTTAGATAAACTGTTAAACCTGAAGGCGCGCCATTAAAATTAGCGACAGGTATAAATTTCAACTTTGATGTTGCAGAAATTGCTAACCCTAAACTGGCACTGACAATGCCTACATCTGTCCAACTCGCGCCACTGTCTGTGCTGTATTGCCACTTGCCTTGTGCAGTACTATTGGCTAAATTCGAAACAACAATTATTCCACCTAAGGTGTCATCGGCATCGACGTCTGTAAAGCGTGAACTGAAAATTGAAGCCACAGTGACGCCATCAACACCAATTTGATCTTCGTTGATATTTGGTAATTTGACTGGCACTGTAGGATTCAGCGCTACCGGCTGATCTTTGACAGCGATCACAGAGGTTAAAAGCTCGACCGAGTTCGTTGAAACACCATAGGCCGCCAAACTGGATTCGGTATTTCTCAATGTCTCACTGCCACTTGACATGCTTGAGGTATATCCCCCCTGATATGCACTGTCAGTGATGTACACGGTCATTGAACTGGGGGAGCCATTAAAATTGGTAGCAGGTGAAAATCGCAATTTGGTAGCTGCCGATAATGCCAAACCAAGAGTAGGGGAAACAGTTGCAACATCAAACCAATGAGTCCCGCTATTTGTACTGTATTGCCATTTACCTTGGACCGTGCTGTTTGCAGCATTGGAAGTCAAAATCACGCCACCGAATGAATCGCCAACATCTGGGTCTGTAAATCGCGAGGCAAATAACGAAGTCACAGTTGCGCCAGAGATTGAGAGTGCATCCTCCAGAACAGAACTCAAAAAGACAGGCGTGGTAGGCGAAGTAATTACCGGGGGTTCAGTCACAGGAATAATTGTGATCTTGCCTGTAAAGTTGGTTGACTCATTGGCGGCTGTTGTAGCAGACAAATTGAGCGTTCTGGTTGTTTCTACAAAGTTATCAGCGGTATTTTTATAGAGCAAAATTGCTGCAATACTTTGAACAGTGCCTTCAGTTACGGTATTTGGATTTGCCTGAGTTACGGTGATGTTGTCAATGTACAAACTGGCACCAGCAGCTCGTCCAAAACTTTCATCAAATGTGCCTGAAACGAATACAAACTTGTATTTGCCAGCCAAACTGACGGCGACAGTTTTTGTCACCATTGAAGTAGAGCCGGAACCCGTTTGATTCAAGAGTTCAACCACCGCACCAGTATCTTCGTTTAGTAGATAAGCATAAACGTCATAAGCATCAGCGCCGCCCTGCGCCCTCCAGTTGAAAGAAACACTGTCACCAGACTCCAGCACAACAGAGTTGTTCGACACAACGTACGGGCCGTGCACAACATCACCGCCTACCGAGGTGGTCATACTTTCTGAAAAGAGACGTAACTCACCCGCTGATAGAGAATAGTTATAGGTGGCTACATTGGGTGAATAGCCATCGCCACGACTCGTCCTTGTGCCTGAAGTTGGCTGAGGGCTTGTATCAATGGGAGTGGCAAAACCAGCAATTAAGTCTGAGCCTCTAATGCCATTTGCACCTAACTTTACATCGCTTAAATAGACCGTCCAGCCTTCAAGTGTTACAACGTTGCCAGATACGCTACTTGTGGCAGTTGAGAAACTCCCATTGACGAAGTACTCGCCAAAATTAAGCTTTAAAACTGCACCCGAACCGTTCAGGGTTGCATCAACAGACCCCACAATTTGCGCAACAGTGCCATTCCCCAAATAAATGCTACTCCCTACAACTGAGATGGCACCATTGGCCACATTCGCACTCGCACTTTGAGGAAAACTCAAAGACTCCGTAGCAGTAGGAGACGCAATTGAAAAGGTGATAGAACCACCTAAATAACTTGCGCCACTGGTAAATGATGGCGTGCTGGTGGCCAATTGATGGTTGGTGTTTTCCACATAGCTAACGCTGCCCAGTGCGGATTCACCGTTGACACTGAATTTGGCTAGAAATGCATCTGAACCGCCATAAGTTGCACTTCCAGATAAGGCTCCTGTAGTTGATCCGCTTAGGTAAATAGACCCATCCGCACCCTTTGTTATTGACTGAATGGCATCTGCGCCGCTAGATCCTAACAAGCGCGTCCACGCCTTGGTGCCATCAGTGTAGTATTTGCTTAGAAAACCATCTTTATCGCCATTGTTGGCTTGCCCATCTAATGCACTGCTAGTAAAGCCCGCAATGAAGATAGCACCGTCTGAACCAACAATCAAAGACAGACTTTGATCATTTCCGCTTGATCCCAATAAACGCGTCCAGTTTTTATCACCATCCGCACTATATTTAGTCAAAAATATATCTTGCGATCCTGAATTCGTTTGGCCATCCAAATTGCCCGTGGTGTAGCCGCTGATATAAATTGCACCGTCAAGACCCATGGCAACTGACTGGGCCACATCATTTCCACTAGAACCCAGTTGTCTTGTCCAAGCGATAACCCCATCAACATTGAATCTAGTGAGGAAAGCATCATTTCCAGCAGTAAATAATTGTCCATTTAATGCAGCGTTTGTATAACCAGCCACAAACAGAGATCCATTTAAACCTGTTGTAATTGCTAGCGCAACATCGTTGGCAGAAGAACCGAGCAATTTGGTCCAACTCTTGACTCCGTTCGATCCGTACTTCGTTAAAAATACGTCACTGCCACCAGCGTTGATTTGAGAGTCCAATGCACCAAAGGTCTGGCCTGTTACATAAATTGAGCCATCTAGGCCAGTGGTCAATGCCTGCGCGATGTCCGCGGAGTTCGTACTCAACACCTCAGTCCACTCTTTGGCACCATCCGATTTGAATTTGGTCAAGTACGAATCAGCAGCTCCTGGCGCCAGCGCACCGTTGCTATAGCCACCGACATAAATTGACCCGTCGATACCTGTGGCAACAGCATAAGCCTTGTCATCAGCATTTGTGGCAATTAATCGCGTCCAGGCTTTCGTCCCATTGGGATTGTATTTTGTAAGGAACGCGTCAAAGCCCCCAATATTTACGACTCCGTCTAGAGAACCATTTGTAAATCCAGCGGAATAAATCGAGCCATCGATGCCAATGGCTAAAGCGGTAGACACGTCCTCACCACTCGTTCCGATTTGGCGAGTCCAAACTTTAAGCGGTGTATTGGCCACGTTTAGTTCAATTCAAACATTCAAGTTGCAGAAGTTCAGTTTCAATTTTAAGAATGAACTAACAAAAAGAAGTCTAGCTATCAGACAGGACAAGATGACACAATAGAAACCTTAATGAAATTTACAAATACTATATGCAATGACTACTTGATGGTCAAGTTAAAAACTCAGGCATTTGAAGACATCGAAAATGACATTTGAAAATTCTTATCCCAATTCGTATTTTAAAAAAATTTTCAAAAATCTATATATCGGCATCAACGCTAAAGTCTTGAGTTAAAACACAACAAAAAGCCCCTTGCGGGGCTGTTTTGTTAATTTCTAAAGAGAAATGATGGAGGCGCGGGCCGGAGTCGAACCGACCTACACGGATTTGCAATCCGGTGCATAACCGCTTTGCTACCGCGCCATTTTTGGTGACAAAAAAGGGAAGCTGTTGCTTCCCTAATTTGCAGAAAGATGTTGGGTCATCTTTCAATGTTTGGAGCGGGATAAGAGGCTCGAACTCTCGACCTATACCTTGGCAAGGTATCGCTCTACCAACTGAGCTAATCCCGCATTTGCAATCAACTGAGCATTCTATGCCAAATTGTCTGCGTTGAACGAATTGTAGCGTAATTTTTGGGAATTTTAAAAGCCCTCCCAAAAATTCTATCAGTGCTTCACAGCGCCTGTTTTTGTAGCCGCCTTTGCATCTGCCGCAACAGGCGCCTCTACAACCAATGGTTCTTCATCTGGCAGTGCTTGAGGCATTGATACCAGCGCTACTTCAAGCACTTTGTCGATCCATTTAACCGGCACAATTTCCAGGCCGTTTTTAACATTTTCAGGAATGTCTTGAAGATCTTTCACATTGTCTTCAGGAATTAAAACGGTCTTGATGCCGCCGCGCAAAGCAGCCAACAATTTTTCTTTCAAACCGCCAATGGCCGTAACTTCACCGCGCAAAGTAATCTCACCCGTCATGGCCACGTCGGCACGCACAGGGATACCCGTCATGGCAGACACCATGGCGGTGGTCATGGCAGCGCCAGCACTGGGGCCGTCTTTGGGTGTGGCGCCATCGGGAACGTGAATGTGCAAGTCTTTCTTCTCAAACACATCGTCTTTGATGCCTAGCATGCGGGCACGGCTACGCACCACGGTGCGAGCAGCTTCCACTGATTCTTTCATCACATCGCCCAAAGAGCCTGTGCGGGTAATGACACCTTTGCCAGGCATGAGTGCAGCCTCAATGGTGAGCAAATCGCCACCTACTTCGGTCCATGCCAAGCCAACCACTTGGCCGACTTGATTGGTCGCTTCAGCACGACCGTATGTGTATTTCTGCACACCCAAGAAATCATTCAAGTTGTCGGGTGTCACCATCACTGGCGCCGTCATTTTTTTGAGCAACAAACTCTTGACTACTTTGCGGCAAATCTTAGACAACTCGCGTTCTAATGAACGGACGCCGGCCTCACGCGTGTAGTAGCGAACAATATCTCGAACAGCAGCATCGCTGATGTTGAGTTCTTCGACTTTCACGCCATTGTTTTTCAATTGCTTAGGCAGCAAATACTTAATGGCAATGCTGGTTTTTTCGTCTTCCGTATAACCCGACAAGCGAATCACTTCCATGCGGTCTAACAAGGCAGATGGAATGTTCATGGAGTTTGAAGTCGCCACGAACATGACGTCGCTTAAATCAAAATCCACTTCGACATAGTGGTCGCCAAAGGTGTGATTTTGTTCAGGGTCTAAGACCTCTAACAAAGCACTTGAAGGATCGCCTCGAAAGTCGGTGCCCAACTTGTCAATTTCGTCCAACAAGAACAATGGATTGCGCGTGCCTACCTTGCTCAAACTTTGCAACACTTTGCCTGGCATGGCGCCAATGTAGGTGCGGCGGTGTCCGCGAATTTCGGCTTCATCGCGCATACCACCCAAGGCCATGCGCACATACTTGCGGCCCGTGGCTTTGGCAATCGATTGACCCAATGAAGTTTTACCGACACCCGGTGGACCTACCAAACAAAGAATAGGCGCCTTCACTTTATCTACGCGCTGCTGTACAGCGAGGTATTCCATGATGCGGTCTTTGACTTTTTCAAGACCGTAGTGGTCTTCGTTCAACACCACTTCGGCATTGCCCAAGTCGTGTTTGATTTTGGTCTTCTTGCTCCAAGGCAAAGCTGTAAGCACTTCAATGTAGTTGCGCACCACAGAAGCTTCTGCTGACATGGGTGACATGAGCTTGAGTTTCTTCAACTCAGCGTCAGCTTTTTTGCGTGCTTCTGCCGGCATTTTGGCGGCTTTGATTTTCTTTTCGATCTCTTCGATGTCGGCACCTTCTTCGCCTTCACCGAGTTCTTTTTGAATGGCCTTCACTTGCTCATTCAAATAAAAATCGCGCTGATTCTTCTCCATTTGGCGCTTCACGCGGCCACGGATTTTTTTGTCTACATTCAAAATATCGACTTCACGCTCTAATTGTGTGAAGAGATTTTCTAAGCGGTCGCGAATGCTGGCCAAGTCCAAAACCACTTGCTTGTTTTCCAATTTCAAAGGCAGGTGTGCCGCAATGGTATCGGCCAAGCGTCCTGGCTCATCAATGCTGGAAATGGAGGTCAGAATTTCAGGCGGAATTTTTTTGTTCAGTTTGACGTACTGATCAAATTGCTGCATGACCGCGCGGCGCAAGGCTTCAATTTCACTGCTTTGCTCGGCCTTCTCGGCGGCCAATTCAACTGGCAACACGCTGGCCACGAAATGGACTTCGCCGTCAACAATGGTTTTGACTTTGGCGCGCTGCTGACCCTCAACCAACACCTTGACGGTGCCATCGGGCAGTTTGAGCATTTGCAAAATGGTTGAGATGCAACCGACTTCGAACATGTCGGTGGCCTCTGGCTCATCTTTGGCTGCTGTTTTTTGGGCCACCAACATGATGCGACGGTCGGTGAGCATGGCGCTTTCAAGCGCTTTGATGCTTTTGGGGCGACCCACAAAGAGGGGGATGACCATGTGCGGAAAGACCACGACATCGCGCAGTGGCAACATCGGCAGGTCAATTAATTCAGCGGGCAGTGGTGTATGTCCAGACATGTGATTCCCTTGTGTATGGGGGATAAATGGCCCCTGTTTTCCCGATTTCAAGCCTTGAGTGAGTAGGGTTTTTCATCGAGTACAGGGGGTGGGCTGGAAAAGCTCAAGCTTGCTTGGCCGACTCGCGGTAAACAAGCAAAGGGGTGTGGTTGTCTTCAATGGTGGACGCATCGACCACCACTTTTTCGACATTGCTGGTGTTGGGCAAGTCGAACATGGTGTCAATGAGGGCTTGCTCCAAAATGGAACGCAAACCGCGTGCGCCAGTTTTGCGAGCCAGTGCTTTTTTGGCAATGGCATGCAAGGCTTCAGGCCTGATTTCCAGATCAACGCCTTCCATGTTGAGCAACTGACCAAATTGTTTGACCAAGGCATTTTTGGGCTCGGTCAAAATTTGAACCAAGGCTTCTTCTGTGAGTTCGGCCAAGGTGGCGACCACGGGCATACGGCCCACCAGCTCAGGAATAAGGCCGAACTTGATCAAATCTTCAGGCTCCACTTCGGTAAACACTTGGGTGAGTGAGCGCTGCTTCTTGCTCTTAACCACAGCACCAAAACCAATGCCGGAAGCTTCTGTGCGGTTTTCAATGACTTTTTCCAAGCCTGAAAATGCGCCACCACAAATGAACAAAATATTGGTGGTGTCAATTTGTAAGAAGTCTTGATTGGGGTGCTTGCGCCCGCCTTGCGGTGGCACGCTGGCCATGGTGCCTTCGATTAACTTGAGCAAGGCCTGCTGAACACCCTCGCCCGACACGTCGCGCGTGATGGAAGGGTTGTCAGACTTGCGAGTGATTTTGTCGATCTCGTCGATGTAAACAATACCTCGTTGCGCGCGATCGACATCGTAATTGCAACTTTGCAACAACTTGGAAACAATGTTCTCAACGTCTTCGCCCACATAACCGGCTTCAGTGAGGGTGGTGGCATCGGCCATGACAAAAGGCACATCGAGCATGCGTGCCAAGGTTTGGGCTAACAAGGTTTTGCCAGAGCCAGTTGGTCCTATGAGCAAGATGTTGCTCTTGGCCAATTCGACGTCTTCTTTTTTGGCGCCCTCTTTGTGGCGCAAACGCTTGTAGTGGTTGTAAACCGCAACAGCCAAGGTGCGCTTGGCTTTTTCTTGACCGATGACGTAGTTGTCTAAGTTGGTTTTGATGTCGAGCGGTGTAGGTAGGCCAGATTTAGCATCTTTGGCAATTTCGGAAGCAGGCAATTCATCGCGAATGATGTCGTTGCACAAGTCGATGCACTCATCGCAAATGAACACGGAAGGCCCGGCGATGAGCTTCTTAACCTCGTGCTGGCTTTTGCCACAAAAGGAGCAATACAAATTCTTTTCGGTAACTGAGCCTTTTTTATCGGCCATAAACGACGCCTTGTGATTCTATTTTCCCTATGATAACGAAAGAAAAACGGCGCTCTCCATGAAAGGGGGCGCCGTCTTCAAAAAACAGGGCAGAAAAGCTAATTTCGACCCCGGTTTGTTGCGTCTCAGGGACGTTTTGCAATAACTTGGTCAATCAGACCGTATTCTTTGGCTTCGTCAGCTGACAAATAGTAGTCACGCTCAGTGTCTAACTGGATCTTTTCCAGGGGTTGTCCGGTGTTTTCGGCCAAGATTCTGTTAAGTTGCTCGCGAGTTTTGAGGATTTCACGGGCGTGAATCTCAATTTCGGTAGCTTGACCGCGGGTGCCGCCCAAGGGTTGGTGAATCATGACCTTGGAGTTTGGCAGAGAAAAACGCTTTCCCTTGGTGCCGGCGGACAACAAGAACGCGCCCATGCTGGCTGCCATGCCGGTGCAAAGCGTAGACACATCGGGCTTGATGAAGTTCATGGTGTCATAGATGGCCATGCCCGCGCTGACCGAGCCACCAGGCGAGTTGATGTAGAAGGAGATGTCCTTTTCAGGATTTTCGCTTTCCAAAAACAACAATTGAGCGACCACAGAATTGGCTGTGTAGTCATTGACTTCACCCACCAAAAATATCACGCGCTCTTTGAGCAAGCGAGAGTAAATGTCATAGGCGCGTTCGCCGCGACCAGACGTTTCGATGACCATGGGCACATTGCCCAAAGCTTGAATGTCGAGTGAATTCATTTTGATTCCAAACTGATGTTTGTGAAAACGATAAAACTAAGCAGCCAGCTTATGCTTGTTGGCCCATCAACTCGTCAAAGGAGATGTTCTTTTCAGTGACTTTGGCTTTGGACAGGATGAAGTCAGACACGTTGGTCTCAATGACCACAGCTTCAACTTCAGCCATGCGCTGGTTGTCTCCATAGTACCAACGCATCACATCTTCAGGACGCTCGTAGCTAGAAGCCAGTTCTTCAATGTGGGCTTTGATTTGTGCCTCAGTGGCATTCAAAGTGTTGGCCTTGACCAACTCAGCCACGACCAAGCCCATACGCACACGACTTTCGGCTTGAGGACGGAAAATTTCGTCAGGGATAGGCGCCTTGTCGGCATCTTTGATACCGCGCTGTTTGAGATCGGCGCGGGCTCCCTCTTTCAAGCGTTCTACTTCGTTTTGCACCACGGAATTGGGCAAATCGAGCTCGGCTTTTTCAACCAAGGCATTCATGGCAGCTTGCTTGTTGCGAGCCTGTAAACGGAATTTGACTTCGCGCTCAAGGTTCTTGCGAATGTCTGCGCGCAAACCTTCAACCGATGCGTCGGCAATGCCCAATGACTTGGCCAAGGCTTCGTTCACTTCAGGCAAATGGGCGGCTTCAATTTTTTTCACAGTGACCATGAAGTCGGCTGTTTTGCCGGCCACGTCTTGGCCATGGTAGTCGGCCGGGAATGCCAATTGAAAAGTTTTGCTTTCGCCATTTTTCATGCCGCGCACTGCTTCTTCAAATTCTTTGAGCATTTGGCCTTCGCCCACCAAGAATTGGAAGTCTGCCGCTTTACCGCCAGAGAAAACTTCGCCGTCAATCTTGCCTTCAAAGTCAACCGTCACGCGGTCGCCATCGATAGCGGCATCGGCGGCAGCACGTTGAGAAAAGGTGCGGCGCTGCTTGCGCAAAATGTCAACAGTTTTGTCAATGGCTTCGTCGGTGACTTCTGTGGTGAGTTTTTCAACTGTTGCAGCAGTCAGGTCACCCAACTTCACTTCAGGATAGACCTCGAAGATGGCATCAAATGCCAACTCACCTTCGGGTGCGCCATCTTTTTCAGAAATTCGGGGCTGGCCAGC
>Ga0209355_1001841_pt1 | contig 11947 bp, 8 predicted proteins | sample LauGreSBDMM110SN_3_FD_187563 | JGI IMG/M metagenome (GOLD analysis project Ga0209355, IMG submission 187563) | Freshwater lake microbial communities from Lake Michigan, USA - Sp13.BD.MM110.SN (SPAdes) (version 2) | ecosystem: Environmental > Aquatic > Freshwater > Lake | place: Lake Michigan, USA...
GTATAAAGGATTGGCTATTCTGGCAAATGGATGTAGAGACTTGGCTTCAATTGACCTATCTCGCTGTTTCATTATCACGGATGAAGGATTGGCTATTCTGGCAAACAGATGTACAGGATTAACTTCTGTTAACCTAACTGGCTGTTATAACATTACGGATCATATAGGATTGGCAAGTCTAGCAGGATGTAAAGGCTTGGCTTCAGTAAACCTAGCTGGATGTTATGACACCACGGATGTAGGATTGGCACATTTGGCAAGAGGATGTAGAGGCTTGATTTCTATTAATCTATATTGTTGTTGGAAGATCACGGATGAAGGATTGGCTATTCTGGCAAATGGTTGTAGAGGCTTGACTTCTATTGACCTAACTGGTTGTTATAACATCATGGATACAGGATTGGCTATTCTGGCAAATGGATGTAGAGGATTGACTTCAGTGAACCTACACTGCTGTAGAAATATCACAGATGTAGGATTGGCTATTTTGGCAGGAAGATGTAGAGGCTTGACTTCAATCAACCTATATTACTGTTATATGATCACGGATGTAGGATTGGGGCATTTGGCAGGAGGATGTAGAGACTTGGCTTCAGTTGACCTACTTGGTTGTAGAAATATCACAGATGTAGGATTGGCTATTTTGGGAGGAGGATGCAGAGATATGATTTCAATTAACCTCGCTGGTTGTGTAAAGATTACAGATGTAGGATTGGCTCATTTGGCAGGAGGGTGTAGAGGCTTGACTTCAATCAACCTATCTTTCTGTGGTAATATTACGGTTACAGGGTTGGCTCATTTGGCAGATTGTTGCAAAAATATTACACTAGTTACTACTATTTACTAATATTGATTTTTTCGAAAGGTTTTGCAAAAGTTTTTTTTTCCTTCCTCGCTGTAAAATTGAACACTTCACTTCTTACTGCCATATTTTTTTTACATTTTCAGAAAAAATGAAAACAAAAAACTCTCATAATTTCAAGCACTCGGAGCAACAAAAAAATGTCAAACCTACAAACTACTTTAATCGATACCAATTCCGTACCCATTGACGATAGTCATCAAACAATGAACTCTACACTTGATGTTTTTTTTCGTGCTCTTGGAATGTCTCATGGTATCTCGATTTCTATCAACACAACAATTGTGTCGGTACTGGCGTTTCATATGAAGCGTCCAAATGCTTCTAAAACACTATTTGGGGCTACCATTCCATACAGCACTGATTTCATGGATCATTTACTACAGAATGGTTCGCAGAAGTATGTTTCTGAAGAAACTGCTGTTGCGATGGCATCAAAAGCCCGTGGTAAAAACATCGACTGTCTTCTCGAAAGAACCGGCGACCTCCATTCTCTCATCGACTTCATCGGTATTGGTGTCACGGCTGCGATTCGTTCAGAAGAACCAAAGAAAGGATTGCATCATGTCTTTGTGGCATGTATAACAAATTCCAAATTATTTGTTTTTTATCTCATCATGAGGAAGAATGAGCGGTCAAGAGCTGAAGAAGACGAAGTTGCATCATATCTTGCTGTGATTGCTATTCAAAAAGCCGTCGGACTTCCTTTACTTCCTCCAGAATTGTTTTTAAAACCTATGGAGACAATTGAAGTGATTCGTGAGACTGACCATCCTGATCCATTGGATTGCTTACTGGATGATATTGGCACCAACAGTGTACTTTTCGTAAATGGCAAATTTGTCGCCAGGAATGTAAAGTTTCCGGAAGGTACCATTGTATACCCTGGCTCTTTCAATCCGATTCACAACGGTCATACGAGTCTAATGATAGCGGCTCTTGAACATGTCGGAGGATCTTGTATCATACTTATTGAAATTTCCATTGGAAATGTAGATAAGAGTACCATTACGATCAAGGATTGTTACAGTCGTCTGAGACAGATTGGTGTTTTTCTAGATAAGACGGATCTGAAAAACGTTGGTGTTATTTTCACGAAACAGTCGACCTTCAAAGGAAAATCCACTCTTTTTCAAAAGTGTCATTTTTTGATCGGATATGACACTTTGGTAAGAATTCTGGATGCAACGTACTTGATCGATGGTGATACTATGCTGTCCATGCTCTGTTCCATCCTCTACAGAAACGGTTGTCGTTTCGTGATTGGAGGAAGACATGCAATCCAGAATGACGGAAGCTCAGAGTTTCAAGTCGTGACTGATGGATATATCGAAGAGAAACTATCATGTTCGATTTTGAATTTGCCTGCAAAGGCATTTGATGCACTTACAGAGGACGAGTTCTGTGTATGTGAGTCATCTCGAAATATACGTGCCACACTTACCAGTGAATCCATTTGAAGAGTTGTTTGGTGTAAAGACAAAATACTTATCAAGTAAGTTACATGTACTATTTTAGTGGATAAAAATACAGACTTGTGGTTGGCTAACTAGTTATTTACATACGATTGTTTTACTCTCATATGAATTCACATATGACCATAGAACATAGATACCATCCCTGATATTCTATGATAGAGTGACATATAGAATTTATATTATTACTTTTTTCTTGATAAGGATTGAAAAAAATGATGAATGGTACAAAAGAAGAACATGATTTACTTCCTCTGTACAACTATAATAAAAAGGTTTTGCTTCACGTCTCGCTTTGATAGAATGGAAACTGTTACCCCTAAAATCTCAGACGTAGACGATAACAAACAACATGAACGCAATGTGACGTATATGGTCCCATTTGACTATGCATGTGAATTTGAAGAGGACGATATTTCAATTGATAGAAATGATCCAGGAATACCTTCCAGTGATACTGTAAACGAGGAAGATGAATATAAAGAAGAGGAAGATGAAGGAGAAGGCGACGATGAAGAATGTGAGGAGGAAGATGCAGGAGATGAAGAAGAATGTGAGGAGGAAGATGCAGGAGATGAAGAAGAATATGAGGAGGAAGATGAAGAAGAATGTGAGGAGGAAGATGAAGAAGAATTTGATACTGATAATGAGGAGGAACAAATGTACCCTTCTTTAACCGAGACTCTCATGCCTTTCACTAATGAAATAAAGCGTCGTCTTGATTCCAAGGATGCATCCTTATGGTTTGTGTTCATAGGATTTCTCTTATATCATCTAGTGATTTTTTACCTCTTTCTTTTTCTTATTCTTCTTCTGATAATCGGAAAGAAATTGTAAAGTAGTAACGTTTTAGAATTTATCGTATTGTATAGTTTAGCTAGTAAAGCCATCTGAACTATAAGATTATTTTGTCAGAAAAATAAGTTCGCTACAATTTATCATGTTACAATTCTATTCTACTTACTGTGATAATAGATACTTCTAGTATATATGTGTCAAAAAAGATTAAAAAATAGTCCCAATACTAATTATGACAGAACAAGTACTATATAGTCAATGAAATGATTTTATTACTTGTCAAATGCTACTTTGTTTTCAAACTTCTATACGCAAATACTCTTTTGCTACGAGTAATGATTGTAAAAAACAATCGTTCAAGTCCAATTGGTCGATGTAATATCATCTTCTTCGATGTTTGACGACCGAAATATTCGTTCCTCTGATACTAGCGCAATCGGTTGAGAAGAACTAACAATTTCATTCTTAACATTCGTATCTGTAACATTCGTAACGTTCGTATCTGTATCATTCATATTCGTATCATTCGTTACATTAGCTTCTTCCACTTCGTTATCATCCTCTTCTATGACGTATGACGCTTCATCAGTTGAAGAGGTCGAAGAATCATCTTCGTAATCAATATCCTCTTCGTCATCGTCTTCTTCTGGGTATCCAAAATTTGCCCTACAAAGTGGACATGGTAACTTATTTCTCACGAAGTTTTGTTGACATGGCATACAAAGTGTATGAGAGCATGTGAAAATTTCTGTATGATTATTGTAGTAGTCGAGGCATACAGAACACTTCAAATAGTCGAGTGACCCATCTGGTAACAGAGATTTCAAAAATTCTACTTCTACAGTACCTAGTATGGATTCGTATGAATTGGATCGCTTATCATAACGAAAATTATGCAAAAGATCCATTAGCTTCAGTACTATATCGGGAATAGAAGTTAAGACAGCTTTATAATATTTCTTCGGAGTCTCATCCGTATCCGGTGTATGTTCTCTCATAAACTTGTTTTCGTGTACAGTAACAACAAATATACTACTGCTACGCTTAAAAATAGTAATATCGACTCTAAACGAGTCGAGTTCAATATTTTCAATAAGATGTGTTCTGTGAGAGGAAAACTTGTGATTTAAGTAGACCATCATGTTACTTGCAGTGATCACCATTTTATCGATTATACTGTTATCTGTAAATTTACTCATCGTCTTCATTATTGAAGAACGAATGTAGTCATCGGTCATATGTTATTTTATCGTTATAAACTACAAAAAAAAGTATTTTTATGCTTACTATGCTTCCAACTTTAAAAAGGAACAACTGAAATTTAAAAAAAGATAAAAATCATTTTTTGTTCTTCATTTTACACCATTTTACATTTCAAACGCCGATTTTCAACAAGACACGTAATCACTTGTTTTTGGGCTTGAACAGTGATCTTGTCTTTATATTTGTTTATAATACAAAAAAATAAAGTCGGCGTTTGAAGTGTAAAAAGGTGTAAATTTTCAAGGGTGTAAATTTCGATACTTTAATGTAATTAGAGTGGAGAAATTATTAAATTTCAGTAAAATTAGGAAAATCTTCAGCATATGACGAGAGAAATACACTTAGTGACTCAGTACTATCAGGTACGTAATGGTGACTCGGAGTATCAAAAAAAACGTCAATATGAGATTAACGAATGCTTGAAAAAAAATTGCAGTCTTAGTTGTATCTATAAGATTCATCTTCTATTGGAAGAAGAGATATTTGTAAAAAGTACTGAAGAAAATCTACGTCATCCTAAAGTAATATGTGTTATATTGGGTAAAAGAATGACTTACGATGACGTGTTCTCATACTATAATACCCATTTACTAGGAAAAATATGCATCCTTGCAAATGCTGATATCTTTTTCAATGAGAGCATCGACTTTCTTCAGTATATTAACTTCAGTGATACCGTGATTGCATTAACGAGGTATGAGTCTCCTTTAAAGGATGAAGGGGACTGTATCCTTTACGGACAAGACTGTAATCTTGTAAAAAACAACCCTTGGCTAGAAGAAGATGAGATAGCTGTATTTTCACAAGATTCGTGGATGTGGTGTCAGAATGAAGCCATGTACATTCCTCATTGTGACTTCTATCTTGGAATTACTGGATGTGACAATATGATTGTACGTCGATTCTTACAAGCATCCATGAATGTTATCAATCCTTGTAATTATATTGCATCAATACACTATGATTTTATGTCGATACTTCCCAAGATTATGGAAGATGGTGAACGTATCAATGACCAGTATATTGAAAAGGGCCAAATAAGTTCAATGAGATCTACACCAGTTGGTAATTTCACGGACTACGTTTTTCTCCACCCTTCCTTAACACTACCAGAATTAGATCCTATTAGCAAGAGTAGGTGTCTTGTAAAAACTACTTACATTGAACAAAGTAACTGCACCGATCATCACAGTGAACATAACTTTCGAAAACAGATTTATTCTACAATTTACTTCTCAACTTTAAAACCAATATATGTAAACTCTTCTCAGATTGACTTTAATGTTATAAGTGATATACCATTGCGTCTTGCTCTAGACGAAAATGAAATGTTAAGAGGTATTGGTAACATATATGTTCCACTCGGTTGTACCACTTTTGAGGTGTCGATTCACTATGCAAAGTATATAGTACAAAGAGATATTGAGTTCATATCGAAAGCTTCTCATGTTTCTATTTATACATCTGCCAGAGAATTGCGACCTTCTTGTGAAGCCGAATGGAAAGAGATGATGACGATTGAAATACCTTCGTGTTACAGGAAATGTCGCAAGTTAATCTACAGATTATTTAATTTGACAGTACCTTGTAGAAGCGTACGATTACGTTTTAAAGGAGAAGAATTGTCAGATTCTGAATTGAGTTTACTATTAAAACATGATTCTAGTCAAAGTATATCATCATGGATATCAGAAAAATCAATCGATTTGCTTCTGAACTTGTCGCTTCATATAGACTACATGCCAGTAATAGAAACGTTTGATCACATTACCTGTACAGAAACACTTAATAAATATTTTCAAAATACAGCACCAAAAAGTATTGAAAAACTCTTTTCGGTACATAAACAAAATAAAATATTTTATAAAACCATCAAGAATATGGAGAGTTTCTATTCTTCTTACATAGGTGTCAAGAAGACATTGATCGAAAAAAATATTACCGGACATGAAAGAAATGAAGGTAATACTTTATTGATAACGATAATGAATCGCACAAAAAATTTGACTTCATACTTTGAGACATGGATAAATCAAGAAAGTTTGGATGAAATCGTAATTGTTGATTGGTCAACAAGCGATAAAGAAAATACAATGGAGAACTATCTTTGTTCTTACACAAACTATCCTTCTTCCTTGAAGTCAATTATATTAGTTCGCATAGAAGGCGAAATTGACTACTATAGAACGGTTGCTCAAAATATAGGTGCATCGTTTGCTACTTACAATAAAATATTGAAACTTGATTCTGATATTTCTCTCAAAGAAAATTTTTTCGGTGTTCACCCACTCTGCCAAAATGAGTTTTATGTCGGAGATTGGAAACTAGCTAGAGATGACAATGAAAAATACACACATGGAAATATTTACTTGTTTACCAAAGATTTTTTCAATATTAATGGCTATGATGAACGAATCCGTTCGTATGGATGGGAGGATAGTGATTTTACCCAAAGACTTGAATTATCTGGGCTAGAAAAAAAATATATTAATATCGACTATACCTACCATAATCCTCATTCTAATCTCAGTCGAGTCTGTAATTTACGAAAAAATGAAATATCGACTATCAAATATGAAGCCCCTGAAATACTCACACAAACAAATCGGTTTCTTTTATTGAAAATGAGTAGATGGTGCCATGTGTACCCACGTCACTCATTTACTTTACTGGAATGTGAAACTTACCCGGGTAGAGATATACCTCTTAAAAAGTACGTTTTATCACGAAATAAGATACTGGGAGATTATCAGTTTCCAACAGAGGAGTACAGAGAAGCACTAAAAGAAGCAACATTAATTGTGTCTTTATGGAATTCTACGATAGAAACAATGCTTTAACTCACATTTTTACACCTTTTTACATTTCAAACGCCGACCTAACGACGCAAAAAATAAGAAAAAGTGTAAAATCAATAGTAGGAATTTCACCTACGATGGTCTTACTTTTTCATCTTCATTTATGTAAAAGTAATCTCCATTTCTACGATAATCGTATACGAATGCTTCCATTTCTACGAAAATCGCATATGAATACTAACATGATCGGATATCATATACTCTCTGATACATGGCCTCGGCTTCAGCAAGGTCCCCTCTCTTATGCAGCAAGTTACCATAGTCACCCAATGTAATGACATCATCAGGATCGATTACAAGTCCTCTCTGATACATGGCCTCGGCTGCAGCAAAGTCTCCTCTCTTATACAGCAAGAGACCATAGTTACCCAATATAGTGACATGATTAGGATCGATTGCAAGTACTCTCTGATACATGGCCTCGGCTGTAGCAAAGTCTCCTCTCTTATACAGCAAGAAACCATAGTTATTCAATGTAATGACATCATCAGGATCGATAGCAAGTACTCTCTGATACATGGCATCGGCTTCAGCAAGGTCCCCTCTCTTATGCAGCAAGTTACCATAGTCACCCAATGTAATGACATCATCAGGATCGATTACAAGTCCTCTCTGATACATGGCCTCGGCTGCAGCAAAGTCTCCTCTCTTATACAGCAAGAGACCATAGTTACCCAATATAGTGACATGATTAGGATCGATTGCAAGTACTCTCTGATACATGGCCTCGGCTGCAGCAAAGTCTCCTCTCTTATACAGCAAGAAACCATAGTTATTCAGTGTAATGACATCATCAGGATCGATAGCAAGTGCTCTCTGATACATGGCCTCGGCTGCAGCATTCTCTCCTCTGTCATCCAACAAGACACCATAGTTACCCAATGTAGTGACATGATCAGGATCGATAGCAAGTCCTCTCTGATACATGGCCTCGGTTGCAGCAATCTCTCCTCTCTTATACAGCAAGAGACCATAGTTACCCAATATAGTGACATGATTAGGATCGATTGCAAGTCCTCTCTGATACATGGCCTCGGCTGCAGCAAAGTCTCCTCTCTTATACAGCAAGAAACCATAGTTATTCAATGTATTGACATGATTAGGATCGATAGCAAGTACTCTCTGATACATGGCCTCGGCTGCAGCATTCTCTCCTCTGTCATCCAGCAAGACACCATAGTTACCCAATGTAATGACATCATCAGGATCGATAGCAAGTGCTCTCTGATACATGACCTCGGCTTCAGTAATCTCTCCTGTGCCAATCAGTAAGTCGCCGTAGTCACAGAGAGCAGTTGCAAGCCACTTGGATATATGGGCCACAGGAGTCGAGTTATCACTCGCAAGAAAAAGAGCCGTGAGATTTGAACAGTATTGTCCTCTCCGCATTCCTTCACTTCCTCTCACTGTTATCATTTTGATAATTTCGGTAAGATTTTATGACTGATTTTTGGAATTGGTAAAAATTTGTTAAAGGAATGTTTTTCTTCTTAAAAAAAATTATGGTGGTAGAGACTTTTTCAAAACTAGAGCAGTCTCTAACCAGACTCTACAGAAGACTGTTTTTTCGAGCAGCCAGTACAAACAAAAAAAAGAATTTTGAAAACAGTCTCTGTTATCTACCAAAAGTCAAAAGTCGAAATCAATTATTTGTATCTACCAAAAGTCAAAAGTCGAAATCAATTATTTGTATCTACCAAAAGTCAAAAGTCGAAATCAATTATTTATATCTACCAAAAGTCAAAAGTCCATATTAAGAACTGGACTAAATTTGTTTAATAGAGACTTTTTCAAAACTATACGACATGACAGTCTCGAACCAGACTCTACTACACCAATATACATGCGACATAAAAATCGAATAATATCTTTTTTTATATTGTAAATATATTTAGTAAAAAATATAAAACAATAAAAAGTTGGTAAAAATGTCAACTCTAAAGAATAAAAATAGAACAAAAAATAGAACAAAAAATAGAACAAAAAAATCAGAACAATCTGGTGGTGAAGGTATTATTTCAGGAAACCATATCACATTTCATCTCGGTCCTGGTGAAAAGATTTTCGCAGATACGACTGCCCTGGTTTCTATGCAAAGTGATATTGATATAAATACTGAGACGAGTTCGAGTTTTGTTTCACAATTGATTTCGGGTGGAGACATATTGGTAACCACATTCCAAAATAATAATCCTTCAATCACAAAAAATGTGGTTTTAAGTTCTAAGTTGCCTGGAACTTCAATCATAAAAGTAGATATTAGAGGAACTTTGTGTACAAAACCCAGAATGTATATCGCCTATTCTCCAACGGTCAAAGCAAGTATATCTACTGTCAAATCATCATCTTATCTACTAACTGGACAGTTATTTTACACTGCATTTAATGTTGTGACTGAATATACCAAGAAAGAAGATACCAAGAAAGAAGATACCGAGAATGAAGAAAACAATGAAGGTACTGGAACTATATGGCTTCAAATTTGCGGTGATTGTAAAGTATATGATCTGGCAAAAGATGAACAAATAATCATCGATGACGACAATCTAGTTGCATTCGATGAAATTGTGCAACAAGAGATAAAGATGTTGGGAACGAGTTTTGTTTCTTTCTTTGGTGGGCAGAAATTGGCCATTCAGTTTACCGGACCAGGACGGGTCTTCGTACAAACTTCTACTACAAAAGATCTTTACGAAGTGATTAATCAATTTATGCCCAAAAATTCATCGTCTTCGAATAATTCATGGTGGTAGAGACTTTTTCAAAACTAAACGACACGGACCTTTTCCTGAAAAAAAAAATGTATGGTGAAATTAAGAAAAGAAAGCCAAAAATATAAAATCAGTTTTTTAGAAATAAAACAAATAATCACATGAGTCATAGTAAAACTGTACTTGGTATAGCTTTCGTAACTATTGTTCTTCTTATAAGTGGGGTGGTGTATTTTCTTTCACTATCATATGATCAGAAAGAAAACTTTCAGCCCTCTTCTGTGAAAGAAAATGTTTCAAAACTTTTCGATTTGAAGGATAAAAAGAAACAATTTTTAAATTCTATTACAAAACTTAACAAAGAAATAAGTTCTTTGAAAGAATATTATAGTAATATTGAAAAAATTGACGAAACCGACTAATACAACCGCTCTGAAAACACTACAAATCCCTTATATTCTCTAGTAAAGATTGCGCTCTACTACTGGTATAGTCTGTTCTCCTACTTCTCGTAGGACCGCCTCAGGTCGAATAATAAAAAGTCCTAGAATTTGTAAAAAATTAATAAAGTTTGAAACAACTGTTCAAGCCCATTTATTGTTTTTTCGTCTTTTTTGTTTTTTTATGTCCACCTTTCCCACGACTGTTGAAAATGATACTCTTTTCGCTATGATCATTTTTCATCTTATTATCATATAGTTTTAGAAGTAAACCACTTGTTTTATAGCCATAAATATCCTTTAATCGTTGATCTTCTTCCAATAGTTCCTTAGTAGACAATACAAACAAACTTCTATTTGAAAATACAAATTCATGAAAATTGTTCTTTTCTTTTGTAGCTCCTTCAGTAGTAACCTCGTGTGGATGTTGTAATGCCTGGCGAAAGTCTTCTATAGAATGAATGTGTTTACCATTGAGTTTTGTAATAAAAAGGTTTGGTTCGATGATATTTGAGAAACGAGAGCTTATGATAGAACCTTCGAGTATCGAAGTAATGAGCACTTTACCTTTCGTTTTTTTCATTTCATCATTATAGGAGGCCAGGACATTATTATCACTGAAAAATCCACCTGACTCCAAGTGGTTTTCACTTAGTTCCATAAGACACATTCCACCAATCACTTCAAATTGAACAGACTCTGGTTCGTATAATGGATACTTTTTATGAACTGGTAGTAGAAAGGTGGAGAATATACATTTTTCTCTTTTGATATCATGTCCTGTCCAGAATGTCAGAGCTATTGGAGAATTCAAGCATATCGTACTAATATAATTTTCAATACTCAACTTTTGATTCATCCACTTTAAGGCGAGTTCACCATAGTTATCGATTCTTTGACCATTTATTTCACAAAGAATATCTCCTTTTTTAATGGTCGTACTCTGTCCTACGGGACCATACTTATAAACTTTTTTCACCAGTACACCACCCATTGGATTGCATTTATTTTTTTTGAAGATGTTAAAGTTATCTGTGGTCTCCTGAAACCAAATACCTAAAGATGTTGGAAATCTTAAAACTCTTGATTTTGGTACTGGTAGGTCTTTAATCAGTTTATATTTCCAGATTGGTACTGCATAACCCACATTATTAGCAAATAAAAAAGCTGCTGAGTTAACTCCAATAACCTTTCCGTTTTTTAAAAGAGGTCCACCAGAATTTCCTGGGTTGATAGGAGTATCCATTTGTATCAAATTTGACTGTTGACCAGATACTATACCCTTTGTAGCTTTTAAGTGAGACTCTCCTAGTGGAAAACCAAGAGCATATGTTACATCTTGTGGCCCAACTTCGTCGGGATTGCCCTGAAAGAGCTCACAAAATGCCTTATTTTTATAATCAATAACTTCAAGTACTGCGAGATCAAAGGTCGGGCATATCACAAGTACCTTGGCTTTGAATTTTTGTTTTCCTTCTTCAGGAATTTCAACTTCTATAGTTGAAGCGTCTTCAACACAGTGTGCACAAGTCAAGAGAAT
>Ga0209355_1001842_pt1 | contig 11946 bp, 7 predicted proteins | sample LauGreSBDMM110SN_3_FD_187563 | JGI IMG/M metagenome (GOLD analysis project Ga0209355, IMG submission 187563) | Freshwater lake microbial communities from Lake Michigan, USA - Sp13.BD.MM110.SN (SPAdes) (version 2) | ecosystem: Environmental > Aquatic > Freshwater > Lake | place: Lake Michigan, USA...
ACGATACAGGCATGGTTACCCTGGCAGGCAGTCAAAACTTCAATGAATTTGAATTGCATTTGCGCGCCATATTGAGTTACCCCATTTTTGAAATTACCCAAGAAAAAGCAGCCGCCAGCGCGGTAATCTTGGCGAGCGAACATTCTACCAACCCAACTTATACAGGCGTAGAAGCCATTGCTGCTTTGCCTAAAACTGATTTTAGAATTTTTGGCAAACCCAGTTCACGACCCTACAGACGTATGGGTGTGGCATTGGTTTCCGACCACATTGACACCCCAATTGAAGAACTGATTGATAAAGCGGTACAAGCCGCAAAAATGGTTCAAGTAAATTCCTAACACAAAAAAACTTGCATATGAAAGCCTATGTATTTCCAGGACAAGGAGCGCAATTTACCGGAATGGGTAAAGACTTGTACGAACAATCTCCTGTAGCCAAAGCCCTTTTTGAACAAGCCAACGAAATTCTCGGATTTCGCATCACCGATATTATGTTTGACGGCACCGCCGATGCACTCAAAGAAACCAAAGTAACCCAACCGGCTGTGTTTTTACACTCGGTAATTTTGGCTAAAACCCTAACCGATTTTGATCCCGAAATGGTGGCCGGACATTCACTTGGCGAATTTTCTGCCTTGGTAGCCAACGGCACCTTGTCGTTTGAAGACGGTTTGCGTTTGGTGTCACAACGCGCGATGGCCATGCAAAAAGCCTGTGAATTGGCACCCTCAACCATGGCAGCCGTATTGGGCCTAGACGATGCCATCGTAGAGCAAATTTGTGCCAAAACCGAAGACGTAGTGGTTGCCGCCAATTACAATTGCCCCGGACAACTCGTAATTTCGGGAGCCGTTCCTGCGGTAGAAGCAGCTTGCGAGGCCTTGAAAGCTGCCGGCGCGCGTCGTGCCTTGATTTTGCCAGTAGGCGGAGCGTTTCACTCACCCATGATGGAACCCGCCCGCGAAGAACTAGCCGCTGCCATTGAAGCCACGGTGTTTTCTACACCCAGCTGCCCGGTATACCAAAACGTAACCGCAGCTGCCGTTTCTGATCCGGCTGAAATCAAAAAGAACTTGATCATCCAACTCACTGCTCCGGTTAAATGGACGCAATCGGTACAACAAATGATCGCCGATGGCGCTACTTCCTTTACCGAAGTGGGTCCCGGAAGAGTATTGGCTGGCTTGATTAATAAAATTGATAAAGAAGCGTTGACGGTGAATGCGTAGATCAGCTGTCAGCGCTTAGCGATCAGCTTTTAGCCACGAATGCACGAATTTTTGAAATTCCAATTTTTGAAATTCCAAATTCCAAGGTTCAGTAGTATACTAAAAAACGGGGTTGTGTTGGAAGTGGGAAGTTGGGAGCTGGAAGTTTTTCATATATACTAAGAACATTTTTAGTGCTAAGAAATTCTGCAACGACCATAGGATTTGGCAGGCGAGTATCAAAAAGGAGAAACTTCCGTAAAGAAACTCGAACTGTTTGAGGCTTTAGCCGAGTTTTTGAGTTTTAGGAAGTGAGCCTATTTTGATCGCCGAAAATCCCAGGTCTTGATTTTTTGTTTCTTTTTCATCAAGGAAAAAGAAAGGATTAACGATCAACGAGTGTTGATATGTGATTTTTGAATTAAGATGTAATCTAAAAAGCACTGTAACTGTCAACCGTTAACTTACAACTAAAAACACACCCCCAGCCCCTCTCGAGAGGGGAGTTTGGCGAAGTATACAATTTTGATTGCTTCGCCAGTTCGAGCATAGCTCTCGGGTAACGATTGCTGTCCCGAAACTTCGGGATGAGTGTTGATTTTTGATTTGTGTTATAAGAACTTCAGGATGCTGTAAACTCTTTACTGTTAACTTACAACTAAAAAACACACCCCCAGCCCCTCTCGAGAGGGGAGTTTGGCGAAATATACTAAGAAGTTTTACACTTTCAACTTTCGACTTTTGACTTTCAACTAAATAAGATTGCTTCGTCGTTCCTCCTCGCAATGACGTTCTTAAGTATACTACTGCAAATCAAAAATCAACAATCGTTAATCACGAATCTTCTTCTCCCACTTCCACGCACTAGTCAAAGCATCTTCAAGTGAAGATTGCGCTTTCCAGCCTAGAACATTATTGGCTTTATCGGTGTTGGCGTAGGCCGAGATCACATCGCCTTCGCGGCGACCCACGATTTTGTAGGGTAATTTTTGTCCGCTCACTTTTTCAAAAGCGTTGATTACTTCGAGTACCGAGCTGCCTGTTCCGGTGCCCAAATTGAACACCTCAACATTTTGGGCATTTTTCTTCTCGAGCAAACGCTGCAGCGCCACCACGTGGGCTTTGGCCAAATCGACTACGTGGATGTAATCGCGAATGGCGGTTCCATCAGGCGTAGGATAATCGTTGCCGTAAACCGACAATTCTTGGCGCAAGCCAATGGCTGTTTGGGTAATAAACGGCACCAAATTTTGTGGAATACCGAGTGGCAATTCGCCAATTTCGGCCGATGGATGCGCACCAATGGGGTTAAAATAACGCAACAATATGGCATTGATGTTGCTCACTTTGGCTACATCTTGAATGATTTCTTCGCCAATTTGCTTGGTGTTGCCGTAAGGCGACATGGCCACTTGAATCGACGCGTTTTCGGTGATGGGCATGTGCTCGGCTTGGCCATACACGGTGCACGAAGAGCTGAATATAAAATGGGCTTCTGGTTTTTGTTGCAAGGCCTGCAACACATAGACCAAGGCATTGATGTTGTTTTCGTAATACAGCAGGGGATTCTCTACCGATTCGCCTACGGCTTTGGAGGCAGCAAAATGAATTAAGCCCGAGACATCAGAATGTTTGGCAAAAAAAGCTTCAACAGACGCTTTGTGACGCAAATCGAGTTCTTCAAACTGGGGCGTGATGCCGGTAATGGCCACGATTCCGTTGATGACCTCGGTTGAGGAATTGGATAAATTATCGATGATAACTACCTCAAATCCCTGTTGTTGCAATTCGACTACGGTGTGTGATCCGATAAATCCTAAACCTCCTGTTACGACTACTTTCATGAAATATTCTGTTTTTTTAGAATTAGCCCTGATAGAGCCGGCATCCTCGCGACCAAGCGAGATACAGGCGAAAGCAGGAAAAAGCTTCTATTTTTTTAAATACGTTAAAACGGCATTGGTGATGAATTCAATTTGCTCGGCATCGAGTTCGGTGTGCATCGGCAACGACAAGACCTCTTTGACCAACTGATTGGTGATTGGGAAATCGGCCTCTTGGTAACGCACATCGGCGTAGGCCTTTTGGCTGTGCAACGGAATGGGGTAATAGATCGCGCACGGAATGCCTTGATCGAGCAAATGTTGCATCAAACCATCGCGGTCGGCGTTGATAATCCGCAAAGTATATTGGTGAAACACATGGCAATCGCAAATGTCGCAAATGCTCGGCGCGATAATGTTGGCGTGGCCTTCAAAGGCTTTGCTGTAGGCGCGGGCCGCATTTTGACGGGCCGAGTTGTATTGATCTAACAACGGCAGTTTGGCATTGAGCACCGCAGCTTGAATGCTGTCTAAACGCGAATTTACGCCCACTACATCGTGGTGGTAACGCACGTACATGCCGTGATTGACTATTCCGCGTAGGGTGTGAGCCAAGGCATCGTCGTTGGTGAAGATCGCTCCACCGTCGCCGTAACAACCTAAATTTTTGGATGGAAAAAAGGAAGTGGCACCCACGTGTCCGATGGTACCGGCTTTCTTTTTGCTGCCGTCAGAAAAACGACAATTGGCGCCAATGGCTTGGGCATTGTCTTCGATGACGTATAAATTGTGTTCCTGGGCTACACGCATAATCGCTTCCATATTGGCCGCGCGACCAAACAAATGCACAGGCACAATAGCTTTGGTTTTGGGAGTAATGGCTTTCTTGATCGCCTCGATTGAGATGTTCATGTTGTGCAATTCGACATCAACCAACACCGGTTTAAGTTGCAACAAGGCAATCACTTCTACAGTCGCAGCAAAGGTAAAATCGGCGGTGATTACCTCGTCGCCGGGTTGAAGTCCCAAGCCCATCATAGCGATTTGCAAGGCATCGGTTCCGTTGGCACAAGGAATCACGTGTTTCACGCCCAAATAGTCTTCGAGGTTTTTTTGAAACGCATGTACTTGCGGACCGTTGATATAAGAAGTATTGTCTAGTATTTCTTGGATGGCCGTGTTTACGGTTTCTTTGATGTGGTGGTACTGACCTTTGAGGTCGACCATTTGAATTTTTTTCATCAGAAAGTGGGTTTTAAAACAGCGCAAAACTACTAATTTAATGCGGATCACCCTAAAAATTATAGAATTGATGTATTTTAGCGACACAATTTTTACCCTATGTATTTTCTCTATTCTTTATTGCTGCGCGGAATTGAAAAAGTCTTGCCTATTTCGGGTTTCTTCAGCAAGAAAATGAAGCTATTTGTAGCCGGCCGATTGACTACGTTTGCGAGTTTGGCGGCTGCGATTCAGAAAGACGACAAAAGCATTTGGTTTCACGCGGCTTCGTTGGGTGAATACGAGCAAGGCCTGCCGGTAATGGAAGCCATCAAAGCCCACTACCCCAACCACAAAATTGTGTTGAGTTTTTTTTCGCCTTCGGGTTATGAGGTGCGCAAAAACAATAAAATTGCCGACGTGACAGTCTATTTGCCGCTCGACACGCCACAAAATGCCGAACGGTTTATCCGCAAAATAAATCCGGAATTGGTGTTTTTTATCAAATACGAATACTGGCCCAATTACCTGAACGTATTGGCCAACAAACAGATTAAAACCTATTTGATTTCGGGCGTGTTTCGAGAAAATCAATTGTTCTTCAAGTGGTACGGCGGGTTTTATCGAAAAGCCTTGAATGCCTTCACTTTCTTTTTTGTACAAAACGAAAGTTCGAAAATCTTGTTACAGCAATTGGGCAAAACCAATGTGATGGTTTCGGGCGATACGCGATTCGACCGGGTGGCCGCCATTTTAGAGAAAGACAATTTGGTAGATTTTATTGCCGAATTCAAAAACAATACGCCAACGGTTGTGGTGGGTAGTTCGTGGCCCAAAGACGAAAACCTGCTGGTGGATTACCTGAACCAAAGCACGCATGCACTCAAGTGGATCATTGCGCCACACAACATCAAGGCCGAGCAAATCAATTCGTTGAAGCAATCTATACACAAGAAAACCGTTTTATTCTCGGAACGCGAAGGCAAAAATTTGGCCGATTACGAGGTGTTTATCATTGATACCATCGGCATCTTAACCAAAATTTACAGCTATGCTGATCTGGCCTATGTGGGCGGCGGATTTGGCCATCCGGGCGTACACAATCTGTTGGAGCCTGCTACGTTTGGCGTGCCCATCATTTGCGGGCCGCATTACAGTCACTTTGCCGAAGCCACGGCCTTGGTTGAATTGGGCGGCTGTATTTCTATTCAATCGGCACAAGAACTGCAAGAAGCATTGGATACGCTCATTCAAAATGCCGATATTCGCCACGAAAAAGGACACATTTGCCAAACTTTTGTACAAATGAACACCGGCGCAACCCAGAAAATTATCAATTCTACTACTCAAAATTAATCTCCATGAAAAAAAGTATTGTATTATTCTTACTCGTATTTATTCAAGTACAAGCCCAACAAGGCGGCATGTGGATCCCTTCGTTGCTGCAAGGGATGAATGAAAAAGAAATGAAAAGCCTGGGCATGAAAATGTCGGTGGCCGATATTTATGACGTGAACAAATCAAGTCTCAAAGATGCCGTGCCGCACTTTAATGGTGGCTGTACCTCTGAGGTGATTTCGCCCAAAGGCCTTTTGCTTACCAACCACCACTGCGGATTTGATGCGATTCAAACGCAGTCATCGGTGGAACACGATTACCTGACCAATGGATTTTGGGCCTATTCGTTGGCCGAAGAATTGCCCAACGAAGATTTGGAAGTAACCTTTATTGTAAAAATTGTAGACGTTACCGAACAAATTACTGAAAGTACTGCCACTCTAGCCACCGAAGCCGAAAAGCAACAAAAGATAAAAGAAAATACCGCAGCCTTAAACGCCAGTTACCCAAAAGAAGCTTGGCAAGAGAACAAAATCAGAACCTTTTATGAAGGCAATCAATATTTATTGTTTGTAACCGAATCCTTTAAAGACGTGCGATTGGTGGGCGCTCCACCCAGTTCGATTGGTAAATTTGGCTCGGATACGGATAACTGGGTTTGGCCTAGACATACCGGAGATTTTTCGCTGTTTCGCATTTATGCCGACAAAAACAACCGCCCAGCGGCCTACTCCAAAGACAATGTGCCGTATACGCCCAAACATTTTTTGCCGGTTTCGCTTGACGGCGTAGCCGACGACGATTTTACCTTGGTATTTGGATATCCAGGAAAAACAAACGAATACTTGCCTGCTGTAGCCTTGGAGCAAATTCTCAACGAATTGAATCCGGCTAAAATTGAGATTCGCGACAAAGCGCTAAAAGTAGCCGATGGTTTTATGCGTAAAGATCCGGCCATTAAAATTCAATATGCTTCCAAGTATGCCAGCATTGCCAATTATTGGAAAAAATGGATCGGCGAAAGCATGGGGCTCAAAAAATCAAATGCGGTAGCGGCCAAACAAAAACAAGAAGTGGTGTTTCAAGAAAAGGTAATCAAAGCCGGTAAACAAGCCGAATACGGAACGCTATTGGCCGATTTTAAAACCAACTATCAAGCGATCGCTCCCTATTCCTTGAGCCGCGATTATTTTGTGGAAATCGTGTTACGCAACACCGAGTTGCTCCAAGTTTCTTACAAAATGTACCAGCTGACGCAATTATTGGAAACCAAAGGTGAACAGGCCTTTACCGAACGCAAAGCCAATCTAATAAAAGGTCTTCCCGATTTTTATAAAGACTTCAACGTGGCGGTAGACGAAAAAGTGTTTGAACAATTGATGGGCTTGTATATAACCAAATCACCCAAACAATTTGTCCCTGTGCCGATGCAACAAGTTTCGGTTCCCGACTTGACGCAATCCATTTACCAAAACAGCAAATTGACTTCCTATGCCGGAGTGCAAGATTTGCTATCGGGTGATACGCAATCGGTTTTGGCCAAACTCATCCAAGATCCCGCTTACCAAACCATCAAAGCCATGGCCGATGTGTATGTAAAAGAGGTGGCGCCCAAATACGATGAACTGGCTTTAAAAATTTCTGCCTTGCAACGTACCTATATGAAAGCCCAATTGGAGCTCAACAAAGGCGCCCGATTTTTTCCAGACGCCAACAGTACCTTGCGTGTAACCTACGGAAAAGTGAAAGGCTACGATCCAAAAGACGCCACAACCTATAAATCAAAAACGTATTTGGATGGGGTGTTGGAAAAATACATTCCCGGCGATTACGAATTTGACGTGCCGAAAAAACTGATTGAATTATACGAAACCAAAGATTACGGCCCCTATGCCGAAAAAGGTGGAATGCCCGTTTGTTTTATTGGCACCAACCACACCACCGGAGGAAATTCGGGTAGTCCGGCGCTCGATGCGTACGGAAATTTAATTGGCCTTAATTTTGACCGCGTTTGGGAAGGAACCATGAGTGATTTGTATTACGATCCGGCCATCTGCAGAAACGTGATGGTGGATATTCGGTATGTTTTATTCATCATGGATAAGTATGCCGGCGCAAAAAACCTAATTGACGAATTAAAGATTGTTCATCCAAAACACAAGAAGAAAAAATAATAATCAGCAAATGAACATTTTATTCATTTATTCTTTGTTAAAATTAAATTTTTGTTGATTTAACAACAATTAAAACCGACGGATATTCTTTGGCACGGTTGTTGTAAATAGAATTGACGTTGCAACTGATATTTTTTTTGAAATTTTTTTGAAAAAAAAAGTAACCAATCGAAAAAATTATATCTTTGCCTCGAATTAATAATTAACCTTTTATAACTAAAAAGATGAAAAAAGTATTTTTAAGTTTAGCCGTTATCGCTGTATTAACTGCAGTATCTTGTAAAAAAGCTGAAGCTGTTGCTGAAGAAGTAGCTGTTGATTCAACTGCTGTTGAAGCTCCTGCTGTTGATTCTGCTGCTGTTGTAGCTGATTCTGCTGCTGTTGCTGCTCCTGCTGCTGAAGCTGCTCCTGCTGCTGAAGCTCCTGCTGCTAAATAATTAGCTGAACAGAAAAAATTAAGCCACGAATTTCGTGGCTTTTTTTATGCATTATAATTTCTATGTTGATGGTTTATTTTCCAAACAAACCGTTCAATAATTTCCCCGCTTTTTCTTTTAGATCTTTGTTTGTATTATTGGTCTTGGTAGAATCTTTTTTGTTTCCAAGTAACCCCTGCAAGGCATTCAACCCCTGGTTTACCAACTTATCTTTTTGACCTTTGGCCAACTGTCCGGTTAGATTGACCAGCATAGCTCGTGTATCGGCTTTTATCTTGGGCGCTTTAAAGGTGCCTGTAACAGTTGCCAACAAGGGAATGTTATCCAGTTTTGCCAATTCAGCCGCAGAGGATTTACCCAACAACCCATTTAATTCCTTGGCCACATATTTGGCCGGCACATCAAAATTCAGGTTGTATTTTAAGCTCTGATCAAATCCGTGTTCGCCTGCTATAGTCACGGCAATATCTTGGTAATGCACGATAAACGGTTTCACGGCTACCTGTCCTTTGTTGAATTGCATTCTCAATTTGATGTCGTTCAAATTTAATTTGTTTACATCCAAAAACGGCAATTGCTCGTCGAGTTTTTGAAGCAAAGGGGCGTTTTGGGCCGTGATTTTGGTGTTGCTCAACGAACCCATCAAATCGCCACTAATGGATTTCAGATCGGGCGTGAGCGCCAAGGCATCCAAATTTCCTGCTACCTGTATGTTGCTTGTAAATTGGCCTGAAATCACTTTGGCAATGGGCGCCATTTTTTGCAACATGGGCAACTGCGTAAATACTTGCGCAATATTCATTTGTTGCATGCCCAATTTCATGGCAAATTCAGGCACTTTAGCCGAAGTTGATATGGTTCCGTCGGCCAATAAAACACCTTGGAACAACTGCGCTTTTACTTGTTCTAGCGCTACAGCTTGGTTTTGTATAGACACTTTTCCCGACATGTTTTCTAATACCAAATTATCATAATAGACCTTCCCTACTTTAGCGGTGAGGCTACAAGCCAAAGTTGCTGGAATTTTTAGGGCGGTAGGTTTGGTTGATTCGGGAGTTGCGGTTTCAGTGCTCATAAAATCAGCCACATACAACTGTTGGGACTGCAACTGAAAATTTCCTTTAAGCACTTCGTTTTTCAATAAATAGCCGTAGAAATTAGTCAACACCCCTTGCAGCTGTACATCTGATTTTCCAGATGTGAGTGAAAGTTCTTTGAGCTGAATAGCCGTATTGCTAAACTGCACTTGGGCTTTATTGATGCGCGTCACTTTTTTGGCGGCATCGGCATAATTAAATCCGGTGAGGATCACCGAACCCGAGTTCTTCATTTTTTCGTAGCTGTTGCTGTCTACCGCCTGTTTATCAAACGCTGTAGAAAGCGCCACTTGCAACATACCCGACAACGGCATCGTCGTTTTTACCGGATAGGCCTGCGCAAAATTGGACAAATTGAGCGTACCATTTATGTTGGCGGCGACCGTAGGGTTTTCGGTTAAGTTGGTGATGTGTGCGTTAGCTTTAAACACATCTTGATCAATCTGAAACCCAAACGCATTTACCTGCACATAGGTGTCTTTTGCGATTCCAGTAGTATTGGCCACTTGGGCATCAATAAAAATATTCTTTACTTTTTTGGGCAATTTAGGGTACTGAAACGAGGCGTTTTGAGACGCCATGGCTACCGAAAATGCAGGAATTGTGGTATCCGACAACACCCCTTTGGCAAATCCTTTTACGCTAAAATCACCCGTAGTGGTCACGCCTTCAAGCGATTGTGCATAGGCGGCAGGAATTAAACCCAAGAAATTCTGAAAACTGGAGGTGGGCGTTTCAAAGCTAATGTCGTACACTTGACCGGTTGGTTTTATAGCAATTGAACCATCAAAAATGAGCGGCAATTGATTGATAAAGGCCTTGTTTTGTTTGAAGGTGTAGGTGTTGGTGGCCAAATCAATACCCAAAATGGCCTCCCATTTGAATTCCACCTGATTCATGAAATTGGTTTTTCCCATAAAAACTGACACTTGCGTAGCCGATTCAGTCGTGAGATCTAGCTTGGAAGTTGTGAAATCGCCGGTGCCCGAATGGTTCAATTTGTCGAGTATTATTTTATTGTCGGAGGTCTGATCCCAAAAAGACAGGCGACAATTTTGCAAGCGATAGCTCTTTATTTTTAGCGCCAACTGACTCGGTTTCTCTGGAACTCCAGCCGGCTTTTTGAGGGCAATGTCGTAATTGCCCAATCCTTCTTTATTGATTATCAAATTCAATCTGCTGGATTCGGCCATGATCGACTGAATTGCCATTGGACTTTCTTTGCCTTTAAACAATTCAGTAATGGCCATTTTGAGGCCCACTTGTTTCACCGACAATAAGGTGTCGCCGGCAAATGGCGCTTTGTTGATGATTTTTAAATCAGAAATAGTAACCGTTGCATTGGGAAAATTGCGCAACAAACTCAAGGAAACATCCTGAAACGAAACGGTTGCGTTGATGTTTTCGTTGATCGCCTGCGTAACGCGCGCCTGAATTTGATCCTTGAACAAAAATGGTATTATGAGCAAAAGGATTATAAATCCGCCTAGGATTCCGGCGCTAATTTTTAGTATTTTTTTGTTTTTGGCTGTCATAAGGTAGTTGACTTTTAATGAAATTGAATCTCAAAAGGCAAAGCGGCTTGAATGCCTTTGCGCGCTTGTACGTTGCGGAGTTGTTGAATGAGTTGGTAGTTTTCGGCGCCCAATTGTTCTTGCAGGAGCGCCTCTTTGCTGCTGAAAAACGGCATGCCCAACTGCCCTAAAAAGGCACTAAAATCGCGTTTGTATTCGGGGTAGTTTTGGGTGCGGTAGTCCTTGGTTTTGGTTATTTGTGCGGCATAGGCCACGGCTGCATTCAATCCGCCAATTTCATCAACTAAGCCAATTTTCTTGGCATCGGCTCCCGACCACACACGTCCTTGCGCCAACGAATCTACTTGCGCAACACTCATCTTGCGTCCGGCCGCTACGCGCGATAAAAAAGTAGTGTACACGCGCTCCACTCCTTTTTGTGCAGTAGCTGCATAGGCGGGCGTTATGGGCTGAAACACGCTGTACTCGGCGGCATTTTGATGCGTAGAAACCTGCTCGGCATGAATACCTAGTTTATTGGTTAACGCACTAAAATTGGGCAACAAGCCAAACACGCCAATTGAACCTGTAATGGTTGTATTTTCGGCAAAAATGCGATCGGCATTGCAGGCAATATAATAGCCCCCCGAAGCCGCATAATTCCCCATAGACACCACAACTGGTTTTATTTTTTTGGTCAATTCGATTTCGCGCCAAATTAACTCCGAGGTCAAGGCATCGCCACCTGGCGAATCAACGCGCAACACAATGGCTTTTACGGCCTCGTCATCTCGTGCTTCTTGCAAGGCCCGACGCATAGACCCTTCGCCTACAGTGGTTACATCGCCTTCTCCTCGACCAATGTCACCTTGTGCATAGACCACGGCAATCTTAGATTTGACGGTATAATCAGCGGTGGTTGTGGCATTGTTTTCGGCATAATCCAAAATCGAAATGGTGTTGTAGGAATCGGCCGGAGCTACTCCCAATTTTTTCTTGATGGCGGCATGGTATTGATCTTCATAGGCCACCTGGTCTATTAAGCGCAAGGCTTTGGCACTTTCGGGCGTTTGTGCTTGCAAATTTGCGGCAATACTATTGAGTTGAGCAACCGATAGTTTGCGGCTTTGGG
>Ga0209355_1001843_pt1 | contig 11943 bp, 19 predicted proteins | sample LauGreSBDMM110SN_3_FD_187563 | JGI IMG/M metagenome (GOLD analysis project Ga0209355, IMG submission 187563) | Freshwater lake microbial communities from Lake Michigan, USA - Sp13.BD.MM110.SN (SPAdes) (version 2) | ecosystem: Environmental > Aquatic > Freshwater > Lake | place: Lake Michigan...
AGTGCAGCAGCGAGAAAACGTCGGGAAGATCCCAATCCCAACCGATCGGGCGCGGCCATAAATGTAAGTACTAAAGGAAAACGCAAATGAAATTCACAGATATCACAGAGTCATCACACAAATGCCCGCATTGCGGCGGACCCATGTTCAGCGAAATGATGATGACAGAAAAGAAAGATGCATGTTACTACAAGGTCAAAGCGTCGGCTAAAGTATGGCCCTCAGCTTATGCGTCAGGTCGCCTAGTGCAGTGCCGCAAAAAAGGCGCTGGCAGTTATGGCAACAAATCAGAAGGTGTGGCCGAAGATGCTGTGGCAGATTTTGTGGCTCGCGGTGGTCAGATACAAAAAGGCAAACTGCACGAACCACGTAAGGGTGAAACTTGGCAAGGATCATCACATATTGGTGCTGCAGGTGGACGTGGTACAAAAGGTACAGTGTCAGGTCGGGCTGCAAACACCAACCCAAAGGGTGGTAAACCAGTGGTCAGTGCTGAAGGTTACAATCCTGAATACGATGACGAAGCAGGCATGGCCGACAACAACTTGGAAACACTGGAACGTGCAGTTGACGGCATTGATAACTTGATTCAATCAGGTGACAACCTGCCAGAATGGTGTCAAGAAAAGATTGCTGTGGCCAAGTCGATGCTGGTTACAGTATGGGACTACATGTATTCAGAAGAAGCGTCGGACGAAGTTGACCCTGAAGTGGATGAGATGTTTGAAGCCATGACACAGTTGGTGGCCGAAATGGCTCAAAAGAATCGTGTGAGCGAAGATCTAGTGTGGGAATCATTTGAAGCCCTACCAGACAATGTGTTGTACGAAACAGCAGCCTGGCGCCGCAGTGCAGGCAAAAGCAAAAAGGGCGGACTCAATGCCAAAGGTGTAGCGTCATATCGTAGAGAGAATCCTGGTAGTAAATTGCAAATGGCAGTGACCACCAAGCCCTCAAAGCTCAAGCCAGGATCAAAAGCAGCCAAACGCCGTAAATCATTCTGTGCAAGAATGAGTGGCGTAAAAGGGCCCGCAAAAAAGCCCAACGGCAAACCCACACGCAAAACTCTAGCCCTGCGTAAATGGAACTGCTGATGCGATACGTTGTGTTATTGATTGCTGTGCTGTTAACAGGATGCTCAACCGTGGTTCCTGTCACTGCCAAGTTTCCAGAAGCGCCAGGCAAGCTGGCTACCCAACGTTGTCCCGATTTACAAAAACTTAAAGACGATGCTAAACTAAGTGATGTCATTAGAACCGTAACCATCAACTATTCAACCTACTACGAGTGTGCAGTCAAGGCAGACGCTTGGCAAGAATGGTATGAAATACAAAAACGCATATTCGAAGGAGCTGGGAAATGAGCACCATACTAACAAAAGACCAATTAAAACAAATGGTCAAGAATCCCTATATCGATCACTGGTATTCTGCACTAGAACAATTGTTGGATGACTACGAAATCAACACTCCGCTACGTGTGGCACATTTCATAGCACAATGCGCACATGAGTCAGGCAACTTTGTGTTCATCAAAGAAAATCTTAATTACAAGGCCGCAAGCCTACAAAAGACATTTGCCAAGTATTTCCCCACAGCTGAATTGGCACAACAGTATGCCAACAAGCCTGAACGCATTGCCAACAGAGTCTACGCCAAAAGAATGGGCAACGGCGACGAAGCGTCAGGCGACGGCTGGCTCTATTGTGGTCGCGGACTTATACAGTTGACAGGTCGAGACAACTACACATTCTTTGCAGGCAGCCTGGATATTTCAGTAGAAGAAGCCGCAGAGTACTTGGCCACATTTGAAGGCGCTGCACAGAGTGCCTGTTGGTATTGGGAACAAAACAATTTAAATAGATTTGCTGATGCCAACGACGTCAAAGGACTCACGCGAGCAATCAACGGTGGTTACATTGGTCTTGAAGATCGTCAGAGCCACACAGAACATGCCTTGCATGTACTGGGAGCATAACATGGCAGAACAAAAAACATTATCACGCTCTGAGCGTGAAGCACAAATCAAAGACAAAGCCGGATGGGTAATTGTGGTCATGGCTGCCTTGCTGGCCATCAACACATACCTGGGCAATGGTAATTCAGGTCGTATATTAAACGACACAATTGAAGCCAACAACACCTGGGCATTTTATCAGGCCAAATCAATCAAAGGCACCTTGGCCGAAATGGCCTTGGCCGATGCTATGGCTCGCAAGGAAGTGAATACGGTTTTCTCACTCAGCCGGAAGATTGCACGTTATGAGTCAGATCCTGTGACAGGTGAAGGCAAGAAAGAACTAATGGCCCGAGCTCGTGGGCTAGAAGCAGATCGTGCTGTGGCCAAATCACGATCACCATGGTACACATTTGCTGGATCATTGTTTCAGATTGCCATTGTGTTGCTCACTGCCAGTATATTAAGCGTGAAAAACAGCTTGTACTGGGCCAGTATAGGAGTTGGGGCATTTGCTTCCGTCCTGATGAGCCAGGCTGTTTGGCTTTGGATACCTGCATTACTTTAACCACAAGTTAATTTCCAGCAATAATCCGTTAAATACTCCAAAGCCCTGATCAACAAGGGTATGGAGTATGATGAAAAAATATGGAGCCGCCTACAGACTCGTAATCTTAGTATTATTATTAATACTATGTGCTTCCACGATGGTATCAAGTTCACCCATGTATGGAGGTGATCAGCCCAGTGTTGCCCCGGAACTGCCTGCCAGAGAACGACAAGTACGACTCAACCACGGTGTGGCTGAATGTGTTAGAACTGCCTGGATCGGTGACGTCCGCAACAGAATCCTGATCTGTGTTGAATACCGATACCGGAAAGAGGTCAAGTAATGGATCCAATTACTATAGGCCTGGCCTTTACCGCAGCTCAATCAGCAGTTGGTTACATCAAACAAGCTGTGGCCCTGGGCAAAGACATCAACAGTCTTTCCGGACAATTCAGTAAATTCTTCGAATCTTCGGATGCTATCCATCGTGAACGAACAAAGATAAAGGCCAAGGCCACTCGTCTAGGTAAAACTGATGCCGAACTTGGACGCGAGGCACTGCAAATTGCCATGCATAGCGATGCTCTAAGACAAGCAGAGCGCGAACTCAAAGACATGATTCTTTGGACCTTGGGCAAACCCGAACTATGGGAACACATGATCAAGGAACGCACAAGACTATTCAGGGAACGTGCAGAAGCCGAACGTGAAGAAGAAAAACGACAATTAGAACACAAGAAAAAAGTAGCAGAACAGTTTATGTTTGCTATGTATTTTATTGGAGTTGCTGTATTTTTATTTTGTGCGTCAATGGTAGGTATAGGTATCTACGGTGCCATGGAAGATAAAAGAATTTATGAACAAAAGGTAGCAGCAAGAAACTTAGTTATACAACGCCAAGCCAAAGAACGCATTGATAGAGAAAGAAAAGAACGAGAAGATTACGCCAAAGGATCCAAATAAAATGTTTGATTGGATCATTATATTGGCCTTGGCGCAAGAACCTGTTAAAAAATGGCCCGAGTGGGAGTGCGTCCGTTGGACCTGGACAGGAGATGTTTACAATCGCACAGTCACATGCCTAGAGTGGAGAAAGAGAAAATAACATGGATCCACTAACCCTCTTTGCCCTGGCCAATGGCGCTGTGGCCGCTGTTAAAAAAGGTTGTCAACTGTACAAAGACATCAAAAGCGCTGCCGGCGATGTCAAAGCAGTATTAAAGGATCTTGACGAGCAGTTTCATGACGCATTCGAAGCCAAGGGTAAAACTGCCACAGTTGAACAACGCAATCAGTTTGTAAAAGAAAAGAATCGTGTAATAGAACTAAACAAGCGCAGTGGCGAGACTACAGGGATCTATCAAGAACTTGGGGAACACCTGGGTGCCTACTACGACAACTTGTACAAGTGTATGGCCATCTTTGAAGAAGAAGAAAAGCACAGTCAGCATGCCATATACGAAGGCGATGCTAGCCTGGGCAAACGTGCCTTGCAACGTGTGCTCATGCGCAAGCAGTTAGAACAAATGGGCCTTGAACTGCAAGAGATCATGATCTATCAATCACCTAAGGAACTGGGTTCGTTGTGGACTGAAGTCAACTCAATGATGAAGGTCATGGGTGAACAACAAAAAATTCTTGTGGCCAAGCAAATGCTCCAGGCTCACCTAAATGCAATTCGTAGACATCGACGCATGGATGCTTTATGGGCCAATATTGCCTGGGGCATAGCCAGTATAGTGGTTGCGGCTGCTGTTGGCTTGACATTTGCTTTTGTCATACAGGATCGCATTGAAAAGTATCCTCAACTGGGCACTGGCATCATTCCCAAGACGGAAGCACAACGTAGAGCAGAAGCAGAACCCAAACGTTATATAGGGAGATAATTAATGTTAATATTTCTATCACATTTGAAACTGGCACCAAGCTAAATATTACAAACATTATCAAGGAACACAAATGGCAGAAGAACAAAAACAAACAAGTGAGTCAGAAAAGAAAAAAGAAGACTGGATGAACTCCAAATGGCGTCCGGCCATGGGTTGGATGTACATGCTGACCTGTGTCACAGACTTTGTGCTATTTCCTATTTTGTGGAGTTTGTTACAAACTATCATGAATCAACCAATCACACAATGGCAACCTCTAACACTGCAAGGTGCCGGGTTGTTCCACATTGCCATGGGTGCTGTGCTAGGCATTGCGGCTTATGGTCGGACACAAGAAAAACTAGGAGGAGCAAACAATGGCGGAGCACCTGCACCAATCACACCCTCAACAGGATTTGGCATACCAGCACCCGGCACAAGTTTTACGCCAGCACCAGGCTGGGGCACTACTTCAACAGCATCAAGCAGCTTTGGTAGCAGTGCAGGAACTGGAGCGCCAGCGGCTGACGTCACCACAGGATTTGGGGGCAAGCCCGCCCCTGTGATCCCACCGTTCCCAGAAAGATAAACATGAAAAAATTACTAGCAATATTAACATTATTGATATTATCAACTCCGGTGGTTGCCCAACTGCCCACGGCCGGCATCACAACTTGTGATGGTGAGTATGCTCTGTGTGCGGCCAGCACTTGCAAGCCTGTGTTGAACAAAGACGGGACACCAAAAATGATCACGGGCAACAATGGTGTGGCCTACCCTGAAGTAGAGTGCAAGTGCCCTATCCTTAAAGGTCATGCTATTGCGGATACCTCAGCTGGTAATATGAAAGGCTCATGCACAGCAACAGACAGCAACCATGTGTGGAGTTTGTTTGCACCTAAAATACTTTATCCACAAGAAGCCAACAACTTCAGTCCTCTACCTTGGAAACAAAAAGCCACAATACAAAAATGTGATGCCAGTTTGAATCTAGGTGCCAAGTCCAGCAATTGCTTCAGTTGGAATTGTGTTCGGGGGACAGATGGCATAGCTGTATGTTCATGCCCTACAGGACAAGTACCACCTGCAACATCATTCTTGACTGAAGCTGGTCAAGGCGATCCGTCAGCATGTGCTCAGTACCCTGTGAGTTTACCAATCAAGGCACAGGACAAAGCAGAAGCTAAAGGAAAAACAAAATGAAAAATATTATATTTGTAGCAGGATTAATGTTCTGTGTACCAGCCATGTCTGCAGACTCACACTCAGCAGATGTGGCACGAGCAGAGGCAGCCAAAGCACAGAAAGAAACCAAAAAGGTCTGTGTTGATGTCATGAAAGATGGCAAAGAAGTTCGAGATCCCAAGACCGGCAAAGTCAAACAGAACTGCAAAGAAGTAAAGCAACACAAAAAACTAGAAGGTACAGATGTACCTGTAAAGAAGTAATTGACTTACTCCGGAAAACCCTGTATAATTAAATGTACAGGGTTTTTTAATGACCGATCACTATACTACATTAGGCGTTGCTCGAACTGCCACACAGGATGAAATCAAACGGGCCTTCCGTAAGTTGGCCAGCCAGCATCATCCGGACAAGGGTGGTGACACGCAGAAGTTTCAAGAGATACAGGCCGCCTATGATACCTTGGGTGATGCGGCCAAACGACAGCAGTATGATAATCCTGCACCACAATTCCCAGGTTTCAATGGTGGTGGTGTACATGTGAACATTCATGATATTTTTGGCCAGATGTTTGGCGGGCAATCGCCATTTGGGCAACAACAGCCGCGCCGTACTCATGTGCGCATGAGCCTGTGGATCACGCTGTTGGATGTGTCCCGCGGAGGCAAACGCTCTGTGGCTCTGGGCACTCAGTCTGGCACCAGCACAGTTGAAATTGAAATACCACTGGGCATCAACGACGGTGACAATGTACAGTATCCCGGCCTTGCACCTGGTGCACAAGACCTGGTCATACAATTTAGAGTACAACCGCATGCTGATTTTCAACGGCAGGGACTGAGTCTTGTGACCACACACAAAGTATCCATATGGACATTGATCTTGGGCGGTGACACCGAAGTGCAGACAGTTGAAGGCAACCGACTGGTGGTGAAGGTTGCGCCACACACTCAACCCGGCACCACCTTGCGACTGAAATCACAAGGTCTCCGAGATCAGTCGGGGCAAAAAGGAGATCTCATGGTGCATATACAAACAGAGATTCCCAAGACAATTGCACCCGAAATTATCACCGCCATCCAAAATCATGCATAATGTTATCAGAATGCTTGATCAAATCTGGATTAAGTATTATAATACATTATATTCACTCTGACCATCCAATATGAACAACCCTGAAATCAACGCCATTGTGGACCAAGCAGTTAAAATTGCTGCCAATCTCAAACACGAATACGTGGTCACAGAACACCTGTTGCTGGCCATGTTGTTGCACACACCGTTTAAAAAAACTCTCACAAGTTTTGGGGTAGACGTGGACAAAATGCAACAAGAAGTAGAGCACTATCTAGTGAGTCTAGTTGGGCTGATTAGTAAAGTTCCGGACACTCAACCTCGCAAGACCACAGCACTGGAACGCTTGTTCAATCGAACCAACGTACAGGTCATGTTCACAGGCCGTCGTGCCATGAGCACCGTTGATCTCTACCTGAGCATCATGAGCGAAGGCAATAGCCATGCACACTACTTCCTGCTCAAGTACGGTGTGAAAAAACAGGAGTTTGTGGATCACTGGCAAAAGCACTACAAGTCGGCGTCAGCCGGTGAAAGCACAATGAGTCAAGACCAAGCAGATGAAATCCTTACTGAATACTGTACCAATCTAAGCAAGATGGCTCGTGACAACCGTCTGGAGCCACTAATTGGTCGTTCAGAAGAACTGCACGAAATGATCACTGTGCTGGCTCGTCGCTTCAAGGCCAACGTGCTCATGGTAGGCGATCCGGGCGTGGGCAAGACTGCCATCATTGAAGGCTTGGCACAGGAGATTCATGCAGGCCGTGTGCCGGAGTTTATCAAGGGTTCAGAAGTATGGAGCCTGGAAGTGGGTGACTTGCTGGCAGGATCTAAATATCGTGGCGAGTTTGAGGAAAAGTTCAAGGCAGTGATTGCCGCACTGGAAGCCAAGAAGAACTGTATCTTGTTTGTGGACGAAGCACACACCATGAAAGGTGCTGGTGCTGGCTCACAATCGAGCCTGGACTTTGCCAACATGCTGAAACCTGCTATTACCAAGGGCAACCTTAAAGTTGTAGCGTCAACCACCTGGGAAGAATACTATGAATCATTTGAGAAAGATCGCGCACTCATGCGCAGATTCTACCGCTTGTCAATTGATGAGCCAGATGCTACGACCACAGAGCAAATTCTTATTGGTCTTTCTCCCCGGCTCGAGGCGTTTCATAATGTGCTGATTGACACCGAAGCAATGACTGCCGCGGTGGAACTGGCCAATCGTTACATACACGATCGCAAGAACCCTGACAAATCAATTGACTTGATTGATGCGGCATGTGCTAGAGAGCGTGTGAAGGATCTAGGCCTAGTGACCATTACCAAAGCCTTGATTGAAGAACAACTGGCCCGTGTGGCAGGTGTGCCCGCAGACAAACTACAAAACGAACGCTCAACAAAGATCATGGAACTGGAGGGCAATATCAAGCAAAAGCTGTATGGTCAAGATGCCGCAGTTGATTCAGTACTAGAGCGTGTGTATATTAACTTTGCTGGCATTGCCAGCGAAAAGAAACCCATGGCCAGCTTCTTGTTCCTGGGTCCTACAGGTACAGGTAAAACAGAGCTTGCTCGACTACTAAGTGACAACCTGGATATGAAACTGCTGAAATATGACATGAGTGAATATCAAGAACGTCACTCAGTGAGCAGTTTGATTGGTGCTCCACCAGGATATGTGGGCTTTGAAGATGGTAACGTCGGCGGTGGCAAACTAATCTCCGATCTCAGCAAGAATCCCTTCTCAGTAATATTGTTTGATGAGATAGAGAAGGCTCACCCTGACGTTACCAACATCTTGCTACAAATGCTGGACGAAGGTGTTATTACCAGTAGCAATGGCAAAAAAGCCAACTGCAAGAACTGTATTATCATCATGACAAGCAACCTAGGAGCACAGGACAGTGAAGCAAATAACATTGGCTTTGGCGACTTTGAGAAAACTGGCGAGGACGATAAAGCACTCAAAGAGTTCTTCAAGCCCGAACTGCGAAACCGTATTGATCAAATCTGCAAGTTTGTTAAACTAGACACACTGGCGGTCAAGAAAGTTGTGGTCAAGTTTGTGGACGAGCTCAAAACAAGTCTGCTTGCAAAAGGTATAAACCTCAATTTATCTGAATCAGTCGTTGACATGCTTGCTCTCAAGGGCTATGATTCGAAGATGGGTGCGAGACCACTTGCACGTAAGATTGACGAACTTATTCGGGTGCCGTTGAGCAAGAAGATCTTGTTTGATCGACTTGCAGACTGTGACATCACAGCAGACATGGTAGAAGACAAAGTCACGTTTGATGTTGCCACACGAATAGTACCTGTGGTGGCAGATGACGGTATTATCAGGTTCCCGGATGTCTAACCCTGTTGTGATTCCTCGTAGTACTTTGTACTTTCACAAGTGGCAGTATGTGATGTTGTTTCTCTTGCCCGAAGCCAGTGTCTTGCGTGTGCTTGCTCACAAAAATATTGATCAGTCAATAACCTACAGAAATCAGTGGATTGCTAGGCGTAGTGGGCGAGACTCAATCAGTTCTGAAACCCGAGAAATTTTGCACGATGCATGTGATTACTTGTTGACTCGCGCACATCCTTTCAAGAAAGTTGTGTGTGGCAGCAGTCTTTGGTTGTACACCAACAACCTAGAAGATTTTGCGGATATCATTGCTATTCCCACGGGCGAGATACTGTACATAAACCAAGCAGAAGTAACACTGAATGCCAATGCTGTGACACTAAAAAATCCGCGTCATGCATTTAGAACATACTTCCGGGAACGTTGGATTTCTAATGATGATCTGTCAATTCTGCGCCGTTATTTTGATACACGTCGTGATATCTTTAGACTGGGACCGGGATTTGCCAACCTGGTCACAGGCAGACGAATGTGGCTGATGAGCAACTATTTTGTGGATCATGATGAACCCAATGCTGACTTTTTGATTAACATGGCTGTGCCCGGAGTAGTTAGAAAGACCCTGCCCATTATAGCCCGTGCTAAATAGTATACTATGGCAAAAATACACGAAGAAGTAGTTGTGATCAAACTCTCAAAATTGGTCAAAGAAAAAGGCACTGATGAGCAGGTTCTTCTTGCTACTAATGATCTTTGCGATGCTCTGCAATCAGTGGTTGAAGAGCTAATGGGTGCCGGCGTTGTTGCGGAAGTGGAACGAGCATAATGACTACTGAAACCATTCTTGCTACTACTGAATATGGTGTGCCTTCCGGCAACTATGACGGAAGCAGTCAGGACTGGTTGTCAGACGCTGTGAAGGCCGCTGCATATTATCGCGGGCAAGGATCAGTGCAAACTGTACTATTCTCTGTTGCAGGATTTGAAGGCATACTAACGTTAGAAGCCACGCTGGACCCCAAGCCAGATTCTGCAGGATGGTTCGATGTTTTCACATATGGTGATGGATCTACCACCCCATTAACTGACTATCATCCAGCTAGCATTACCGGAAACTTCACATGGATGCGTGTGCGAGTTGAAGGATTTTCGGGCGGCACAATCAACACCGTAACCATTACCTATTAGGAAATAGAAAAATGACCACAGAGAATATCTCATTTGCTTGTCAGGTGCAATCAACAAATAATGCAATGGCACTAGGACTGCGGGTGGTGCTTGATCAGGTGACTATATTTGAAAATGCACATGTGACTGAAACTGTGCAAATCGAACATGAAATATCCGATGCTGATGGCGACCATGAACTGACTTTTGAATTGTTTGGTAAACAGCCCGAACATACCAAGATTACCGAAACTGGTGAAATTGTATCTGACGCCTTGTTTGAGATTAACAATGTCGCACTAGATGGCATTGATCTAGATCAAATTTTTCAATCTCTAGCAGTGTATCACCACGATTTCAATGGCTCCCAAGCACCAGCAGATCATAAATTCTATCGTCACATGGGCTGTAATGGCACTGTGACCTTGAAATTTACCACCCCAATTTATCTCTGGCTCTTAGAGAACATGTAACGCTAAATACTCATTATGAGTACGATCGTTATCATGCCCGGTGGATTCCACCCCTTTCACGCAGGTCATGCGGCCCTTTATCAATCAGCAGTCGAAGCATTTCCTGGCGCTCAAGTGTTTGTGGCCGCAACCAACGATACTTCAAACAGACCTTTCCCTTTTGCAATCAAAGAAAAGCTGGCCAAACTGGCTGGTGTTGCACCCGGATACTTTGTACAAGTCAAGAGTCCTTTCCGTGCAGAAGAAATTACCTCAAAGTTTGATCCTGCGCGAGATCGCTTGATCTTTGTGCGTTCAGAAAAAGACGCCAACAAGCCGCCACAAGCAGGTGGAAACAAAAAAGACGGCTCGCCGGCATACCTGCAACCCTTAGCAGGACAAACAAATATTCGCCCGTTTGCAGAACATGCCTACATGGCCTACTTGCCCACAGTGGAATTTGGCCCTGGCATGACATCAGCCACAGAAATCCGCACTGTATGGCCCACACTGAGTGCCAAGCACAAGGTTGCGTTGGTAATGAGTTTGTATCCTACCACACAAAGAAATCGTAAACTTGCTGCCACTGTGGTCAAACTGTTGGACACAGCAATGGGTGGTGAGCAAGCTGTAGCCGAAATGACTGCTCAAAACTTTGTGGGCGGGATGACTGCCAGTTACCAAGATCAAGAAAATCAACCCATCGATGAAGACTACATCGACGAAAAGTGGAGTCAAAAATACAAGAGCAGTATCAACTGTGCCAACCCAAAAGGATTCAGTCAACAAGCTCACTGTGCCGGCCGTAAAAAATGATCTTGGAGGACATTTTTACTCTAGACGAAAGTTCAGGCTCCGGCCTTGACGGCAGTTTCACTCGAGATCTTGTGTTCAGCAAGTTTTGGCTCATGCGCGAACTAGCCCAGATACAGCCGCATGTGAGCACCATGTATGTGCTGGGATCCTGGTACGGGAATCTAGCATTGTATCTAAATCGCTATCCCCAGGTGTAGGTTGATCGCATTATCAACGTGGAAACTGATCAGGAACGACTGAGCACCAGTGCTCGTATACTAGATCAAGCAGGCGCTGACAATGTTGACCACATGCCAAAAGATGCCAATGAACTGGACTATAGACAATTGGGCCGTGATGGTGCAGTGGTCAACGCCAGCCTCATTGACATCAAGGGCACCGACTGGTTCAAAAACATTCCTGAGGGTACCCTAGTGGTCATGCAGGCACGTGATCAAGTTGACAATGACCAGTTTGCAGGACCTGAAGATATTGAACAAAAGTTTCCACTTGATCAAGTGCTTTATTCGGGTAGTTTGGTCT
>Ga0209355_1001844_pt1 | contig 11943 bp, 6 predicted proteins | sample LauGreSBDMM110SN_3_FD_187563 | JGI IMG/M metagenome (GOLD analysis project Ga0209355, IMG submission 187563) | Freshwater lake microbial communities from Lake Michigan, USA - Sp13.BD.MM110.SN (SPAdes) (version 2) | ecosystem: Environmental > Aquatic > Freshwater > Lake | place: Lake Michigan, USA...
TATCAGGTATCAGCACTTTAGGTGTTACATCAGCAACTAACTTAACATCACAACAACTTAATGTATCAGGTATCAGCACTTTAGGTGTTACTAGTACAACTAATCTTACTTCACAAAGCTTTGTTGTAAGTGGTATTAGTACATTTTACGGAAATATACTTCCTGGCAGTAATGGTTTTTATGATATTGGAAATGTTTTATATAAATTTGATGAGATATATGCGAATACATTTGTAGGTGAAATTCTTGGTAATGCAGATACTGCTACTGTTGCTACAAATGTAAATGGCGGAACTGGAAATTTAACAGCATTAAATGTAAGTGGTATAAGCACTTTAGGTGTTACTAGTACAACTAGTCTTACTTCACAAAGTCTTGTTGTAAGTGGTATGAGCACTTTAGGTGTTACATCAGCAACTAATCTTACTTCTCAACAGTTTAATGTTTCTGGTATTTCTACTTTCACTAATGGTCCAGTTCTTATAGGTGGTGGAACATCAACAGGAACTGCAGGTCAAGTTCTTCAGGTTTCTGGTATTAACTCAAGTGTTTATATTGGTGGTAATGTTGGTATTGGAACCACAAATCCATCAGAAAAATTATCAGTATATGGTGCGGTAGAATCACTATATGATACTATTGGTGAAGGTGGACAGTTTATTTTAAGAGGAAAAACTGGAACTCCTATTCGTTGGAATATTGATAATTATTCTGTTGGTGTTACTACTAACTTGTTTAGAATTTTCAAAGAAGATAATTCAACAGCAGGTGCTAATGGTAGAGTATATGTTGGAATTACTACTATCGGTGAATTTATAATTGGTGATGGTGCTGGTGGTTTATCTCCAACAGGAACTTCAAATCAACAACTTCAAGTTCAAAGTAGTGCTTATATTTCTGATAATCTTGGTATTGGAACCACAAATACAACAAGAAAACTTGATGTAAATGGAGAAATAAGACTCCGTGGTGCCCTTTATGATGTTAATAATAATGTAGGAGCAGCAACATCAGTCTTAATTTCAACTGGAATTGGAGTGAGTTGGACCCCAATTGCGACTGCTGCTCTTCAAGGAGTTCAAGGTGCTCAGGGAACTCAAGGTAATCAAGGTGCTCAGGGAACTCAAGGTAATCAAGGTGCTCAGGGAACTCAAGGTAATCAAGGTGCTCAAGGTGATCAGGGAACTCAAGGTAATCAAGGTGCTCAGGGAAATCAAGGTGCTCAAGGTGTAGGAACTCAAGGTGCTCAAGGTGCTCAGGGAATTACTGGATCACAGCAGTGGACTCCAGTTGTTGATGCTGGAGTTGTAATTATTACAGGTAGTCAATTTAAAAGAACTTCTGGTGCCGATAATGTTTGGAGTGGTTCAGTATCTTCTTTAGAAGGATATACTAGAGGAGTATACTGTACAGGACGTGCATCAAACATAATAACCAGACTTATGTTTGGTTTGAATGCAGATCCTACTGCAGATTCGAGTTATGGTAGTATTGATTACGCAATTTATTGTGATTTAGGAGTTTACACCATTTATGAAAATGGTGATTTTATATCTGCACATGGAGCTTATACCACTTCAAGTGTTCTTGGTATAACTTATGACGGCCGAGATATTAGATACTGGAGAGATGGTACGGTAATAAGAACTGTATCAAGAGCAATTGGAACTCCATTATACTTAGATAGTTCTTTCTATAATATTAATTCTGAATTGAATTCTGTTGGATTTGGTCCAATGGGTGAAATTGGCACTCAAGGTCCTCAAGGTGCTCAGGGAAATCAAGGTGCTCAAGGTAATCAAGGTGCTCAGGGAAATCAAGGTGCTCAAGGTGTAGGAACTCAAGGTGCTCAAGGTGCTCCTGGTAGTGGAATAGCGGCTGGATCTAATACTGAAGTTCAATATAATTCAGGTGGTAATTTTGCAGGATCTGCAAACTTAACATTTAATGGAACCAACTTAACCTGTGGTGGTACTGTAACTGCAAACTCTGATGAAAATCTTAAAACTAATATTAAAACTATTGAAAATGCGTTGACTAAAGTATGTAAACTTCGTGGAGTGGAATTTGATTATAAAATAAATGGGGTCCATTCTCTTGGTTTTATTGCACAAGAAGTTGAGAAAATCATTCCTGAATTAGTATTTGGAGATGATCCAAAATCAGTTGCTTATGGAAACTTTGTATCACTTCTTGTAGAAGCAATCAAAGAATTGAAAGGTGAAGTTGATACTATGAAAGATATTATAAATAACCATGATAATTAACATCATAAAAATTTATGGATGAGTTTGATTACAAAAATATTAGGGTAATATACCCTACTGACAATGGTGGTGTAGCTATCTGCTTCCCTACACATGAATGTGTATCCCTCGCTAAATTAACTGAACATATTCCTGCAGAAAAACCTTATCAAGTTATAGATAGATTAGATATTCCTACAGATACGACTTATAGAAACGCTTGGACTTACGAGGAGAACTAAAATGCCAATTGGAATTAATATAGAAAAATCTAAAGAAATTCATAAAAATACAATTCGCACTGTACGCAATTTACTTTTACAAAAAGCAGATGTGGATTATATGAAAGCACTTGAATCTGGGGATAGTGAGAAAATTGCTGAGGTTGTGGAAATTAAGCAATCCCTTCGTGATGCTCCAACTATTGTAGATGAAGCAGAGATTTCTGCTAGTTCTGTACTTGAAATTACCGCAGAACTAAAGCAAATATGGAATGAGCAATTACTTGGACCCAACCCATTAATAAGAGAGTAAAAAATTATGGCAGTATTAGGTTCTAATTTTATAAGAAGAACTACTGGTACTGGATTTTTTCCAGCAATAGATATTAAAAATTCTAATGGCACCAGATCTGGTGCATTATGTCGTGCTCATATAACTTTTAATTATACTAATCTTGTTGCTACTGGTGTGAATGACACTTCTTTTAATGTTAACATACTAGAAAATATATCAATTGGTTTAATTAAAGTTATGTTTACTAACTCTATGCCTGATGTTGATTATACTGTAATAATGAATGCTCAAAACAGTAGAGTTATTGGTAACGGAAATAGAATATTTTTTCATCTTAGGGATAAACAATTAGGATATGTTATTCTTGAAACTGTTGGTGGTGCTGGAGAAAATGGAATGTTTGTTATAGAAGATGCTGATCTTATTGTCTTTACAGAATCCTAAACTACATAATGCTATATAAAAAAATAACAAACCTATGGCTACTTTAGATAATAACAGCATAAGATCTCAGGTTGATGCTGGGGATCCTAACCTTAGGTTCCGAACCAGTGATGGGACCACAAATGCACATTACTGTCACACTCATGGAAATTTTACTCATCAAGGAAATGCAGGTACTAATATAATTATTGGTTCGGGATCTTTTAATGTGACAAGTATATTTGAATTAGGTGTAGGTCTTTATCAATGTAATTTTACTGAATCTTTTTTTAATCTAGACTATGGTATAGTGGCTGTAGCTCAACACAGTAGAGGTATTGGTGACACAAATAGAATATTTTTTCATGTTAGGGATGCACAATTAGGATATATTATTCTTGAAACTATTGGTGGTGCTGGAGAAACTGGAATGTATAGAATTTATGATGCAGCTTTTGCAATATTTTCTTCTTCAGTATATTAGTATTCAAGACAAACAGCAGTTAATACTTATCAATGTTAAATAAATAACTAGTAATTAAGTAAAAATAATGGCTTTAATTGAACTTACTGGTGTACGAAATAATACTTCTGATTTTAATACTGCTATCCAAATACAAAACAGTTTAGGTGTGGTAAACGGTAAATTTTGTCGTGCTTTTCACTTTACACGTCCTGGGGGATATACATTATTTAATGTTAGTAGTGTTAGTGATTTTGGTGGAGGTAATATTCAAATTAATTTTACAAATACTATGCCTAATAATAGGTATACTACAATAGTTTCAGCTAACAATTCTAGAGATATTGGTACAGGAAATAGAATATTTTTTCATGTAAGGGATAGACAAGCAGGTTATGTTAGAGTAGAGACTATTGGTGGTGCTGGACAAACTGGAACTTATTATGCTCTTGATCTTGCTTGTATAATATTTTAAAGTAGTTTTTTCCATTAAAATGTTTTATATAAATAAAACCGGAATTATATAAGTTTTGTTTCTGGCAAATAACGACACAAATCCATATATCTATAAAAAAATATGAATTTTGTTGTTTATTCCAAAGAAAATTGTCCGTACTGTCACAAAATTAAATATGTGATATACTACTGATATTAGTTTTTTAATAATTTTATGAAAGTCTGTCATGTAGTTTTTTCTACTAATAGAATAGAGTTTTTGAAAAAAACATTTGAAGCAAACAAAAAATTTGATTTTACTGGGTTGGAAGTGCATCATCTGTTTATTGATGATTACCCAACAGATAGAAATGATCATTTATTATCTGAATTTGTGAAATATCATGGATACAATGAAATTATTTTGCATAAAGAAAACTTAGGAATTACTAAAACTTGGCAAGAACTTTTTGATCTTATTAAAGATAGAGACTATGATTATATTCTACACCATGAGGATGATGTAGAATTAATGTACAATCTTAAAGTAATGGATTTGGTAGAAATTCTCCAGCAAGACAATACATTATCTCAAATACAACTAAAACGAAATAATTGGTATCCGCACGAAACAGAAGAAGTTGGACCTAAGGAAGATGATGTAATATTTAAAGATTATAGATATGAAAAAGCAACTCCATACTTTTGGATGCTTATGTCATTATATCCTGCATGGATATCTAAAGAACCTATTCTAAGTGAAACTGGATATAACCCATCCGAAAGTGTTATTGCCAAATATTTGAAAGACAAATATAACATCGGAGCAGGATTATTAAAAACCAAAGATGGTGATATTATGGTCAATCATATAGGAAACTATTTTCACGGAAAAAGAGTTGGAAAAGATGAACCTGGATGGGATCAGAATGGTTTTAAATATATTGATCCAAATATAAAATATTGCTCAAAAACTGGAAAGGCATTAACTAATAACATGCAGGATTGCCCAAAAACTGAAAAGACATTAACTAATAATATGCAGGTAAATTTGATTGTGGTTGATAATTTTTATAATGATGTAGATTCCGTAAGAGAACTTGCTCTTTCCCAAGAATTTTCTGTTCGGGGCAATTATCCTGGATTAAGAACTAAATCATTTTTGACTGATAGTGCTAAAGAAGTTATCAATTCTATAGTTTCTCATGTTAGTGGGGGAGTAACTGATTGGTTATTAGGTGAAAATAATGAAGAATACACTGGTGCTTTTCAACTATGTACTGCATCAGATAGAACTTGGATTCATTCTGATTGTCATAATATGTGGGCTGGGGTTTGTTATTTAACTCCAAATGCTCCATTAAGTAGCGGAACAGCATTTTATATGCATAAAAAAACTGGAAATACAAAATCGATAGAAATTAATGACTTTGGGGAAGATTCCCAAGACTATACAAAATGGGAAATAGTTGACAAAGTGTCGAATGTTTACAATAGACTTATTCTTTTTAGAGGTAATCTATTTCATTCTTCTTTAGATTATTTCGGGAATAATTTGCAAAATGGTAGATTATTCCAAACATTTTTCTTTAATACTAAATATTAATTTTGAACCCTCTTGACACCACACCCAGTCCGTGCTATGATGGATAGGTAAGACGACCCTTCCAAACCATTATGATGATTACCCGAGACGTTTTGGCCGAACTTCAAGAACTGCAAGAAGATGTAGCAGAACATTTTGCAGATGAAAATATTGTAAGTGGAGAACTTTATTGGACTTGTGTGGAATCACTTGCAACTGCAAAACTTGCTGAACTTCGTGGTGAACTTGTAGGATAATATAAAAAAATACATAGTACCTAAATAAGACAGAAGAAATATCTGTGTTTATAAACGATGCCGTTATCAAGATTAGAAAATTTCCTAAAGAATGCTGAAGGTTCTATATTATATGTAAATCCATCAGATTTTGATGCTACGGATAGTTATGAGAATAAAGGAAATTCATTAACAAGACCATTCAAAACTATTCAAAGAGCATTAATTGAATCTGCAAGATTTTCATATCAAGTAGGAAGAAATAACGATAAGATTGATCGTACTACAATTCTTGTATATCCAGGAACACAATATATTGACAATCGTCCAGGATTTGGTGTAAATACTTCAGGAACATTATATCAAAGAACTGGTTCTGGTTCTGGTGTTTCTTGGTCATCTGGTGCATCAATTACTGAACTTGGTTCAGCATTTAATACTGACATTTTTGATGTAAATAATGATCTTTATAAGACAAATTCTGTAAATGGAGGAGTTATTATACCTCGCGGTACTTCTATTATTGGATATGATTTAAGAAAAACGAAAATACGCCCTCTTTATGTTCCAAACCCAACCGATGATTATATCGCAGCATCATCTATTTTTAATGTAACTGGTACTTGTTACTTTAGTATTTTTACATTTTTTGATGCAGACCCAACTAAAAGTTGTTATAAGGATTATACTAATAGTTTAGTTAATCCAAAATATTCGCACCATAAACTGACTGCATTTGTTTATGCTGATGGTGTAAACACAGTAAATATTAGTGGAACAGATACTGGATTGACAGATCTCCAGATGTATTATAATAAACTTACATTAGTTTATGGTAATACATCTAAAAGAGAACTTGTTGATTATCCAAGTGGTGTTGATTTTGAACCAAATGTAGACGAATATCGTATTGTTGGTAATCTAGTTGCGAATAATGTTGGTATTACAAGTATTCGTTCTGGTGATGGAGTTACGGCATCTAATACAATTACTGTTACGACTAATGTAAATCATGAACTTTATTCGGATACTTCATTTTTAATTAGTGGTGTTGGTATTGATACTAGTGTTTATAATGGTTCATTTGTTGTAAGTGATATTGTCGGATTGACTACATTTACATATACTGCGTCATCTACTCCCACTAATCCACTTCCCGACTCTAGTCTTTATCTTATAAATTCTAAAGTTGTTATAGAGACTGATAGTGTTTCTTCTGCTTCACCATATATTTTTAACTGCTCTTTGCGTTCAGTTTATGGTATGTGTGGAATGTGGGCGGATGGTAGTAAAGCTACTGGTTTCAAATCAATGGTGGTGGCTCAATTTACAGGTGTATCATTACAAAAAGATGATAATGCATTTTTAGATTATGATAGTGTAAGTAAATCATTTAAAGATAATTCTCAATCTGCATATGCACCTTTACATACTCATTCTGGTTCCATCTATAAACCATCATATAGCAATTATCACATAAGAGCATCAAATGGTGGTTTTATACAGTGCGTATCAATTTTTGCAATTGGTTATGCGAGACATTTTCTTGCTGAAAGTGGTGGTGATATGTCTATCACTAACTCCAACTCAAACTTTGGTGCAGTATCATTAGAATCAATTGGATTTCAAAAAAATGCATTTGATCGTGATAATACTGGGTATATTACACATATTCTTCCACCAAGAGAAGTTACAACAAATGAAAGTGAATCTACTTGGTTATCATTAGATATTTCTAAGACAGTTTCTGCAGCAACAACCTCTAACTTATATCTTTATGGATATGATAAGTTATCTATTGCTCCTCCGCATCAAGTAGATAGTTATCGTGTTGGTGCAAAAGAAAGTGAAATATTATACCTTACTGTTAATATTGGTACTACACAAACAACATATACTGCACCAATATTGATGCAATCACCTGGAGGTTCGGTATTTTCTGCAAAGAAAATATCTACTGTAGGAAGAACTTCTGGTATTAACAGTATATCAAGTAATACTTTTACACTTACAAATAATCATAACTTTTATCCTGGAGAAAAGGTAAGAGTATTCAGTGATACTGGTGAATCACCAAATAATATTGAATTGAATAAAGTTTATTATATCAGTACTAGTGGACTTTCTGCAAATCAAGTCAAACTTTCACCAACTTATAATGATTCAACTGCTGCAGCACCAAGAATTATTCAAGAAATCAATAATCTTGGTGGTATTCTTACGATTGTAAGTTCGGTAACCGATAAACAACCTGGAGACTTAGCTCATCCAATACAATATGATGCAGCAAGAACAAATTGGTATATTAATGTTTCTAATTCTTCATCAGATAATCAAATTTATAGTACAATTGTAGGTCTTGGTACAACTGGATTGGGATTGGAAAGTGGATCTACTTTTATTAAAAGAAAATTAGATAATCGTGCATTAAATGAAAGAATTTATAAAGTTCGTTATGTAATACCAAAAGAAGCAGCAAATGCAAGACCACCAATTGCTGGATTTGTTCTTCAAGAAAGTAGTACAACTACTACAGCAATTGATGGCAATTTGACGAATTCAATTCAACTCAAAAATCCAAAAATTATTGTAGGTGCATCATATTCATCACCTGTAATTACGATTACGACCGAACTTCCACATAATTTAAATTCTGGTGATACTGTTAATATAAAAAATATTAAAAGTACAAATAATCAAATAGGTGCAGCATCTTCTGTATATAATGGTTCATTTTCAGTTGCAACAATACCAAGTTCAAAAACATTTACAATATCTGGTATTACTACAAATCCAGGAACATTTACAAGTAATACAAATCAACGAACATCTGATGATGTTGCAGCACTTCCAACTGTAACTAGAGAAAGATATCATGATACTTATTCAATTTATAGAATAGATGAAATTAAGAAACATATTCCTGGTTCTTCAACTACCGGACAAGATGGTGTTTATCATCTTACGATAATCGCATCTAATGTAACACCATCACTTTCAAATGTTGGTTATGGAATTAGTTATCAAAATTATAATCAAGATATTCGTAATTTATATCCACAGTTAGACCGAGATAATTATAATTCAGATCCAAATGCATCGGCAACTTATGCAAATATTGAACCACTCGGAAAAGTTACAACAGATGATAAAAGAAACTCAATTACAAAAGAAGCACTAAACTCATTTATTCGTGAAAATGTAATTGGATTTGGAATTACTGGTGTTTCGGTGAGTGGTGCTGCTGTTACCTTTTTTACAGATAGAGAGCATAATTTAAATTCAATTACTGCAGCCACAATACTTAGTGCTGGTGCTGGTTATGGTAATACTACACCTATCTACTCTGCTTCTCTTGGGGGAGGAACTGGGTCTGGTGCATCAGTAAAAATTACAATTGGTGTTGGTTCAGTATCTGAGGTTAACTCTATCGTAGATGGTGGTAGTGCTTATACAACAGGTAATGAGTTAACTATTGCTGGTGGTGCAACACTTGCAACAGTACAAGTCACGTCAATTAACAATAATGTTGGAGATGGAATTCAAATTGTTGATTGTTCTGCTGAAGGATTGAATGGGGTATTTAAGATTACAGGTATTTCTGGTCCAAAACAGTTTACTATTGGTAATCCAAATAATGTTAGTACTTATACTCCAAGAACCGATGGAAAACTTCCATATGCATCTCTTGTTTCTGAAGGACTTTCGATTACAAGTTTAGCATTCTCAAATATTAAAACTGGAATTGCAACAATTACAACTGCAAGTCATCACGGATTACTTGTAGGAAATAAATTTGCAATTGTTGGTACATCTCATACCATTTATGATAAATCATTTACGGTAAATGAAGTAGTTGGTTTATCGACATTTACCTTTAATGTTGGTGCTGTAAATGCTATACAAACTTATAATGGTGGTGGAGTTGTTTTTAAGCAAGGAATTGGGCCAAATGCACTTTCAATTGGTGAAGGAGAAAGTAATCTTGGTAAACGTGCTTCTTACATTTATGCTGGTATTTCTACAACACTTTCCAGTGCTTTAAGTGCTTCTGCTGGTGCATTTACGCTCACTAATATTGCAGGATTTAAAAAAGGCGACTTCGTACAAATTAATGCAGAAGTTCTTCGTATTCTAAATGATAATTGCACTTCTGTTATTCGTGGACAATTTGGTACAAATGCTGCTGCTGCTGCTGATGGAACTGTTGTTAAAAAAATAAGAATAATACCAGTTCAATTTCATCGTCCATCATATCTTCGTGCGTCAGGACATACATTTGAATATCTTGGATATGGTCCTGGAAACTATTCTACTGGTCTTCCACAAAAACAAGATAGAATATTAAGTGCAGATGAAATTATTGTTTCTCAAGCAAAGGAACAAGATGGCGGAACAATCGTTTATTCTGCAATGAATGATTTGGGTGAATTTTATTCTGGGTCTAAAAAACTTAACTCTGCAACTGGAGAAGAAGAAATATTTGATGCACCTATTTTTACATATACCGGAGATGATGCAAATACTGATTTAACAAAAAGATTAAGTGGATTTTTTGATGATATTGTAGTAAGAGAAAGAATTACAGTAGAAGGTGGAGAAAATAATAATCAAACATCACAATTTTATGGACCAGTCAATTTTACACAAAAGATTACAAGTTCATCAGAAAATGGAATTGAAACTAAAAATCTTTTTATTAAAGGAACTTCATCACAATCAAAATTAATTACTGTTGGTATTTCTACTCCAACATCTGATGATGTTGTTGGTGCTCGTTCTGGTGATATATCACTTCTTTCAAGTCCAACTTCTGGTGGATATTTGGGTCATATCTATGCTAATAATGATTGGAGAAGATTTGGAATGATATCTTTGGAAAAAGATAGTACTTCTATTCGTTTAGATAAACTTGGTGTTGGTGCAACAAGTCCAACCTTTACTGGTTCGGAATTACTTGAAGTGAATGGTATGGCGAAAATAAGTAATCTTACAGTTACTAATAGTGTTTCGTTTCCACTTAATTCAAGTATTTCTAATGTTTCATTTGATGGCCTTAATGCAACCGGTATTACAACTATAGAAACTTTAGGTGTTACTGGTCTTACGACAACTAAAGACCTTAGTGTAACCGGTATTACAACTTTAGGAACTTTAGGTGTTACTGGTCTTACGACAACTAAAGACCTTAGTGTAACCGGTATTACAACTTTAGGTGCCGCAACAGCAACCAATATTGTTGTTGGTTCTGGAGTTACAATTAATACATCAGGTATTAATGCTGCTGCTGGTATTGTAACTGCAACTACTTTTGTAGGTGCTCTTACTGGTACAGCAACATCAACCACTAATATACCAAATCTAACTGGTGCTATTACATCAGTTAATACTACAACCTCATTAGGTTCCTTTAATTCTGCTAATCTTGCAGCAGCATTAACTGATGGGACTGGTACTGGTTCTGCTGTATTTGCTAATACTCCAACTCTAGTAACTCCAGCATTAGGTACTCCTGCTTCTGGTAATCTTACTAATTGTACTTTTGGAAATCTTAAAGTTGGTATTGGAACAACCGAAAACTATATTGTTTTTCGCGGAACTACTGATGATGGAAGTGGTGATTTTAATCATACTTATATTGGTGAAAGAATATATGAAACCGGAACACAAAAGTCCGAGTTATTATTATTCAAAGGTAATGACCCTAATAATGACAATTCTACTGGTCCCGGAAAAGATAGAATAAGGATTTCGGCATCTGAAATTAGATTTGATACTTATAGTGATACTAATGATACAGCAGGAACATTTAGTCAAGTTGCCGGAGCTGGAACTAATAAAGTTATCATAACTACTGATGGTAATGTTGGTATTGGAACCACAACTCCAAGTGTAAAACTTGATGTTCGTGGTGATACTTACATTTCTGGTTCTTTTGGTGTTGGTACTCCTGCTTCTGGTGTTGCAGGAGAAATTCGTGCAACAAATGATATTACTGCATTTTACTCTTCTGACGAAAGATTAAAAGAAAATATCTTA
>Ga0209355_1001854_pt1 | contig 11892 bp, 10 predicted proteins | sample LauGreSBDMM110SN_3_FD_187563 | JGI IMG/M metagenome (GOLD analysis project Ga0209355, IMG submission 187563) | Freshwater lake microbial communities from Lake Michigan, USA - Sp13.BD.MM110.SN (SPAdes) (version 2) | ecosystem: Environmental > Aquatic > Freshwater > Lake | place: Lake Michigan...
CAAGATCGGAACCGCCGGCGGCACCGGCCACACCATCGAGTTCGCCGGTTCGGCCGTTCGTGCGCTCAGCATGGAAGGTCGCATGACGGTGTGCAACATGGCCATCGAGGCCGGCGCGCGCGCGGGTCTCATCGCCTTCGATGAGACCACCCTGAACTACGTGAAGGGGCGCCCGTTCACGCCGAAGGGCCCCGAGTGGGATCAGGCCGTGTCGTATTGGCAGACCCTGCATTCCGACGCGGATGCGGGCTTCGACCGGGTGGTCGAGCTTGACGCGCGAACCATTCGGCCCCAGGTCACCTGGGGCACCTCGCCTGAGATGGTGCTGTCCATCGACGATCGCGTGCCCGATCCCGAGCGCGAAAAAGACGCCAACAAGCGCGGTGCCATCGAACGTGCCTTGCAGTACATGGCACTGCAGCCCAATGTGCCGATCAGCGATGTGCGCATCGACAAGGTGTTCATCGGCTCGTGCACCAACTCCCGAATCGAGGACATGCGCGATGCCGCCGCAGTGGTGCGTCGCCTGGGTCGCAAGGTTGCTGACCATGTCAAGCTGGCCTTGGTTGTTCCGGGTTCCGGTCTGGTCAAAGAGCAAGCCGAGCGCGAGGGCCTTGACGCGGTGTTCAAGGCGGCCGGATTCGAGTGGCGCGAGCCGGGCTGCTCGATGTGTCTGGCCATGAACGCAGATCGGCTCGAGCCTGGCGAGCGCTGTGCTTCCACCTCGAATCGCAATTTCGAAGGTCGCCAGGGTGCCGGCGGGCGCACCCATCTGGTCAGCCCCGCGATGGCGGCAGCCGCTGCGATCGAAGGCCATTTCGTCGACGTCAGCCGCCTGTTCTGAACCTTCCACCGCTGGCGCCTTCGAACAGCTTGATTCATCCACGAGGAAACCTCATGAACCGTCTGTTTCTATCCATTGCTGTTGCAGTCGTTTTCCTGTCGGGCTGCAACACGGTCGCCGGTATTGGCAAGGACGTGCAGCGCGCGGGTGAAGCCGTTCAAGGCGCAGCGAAATAACCAGCCCACCCCCATGAACCCTTTCCGTGTAGTCAAGGGCCTGGTGGCCCCCATCGACAGAGACAACGTCGACACCGACGCCATCATCCCCAAGCAGTTCCTCAAGTCGATCAAGAAGTCAGGCTTTGGAGAAAACCTGTTCGATGAATGGCGCTACCTCGACGCGGGCTTTCCGGGTCAGGACCCCGCCACCCGCAGGCCGAACCCCGATTTCGTGCTGAACCTGCCGCGCTACCGGGGCGCTTCGGTGCTGGTGGCCCGCGAAAACTTTGGCTGCGGCTCATCGCGTGAACACGCACCCTGGGCACTTGAGCAGTACGGCTTTCGCGCGCTGATCTCCCCGAGCTTTGCGGACATCTTTTTCGACAACTGCTTCAAGAACGGCTTGTTGCCCATCGTCTTGCCCGCCTCGCAGGTCAATCAGCTGTTTGATGATGTGGCCGCCTTCGTGGGCTATGAGTTGACCGTGGATCTCGAGCGTCAGGTGGTGGTCAAGCCCGATGGCGAGGCGCTGCCCTTCGATGTCCAGCCCTTTCGCAAATATTGCCTGCTCCATGGCTTCGATGACATTGGCCTGACGCTGCGCTACGAGGACAAGATCAAGGCCTATGAGGCCGAGCGCTTGCTCACGAGGCCCTGGCTGGCAAACCGCCTTTGAGCCCCCTCACAAAACACTTACCCAGGAATTCCAACCGTGAACATCGCCATCCTGCCCGGTGACGGCATCGGCCCGGAAATCGTGACCGAAGCGGTTCGCGTGCTGGAGGCGCTTGAGCTGTCTTTCAACACCGAGAGCGCCTTGGTGGGCGGCGCGGCTTATGAAGCCCACGGCCACCCCTTGCCCGCAGCCACGCTCAAGCTGGCGCAAGACGCCGATGCGGTCTTGTTCGGAGCCGTTGGCGACTGGAAGTTCGACACGCTGGAGCGTTCATTGCGCCCAGAGCAGGCCATCCTCGGGCTGCGCAAGAACCTGGAGCTGTTTGCCAACTTGCGGCCTGCGATCTGCTACCCGCAGCTCACGCACGCTTCCAGCCTGAAGCCCGAGTTGATCGCCGGACTCGACATCCTGATCGTGCGCGAGCTCACGGGCGACATCTACTTCGGCCAGCCGCGGGGCCGCCGGCTGTCGCCCGATGGCGCGTTCGCGGGTCACCCCGAGGCGTTCGACACCATGCGCTATTCGCGCCCTGAGATCGAGCGCATCGCGCACGTGGCATTTCAAGCCGCGCGCAAGCGCAGCAAGCGCGTGACCAGCGTCGACAAGGCCAACGTGCTCGAGACCTTCCAGTTCTGGCGCGATGTCGTGACCGAAGTGCACGCTGACTATCCAGACATCGAACTCGACCACATGTACGTCGACAACGCCGCCATGCAGTTGGTGAAAGCGCCCAAAAAGTTCGACGTGGTGGTCACCGGCAACATGTTCGGCGACATCCTGTCGGACGAAGCCGCCATGCTCACCGGCTCCATCGGCATGCTGCCTTCGGCCTCGCTCAACTCGGCCAACCGCGGGCTGTATGAACCCAGTCATGGCAGCGCGCCTGACATCGCGGGCAAGAACATCGCCAATCCGCTGGCCACCATCTTGTCGCTGGCCATGATGCTCAGGTTCTCGTTGAACCAGGTCGAGTCTGCCTTGCGGGTCGAGGCGGCCGTCGAAAAGGTGCTCGAGTCGGGCCTGCGCACGGCCGACATCTGGTCGCAAGGCACGCAGCGCGTGGGCACCAGCGAGATGGGTTCGGCCGTGGTGGCAGCACTCAGGGCGGCCTGAGCCTGACGGGTTTTCGTGATTGAAGGACGGTTCGCAATGAAGCTGGTTGGATTGGTGGGTTGGCGTGGAATGGTGGGTTCGGTGCTGCTCGATCGCATGGATCAAGAGGGCGATTTCCAGCTGATCGAGCCGATGTTCTTCAGCACCAGCAACGCCGGCGGCAAGGCGCCGGCGCAAGCGCGCAATGAGACAGTTCTTCAGGACGCGTTCGACATCGAGGCGCTCAAGCGCTGCGACATCATCCTGACCGCCCAGGGCGGCGACTACACCTCAGAGGTCTTTGCGAAGTTGCGCGCGGCGGGCTGGGGCGGTCACTGGATCGATGCCGCCTCGACGCTGCGCATGAAGGACGACGCGGTCATCGTGCTCGATCCGGTCAATCTGCCGGTCATCCACAACGCGCTGGCCCACGGCGGGCGCAACTGGATCGGCGGCAACTGCACCGTGAGTTGCATGCTGATGGGCGTGGGCGCGCTCTACAAGGCCGGGCTGGTCGAGTGGATGAGCACCCAGACCTATCAGGCCGCCTCTGGCGGTGGCGCCCAGCACATGAGGGAGCTGCTCACGCAGTTCGGCACGCTCAACGCCGAGGTGCGAGACCTGCTCGACGACCCCAAGAGCGCCGTTCTTGAAATCGACCGCCGCCTGCTGGCTCGTCAGCGTGGCTTGAGCGAATCTCAGACGGCACAGTTCGGTGTGCCGCTGGCCGGCTCGCTGATCCCCTGGATCGACAAGGACCTGGGTCTGGGCAAAAGCCGCGACGATGAAGGCTGGGGCACCAGCCGCGAGGAATGGAAGGGCGGTGCCGAAACCAACAAGATCCTGGGGCAGGGTGACGGTTTTGGCAGCCCGGCAGTTCCGGTCGATGGTTTTTGCGTGCGTGTCGGTGCGATGCGCTGTCACAGCCAGGCCTTGATGTTCAAGCTCAAGAAAGACGTGCCGCTCGCCGATATCGAGGGGTTGATCGCGCAAGATAACCCCTGGGTTCAGGTCGTTGGCAACAACCGTGAAGACACCATTCGGCAACTCACGCCGGTCGCTGTGACCGGCACGCTGAACATCCCGGTCGGGCGCTTGCGCAAGATGGCGATGGGCCCGGAGTATGTCGGTGCCTTCACGATTGGCGACCAGTTGTTGTGGGGCGCGGCAGAACCGCTGCGTCGCATGTTGCGAATACTGCTCGAGGCCTGACCCGACCCGTCGGGCTGCTGGCTGTTGTGATGCCGAGACAAGCTCGATTTATTTCATGTGATTCATGAGAATCCAGCCTTATCTAATTGATGCTGTTGTGGTTTTCTGATTTCATAATCTTCGCCAGAGTCCGCATGGTCAAAGCTGTGACGGGTTTCCATGGGCCGCGAGGCGGTTCGTTCGCACGGTTTGGGGGTCGCCTTGAATAAATCGAAGCAGCAGTTGGGGCGTTTTGTCCTGACCAGTGTGGCCGTTGCTGCGCTGGCACTTGGTGCGGTCGACTCCTGGGCCGTCGGCCTCGGGCGCCTGTCGGTCCAGTCGAATCTGGGTGAGACGCTTCGCGCCGAAATCGACATCACCAGCCTCACCCCGGAAGAGGCGGCCAACCTCAAGGTCCATGTGGCTTCGCCTGACGCATATCGCGCGGCGGGGGTCGATTACAACGTGGTGCTGCCCTCCACCCATGCTGCCCTGTTGCGACGCGTCGATGGCCGACCCTTTCTGCGGCTGACCAGCGACAAGGTGGTGCAAGAGCCCTTCGTCGATGTGATCCTCGAGTTGTCCTGGGCCAGCGGGCGGCTGGTGCGCGAGTACACGCTGCTGTTCGACCCGCCTTCAGAGCGGGTGGCGAATGGTGCGCAAACGCCTGCACCGGCCGTGGTGACCGCCCCGGTGTTTTCGACCCCGGCTCCGATGGCGCCTGCGACGCCTGCCACCCCACCGGCACAGCCTGCTCCTGCGGCACCGCCGGTGCCTGCGCCTGCTGCGCGTGAGGTGGCCGCACTGCAAAAGCCGGTGGCCAAAGAGCGGGTCGTCAAGCCCGCAGCCGAAGCGGCCAGCCCAGCGTCGGCTTCGGCCTCGGGCACCTACGTGGTTCGCTCAGGCGACACCCTCACGGGCATCGCTTCACGCAAGCGCAGTGCTGGCGTGTCGCTCGACCAGATGCTGGTGGCCTTGTACCGAGGCAATCCGCAGGCCTTTGTGGGCGACAACATCAACCGGCTGAAGTCGGGTGTGGTGCTGGGTTTGCCAAGTGCCGAGACCGCTGCAGCGGTCGACCGGGTTGAAGCACGCAAGCTGATCGTGGCGCAAAGTGCCGACTTCAGCAGCTTCCGTCAAAAGCTGGCCGCTGCGGCGCCTCAGGTGCAAACCGATGTGGCCACGCGCAAGGACGAGGGCAAGGTGCAAGCCAAGGTGAACGACGCCAAGGACGCCCAGGCCGACGCCCCAGACAAGCTCACGCTCAGCAAGGCCGCTTCGGCCGCCGCCGCGACGTCTGCCGAAGCTCGGCTTTCTGGCGACAGGGCCAAGCAAGACGCCGCCGCTCGCATGGCCGAGTTGTCCAAGAACGTCGAAGACCTCAAGAAGTTGTCGGGTGCCGCAGCGGTGGTCACGGACGCCCCCGCGCCAGCTGCTGCGGTGCCGGCCGCACCCGAACTGCCGGTGCTGAGCGCAGCCCCGGCTGCGTCCGATGTCGCTTCCGACGTGGCGCAGGCGGCATCGCAGCCCGAGCCGGTCGCGTCGACCGCTTTGGCGGCGGTCGTCGCCGAGACAAGCTCTGTGGCTGCGCCCAAGCCACCGGCTGCGTCGCAGCCTGATGTGCCAGCGGCTCCTGCCGCCGACGAGCCCAGCTTCCTGAGCGAGCTCATCGAAAACAATCTCGGCATGCTGATGGCCGGTGGCGCAGCGGTGTTGGCGCTGCTGGGGTTTGGCGTGTATCGATCGCGTCGTCCCAAGATCGACGCCGGTGAAACCTCATTCCTTGAAAGCCGTCTGCAGCCCGATTCGTTCTTCGGGGCCACCGGCGGGCAGCGCATTGACACTCGCGAGGCGGCCGGTGGAGCGGCTTCTTCGATGAACTATTCGCTCAGCCAGTTGGACGCCATCGGTGATGTCGATCCGGTGCAAGAAGCTGAGGTGTATCTGGCCTACGGGCGGGATCTGCAGGCTGAAGAAATCCTGAAGGAAGCGCTGCGCGGCACGCCTGAGCGCATGGCCATTCGCATGAAACTGCTCGAGGTGTATGCCAAGCGGCGCGACACCAAGGGCTTCGAAATGCTCGCCAAAGAGCTCTACGTGCTGACCAACGGCGCGGGCGAAGACTGGCCGCAGGCTCAGGTGCTCGGTCTCGAGATCGATCCGGGCAACCCGCTTTACCAGCCTGGTGGCAAACCACAGATCGAGGACCTGGTCGAGAACAACGAGGTCATACAAACCGAGCGGCTGGGCGCGAGCACCATGCCGCAATCGGTCTTGCCGACCCCCAGCAAGTTTGTCGATTCGAAGCCGGTTGAAGAGGTCGATTTCGAGCTTGATCTCGATGAACAGCTCTCGGTGCCAGCCGACCTGGGCCTGCCCCAAAGGGTTTCTTTCGACTTTGACGAGCAGCCCCCGGCCGAGCCGCCCGCCGAAGTCCCGCTGCCCGACGAGAAGCCCGCATACGAGCCGACAGCCGACGAGATGTTTGATCTGGATGAGCCTGAGGTGAAGGCGCAGCCACCCGAGTCCAGCGCCGATGCGCCGCTCGAATTCGACCTCTCGGACATCTCGCTCGACCTCGACGAGCCTGCCGCAGCGCCGGCCGCTGAAGTCGATGCGCTGCCCGATGTGACGCTCGAGGACGAAGCCGATCAGGAAGATGCTGGCGACCCGCTGGCCAGAAAGCTTGAGTTGGCCGAAGAGTTCCGCCAGATCGGTGACGTCGAGGGCGCTCGGGATCTGCTGGAAGAAGTCGTCGCCAATGCCGACGGCGCGTTGAAGAGCAAGGCTCAGGCGCTGCTCAAAGACCTCGATTGAGGTTGACCACAGCAGCCATCGGCGCTGATTGCTTGCGCCTGCTCATGCCATGAAGCGCTTGGCTGCGGGCGTGTGCTACCGGGGCGGCGCCTACCAGGGATGGCAGCGCCAGCCCCTGGGTGCCACCGTTCAGGGCTGTGTCGAGCGCTCGCTGTCGACCTTCGCCGATGTGCCCATCGAGGTGACCTGTGCCGGCCGCACCGACACCGGTGTGCACGGCATCAATCAGGTCATCCACTTCGACACCGACATCGATCGCGAGATGTCCTCGTGGGTGCGCGGCACCAACCGGTATTTGCCCGAGGACGTGGCGATCCAGTGGTGCGTGCCAGTGGGCGATGACTTTCACGCCAGGTTCAGCGCACTCGGTCGCCGTTACACCTACGTGCTGCTGGAGTCGCCGGTTCGACCCGCCATTGAGGCTGGGTTGGTGGGCTGGGTCTTCAGGCCGCTCGACGGGCTGGCCATGCAGCAAGCGGCGCAACTGCTTCTGGGCGAGCACGATTTCTCGGCGTTTCGGTCTTCGCAGTGCCAGGCCTTGTCGCCCATCAAGCACATGAGATCGCTCGAGATCCAGCGCTGCGGTGCTTACTGGAGGTTTGACTTCGATGCCGGCGCGTTCTTGCACCACATGGTGCGCAACATCATGGGTTGCCTGCTGGCCATAGGCAACGGGTCCCATGCGGTGAACTGGATGGCCGAGGTGCTGCACTCGCGCAACCGGCAGCTTGCCGCTCCGACATTCGCTGCCGACGGGCTTTATTTCGCCGGGCCTTACTACGATGCGCGCCACGACATCCCCAGCCGCACTTCGGCCCACGACTGGTTGCCCTGACACTCGCGGCATGAACACACGCACCCTCACACGCACACGCACGCGCATCAAGATTTGCGGACTGACCCGCGAGCAAGACGTTGACGACGCGGTGCTGGCTGGCGCCGATGCGATCGGCTTCGTCATGTACGACAAGAGCCCCCGTTTCGTGAGCGTGGAGCGGGCTGCAGAGTTGGCTCAGCGCCTGCCGCCCTTCGTGGTGCCGGTGGGCCTTTTCGTGAACGCCGAGCCTGAACACATCGCAGCCGCAGCGGCTGCCATGCCCACGCTGCTGCTGCAGTTTCATGGCGACGAGTCGCCTGCGCAGTGCTTGGCTGCGGCACGACCGTTTCTGCGGGCGGCGAGGATGACCGCGGGGTTCGATTTGCTAGACTTTGCCTCCCTTCACGAGACAGCTCAAGCCATACTGCTTGACGCTCATGTCGATGGCTACGGCGGTGGTGGAAAGGTCTTCGATTGGTCTCAAATTCCTCAAAACGTCCCCCGTCCCCTCGTTTTGTCTGGTGGGTTGCATGCAGAAAATGTGATCGAAGGCATTGCGCGGGTGCGGCCCTGGGCCGTTGATGTGAGCTCCGGCGTGGAGATTGCCAAGGGCATCAAGGATGCCCAGGCGATGCGCCGGTTTTGTGAGCAGGTGCGCGAGGCCGATGCCCGCATTGCCGCACAGTCAATCTGAAGATCGAGAAGTCCCCATGTTTGATTACCAGCAGCCCGATGCCAGAGGCCATTTCGGCCCTTATGGCGGCACCTTTGTGGCTGAGACACTCATCCACGCGCTTGAGGAGTTGAAGCAAGCCTATGCCGAGGCACAGGCCGATCCCGCCTTTCGCGCCGAGTTCGAATCCGAGCTTGCGCACTTCGTGGGCCGGCCCAGCCCGATCTATCACGCTGCGCGCATCAGCCGTGAGCTGGGTGGCGCGCAGATCTACCTCAAGCGCGAAGACCTCAACCACACCGGCGCGCACAAGATCAACAACACCATCGGCCAGGCGATGCTCGCGCGTCGCATGGGCAAGCCTCGGGTGATCGCCGAAACCGGCGCCGGGCAGCACGGCGTGGCCACGGCCACCATCTGCGCGCGCTACGGTCTGGAGTGCGTGGTCTACATGGGCAGCGAGGACGTCAAGCGCCAGTCGCCTAATGTGTACCGCATGCACCTGCTGGGTGCCACCGTGGTGCCGGTGGAAAGCGGCTCCAAGACCCTGAAAGACGCGCTCAACGAGGCGCTACGCGACTGGGTCACCAACGTCGAGCGCACCTTCTACATCATCGGCACCGTGGCCGGACCGCATCCCTATCCGATGATGGTTCGCGACTTCCAGCGCGTCATTGGCGATGAGTGTCTGGTGCAGATGCCTGAGATGACCGGCGGCCAGCCCGATGCGGTGATCGCCTGCGTGGGCGGCGGCAGCAACGCGATGGGCATCTTCTATCCCTACATCGAGCACGACGGCACACGCCTGATCGGTGTCGAGGCCGCCGGTCTGGGCATCGAGACCGGTCGCCATGCCGCTTCGCTCAGCGCCGGATCGCCAGGCGTGCTGCACGGCAACCGCACCTACTTGCTGCAAGACACCAACGGCCAGATCATCGAGACGCATTCGGTCTCGGCGGGGCTGGACTACCCAGGCGTCGGCCCGGAACACGCCTACCTCAAGGACATCGGTCGTGCCGAGTACGTCGGTGTCACCGACGACGAAGCGCTCAAGGCCTTTCACTTGCTGTGTCGCACCGAGGGCATCATCCCCGCGCTCGAGTCGAGCCATGCGGTGGCGCACGCCATGAAGATGGCGTCCACCATGCGTCCCGATCAAAGCCTGCTGGTCAACCTGTCTGGTCGTGGCGACAAGGACATCGGCACCGTGGCCGACTTGTCCAACGCACAGTTCTATTGCCGGCCATCGTGCCGTGGCGAGACCGTCAAGGGCGGCGCCGAGTACGCCATGAAAGGCCCCAAATGAGTCGCATCGCCACCACCTTCGAGTCGCTCCAGCGCGATGGGCGCAAGGCCCTCATCCCCTTCATCACCGCCGGCGATCCGCACGCCGACAGCACCGTCGAGATCATGTGGGCGATGGCCGATGCCGGTGCCGACGTGATCGAACTCGGCGTGCCGTTTTCCGACCCGATGGCCGATGGCCCGGTGATCCAGCGTGCCGCCGAGCGCGCGCTGTCGCGTGGCATTGGCATGGTGCAGGTGCTGGGTTACGTGCGGCGCTTTCGCGAACGCAACCCGGCCACGCCGGTGGTGTTGATGGGCTACGCCAACCCGATCGAACGCTACGGCGTCGACCGCTTCGTGTCCGACGCGAAAGCCGCCGGCGTCGACGGTGTGCTGGTGGTCGATTACCCACCCGAAGAGTGCGAGGCGTTTGCCCGCACCTTGCACAGCCACCAGATGGACCCGATCTTCCTGCTGGCGCCTACATCGACCGAGCAGCGCATGGCGCAGGTCGGCCGTGTGGCCAGCGGCTACGTGTACTACGTGTCGCTCAAGGGTGTCACTGGCGCTGGCCACCTCGATGTGAGCGGCGTGGCGGCCATGCTGCCGCGCATTCGCGAGCATGTGCATGTGCCCGTGGGCGTGGGCTTCGGCATTCGGGATGCGGCCACCGCCAAGGCAGTCGCAGCGTTGTCCGATGCGGTGGTGATTGGCTCAGCGCTGGTGCAGATGCTCGAAGTCCAGACACCCGATGCGGCGCCTGCCGCAGCAGGCCGATTCATCGCCGAGATCCGTGTGGCCCTTGACGCTGTGGAGGTTGCAACCGCATGAGCTGGCTCGAAAAACTGCTGCCCACCAAGATCCAGCCGACCGACCCCAGCGAGCGCCGCACGGTGCCCGAGGGTCTGTGGATCAAGTGCCCGTCATGCGAGACGGTGCTCTACAAGACCGACCTTGAGCAAAACATCAATGTGTGTCCCCAGTGCGGCCACCATCACCGCATTGGCGCGCGAGCACGCCTTGACGCCTTTCTCGACCCCGAGGGCCGCTATGAGATCGGCCAGGAGATCGTGCCTGTCGATGCGCTGAAGTTCAAGGACAGCAAGAAGTACCCAGAGCGCCTGAAAGAGGCCCTCGAGAACACCGGCGAGACCGACGCGCTGGTGGTTTTCGGTGGTGCGATTCACACGCTCCCGGTGGTGGCTGCGTGCTTCGAGTTCCAGTTCATGGGCGGCTCGATGGGCTCGGTGGTGGGTGAGCGCTTTGTGCGCGGGGTCGAGGCCGCCGTGCAGCAAAAGACCGCCTTCATCAGCTTCACCGCCACCGGCGGCGCGCGCATGCAAGAAGGTCTGCTGAGCTTGATGCAAATGGCCAAGACCAACGCCGCACTCACGCGTTTGGCCAAAGCAGGCCTGCCTTACATCAGCGTGCTGGCCGACCCGACCATGGGCGGGGTGTCGGCCAGCTTCGCCTTCATGGGTGATGTGGTGATTGCCGAGCCCAAGGCCTTGATTGGCTTTGCCGGGCCGCGGGTGATCGAAAACACCGTGCGCGAGAAACTGCCCGAGGGTTTCCAACGAGCTGAATTCCTGCTGCACACCGGTGCGATCGACATGATCGTCGACCGCCGCGAGCTTCGCACTTCGATTGCCCGGATGATCGCCATCTTGCAGCGGCAAAGCGCCGACGCGCTGGCCTGATCGCGCTTGACGTCACTTCCCACCACGCTGGCCGGCTGGCTGGCCCGTTGCGAGCAGCTGCACCCCACGGAAATCGACATGGGCCTGCAGCGTGTCGAGCAAGTTCGTGCCCGTTTGGGCCTGAGTTTCAACGTGCCCCTGGTGGCCGTGGCCGGCACCAACGGCAAGGGCTCGACCTGCGCCATGCTCGAGTCGATCGCACTGCACGCCGGCTATCGGGTGGGCTTGTATTCGAAGCCACATCTGGTTCACTTCGAAGAACGCTGCCGGGTGAACGGCGCGATGGTGAGCGAGGCGGCCTTGCTTGAACACTTCAAGGCCGTCGAGGCAGCCCGTGGCGACATCAGCCTGACCTACTTCGAATTCACCACGCTGGCCATCGCACGGCTGTTGTCGCTGGAACCACTCGACCTGGTCATTCTTGAAGTCGGTCTGGGCGGGCGGCTCGATGCGGTCAACGTGTTCGATGCCGACTGCGCCGTCATCACCAGCATCGACCTCGACCACACCGAGTTTCTCGGCCCCGATCGCGAATCCATCGGCCGCGAGAAGGCCGGCATCATGAGGGCGGGGCGGCCGGTGATCGTGAGCGATCCCTTGCCGCCGCAAAGCGTGCTTGAGCAAGCCGCTGCGGTGG
>Ga0209355_1001870_pt1 | contig 11860 bp, 4 predicted proteins | sample LauGreSBDMM110SN_3_FD_187563 | JGI IMG/M metagenome (GOLD analysis project Ga0209355, IMG submission 187563) | Freshwater lake microbial communities from Lake Michigan, USA - Sp13.BD.MM110.SN (SPAdes) (version 2) | ecosystem: Environmental > Aquatic > Freshwater > Lake | place: Lake Michigan, USA...
GTGGATTACCCCGTCCAAACTTCTTAGTAATAGATGAAGGATTTGGTACATTGGATGCAGATAACCTATCATCCCTATTTATGATGATGCAGTATCTTAAAACTCAATTTGATTTTATTTGGGTAATTTCTCACTTAGAACAAATGAGAGATATCGTAGATGGGTTGATAGAAATAAAAAAAGAAAACGGATTTTCTAAGATTAAATTTTAGATGCAACCGGTAATATATTTTTAGGTGTGGTCTTATTTAAAGACTGCACCTTTTCTTTTATAAGGGTTTCTACTAACCCATTTATCTTATATCCTTTCTCTTTACAAAATTCTTTTAATACTTGATGTATTCCAGCATCAATTTGTATCATAGCGTATTTTTTCATATACTTCTTTAGTTTTATTTAGTATTCTTTAGTTTTTATTAATTATAAATATTAAACCTAATATTTATTAACAAATAATCATAGAATCAAATGCCGATAATAAAAAAATATGCTGAAACATTAACAGCACCATTAACAAATTATAATACGTTTTTGGTGGATGATAACCCCAATTCAACTTATTTCAAAGTAACTGAATATGCTGATACATTTACTGGTGGTAAAAATGGGTTTTTAATCGAAGGTTCTCCATATCTAAAAGAAACAACTGAAATAAAAATTCAAATATTAGATGTTAATGGAGACCCAATATATTATGAGCCTGGTAATGGTGTTCCTGAATACTATGAGGGATTATCAAAATTAATTGCGGTTTATGTTTATGAAGATACTCCAATTGGGGAAGCTAAGATTACAATTTTAGGGGAAGCAAAAAATTATATAGATGCAGATGGGATAACGCAAGAAATTCCAGATGAGTGGAAAAGTGTTTATAATTTAAAATGGGAAAAAACATTTAAAGTAAACAGATTACTTTCTAATGAAGATAAAGTTAGATTTTATAAAAGACCGGTTGTTAATATTACCGAAATAGTAAAACCAATATTTTCAAACGTTGTTGCTCAAAAAATACAAACGGGTTCAGTAAATGGTACATCACAAACTCCTGTAGCTGGACAAACATTATTAAATTATGCATCACCAACTTCATATCTACTAACTACGGTAGGTAATACATTTTGGACAGCATCAGTAGTTGACACTTATTTAGAATTTCCAAATTTAGATTATAGACCACTAGTAACTGAAATAATAAATGATAGACAAATTATTGTTCAACCACCATATAGTGATACTTCATTAGGTTCTGCCGCCCCAGTTGAAAATTTTACAAATGAAGGATTTACTGCATCTTTTAATTACACGGAAGGAGTTGATAATTTAAAAACGGCATTGACTGGTTCTTTTGCTAAAATTAATATCTTAGATTTAACTACATTTGTTGGAGATGTTGCTAGAGTAAAAATATTTAGAAAATCACAATCAGATTTAGCGGATTATCAATTTATTCAGGAAATACAATTGGAATCAAATGAATTACTTATAGATTTAGAATCTCAAATTAAAAATCAAGAATTCTATGGAATTTTTGATAAAGAAAATTTTAAATCACAACACCCAACTGGGTATTGGGTAACATCATCAAATTCTTTAACAACAACATTTAATCAAGATTATTTATTTAATTCGGTAAAATTAGATGGAAACCTATCATCGAATTATTATTACACATCAAAATCATTTAATCTAACTGAAAATACAGAATATACACTTGGATTAAATTACAGAGGAAATAGTACAACCGTAGGACAATTGGGTCAACTTAGAGTTTTTATTAGTGGTTCTAAAGATTCGGTAATCGGTGGAGATGAACAAGATATAGTAACATTTAAAGCGGATTCATCTGTTATTTTACAAAAACAAATAGCGTCTGTAAATTTTAAAGCTGAAAATTTTACAAATTCAAAACTATATTTTGATGTAAAAGGAACTGGATGGCACATATCTGATGTAAGTTTAAGAGCCGCTCAAGAAACGGCATATTCTCCTGATGAGATAACATTTATACAATCAGTACCAAGAAGTTTACCAATTGAAACCTTTGATTATCGTTTTGAATTTTATGATATAAATAACAACTATGTTCCCGTATTAGTAGAAGAATCTAAAACATTCGATGGTGGTAATTTACAAACAATTCGAAAACAATTAAGATTAATAGCATCAAGCGCAGGATTTCAATTTGATTCTGGTTCTAATCCAGTACCACCTACAATTATAACAATAGAGGAAGAAAAAACTTTACTAACAGGTTCGGTGCATTATACATCGGCATCATTTGATTTTTTTGGAAACACATTATCTTCATCACAATATACCCAATCTATATATCAACAGCCAATACCACTTTATTCTGGTAGTGGACAATATCCTGGTGTATTGCAGGGAATAGGAACTGGTAATGTTTTTATGAGAGTTCAGGATTTCACAGGATCTAGAACTGATATAAATGTTCAATTAGTAAAGATAACTGGAGAGTGTGAAGGATTTACTGATACAATTAATATATACAAAATATTAGATGGGTTTGGTGGAGTAAATCATATTATTAGACCGTTTAGAGGAACTCAAATAAGAAATAGTAGTACCTCATCGTTAGAAATACAGGCAGTAAGAATTGATGGTATAAATGATATTTTATTAAGTAAACAATCTTACAAAAACTTTTCTGATATCCAACTACACATTATATCTCGTTCAAAAAATTATGAATCAAATCCAAATTTAGAACCTGATAAATTTGTAAACTTATCATACGCTACTGCAAGTGGCATGATTTATGGGTTAACAACTGGCTCTATTGGTACAAGTCAAATAGATTATAATGCAGTATTCAATAGAGATTCAATAGATTTTAGAAGAACAATTTTCTTAATACCATCATCTTCTAATGCGGGTAAATTTGCATATGAAGTATCTTCTTCTATATTGGCATCAATCATATTGGAAGATTTACAAGATGGTTTAGATAGTGGTAAAGTATTATTTAATGTAGATACGTTTACAATAAATCCGAGAATTGAAAATTTATTTAGACCAACATTTGCATTCGCAACAGCATCATTTGCAAAAAGAGGTACTGCGCCTGGAGAAATAGAATCAGTAACATCTTCGTTTCAGGTATATCCATCAATGTCAATTAACAAAGATTGGGTTCCTGAATATTGGTTATATTATCATACACAAAGTTTAGACCCAACTTTAACAGTTGTTGCAAGAGATGAAAATAAAAATATAATTCCATCACAAGTTATAAGTGGTAATGTTAGGAGTCCTTTAAATCAAACTAAAAATTTAACATTAACATTTGTTTATACCGAACCTTGGACATCGGCATCGGTGAGTATTGATAAAACATTTACAATTGTACCGGAAGGAAAGCAAGGTGATGAAAGTATTGTATTTGAAGTAAATCCGATATCAATTACACTTGGTGCAAACTCAAGAGGAGTTATAAATGATTTTAAACCATCTATTACCGATATTAAATTAAAGCAAGGTGCTTCATATCTTGCGTTTAGTTCAAGTGCTTATACTTTAAATAATTTAAGTACACATGGTACTTTTTATATAGCATCATCTTCTATAATAGAAAAAAATGTTAAAGCTGGGAATGTACAATTTACATCATCATTTGGAGTACCATATACTGCATCTTTAATTGTATCACAATCTTCAAATTTTACTCAATTAAGCGGAAGTATTGAGTATCCATTAATTATACATCCTTATTTTACTTCATCAATTTATACTGCAAGTGTAGTTGTTAATTATACAAAGATATTAGAGGGAGCACCTCCAATTCAAGTAATTATAACTCCAAATGCACCTAACTTAAAAGCAGATGAAGTTGGATATGTTTCGGATTACACTGCGGCAAATACAACAATACAGGTAAAAGATGGTGATGATTTTTTAAGATTTACAACTCAATCAACTATTCCAGGTACATTTAGAATACAACATGGTGGTTCTGTAATAACATCAAATATTACAACTGGTTCAATAGCAAGTTCATCATTTAACACTGCAACTTTATCATTTAATAGATTTGATTACCCATATGTATCGGCTAGTGCACAATATAATATTGTTGTATATCCGTACGCTTTAGGACCTGGACATGAATATACATCTTCTGTAATTCAAAGAACACAAACATTTACAAAAAATGTAGCTCCACCAAATGCTAGAAGTCTAGATTTTAAAGCATCTTCATATACAGTAAACTACGATAGAAATGGTAGGGTTAGTGCTTTATCTAATAATCCAATTATATTATCTGCAACTGCATTTAATACAACATCATCTGCAGATAAGGTATATTTTTCTATATATGATGTAGCATTAGACGGGTCTGAAACATTTAACGCACAATTTGTTGGGTCTGGAAATCCTGCTTTTTGTGATTTGTTTGACCAAGTGAACTATTCTGATATAGCACCCGATACACAAAAAACATTCAAAGTTAAAATAACAGACGGAAATCCATACACATCTCCAACTGTAAACCCATATAGAGCAGAAGCTCAGTTAACAATATCTGGTATAAAGGCAGGGGCCGATTCATATAAACTCGCTTCAACCAATGATAATTGTTCTATAACTGCGGATTTGTGGACAACAAATATTAGCGGTACAGGAATGAAAATAACAACATTTAATGGTAATGAACAACTAACAAATGCAAATCCATTACCACTTCCCAATAATCCAAATGATTTAGATTTTAACAATGAACCAATTGGGGTATTAGGATTTTCATCTGCATCCATTGTTTACAAAGATAATTGGATTAATCAATCAACCGTATTTCCAAACCCCACAACAAATCCTGCAACACTTGGAAATATTACGGGTTGGACTTCTCCCGCTACGAATAAAAGTGGAACTATTGTATATAGAGTAGATTTTGAAGGAGATAAGTCGAGTACAAATACTAGCATAAGGCCTTTAGCAAGACAAACACAATTTGTAACACAATCATTCTCAGTTCAATTTGAAGCACCTGCTCCGTATGATGTTAAGATGACTAATGAAAATGCATCGGTAGTTTACAAAGTATCAGGTCAATATGATTTAACAGGAACAAGTAATATTATTAGAGTATTTAGAGGTAGTACTGAATTGGTAAATACAAACCCATTGCCAGCTGCTGAAACCGATGCGTATGGTACTACGGGATTATCAAAAGAAAAATGTAGAGTAACAATATCTAGTAAATCAGGTCACCTTACTTTGGCAGGTGGTTTAACCGCAGGGCAATTCATAAGTGGAACACCTGCGACAATTGGAATTATTACCGGTTGGGCCGATCCTGTAAATAACCCAACCGCAGAAATTGTGTATCAAATAGAATGTGAAGGTAGACAAACTTTAATTAAAACACAATCTTTATCAATACAATATGAAGGCAATACAGGACCTGGTATTGTAATGAGAGGTATTTGGAGTGGTAGTGTTGATTACATCGGTGCGGTTGAAACTACAAATAAACGTAGAGATGCGGTAATATGGCCAAATCCATCAAATTATAATAACGAAACTCATTATTGGGCAGCTGCAAGTGGCTCTGGTCCTAATACTGGAAAAAAACATAACCCAGCAATAATTGTAGGGGCACAACAACCGGATAATGGTGGTTCTGCATCACCTTGGGTTGATAGTGACCATTGGCAATATTTGGGTGAAGAAGAATTCTTCGTAGCAGCTAAGATTGCAATATTTGAAGAATCATTTGTAAAAAATACAATTAACGTTGGAGTTAAAGATATAAACACTCCATTCGCAAATATTGTAATTGCGGGTGGAAGAACTGACCCGTATATTGCAATTGGACAAACTGGTACTGCGGGAACTGCGGGAACTGCGGGTTCATCGGCAGCAGCTACCGGAGTTATTGGATATGATAGACCAGGTGTATTTTTAGGAATATATGAAAATGGTGCAGCTGGTACTACCGGCAGGCTTTCAATCAAAACCACTTCTACTTCTGGAAAGGGAATGTTTTGGGATGGTGATACATTAACGATTGTAGGTGCTATTAGACAACTTGAACCAGGAGTTAGTGAAGGTTCATTAAGAGGAGCTTGGACGGCTGGTGATACCTATTTCACAAATGACATAGTTTCATATGCTGGCCAGAGTTGGCAATGTACATCGGCTCAAGCACAAAATTATCAACACATTGCAACAAATAATACAAACGCACTAACAGGATATCCTGGTTCAGGTCCTTGGTCAATTGCGGCCTCAGCAGGAACATCCGGTACTGCGGGTAGTGGTGGTACTGCAGGAACTGCCGGAACTGCAGGTGGACCTGGTCCTGGTGTAGTTTATAGAGGGCCTTGGACTGGTAGTTTACAATACTTCAAAACAACAGAAAGAACAGACGTTGTTAAAGGTAGTGATAATCAATACTACATAGCAAAAGTAACACACACTCCAAATGTAGTAAATGCACCAATTGGTACAGATACTAAACCAATTAATGGAGGTTCGTATTCTACATATTGGCAATCATTTGGAGCAACGTTTAGTTCGGTAGCAACTGGATTATTACTTGCTGAAAATGCAACGGTTACAAAAGGATTAGTAATAGGACAGGACGGAACTGATGTAGGTTTCATTCGTTCTGCTGGTGCACAAAGTATTGGTGGTGGTAATGGATTTTATATGGATGCTGCTGGTAATATGAGATTTGGAGCAGATACATCTACTGAAGGTAACTTCGTTTATTGGAATAATGCTGTTGGGGAATTAGATATAAATGGAACAATAACTGCTGATTCTGGTGAAATTGGTGGATTTATTATTTCTGATAATAAACTACTTGCATCTGGTTCTTTATTACGATTTGATACACAAATACCATCAATAGAGTTTTATACAAACGCTACGGGGTCTGCGAAAGTAGTATTAAATCCAAAAGAAACATTAACTGACCCAAGTGGACTAGTTATATATATAAGTGGTTCACAATACGATGGTACTGATGGAAATAGAACCTCAACATCTGGAACTACTAATATTACTAACTATATTACTGAAGTATATAGTGGTTCGTTTGGTATATCAGCAACCACTATATATTCAGGTACAACTCTAGCCTTTAGTGAACCTGGTAATACCAATTTCACTGTGTATATTCCAGAAACATCTTTAGCTATATCAACGACTTCACCAACGGCAACTTCGGATTACCCACCCGATGTACCCAATTATGGATACGAATCATACCAATCGGAATATGCCTCTCCTGGTAATACAACATGTCAATGGTATGTACAAATGTACGATTCAACTGGAACAACGTTTATATCTGAAGTTGCGATAACTGGAGCATATACATCTAGATATGGTACTGCAACTAACTCTTATTATTATGCATCTGGTGGCGGCCCTTATTATTGGAGTTATTCAACATACACATCAACAGCATATTATCAGGGAAATATCTCATTTGGGTCTAAAGGAGGTCAAATAATAATACCCGCAGTTGGTATATATCAATTTAGATTAGTACTAAAAGTTACAGCTACATCTGCAGCTATATATGATTACGTTGGTAGTTCAGCAACATATTATGCTACAACCGGAACTTCTAATCATACAACAACTGGTGATATTACTTTTCAATTTTCACCAAACGTAAATAAAACGGAAATAACGAATGGTGGTATTCAGGTATTATCAAATGAAGGTGCTTATGTTCGTTTTAATAGAATCGAACCAAGTGCGTATGGTGGGGCTTCTGCAATAGCAAATTTTGTTGGTGGTGTGATTAATGTATCTGCATATGGGGGATATCCAACAAATTTGGGTAATACTGGTATCTATATGAATGGTGGATTGTTTGTGCTTGGTACTTCTAATTATTTAGGTGATTATTACTTTAGCGGAACTGGTACACAAGAATCACTTCGTTTAGGTGGAAGAAGCACATCAACAGCTGCAGACCAAACGTATATAACTTCATATTCTAATTTTTTACCAGCAAGTGATAACTACTGGACAATAGGAAAATCTGGACAAAAATGGAAACAAATATGGTCGAATACTGGAACTATACAAACATCAGATGCAACACAAAAATTAGAAATAGAACAATCGCAATTGGGATTAGATTTTATAAATAGATTACAACCAGTTTCATATAAATTTATTTCTGGAAGTGCTATTACTGAAAAAATTGATGATTATATAAAAACAGTTAAAGAACCGGCCATTATCAATAGTGATGGAGTAGTAGTAAAAGAAGAAGTTATTGAATATATAAAAAATGAACAAATACCAAACGTAACTTGGACTCCTGGTATAAGAAAACATCATGGGTTGGTTGCACAGCATGTGAAAACAACTTTAGATGAAATGGAACTTTCAACAAATGATTTTGCTGGATATATTGAAGGTGACTTAGAAAATCATTCTGATTTGGGATTACGTTATGAAGAATTTATGGCTCCTATGATAAAAGCAATACAAGAATTATCATCTAAAATTTATAGATTAGAAGCTGAAATAAGTAGTTCAAAAATTTAAAATCTATATATTTATATATATAAACAATAATATATTATGGAATTACAAACTGAAAAATTAGAAGAAAGTATTTTATCAAAGATAAAAGAACTTAATAACCGCAAAAACGAACTAATTGCAAATGCAGGACAATTGCATTTGGATGTAGCTGAATTGAATAAAATCATATTAGTTATAGAAGATGAATATGTTCAAACAAATAAAGAATTAAATATAATCTTAGCCGATTTAAATCAAAAATATCCAAACGGAGAAATTAATTTATTAGAAGGTAATGTAACTTTCTAAAATAAATTTGGTTATTTTAAAAAAAATTCGTATATTTGTTACAATATGGCAAAGAAAAAGTTACTTTATGTCTGTCCACATCTTTCTACCGGCGGACAACCCCAATATACATACAAACAGGTAAAGCATTTTATCAATGAGTTTGAAATCGAAATTGTTGAAATAAACAATAGTGGTGGTGATGCTTTCGTGGTTCAAAAAAATAGAATCAAATCATTAGTACCTATACACACACTTGGAGATAACAAATCACAAATAGTTGATATTATAAATGTATTTCAACCTGATATTATACATTTTCAAGAGATACCACAATTCGATTTAGCAACAAATATATTAGATAGAATATTTTCAGATAAACGAAAGTATTTTATAGTAGCATCAACACATGGTTCATTAACAAATCCATCTGAAATATCTTATCATCCTGATAGATATGTTTTAGTATCGGAGTGGAGTAGGCAGAAATTTATTGATACTGGAGTAGAAACTGATGTATGGGAATATCCTATTGAAGAATATATATTTGATAAATCAGCTGCTCAAAAAGAATTAGGATTAGACCCAACTTGGAAACACATACTTAATGTTGGATTATTTGCACCTGGTAAAAATCAGGCTGAAATATTTGCAATAGCAAGACAATTAGAAAAGTATAAAATTAAATTTCACTTTGTAGGAAATCAAGCTGGTAATTTTGAACACTATTGGGGTCCATTGATGAAATTTGTTCCTGATAATTGTATTATATGGGGAGAAAGAAATGATGTGGATACATTCTATTCAGCGTGTGATATGTTTTATTTTAGTTCTAAATTAGAATTAAACCCATTGTCTGTAAAAGAAGCATTGAGTTATAAATTACCTTCTATATTTAGAAAGTTATATACATATTTGGATACATACGATAATAATCCATTAGTAACTTATATAGATGATGATTTAAAATTAACTAAAAGAATTATTTTAGAAAAATTACAACCCGAATTTAATGAAGTACCTGGATATTTTTCGTACAATGATTTATACGATTATGTTGCTGATAATGTAACACCTAATTCTACATTAGTTGAGGTTGGAACTTGGCTTGGTAAATCTGCAAACTATTTGTTAGATAAACTTAAAGAATTAAAAAAAGAAGTTAATTTTGTAACAATAGATACTTTCAAAGGAACTGATGATGAGGAGTTACACCAAAATATAGTAGGAGCATTTAATGGAGATATATTTTATGAATTTATAGATAATACGGTTCTTTCAAATAATTATGGTTCGTTTGATATTATAAAAGATACTTCACATAATGCAGCTAATCAATTTACAAATAATAGTATTGATTATATAATGTTAGATGCTGGACATTCATACGAAGATGTTACCAATGATATAAAAATATGGTATAATAAAATAAAACCAGGTGGTATTATTAGTGGGGATGATTACGGTGGAAGTTATTTTCCAGGCGTAACACAAGCAGCAGATGAATTCTTTTATAAACAATTTAGTAGAGGATTTAGAACTTGGTATCGTAAGAAACCTCGTATTCAAATAAAGCATATGTTGACTAGACCGAATGATATGCGAGAAAGAGTATCTATTCAATCTATTAAACAATTGGAAAAATATGGAATGTATTATGAACCAATTGTAAACCAACCATACGAAGGATTTGCGCCAGCTGAAAATTGTAGAAGGCCGGAACACATAAGTAAAGATAATAAACCAGGAGAATTATATCCTGGCGCAGGTTTAGGATGGATGACAGGTAGACACTATGGATGTTATTTGGCACATAGAATGGCATTAGAAACTATGGATACTGAAAACTTTGATTACACTTTAGTATTTGAAGCAGATGCATTTATCTATACCGGATTAGAAGAATTTGTTGAGATAGTACATAGAGCATGTTTCTTATCAGAAAAAGATGATGTACCATTTATTTCATTCGCAGATAATCCATCGAGAAGTAAAGAAAAAATAGATGAGTTGTTTTCAAAAACTGCACCGAATCAAGACCTTGCACATTGTTATTTAATTCCAAATAGAGAGAAACAATGGTGGGCAGATAGATTAAAAGATTGTGGTTGGGATGTTGGAGACCTTTGGTATAATCACGTATTTGCTAATTATCCAAGACCACGTTATACAACTAACAAATTGTATAGTAAACAAGCGGAAGGATTTTCTTTATTAGATTTAACAGTTAAAACTTGGAGTTAATGATATACGATAATTTAAAGAAAAATAAAAACAATATAGTTGAAGTAAAAAATAAAGTAATAATTTATTTTGTCAATGGTCCATATGTGGAAGTACAGGGAAATATAAGTTCTGATTATACCGTTGAATTCATAGATAACAAAAGTGGAAAAATTTATTATTCAACTACAATAAAAAATAATTGTTGGTGTAAATGTAGTATAGAATATTTTATAGAGTGGAATATAAAAATTTATGAAAATGGAAAATTGTGGTATGAATATCTTTACGATGCACAGGATAAGCGTGTATATATAGCAATAGATTCAAAGGCATTGGGTGATTCATTAGCTTGGTTTGCATATGTAGATGAATTTAGAAAAAAACATAATTGTAAGGTAATAACTTCAACATTTATGAATCATATGTTTATAGACCAATATCCTGAAATATCATTTGTAGAGCCAGGAACAAATGTAGAAGGATTATATGCAATGTATAAAATTGGATTGTTTTATAACGATGATAGTAGAATTAATCTTTATAAAAATCCAATAGACCCAAAAGCACAAACAATGCAAAAAATGTGTTCTGATATATTGGGATTGGATTTTGTAGAAGTAAAACCTAAAATTAAAAAAAGAAACTTACAAATAGACCCAACACTTAAACAAGTTTGTATTGGAGTATTTGGTACAGCACAATCCAAATTTTGGAATAATCCAACAGGATGGCAGACTGTTGTTGATTGGTTAAATAACAAAGGATATACGGTAAAATTACTTTCAAAGGAAGGGGATGATTATATGGGAAACAAATTGCCAAACAG
>Ga0209355_1001879_pt1 | contig 11833 bp, 10 predicted proteins | sample LauGreSBDMM110SN_3_FD_187563 | JGI IMG/M metagenome (GOLD analysis project Ga0209355, IMG submission 187563) | Freshwater lake microbial communities from Lake Michigan, USA - Sp13.BD.MM110.SN (SPAdes) (version 2) | ecosystem: Environmental > Aquatic > Freshwater > Lake | place: Lake Michigan...
GATGAGCCATCTGTAACAAGTGAGTTGCTGGCATGTAGTTGTCACTTACGACAAGCACACGCAATCCACGTGCCCTAGCCGCTTCAGTAATTGCTGCACCAAATGGCACAGCCTGCACCAGTTGTAATTCCGTGTCCCGTTCGAGTGTCATCAACATGTCACCGTCCGCCCGAGCCAAGTGAAGTTGTTGCGCTAACTGATCAACAATTTCGTCGAACGTGACATCACGATGTTCATTCTCGCTTGCTGCGTTATGTCGTGCGCGCTGTTCAGCTTCTACTCGGGCAACTGCAAACCCTCGCCAAAAATCACCATGAGACGCGACCAAGTGCTGTTCCATCACCGCAAACACATGCGTTGGCTGAGCTACGGACCGCGTTATCAGCGTGTCAAAGAAGTCAATAGTTAGAACAGACGCTTGCGGATGCTCATCGAGAACTTGCTCGGCGGTGAGCTGCACGGTCATTTGCCAATAGTACGACGAACAGCCCCAACAACAGCGCGAATGCCGTGGCCCGGATGACGCACACTACGAGCAATACGGCGCGATGATCGTTGCAACTTAATGATCTCGGCTGTTCGGTTGGCGATGTGCTCTATGTCGACATGAACGATGGGAGTCTTGACCTGTAGTTCCCCGGTTAATGCTTCAGCCGCAGCAGCAATCGATAGTGCACCTTTGTTAACACCGTTCACAGCGGGTTCTTTCAACCATCGGTCTTGTAACTGCAATTTGACATCTCGATGCAAATCTTCACCGATGGTAATTGAATTGCCAGAGACAGCATCACTCTCTGGTGTACGCGTGTGATAGTGCGCTAAGCGTTCTGGGACAAATTGAAACTCACCGGCAACGACAGCACGTAAATTAAATTCCCAATCACCTAACACAGGCAAAGATGAGTCAAAATTTCCAGCCGTATTCAGAACACTCCGACGAAACACGGCTGCGATTGGAGGGAACGTATTTCCACCAATCATTCCGCGATACGTCAGCCGACCCCGCGACAACGGGAAATTTTCGTGAGATACGGGCCAAACAGTGCCACCTCGAAAGGTTTCATAAATACGGGTCACGCCTGTTACCACTGCCACCGCATTTGGAGAACTGCGTAATGCCGCAACCGCAACTTCTAAGAAACGTGCATCCCATGAATCGTCATCATCGTGAATTACGAAGAATTCTGAATCTGAATCAGCGAGACCGCGATTCGACGCTTCTTCCATACCGACACGTTCGGAAAGATGAATGACGCGAATGGATCCGCTCGGTGTTGCATTCATCGCTGTGCGCACGACAGCATCAACCCCTGCCTGTTGGCCGCCGTTATTCACAATAACCAATTCCCAATCGGTGAATTTTTGTAACTGCACACTGGCGATAGCTCTCGCCAGCAGCACCGGACGTTCATACGTCCTCATTACAACGGTGATTATTGTCATGTAGTGGAGCTGAGGGGAATTGAACCCCTGACCTCTTGCATGCCATGCAAGCGCTCTGCCAACTGAGCTACAGCCCCTAAATTCTTCAGCATTCCTGCTGATTTAGGTCAAGTTCCAATCTATCAGAATCAAAAGGATGGGCTCTAAAATCAACGGCCCAGATGCGTCACCGAGGTAACCTTTCACGTGCTCCCACTTAATTCACTCGGAGTTTTGACTGTTGTTGCATACGGCACGTGGTTTTATGGTTTCGGAGTTCTCTTTACCGACCTGTCCGAGTTTCATGGCGTGTCGGCGAGCACATTGGGCATCACATTTGGAATTGCACAGTTGATTTCAGGAATCGGTGCCGTTGCCACGGGCAGACGACTTGACGTGTTCGGGCCACGGGCAGTACTGGGGATACTTGGACCGGTCGGTGCAGCCATTTACTTCGCAAGTTCGTATGCCACAGGCACAATGTTTCTCGCAATGTATTCACTTGGTGGCGGACTAATCGGTGCAGCAGGTTTTTACTCGTTCACTCAACCGCTCGCTGTGCGACTTGCTTCAACCGATTCCACTCGGGCCATCACGAGATTGACAATTTGGGGTGCATTTAGTTCTCCGGTCATGATTCCACTCACTGAGGTTTTACGGGCCAACTACGGATGGCAGTCTGCGGTGCGCTTGCCAGCAGCACTCACCATGATTTCGTTTTTCGTTGCTGCCTCACTGTGCCGTGTTGAGGTTGCCCCTTCCGAAAAGCCCCCTGCATTGATCACGTCCCTTCGTAGTGCACTCGGCAGCTCAAGACTTCGCTTATTTACTATTGGGGCTTTTCTTTCTTCAATAGCAGTCAGCACACTTCTGGTGTTTCAGGTGCCAACCATGACTGCGGCTGGAGTTTCGACGGCTACAGCAGCTCTCCTTGCAAGTGTGCGCGGATTGATGCAACTCGCAGGTCGGATTCCACTCGTTTTTGCAATAGAGAAATTTACTGCGCTGCGATTGATTATCGTCTCGCGATTCGTGCTCGGCGTTTCGGCATTGTTTTTACTTGGTAGTGGAAATCTTGCTTTTGCAATCATGTACATAGTGTTCGCAGGTATCACCATTGGTGCACTCTCGGCACTTGATGGTGTTGCGGCGCGTGGCATTGTGCAACCAGAAGTGTTTGGCACCGTAATGGGCGGCATCGGTTTAATCACAACGCTCGGCGGTGCGATTGGGCCAATTTTTGCAGGGTGGCTGAAAACTGCGTTCGACTCATCGATTGCGCCAATAACGATTGTGTGTATTACTGCGTGTTCGGCCGCGATTGTTTTTTCTCTACAGCCATCCGACGAGCAACAGCCCCGTATGCGAAACTGACAGCTCTACAAACTGCTAGCCCAGGGCGTCGGGATGATGTCTTTATAGAGGCGTTCAATTTCGTAAAAGCGGCGCATTTCATCAATAAAAATGTGTACAACGACATCGCCGTAGTCGATCAAAACCCACTGCTGTTCGCGGGTTCCCTCCGAGCGAAGCGGGCCTTTGCCAACTGCTTCACGCACATTATTGAGCACGGCGTCAGTGATTGCACGAACGAGCCGCACGTTTGAGGCGCTGGTGACAATGAAGTACTCGGTGATGCCAACGACTGGACCCACCGGAATAACAATGGTGTTCTCGCCCTGCTTTTCGTCAATTACTCGGGCGATAAAGACGGCTAATTCAAGCGAGTTAAGGTCAGCTGCTGCTGCATCTGAATTGGTGGTGTCGGTCACTTGGGCTCCGTTGTACTGGTGGTCGATGTGTTGGACGCTGACCCTTGGCCAAGGAACGCAACAAAATCGTTACCCAAGACGATACGGAGGTTCACGCCAGAGATGACATCTTTGCTTTCCGTGAACTCAAGTGGTCCGAGAAGTGTTGGATACGCCTCGGCTTCAGTTCTCGCAATGGAATCGTTGTAGAACACCGTTGTGCGCTCTGTAGCCAGGTCAGGTGATTGACGAATCAGCACCACATTGGCACCCAAAAATGCCAGACGCGTGACAACTTCTTTGGCCACCACTGCGCTCGCGAACGGAATATCAACCATGACAGCGACATTGGCTGACGTCACAGTCAGTGCACTCGGCACGACACTTGCCATCACCATGAGAACTTCACCACCGTCAAGTCCGTATAAGTCGACTTTGTTTGGATTACGAACAGGATCAGTGAACAGTGTCGAAGAGAACTGCCACACGTCGATTTCCCCCATCAGAAGCGCTTTCATAAAAGCTGCTGTCGATGTAAAGACACTCGCATCAAGTGGTGAAATCGATGATGTTGATCCTCCAGTTCCAACTGCAGGCGTTGCAACTCCTGCACGTGCAATGGAATTCCACAATGCTTTTACTTGAGGCAAACGTGCAGATTCGGGCGTTCCAGTTTGTGACGATGCGAGACCTGCTGCCAAAAGGTCTGGACTCGCCGTTGATGAACCAGCTTCAATAACAACAATTGCCACACCATCAGCACCGGTGTCAGTCACAGGCTGCTGCAACACAACAGGTTGCGTACCGACATTTGTCAGCACCGCTGCAAATTCATCTGCCGTCATATCGTCAGCAAAATCAACGGTGATGTTCATCAAGTTCTCAACGTCAGTCTTTAGCGCCTGCAGTCCACCGGTTGTGTAGGAGTCTGCAATTCGGTGTGGTTGTTCTGTCTTTGCAACATCCGCCATTGAACCAACAGGAATGGAGACAATCGTTCCACCCTTTCCTTCGGGAGTAACAGCAATCAACGCAAGTGACGCAACTTCATTGCGCGAATTGATAACGGCCAGCATCTCCACTACCGACGACGGAATATCTACAGTGCCGCGACTATCAATACTGTTACCGCCTGATGCGTGCAGCAGCGAGTTTGTCCCAATAAATAAACCACCAGGTAGTGCAATGACTGACAACCCAGATGCAACCATGGCCGCAATCATGCGTCGACGTCGACGTGCAGGAATTGCGGTCATTGAGTACCTAGATACAAAGACTGATCACGAATGATTGATACAACTGAGGCAGAAGTTGCCGAATCGATTGACTCGCCGCGTGCCACAGCCTCGCGAATTGCACTGCTTGATACGTCAACAGGGCTCATCGTCACGTTCAATACCTGTGCATCGCGAAGAAACCCTGGGGCTGTACTGCTTGAGTCATCGCGATTCACTATGACGATCGTAGAGAGCCTGACTACATCAGAGGCACGATGCCATGTCTCTAAGCGCTCCGCCGTGTCGGCCCCCACTATGAGAAAAATCTCGGTGTCTGGCTGACCAGAAAGGATTTCTTCCAGAGTGTCGACCGTAAATGTGGGGCCGCCCCGACGAATTTCTCGGTCATCGGCCCGTAACCCGGAAATTCCCTGCACCAGAGCGCCTGTCATGTCCCATCGCACCTGCGCCGGCGTCACCTGACGGTCTCCCATTTTTTGCCACGGCTCATTGGCCACCATGAGAACAACTTCATCAAGCTCCACTTGGGTTTGCGCTGATATGGCCGCGGCAAGATGTCCCAAATGCGGCGGATCAAAGGTCCCCCCGAGGATGCCCAATCGGCGGGGCGCAGTAGTAGTCACGTGGCGAGTGTAGAAGGAATTAGGCGCGAGACGCCTTCGGAGAAAAAAATCTTGCTCCGCCTCTAGCAAACACCGCCCAGTGCTGGTAATGTCTCCAATCCCCCCGACTAGGAGCCCCTCCTTAGTTGGTCTCATGTGCCCGATAACACGGAACACATGGGAACAAGCCCTACGAAAACACGGTTGAACACTGCATCATGAATGACTCCATTGGTCTCTATCTAAACGACATCGGCAAAGTTGCCCTTCTTACTGCTGAAGACGAGCGCGAGCTCTCTAAGGCCATCGAAGCTGGCCGCGATGCCGCTACACGCCTTGAAGCTGGCGAGCGCGGAGCTGCCCTTCGTCGTGACCTGCGTAATGCAGCCACAGCAAAGGATCGTTTCATCCGTTCGAACCTGCGCCTTGTGGTCTCTATCGCACGCCGCTACCCATTGCCACAGGGCATGGACCTTCTTGACCTCATCCAAGAGGGAAACCTTGGCCTCGAGCACGCAGTTGACAAGTTCGACTGGCGCCGTGGTTTCAAGTTCTCCACCTACGCAACCTTCTGGATCCGCCAGGCCATTGGTCGCGCACTTGACCAAAAGGCAAGCCTCATCCGTATTCCTGGTGATCGTTCTGCCAGCCTTCGTGCAGCATTGCGCCAGGCTTCAGGCGACGGCGAGACTCTCGATGCCGGCAACGCCGAACTTCACCGCCTCACGACTCCTGTCTCTCTCGATAAGACCGTAGGCGATGACGGCGACGCAACTCTGGGTGACCTCATGGCTAATGGCCAGGGAACTCCTGAAGATGCCGTGATGGCAATGGTTGATACCGAACTTCTGGACGAACTTCTTGGCACGCTCGATGATCGCGCCCGTTATGCCGTTGAAGCCCGCTTTGGTCTTCTCGACGGTGAGCGCAAGAGCTTCCGCGAAGTTGGCGAAGACTTGGGCGTTACAGCCGAAGCCGCTCGTCGCCTCGTGAGCCGTGCTGTTGAAGGCTTGCGTGACGATGCCGAGCGCATCCTCGCAGTCTGACAGTAACTACTTATTAATTCCCATTGCGCTGAACCCACGTTTAGCGCAAGGCTAGGAAACTATGGCTCGTAGCTGGACACCTTCTTCATGGCAAACATCTGTTGCCGAACAACAGCCTGAATGGCCCGATACTTCTGCGCGCGATCGCGCACTTGCACAAATCTCTGCCTTCCCACCGTTGGTGTTTGCTGGCGAGGCTCGTTCATTACAGGCATCACTCGCGCAAGTGGCGGCAGGAAATGCATTCCTTTTGCAGGCCGGCGACTGCGCTGAAAGTTTTGAAGAGTTTTCTGCAAACAACATTCGTGAAAAATTGCGTGTCATCTTGCAGATGGCAGTTGTACTCACGTACTCAATGGGAGTACCCGTTGTCAAAGTTGGCCGCATGGCCGGACAGTTTGCAAAACCACGTTCTTCACCTTTTGAAAAAATTGGTGATCTTGAATTGCCATCTTTCCGTGGACACATCGTCAATGACGTACACCCCAATGCCCAAGCTCGTATCCCCGACCCGCAACGCATGGTTCAGGCCTACCATCAGTCAGCAAGCACACTGAACCTTCTTCGTGCTTTCACTAAGGGTGGATTTGCTGATTTGAACCGCGTTAATGCGTGGACTCAAGAATTCGTCGCTTCAAGCCCAGAGGGCCAGCGCTATGTTGCCCTGTCTGCAGAAATTGAGCGCGCACTCGATTTCATGCGTGCGTGTGGCATTGATACAGAGAACTACTCATCACTGCACGAAGTAGATGTATACACAAGCCATGAAGCGTTGTTGCTTGGCTACGAAGAAGCTCTCACGCGCCAAGATTCTCTTACTGGTCAGTGGTATGACTGTTCTGCACACATGTTGTGGATTGGTGAGCGCACCCGTCAACTTGATGGTGCGCACGTTGAATTCCTGCGCGGCGTTGGCAACCCCATTGGTTGCAAGGTTGGCCCCACCACTTCTCCTGAATTTGTTCTTGAATTGTGCGAAGCACTGAACCCAGCCCAAGTGCCTGGTCGTCTCACTCTGATTAGTCGAATGGGTGCTGACAAAGTAGAAGATTCATTGCGTCCATTGCTTCATGCAGTGCGTGATGCAGGACATCCTGTTGTGTGGGCATGTGACCCGATGCATGGCAATACATTCACTGCACCAAACGGGCGCAAGACACGACACTTCGAATCAATCGTTGATGAGATTTCTGGTTTCGTTCGTGCTCACAAAGCTGAAGGTACATGGCCAGGCGGCATTCATATTGAACTCACCGGCGACGATGTCACCGAATGCACCGGCGGCACAGATGACCTGACTCATGACGACCTCGATGAACGGTACGAGACGATTTGTGACCCTCGCTTGAATGCTCGCCAATCACTTGATCTTGCATTCCGAGTAGCTGAACTTATTCGCGACGCAGTCTGACATGTCGGTTCTAGATCCGGCTTTTGGCCTTGCCGATGCATGGCCCGTTGCAGAATCATCCATCGCAATCATTCATGCAGGTGGAACCGAATTTCATGGTGACGAACATCGGCGCCAACGACTTGCGTCGGTCAGTAAACCTCTCACCGCCTGGGCAGTTCTCATTGCCATCGAAGAAGGCAGCATTTCTCTGGCTGATGCTGTGGGACAAACAGGTTGCACCGTAGAGCACTTACTTGCTCATGCAGGCGGTTATGGCTTTGACGGAGTGAAACCTCTTAGTCGGCCAAGCACGAAGCGCATCTATTCCAATACTGGATTCGAGATGTTGGCAGAACATGTTGAACACTCAACTGGAATCGCATTTGTTGAATATATTGACGATGCAGTGTTTGCTCCACTCGGAATGCATGACACAGCACTCGAAGGCTCATGTGCAAAAGATGTGCACTCAACTGCTGGCGACATGGTGCTATTCCTTGAGGAACTTCGCTCCCCTACCTTGATTGCGCCTGAAACATACGTGCGTGCTATTTCTCCAGCGTTTCCTGACCTTGCAGGTGTTGTTCCCGGCCTCGGAAGTTTTGATCCGTGTCCATGGGGACTTGGTGTTGAATTACGCGGACACAAGACACCGCACTGGACAGGAACCCGCAACTCATCTTCAACCTTTGGTCACTTTGGCGGCATAGGCACATTCATGTGGGTTGACCCTGTTGCAGATGTTGCATGCATCATGACTGCAGAACATGAATTCGACGAGTGGGGCATGGAGTATTGGCCCGCATTCAACGATGCAGTTCTCTCCGGTCTCGGGAGATAACCATGACCACAGTTGAAGCGCCTCGCGGCATTGCGAAGTTCACGATGGGCATCGGCATTCTGCTGGCCTGCGCATTTGCAGTCACCGTCTCGAACAGCATGGTTTTCCCTGCACTCAGCGACCTACAAGACAAGTACAACTTCAGCAACGCTGGTCTTGGATTCATCTCAGCATCAGGATTCTTTACATCACTCGTAGTTCAGTTGGTCTTTGCACCATTTGCCGACAGAGGAAAACCGAAGCGCCTCGTGCTCATCGCATTACTTCTTGCGTTCTGCGGCTCTACCTTGTTTGCTTTCGGCGGTTCGCTCTGGGTATTCGTTCTTGCCCGCATGTTGTCTGGTGCATCACTTGGAACAAGTGGACCAGCGATCAGAGCAATCGCTGCCAACATCGACAAATCTCGTGCTGCTGAACGTTTAGGAAGGCTTCGCGGTGTAGAACTTGCTGGGTTCACAGGCGGACCATTGATTGGTGCTTTTCTTATCACGCCATTGGGCTTGCGTGGTGCCTTCCTTATCTTTGGATGCATTGCCTTAGTTGCATTTGTCGTCGTACTGCCAAAACATTTGCCATCACTTCCCACTACCAACGACTCGCGCAAACCAAGCATTGAACTTCTCCGATTAAAGCCAATCCGCGCAGCCGCGCTTGCATCTCTTACTTTGTTTCTTCCTGTCGGCATCTACGACTCTTTGTGGGACCGCTACATCACAGACCAGGGTGGTAATAACTTCATGGTGGGCATGACATTTTTGTTGTACACAATTCCGTTCATTATGTTCGGGGCAGCAGGTGGACGACTTGCTGACAAACGTGGTGCTTCACAAATGACTGTCGTTGGAATCGCCGTGACTATTCCACTTGTTCTTGTCTATGGGTATATTTCTTCTCCATGGGTACTTGTCGGTTTAGCGCTGATTGAGGGCATCATTGGTGCACTGTCTATTCCAGCCACTCAATCACTGATTGCTTCTGTCGCCCCCGTTGGGCGGGCAAGTGCCGCACAAGGACTCACGGGTAGCGGAGATCTTTTGGCTGCCACATTGATGAGCCTCATCGCGCCTATTTTGTATGGCTCATTTGGTCCTGGCGCCACGTTCGGTTTTGCCGCCGGATTAATGGCAATAACAGGAACGGCGGTGGCCCTCATGTTGAGAACCACCGCCGACTCGCGTTCTGCGACCTAAGTCGCAATTCTTTTATTGATTATTTAGCTATTGATTGTTTAGCTAAGGCGCTCAACGATCATTGCCATACCCTGGCCACCACCGACGCACATGGACTCCATGCCGTAGGTCTTGTCTTCCCATTGGAGACCATTGATGAGGGTTGTCATGATGCGTGCACCGGTCATACCGAATGGGTGACCAAGCGCAATTCCACCACCGTGGATATTGAGCTTGTCCATTGGAATTCCGAGGTGCTTCGCTGAAGGAAGAACCTGTGCAGCAAATGCTTCGTTGATTTCAACAAGATCGATTTGATCAATTGTCATGCCTGCGCGCTTGAGAGCTTGACGGCATGCTTCGATTGGACCAAGGCCCATGATCTCTGGGTTAATGCCAGAAACACCTGATGACACGATGCGAGCAAGTGGCGTGAGGCCAAGTTGCTTTGCGCGTGTGTCGCTCATGACAAGTACTGCTGCAGCACCGTCATTGAGTGGGCAAGCGTTTCCAGCTGTAACTGAACCGTCTGGGCGGAACACTGGCTTCAACTGTGACGTTGCTTCGTATGTTGTTCCTGCACGAGGACCATCATCTTTTGACACAACAGTGCCATCTGGAAGCGTGATCGGAGTGATCTCGCGCTCGAAGAAACCATTCTCTTGATGTGCAACAGCCAAGTTGTGTGAACGAACACCGAAGTGGTCCATATCTTCGCGGCTGACGCCTTCTACTTGAACAACATTCTCTGCGGTCTGACCCATTGCGATGTATGCGTCTGGCAAACCAGTTGGTGGTGTCCATATTGCGGCTCCACCTTCTGCGCGCGCACGTGTGCGCACTGATGGATCTTTGAAGGTTGCGTTTGGTGCTGAATCGCTTGCACCTGATCCGTAACGGCTCACTGTCTCAACGCCAGCAGCGATGAAACAATCGCCCTCTCCGGCGCGAATGGCGTGAGCAGCCATACGAATTGTCTGCAACGAAGATGAGCAGTAACGGTTGACAGTTACTCCGGGAACATCATCAAGGCCAGCAAGAATTGCGACCATACGACCAATGTTGAATCCACCTTCACCTGCAGGCTGACCGATTCCCATCATGAGGTCTTCGACGTCGGAGCCCTTCACTTGAGGAACCTTGGCCATCAGTGCACGCACAATTTGGGCTGCAAGATCATCAGGACGCATGTCCTTGAGCGAACCCTTGTTGGCGCGGCCAATAGGGCTGCGGGCTGTGGCGACAATAACTGCTTCAGGCATGGGGTCTCCTTTGTTTGTGGTTCGCGTATCGAACCGACCCCACGAGAGTAGTCAATTTGCAGCCCAAACCATCCCTCGAACTGAGTACAGGCTATTTCTGCCGATTAGGGTCAGCAATTATGGATTTCCCTATTGTGCCACTTGCCGATATCAACCTTTCCGCACCAGAGTTCTGGACTATGCCCCGTGACTGGCGTGAAGCAGCTTTCAAGACACTGCGCGACGAGGCGCCTTTTCAGTTTTTCGATGAATACGTCATGGAAGATTCCCCGTTCCCTCCCGGTCGTGGATACCGAGCACTTACCCGCCACGACGACATTTGGCATGTCAGCCGCAACGCATCGCTGTTCTGCAGTGGCCAAGGCTCGAACATTGGCGACTTGCCTATCGAACTGAATGAATTCTTCGGCTCCATGATCGCCATGGACGACCCAAAACATTTCCGCCTCCGCAGCATTGTGGCCAAAGGTTTTGGACCTCGCGAAGTTGGTCGCGTGGAAGACCTGGTCAAGATTCGTGCAGCCAAAGTTGTTGACCGTTTATTGTCGGAATTTTCGGAGCGTACGTGTGACTTCGTAGAGCAAGTAGCAGCACCAATGCCGTTGCAAATCATTTGCGACATGATGGGCGTACCAGAATCAGACCATTCAGAAATTTTTAGATGGACCAATACAATCCTTGGCGTTGGTGACCCAGATTTCGTGTCGTCATACGAAGACCTCATCACTGTTGGCATGGAAATCTTTGCGTACGCACAAGCACTTGGTGAAGATCGCAAGGCAAACCCCCGCGATGACATCACGAGCGTCATGATGGCAGCTGAAGTGGATGGCCAATCACTCACCGCTCAAGAGTTTGGCTCATTCTTTATTTTGCTGGTTGTGGCCGGAAACGAGACGACCCGCAATGCAATTAGCCACGGCATGAAGTTACTCACGGACAATCCAGACCAAAAGAAGATCTGGTTCAACGACTTTGATACTCACAATCGCACCGCGGTTGAAGAAATCGTTCGCGTATCAACCCCAGTTATTCATTTCCGTCGTACAGCTCTGCAAGACACCGAAATTAATGGTCAGACGATTCTTGAAGGCGAAAAGGTTGTGATG